>OKVH01000780.1_pt1 | contig 16678 bp, 15 predicted proteins | sample 1604791 | NCBI WGS metagenome assembly OKVH01 (sample SAMN01760919, study PRJEB22395) | human gut metagenome | reverse complement strand
ACACGAGCGAACCGAACAGGAAACGATGCGTGTCAGGAGATTGTTTTCGAATCATTATGGCGTCCTATTTCATACACCTATTCTCACAGCGTTCATTTGCACATTCACAAACCTCCGCCGTAACTTTTATTTATCCTGTGTATCCAGATAAGCTTTACGTCCTTCATCGTACAGGTTATTTCCTTCGCAGTCGATGATAACAAATAAAGGCATATCTTCTACATACAGTTTTCTCAGTGCTTCTGCACCCAGATCTTCGTATGCGATCAGCTCTGCTTTCTTGATACATTTTGCCAGAAGTGCACCTGCTCCTCCGATTGCACCAAAGTAAACACCGTGGTATTTCTTCATAGCTTCTACAACTTCCGGAAGTCTTGCACCTTTACCGATCATACCTCTTGCTCCAACAGACATCATAGTCGGAGCATAAGCATCCATACGTCCGCTGGTTGTCGGACCTGCAGACCCGATAACCTGACCTGGTTTTGCCGGTGTAGGACCTACATAGTAGATCGTAGCATCTGTCGGATCAAATGGAATCTTTTCTCCTCTTGCCAGTGCTTCACACATACGTTTATGTCCTGCATCTCGTGATGTATAAATGGTTCCTGTCAGGTAAACTGTATCACCTGCATGGAGTGTTTTTGCCAGTTCTTCTGTAAGAGGCAGTGTAATATGTTTTTCCATTTAAATCACCTCCGTTTTATGGCGTGTTACATGGCAATTAATATTGATCGCACATGGCATACCTGCGATATGTGTAGCCATGGTTTCAATGTTCAGACCAATTGCTGTTGTCTTTCCGCCAAATCCCTGCGGTCCAATACCCAGTTTGTTTACTTTTTCCAGCATTTCTTTTTCAAGGTCTGCATAGAACGGATCTGGATTTTCAGAATCGATCGGACGCATCAGTGCTTTTTTAGCCAGCAGTGCTGCTTTATCAAAAGTTCCTCCGATACCAACACCTACAACCATAGGAGGGCATGGATTCGGACCTGCTGTTTCTACCGTCTCAAGGATAAAATCTTTGATTCCCTGAAGTCCGGCAGATGGTTTGAACATGCGGATCGCACTCATGTTTTCACTTCCGAAACCTTTTGGTCCTACTGTGATCTTGATCTGCTCGCCCGGAACGATTTCTGTGTAGATCATAGCCGGTGTATTATCACCTGTATTTCCTCTGCGGACAGGATCTTTTACAACGGATTTTCTTAGATAACCTTTGTCATATCCGCGGCGTACACCTTCGTTGATCGCATCTGCAAGATCTCCGCCTGTGATATGTACATCCTGACCAATCTCCAGGAATACACATGCCATACCGGTATCCTGACAGATCGGTACGCACTGTGTATCAGCGATTTCATAATTCTCAATGATCTTGTCCAGTACTCCCTGGGCAATTTCCCAGTCTTCGCACGCTCTGCAGTTTTTGATCGCACATTTCACATCTTCCGGAAGATGCTCATTTGCTTCGATACAGAGCTTTTCGACTACATCTGTAATCTGGCTTGCCTGAATTTCACGCATGTTATTTCTCCTCTCATTATCTACAGGAGCTGCTCATGACAGCTCCCGTAAATGAAAATATAATGATGCCAGGATCAAAATCCTGAAACCACGATGTGCTTGCACAAGAGTGGTTTTATAGCATCTTTTTACTTAATTATGCACTTACCACTTCACCTGTGATTTTTCTTTCATGTCTTGCATAATGAGGAAGCAGCATCGGAGATACTTCGTTTGTTTCTACTCCTGCTTCTTTCAGTTCTTCATCGTATGCTTTTACATGATCCAGGTTCATCTCACCAAGTTCTACGTCTTTGTATTTTGCAGCTGCTTTTTTACCTGCATTTCTGCCGAATACGATGACATCGAGCAGAGAGTTACCCATCAGTCGGTTGGTTCCGTGGATTCCGCCTGCTGCCTCTCCTGCAACCAGAAGGTTCGGGATTTCTTTTGTAAATCCGTCTCCTGTGATCTCCAGTCCACCGTTCTGATAATGAAGAGTCGGGTAGATCACGATCGGTACTTTTCTCATATCAATGCCATAGTTCATGTACATACGGAACATAGCCGGGATTCTCTTTTCGATGGTTCCCTCACCGCCGAGGATCTCGATCATCGGAGTATCCAGCCATACACCTTTTGCTCCGCCCGGAACTTCTACGCCACGTCCTTCGCTGCACTCACGGATAACACCGGACGCGTTGACATCACGAGTTTCCAGCGGATGGATGTAAGCTTCTCCGTTTGCATTAACCAGCTGTGCACCTACGGAACGAACTTTTTCTGTTACCAGAGCACCCAGGATCTGTGACGGATAAATAGCTCCTGTCGGATGATACTGAATAGAATCCTGATATAACAGGGAAGCACCTGCACGGTATCCCAGGATCAGACCATCGGCTGTTGCACCGTAATGGTTGGATGTCGGGAATCCCTGATAATGCATTCTTCCTGCACCACCTGTTGCGATAACAACAGTTTTTGCTCTTGCAACAGAGTAATCTCCTGTCTCCATGTTCAGAAGAACAGCACCTGCAACCTGTCCTTTGTCATCTTTGATCAGTTCTACAGCAGAAGTAAATTCTACAACCGGAATTCCGCGGTTGATCACTTCGTCACGCAGCGTACGCATGATCTCTGCTCCGGAATAGTCCTTTGCAGCATGCATTCTCTTTCTGGAAGTTCCGCCGCCGTGTGTAGTTACCATTCTTCCGTCTGCATCTTTATCGAATTCAACACCCAGCTCGTTCAGCCATTTAATTGCATCCGGAGCTTCCATTACCAGTCTCTTTACAAGTTCTGGTTTTGCAGCAAAATGTCCGCCGCCAAAGCAGTCCAGATAATGCTGTACCGGTGAGTCATTTTCTTTATCTGCTGCCTGAATACCACCCTCAGCCATCATGGTGTTTGCATCACCGATACGCAGTTTGGTAACGATCATTACGTTGGCACCTGCTTTGTTTGCTTCGATAGCACAGGAAGAACCTGCACCGCCTCCGCCGATAACCAGTACATCTACGTCATAATCTACTTTTGTAATATCCACTTTATCTTTTATCAGACGGCTTGTAGAATGAAGCATTTCTGCCAGCTGCAGAGGAGCTTTCTGGCCTTTGTTTGCTCCTACCTTGATTTCAGCAAACGCATCTGGGTTATAATCTGGATGGAATTTTTTCAAAAGAGCGTCTTTTTCGTCTGCTGTCAGACGTCTCGGCTCTGTAGCCATACGCTCCGCTCTTGTAGCCTCTACCTTTTTGATAGACTCCATCATATTTTCCGGATATGGTGCATACATATTTTACGCCCTCCTATTTCTCAATTTCTCTGTTGTTGTAAAGTTCCTGCATCTCTGTGATCGGTTTCTGCATGATCTGTTCGATCAGTTCATCATAAGCACCTTTGTGGATCTCTTCCACTCTCTCGGTAAGATGTTTTGCTTCCGGTGCAATATATTTTCCTGTCAGACGTCTTGCCAGAAGACCTACCATCGGATGAGAAATACCAGCCGGGCATCTTACAGAACAACATCCGCAGCTTACACAGTCGAAGGATTCTTCTGCACATTTTTCAAATTCGCCTCTCTGAGCGTATGCAATATACTGCATAACATTCAGATTCTGTGTACATGCTTTTGTACATGCATTACATCCGATACAGCTGTAGATTTCCGGATACAGTTCCATCATGATCTGCTCGGTCGGTCTGATCTCTTCGATGTCGTAAGTTCTCTTGTCTGTCGGGAAGAATGGAATGCTTGCTACATACATACCTTCCTGAACCTGTGTCTGACAGGCAAGACATGTTTTCAGTTCGTTCTGTCCTTTGATTCTATAAATAGTTGCACATGCTCCACAGAATCCATGACGGCAGCCACATCCTCTTTTCAGGGTGTAGCCTGCATATTCCATAGCTGTCATGATTGTTAAATCTGCCGGAACACTGTATTTTTTACCGAAAAAATATACATTTACCATTTCCTGCATTTTGTCGTACCATTCCTTTCTGTACTTTGTCTAGTGATCCTTTTCTTAGTACTCGTTCGGCAACTCGTCTACTTCATCGCAACGGAATACCGGACCGTCTTTGCAGACATATTTGGAACCGATGTTGCAGCGTCCGCATTTACCGATACCACATTTCATACGAAGTTCCAGTGTTGTATAGCACTGAGAACGGTTGAAGCCCAGCTCTTCCAGTCCTGCAAGTACAAACTTGATCATGATTGGCGGTCCGCAGACCAGAGCGGTCTTGTCTGTTGAAAAACCGATTTCTTTCAGGTAAGTCGGAACAAATCCCACATGACCGTCCCAGCCTTCCTGCGGACGGTCGATCGTCAGATGTACATTGACACCCGGAGTCTTTGCCCATACTTCCTGGATCTCTTTCAGTTTTACGAGGTCATCTGCGGAACGTGATCCGTACAGGATGTCAACCGTTCCGTAGTCATCACGATTATCCAGTACATAGTTGATAACGGAACGCAGTGGTGCAAGTCCGATACCACCGGCGATAAACAGCAGATTTTTGCCTTTCAGCTCTGTATCTACCGGAAAATTATTTCCGTAAGGTCCACGGACAGTAATCTCATCGCCAACTTCCAGGCTGTGCAGACAGTCTGTCAGTACACCACATTTTTTAATACTGAATTCCTGATATTCTTTATTTGTAGGGGATGAAGTAATGGAGAACATTGCCTCTCCGACACCCGGTACACATACCATTGCACACTGTCCCGGCATATGTTCGAACAGTTTTCCGCCGCCCGGAGCAGTTACACAGAATGTTTTTACATCCGGTGTTTCCTGCGTGATCTTTGTGATCACACCAACCTTCGGAATCAGTGTATCCAGTGTATAATTTTTATGACAGGTACATTCGCTCATTACTGTTCACCTCCCATGCTTTTGATAACTTTAACGATATTTAAAGAGGACGGGCATTTCTCCACACAACGTCCACATCCAACGCAGGAATACATGCCATCATTGTTTGCCGGGAAATAAACCAGCTTGTGCATGAATCTCTGACGGAAACGCTGCATCTGGCTTGTACGGTTATTTCCGTGAGCCATCATTGTGAAATCAGAGTACATGCAGGAATCCCAGCAACGGTATCTCTGAACACCGTGTCCTGTATCATAATCCTTGATATCGTAGCACTGGCAGGTCGGGCATACAAAAGTACAGGTTCCACATGCAAGACATGGTTTGTACAGCTCTTCCCATTTCGGAGAATTGAATTTCTCTTCCAGTTTGTCTCCGCCCCATCCTTCCAGGGAAAGATTGCTATACGGAAGTTTTTCTACGATCGCACGGATGTTGTTCTTTTCTTCTTCCAGCTTGTCGCTGTCGGCATCTGCATTTTCAAGCAGGCTTTCCACTGCTTTTGTCAGTGCCTCACCTTTTTCTGTGATTGCTTTCCACATCAGGTCATCGCCCAGCATCCATACAGCAACGTCTGCCGCTGATTTTTCCGGATCTGCACAGTCTACGCCAAATACCTTACAGAAACAGCTTTCTTCCGGTTCATGACATGCCATGGCAACGATGATTCCGTGATCTCTTCTTGCAGCATAAAATGTATCGATCGGATCAGCTAAAAATACTTTATCCAGTACTTCTACACCTTTGATGTCGCAGGCTTTCATGCCAAATACAACAAACTCCTGATCCTGTAATGCCTGAGGCTCGATCTTGATGTCTTTGCCTTCTCTCTCACAGCTATACAGATTTTCGCTCTGTGGAAAGAATACATCTTTTGGAGATTTTACGGTCTTTAAAGTTTCAACGTCAACTTCTGCGTCTTCGCTCCAAGGTCCGAAATTTACCTGTCCTGCTCTTCTGATTGGCAGATACAGTTCTTTTGTTTCTGCGATTGCACGGAATAATGCCGGCAAATTACTTTTCGCTATCTTGTACATACATTATCCCCTTTCTCCAACAATGCTTGGCTCTACATCGTCAAATGTAAAGTTTGTCAGTGGTGCTTTCGAATCTGTATCCTCTCCTGCCTGATATTCTCCGTAGAATTTATCAATATCTTTGATAAATTTACGGTTGAACAGATGCAGCGGAATACCCTGCGGACATACACGGCTGCACTCGCCACAGTCCGTACAACGTCCTGCTACGTGGAATGCACGGATAATGTGGAACATCTTCTCTTCGAAATCATCCACATTTGCCTTCTGTGCACTGTCGAATTTTGTGCTGTCAAACACACATTTACGGCAGCTGCATGCCGGACATACGTTACGGCAGGCATTACAGCGGATACATTTTGATAATTCGTTCTGGAAGAATGCAAATCTCTCTTCCGGAGACATTGCTTCAATCTTCTCTACTTCTGCAAAACGATCTGCATCTTTGGTATCTTTGGATTCGCCGATCAGCTCATCGTATACCTGATGCTCTTTTCCTTTGCAGACATGGCAGCGTCCCAGCATTGCAGATGCATAAGTGCAGGTCTTTTCGCCATAAATTGTCTGGATCGTCAGAGTTTCTGCATCATCTGTCATCTCGGCACCTGTAATGCTTTCGATACCTTTGATGCCCTGCTCTCTGATCTTTTCGATGGACAGTTTACCTTTACATCCAACACCGATGATAAAAGCTTTTTCTCTGTCTACACGATGTTCTTTGATCAGCTGGTTAAAGCTGTATGTATCACATGGTTTTAAGAATACCAGTGTTTTTCCTTCCAGCTTGGAAGCTTCGATCATGTATTTGCTCAGGTTTGCACCGCAAAATCCATTGTATACAAAATTCTTCAGCTGGTCTTCGTTTTCAAAATAAGATGGTTCCGGATTATAAGGCAGATCGCCGGCTTTCCAGCCAAGCACGCGTGCCACGGTACCGTCTGCTAACAGTTCTTTCGCACGTTTGATCAATTCTTCCTGCATCTCAAATCCTCCAATCTTACGTTTTTACCAAGAGAATGAATCTTCTCTGCAAACTCGTTCATAGTCTGAGAGAATTTCACACCTTCAGCCGCAGACACCCACTCTACTCGTGTACGTCCATTTTCCACACCGATAAAGTCCAGCATGGAGAAGAGCAGTGTCATACGTCTTCTTGCATAATAATTACCTGTACTGTAATGGCAGTCTCCCGGATGGCATCCACACATGATAACGCCGTCCGCACCTTTTTCAAATGCTCTTAAGATAAACATCGGGTTTACTCTGCAGGAGCAAGGTACGCGGATGATCTTTACATCGGCCGGATAAACCAGACGGCTGCTGCCGGCAAGGTCAGCACCTGCATAACTACACCAGTTACAGCAGAATGCTACAATTTTCGGTCTGAATTCAGTATTTTCTATCGACATATTGCATCTACCTCCGCTAAGATCTGTCTGTTAGAGAAGCCCTGCAGATCCATAGAACCGGATGGGCAGGCAACGGTACAAGCACCACAGCCCTGACACAGAGCACTGTTTACCTGGGCAATACGGCGTACTTCACGGATACCGTGGTCGTTTACTTCTTTGTCAATATAGCTGATTGCACCGTAAGGGCAAACATTTGCACATGTAGAACATCCATTACACAGCAGTTCATCTGGTTTTGCAGTACATGGATTGGTCATCAGTTTGTCTTTTGCAAGCAGACCAATTGCTTTTACTGCTGCGGCACCAGCCTGAGATACTGTCTCCGGAATATCTTTTGGTCCCTGACATACACCGGACAGGAAGATACCTGCTGTCGGAGATTCTACCGGACGCAGTTTTGCGTGTGCTTCTGTCAGGAAGTTGTTTGTATCGATACTTGCTGTCAGCATGGTAGCGATCTTTCTTACATCCGGGTTCGGCTCGATTGCTGCTGCCAGAACAACCATGTCAGCTTCCATCAGGATCTGTTTGTTGTCCAGAAGGTCAGAAGCCTGTACAAGCAGCTGTCCGTTTTCCTGCGGAACAACCTTTCCTACCTGGCCTTTGATGTAGTGAACGCCATATTCTTCTACCGCACGGCGATAGAACTCGTCAAAGTTCTTACCTGGTGTACGAACATCAATATAGAATACGGTAACATCTACATCCGGATATTTATCACGGATCAGCATTGCATGTTTTGCAGTATACATACAGCAGATTTTAGAGCAGTAGCTCTTTCCTCTTTCATCAGAACATCTTGATCCGACACACTGTACAAATACCATTTTCTTTGGTGCTTTATGGTCTGACATACGCTCCAGATGTCCCTTTGTCGGACCTGCTGCATTCATGATACGCTCCAGTTCCAGAGATGTAATAACATCCGGGCTCTGATTGTATGCATATTCATCATATTTATCCAGTTTGATCATATCAAAACCTGTTGCTACAACAATTGCACCATATTTCTGTGTGATGATCTCGTCTTTCTGATCGTAATCAATCGCACCTGCCTGACATACCTTTGAGCAGACACCACATTTTCCGGTCTTGAATTTGATACAATGTTCTCTGTCAATAACCGGTACATTCGGGATTGCCTGTGCAAACGGTGTATAGATCGCACTTCTGTTGCTCAGGCCACGGTTAAATTCACTTGGAGTCTTTTTGGAAGGACATTTTTCCTGGCAGACACCACAGCCTGTACATTTATCCATATCTACGCTTCTTGCTTTTTTACGGATATCAACCGTAAAATCACCTACGAATCCGCTTACTTTTTCTACTTCACTATATGTATACAGCGTGATCTTTTCATGTGCGGAAGCTTCCACCATTTTCGGTGTCAGGATACATGCAGAACAGTCCAGCGTCGGGAATGTCTTATCGATCTGGGACATTCTTCCTCCGATACTCGGCTCTTTCTCAACGATATCTACTTCATATCCGGCATCTGCGATATCAATCGCTGTCTGAATACCTGCGATACCGCCGCCGATAACCAGTGCACGTTTTGTTACACGGCTCTCACCCGGCTGAAGCGGTGCATTTAAGTTTACTTTTGCAACGGCTGCTCTCATAAGGATAACCGCTTTTTTTGTAGCTTCTTCCATATCCTTATGGATCCAGGAACAATGCTCACGGATGTTTGCAATTTCTACCATGTATGGGTTCAGTCCGGCTCTTTCAGCAGCCTTTCTGAATGTTGTTTCGTGCATACGTGGTGAACAGGAACATACTACCATTCCTGTCAGACCTTTTTCTTTAATTGCAGCATCTATTTTTGCCTGTCCTGCTTCAGAACACATATACTGATAATCTTCTGCATGGACAACTCCAGGCTCCAGTTTTGCCATTTCCACTACTTTTTTCACATCTACAGTAGCTGCAATGTTACTTCCGCAATGACAGACAAATACTCCTATTCTCTGCAATGAGTTCACCTCCAACTTTCTCTCATTTATCTCTTATATCTTCTGAACGCACTTACCAGAAGCTGCTGTGGCAGTTCCGGATCCAGAAGTTCTGGTATTTCTTCTGCTTTCAGATAATCTGCACCTCTCTGACGCACAACCATCTGTCTTGCTGCATCAATCAGTTTTCCAGGTTTTACATCTCTTGGACATCTTTCTACACATGCGAAGCAGGAAAGACATTTCCACAGAGTTTCGGACTGCATCAATGCATCAATATTTTCTTCTGCTACATAGGATACAAACTGATGTGGCTTGATATCCATTTCATTAAAAGCAGGGCAGGTTGCGGAACATTTGCCGCATTTCATACATTTCTGAGGATTTGCACCGCTGATCTCTTTGATCTTTTCTGCATTATCTCTTGCTGTTTTCATTATTCCTGCACCTCCTCTTTCAGACCCAGTGCCTCTGCAAGCAGTTCTGTAAAGTAATGAACCGGAAGCTTGTTTGCACTTGTGCTGGTGTTCAGATTATACAGGCAAAGCGGACAGGCTGTGATCAGTTCTTCTGCTCCCATTCCGGCTGCAGAATCCATGATGCGGTCAACCATTTTTCCGCTCATTTCTTTTTCTTTCAGGGAAATATATCCTCCGCAGCACTCGTTGCGGTAACCGTAAATAACAGGTTCTGCTCCGATTGCACGGATAAAATCTTCAATAATGGTTGGATTTTCCGGGTCATCAAATGCCAGTACTGAGCTTGGACGAAGAAGCAGACAGCCATAGTAGGCACCTATTTTTCTTCCTGTCAGCGGTTTTACCACTTTTTTCTTTAATTCATCAAATCCCACTCTGTCACGCAGTACCTCTAAATAATGAAGTACATTTGTCTCACCTTCATAAGGCTGCTCAAGCTGCATATAATTATTTGCTCTTGTGCGGATGTCCTCCACATTTTTCATATCATCATTTACACGTTTGATTACGTGATGACATGCTGAACAAAGCGTAACAAGATCCTGACCTTTTTCTTTTGCATCATTTAATGCACGAACAGAAGAAAGTTTGCTGGCAATCTCATCTGTTCCCAGCGGATATACACCGCCGCAGCACTGCCAGTTTTCAATCTCTTCCAGCTCAAATCCAAGGGCTTTTGCAGATTCTCTGCCGTAACGATCCAGATCTTTCGCTTTTGTTTTCAGAGTACATCCAGGAAAATAACTGTAAACCATTTTTACCTCCTGATGCCGCATATTTGCGATATTTTATTTATAGTAACTTTATACATAACAGAGAATTTTGAAAATTCTGATTTTCATGGATATAATGTTCTGTATCGCATACTGCATACCTTAAAATTCCCTGTTATTTTTCAAACATTCTTTATACCATTATTTGTAACGGTTCAGTCTTTTGACAACCGCAGTACAAAATCCATCAAGTTTCTTTCTCTATGGTGTTTTGTCTGCTGAAATCTTACAGTTCGATCTGTGCAATAACAGATTTCAGTGCATCTGCACTCTTCTTCAGTTTTTCAACTTCTTCGTCTGTCAGAGGTACCGGAACTTTACCTTTCAGACCGTTCGGACCGATCATGCTCAGTGTACTTAAGCATACATCATCAATGCCGTATTCACCGTGCATCATAGAAGATACCGTTGCGGTAGAATCATAAGCAGACAGCAGAAGTCCGCACAGACGACATACAGAAGCAGATACTGCATAGAATGTAGCACCTTTGTTTGCAATGATCTTTCCACCGGATTTCTGTACATATTCAAGCATTGCATCTTTATCCAGAGTCGGGATTTCTTTGCCGATATTGTTCATCAGTGTAGTGTACTCATCAATGTTTGCACAGGAAATATGTGCACGTGACCACGGAATGAAAGAAGTATCACCATGCTCACCAAATACATAAGCGTGGATGTTCTTCTGTGCAATATCAAAATGCTCTGCCAGTCCACAGCGAAGTCTTGCTGTATCCAGGATCGTACCGGAACCAACAACCTGATTCTCCGGCAGTCCGGAAATTTTTGTGAATACATAAGTCATGATATCAACCGGATTGCTTACGATTACGTAGAGAGCATTTGGTGCCTCTTTAACAATTTTCGGTGTGATATCTTTGAGAATATTTACATTTGTCTGTGCCAGCTCAATACGTGTCTGACCTGGTTTTCTTGCAATACCGGAGGTGATGATAACGATATTGGAATCTTTCGCATCCTCATATTCACCTGCTTTGATATTGATCGGGTCGCGGAAGCAGGTTCCCTGGATAATATCCATAACTTCTCCTGCTACTTTTTCTTTATTGATATCAATCAGAACGATCTCAGATGCGATATCCTGATTAGATAACGTATAAGCAATTGTAGACCCAACACTTCCTGCTCCAATGATAGTAATTTTGCTGCTCATAAATTACTCCTTTCCTGAATAAGTTTACTGATATTGTCTATTTTTTAACAAACTCTCGTTTAAAACAGGGAGGCCGCAAACTTAAATTAGCAAATTAAGTTGTATACCTCCCATTAAGTTCCAAAATCCGACAATATACTTCCACGCACATCACATGGATGTTATCTGCGACTGCAAGACCGAAGAGCTGCAATTTTATCCGCTTAAATCATAGCTCCCTCCATGCAACGTCTTAAAATATCATACCATGTCAGCAACACTTTCACAAGTAAAAAATGAAAAGTTTTTATCAAAATTTGATATAAGCGTAAATTCAATGGACGCATCTTATATCCCCATATCTAAAGCAAAGGTTTTTTCGATGAATTGGATAATTTTTCTAATTTCTAATATTGTATCAGATATTTCTTCAAATATTCATAAATTTCTATCTCCGTCGGCGGACATCCCTTTACAAAATGCTCAAACCTGCAAGTACAGTTTCCGACCCCCAGTTTCCCGCTTTTACCGCGGTATCCCTGCCCAACAGCAATTTTACAGTCCAGTTTCTCAAACAAACCTTCCTGTTTCAGCATATCCAGTGCCGGGATCAGATAGCCATAACAGGCACTGCAGGACTCCACTTCCTCGACAGCATCCTGCAGTTCAACAATCTTTCGCTCCCTTGGAATATCCACATCCTCCCAGCTCTTCCATACTGTTTTGTGGATATCTTTCACTTCTTTTGCTTTTCTGTTGATATCTTTTCCACTTGCCGTTTCTTCTGATCCTTGTTCTTCTTCTTTTGTTCCTTTTTCGAATCTGATCTGTATCAGATTCGCATGTTCCAGATCAGCAGAACCCACACCAAGCTCCTCCGCCATAACCAGATATGGAACGTCTTCTCTCCTATAATAAAGCATCTGACATACAAACGTATCACATAAAACCGGATCTTTTGCTGTCAGAATCCGGTTCATAACAACCGGATTTCCTCCATCTTCAAAATCCAGATCGCCACAGATATTATCCACCACAATAAAATCCTGATGAATACCCACATTCAGATGTGCGATCGGTTTATGCAGACCCAGCTTATGAAAGTGCCTCTTCTCCTTATTTGGAATCAGACCTTTCATATTTTTCAATGCACAGGTGATCTTTGTCTGGCAATGTCCTTTCAGAACTGGAACATTGATCAAAAAATCCAGCTTTTTCACACTGCTGCAGATTTGAAGTCTCATTCCGGCACAATCCACTTCACTGCTTTCATCGAGCTGCATATCCCAAAATGGTACGTTATATTTTTCAACCAGCCTGTCATATCCACAGACTTCCATGGATTCCGAAGTTTTATCCCCAACCCAGGAGCTCTCCAGCATCACGATATGTTGACAACTTCTTTCCTGTAAATATTCAATAATCCCCGCAACAATCTCCGGATGTGTTGTTGCACCATAAGAAGCCTCCGTCGGCGATACCAGGTTCGGCTTTATTCCGATCAGCATCTGATCTGCATTTTTTTGCTTCTGATCTGCATTTTTTTTAATTTCTGCCCACAGATCTGACTGTGCAAGGATCTCCTTTGTCATCTCTTTATATTCCGTTCCGGAAATCATATATAAATCATTTTTCTTCAAATTTCCATCCTCCTTTTTCAATATCCGTAAAGCGGACATTCACAATCCGCTTCGCTACTTGCTCATGAACGCAGTCGTATATCCGTTTTAAGCAACAAAAAAGCACTACTCACTATGAGTAATGCTTTTCTCGAATCATGAGGCATCGGGGATTCGAACCCCGGACAACTTGATTAAAAGTCAAGTGCTCTACCGACTGAGCTAATACCCCATTCTGTCTTTTCAGACAAAATGCCTGGTTCCGGAATCGAACCAGAGACACGAGGATTTTCAGTCCTCTGCTCTACCAACTGAGCTAACTGGGCAATTGATTTGTTTATTCTATCTTATTTTTCTACTCCTGTCAAGACATTGTTCAAGTCAAATCGTGCGCCATTCACTCATTCTGTTACAATTCACAGCGTCATTCGCACAAAATACCCATACTGGGCTTACGACCAGCAGAACTTGTACTGGCAACATAGCAATATACGTTGCATCATCTGATAACGTATATTCGCAAAATCTACCGCTTATTAATATGATTCCTGCAACACATGTGCGAATGACGGTAGATCAATTTTCGTCGTTGGAGCGAGCATAGCCCGCCTCCGTGAGTGTGTCTGAGCCAACAGCTGTTTCTGCTGTGGGCGAGTTCGCGGGAGGAGGCGGAGATAAGCGGCGCAGCGCAAACAGAAAATTGTTCGTGTCATTGCACATGTGTTGCAGGAATCCATTTATATCGTAGATTTTGCGTTCATCACTTCCAAATTATTTAGCGATTTTCCATTGTCTCGAAATACTTCTGTGCATTGATCAGTTCTCCATCCTGCACGGCATGTACATACTGGCCATCTGCCATCTGTATTCTCGCCTTCACATTATCGGACATGATCACATCGAAGATATGAAGCACACGTTTTTTGATATCTTCATCATAAATCGGTGTTGCCACTTCCACACGACGTGTGGTATTTCTGGTCATAAAGTCTGCAGAGGCAATATATACCTCATCATTTCCGAAAATATAGATTCTGGAATGTTCCAGGTAACGTCCCACAATACTGCGTACAGTAATGTGATCTGTCGCTCCCGGAACTCCTGCAATCAGACAGCAGCTTCCGCGCACGATCAGCTCAATATCCACACCAGCCTGAGACGCTTCCATCAGTTTCTCAATAATCCGTTTATCTGTCAGGGAGTTCATCTTTGCACCAATATATCCGGGTTCTCCGCGTTTTGCCAGTGCAATCTGCTCATCCATTTTAGAAAGAATCTTGTTACGCAGACATTTCGGTGCAACCATCAGATATTTAGTTTCCTGCATCACCTGACCGAGACAAAGTTTGTGGAATACTTCATTTGCTTCTGCGCCAATCCCCTGATGCGCTGTCAGCAGTGAGAAATCTGTATATAGTTTTGCTGTTTTCTCATTATAATTTCCGGTTCCGATCTGTGTGATATAAGAAATATGACCTTCCTGTTTCTTTGTAATCAGGCAGAGCTTGGAATGAACTTTCAGTTTATCCAGACCATACAGGATCCGGCAGCCTGCGTCCTCCAGCCGTCTGGACCACTCAATATTATTTTCCTCATCAAAACGGGCACGAAGTTCCACCAATGCCACAACTTCCTTACCGTTTTCTGCAGCATTGATCAATGCCTCAACGACTTTACTGTCATTTGCCACACGGTACAGTGTCATTTTAATAGATACGACATTCGGATCTTCTGCTGCTTCATTCAGCATATGAAGGAATGGCTGCATGCTGTCATATGGGAAGAACAGGAAGCGGTCTTTCTGCTCCACCTGTTTCATGATGCTTTCTGACATATCGATATCTGCCGGGATCTGCGGTGTATACTTATCATAAAACAATTCCTTTTTACTTCTCAGCAAATCACGGATTCTTGAGAAAAAGGACAGATCCAGCGGTGCTTCCGAATGGAAGATATGCTTTTTCTTCAGATCCAGATAGCCACACAACGTATCCAGAACAGACTCATCCATCAATCGCGTATACTCCAGTTTGATCGAACATAATTTTCGTCTGCGGCTTACCAGCTGTTCCATTACCTGACGGAAGTCTGTATCATCATCATACATTTCCTCATCCGGATCAATATCAGCATTCAGTAAATCTATTTCCAGTCCATCATGAAATTCCTCATCCACATCGCCGTCAAGACCACTTTCCAGCCCAAACGACCCCGAGGTCGGACCCAAACCTCCGATTCCAGCATTCATTTCACGTTCCTCATCATTCGTACACATAAGATCGTCTGCAAGCAGGCTCTCAACTTCATCAACATGACCGTCCCCGTCCAAATCTTCCCAACCAAAAAAATCCATAGTATTCTACCTACCTTTCCCTGTTAATCAGAACATTGATTTTCCTCGATTTCCTCAAATATTTTATCCATCTTTGTTTTTTTCTTAAAATTGCGCAACATCTTCTTATCATGTCTCACAATATAACTGACCACTTCACGAAAGTCCTTCGTTTCCAATTCCTGGTCGTGATAATTTTCAGCAAATTTCTTGTGTGTTTTCTGACTGCTGCCATGCGTCTGTTCAACTCTTCTGCAGGCAGTTTTCCGGTTTCCTCTTGGGTGAGTCCCATTTCGTTGCTGCCCAGAATCACACCGACAGTCCATACACCGGCATTCACACCTTCTTTGATATCGGCTATCGTATCCCCGTATTTTATTACGCTTTGAACGGAAGGTATGGCCAGATCAATCATGTTCTGGTAAATCATGTAGGGTTGCGGACGTCCTGCCGGAAGATTGTTGGAAGTCACACAGTTGTCTGTGGTATAGCCATGGGCGGCGGCACCGGGCAGCACAATGTCCATCATGGCAGTAGTATATCCGGTGGTGGAACCTATCTTGATGCCATCCCTTTTCAGTTTCTCGATTACTTCGATTACACCGGGAATAGGAGTCGTATATTCTTCCAGGGAGGCGAACAAGTGTTTTTCGAATTCTTTGTATATGGATACCACATCTTCCTCAGTCCAGTTGCGGTTATAGTTTTGTTTGAATTGCTCCGTCACACTTGGTAACTTGAATAATTCACGGATATGGTCTATTTTGGTCATACCCATGGGGCCTCGTGCTTCTTCCATTGTCACTGTCAGTCCTTTCTCAGCAAAAGCTTTCAGGAAAGCGGCTACCGGAGCGAAGCATCCATAGTCTACAGCCGTTCCGGCCCAGTCCATAATAATACACTCAATTTTCTTCATCTTCTTGTTTGTTGTTTATTTAGTTATACTTTTATTTTTATGTTATGGGTTACAGATGTTTTCTGCTGTTTGTGTTTCATATGAAGCTGAACATGGAATTTGAGCATGAT
>OKVH01000779.1_pt1 | contig 16686 bp, 13 predicted proteins | sample 1604791 | NCBI WGS metagenome assembly OKVH01 (sample SAMN01760919, study PRJEB22395) | human gut metagenome | reverse complement strand
AGGGGCAATTGCCCCTTGACCCCTTTTCGCGATTGAGTTGGTCGCGCTTTCATGCCCCTTCCGCGTGCAGCTTTTTGGTGCTTCGCCTAAGCCCTTGTTTGCTTCCCCAACTTTCCGTGAAGAACCAAAAAACAGGCCATGACCCATTCGCCATAGCCTGTTTTGCCTGTACCCCTTATTCCGCCGCCAGCTTCATCAGCGCCGCGGCATAAATCTTCATCGCCTTGACCATCTGCGATACGCGGATGTACTCGTTCGCCTGATGCGCCAAGTCCTCATCCTCCGGGAATGCTGCGCCGTACGCAACGCCCTGCTTGAGCACCTTCGCGTACGTTCCGCCGCCAGTGGCGTGCGGCGCGGCGGGTTCGCCCGTCACCTCGGTGTAGGAGTCCAGCAGCGAGCGCACCAGCTTGCTGTCTGCCGGAACGTGATGCGGTTCCTTGATTTCCAGCGAATCGACGCTAAAGCCGGGCAGGTGCGCGCGAATCGCGTTCGTCAGCGCGGACAAATCCGCCGCAATGGGGCAGCGCAGGTCGAGCGACGCCGTCACCTTGCCGTCCTTGATATGCAGGATGCCCATGTTGCACGTCAGTGCGCCGGAAATTTCGTCCGAGCACGCGCAGCCCAGCGACGCGCCGTCGTGCTCCATGCCGACCGCGTCCGCCAGCGTCTTCAGCGCGCCGGTCACGCCCATCTCGCGCAGGAGCACCAGCATCATGCCGATGGCGTTGCGGCGGCCTTCGGGGTACGCGCTGTGTCCGGGGATGCCCTCCGCCGTCACCCACACGCCATCCGCAGTCACCTCCGCCGTGTAGGGAAGCCCGGTCTTTTCGGCATAGGCCGCCACCTTGTCGGCAACCTCCTGACCGCCCGCGATAAGCGCCTTGGATTCGCCGGGGATGACATTCACGCGCTCACCCGTCCACAGCTGCTTGACCTGCAGACCGTCCTCCGCGAGTTTGCTCGTGAAGAAGCCGTGAATCATGCCCTTTTCGGTGTTGATGATAGGGAAGGAGGCGTCCGGGGAGAAGCCGACTTCCGGCATTTCCGTGTGCGCGCAGTAATACGCCATGTCTTCCCAGCCGGATTCCTCGTCACAGCCAAGAATCAGGCGGATGGACTTCTTCAGCGGAATGCCCGCTGCCTTGATGGCGTTCATGGCATACAGCGCCGCCAGCGCCGGCCCCTTGTCGTCGCTCGTGCCGCGCGCGAAAATCTGGTCGCCCACGCGCGTCGCGGTGAACGGCGGGGTCGCCCAGTTGTCGCCCGCCGGAACAACGTCGAGGTGTCCCAGCACGGCGATGGCTTCTTCCGATTCGCCCGGCAAGGTGATATCGCACGCATAGCCGTCGAAATTGCGGGTTTCATAGCCGAACGCCTTTGCGTCCGCCATGGCCACATCCAGCATCCGGCGCACATCCTTGCCAAACGGCGCATCGGGCGTGGCTTCGCCCTTCACCGACGGCACTTCCACCCAGCGGCACAGCTGCGCGGCATAGTCCTCCGCGTGCGCATCCAGATAAGCAAATACTTTTTCGTACATGGGAAAATTCCTCCTTATGCTGAAATCATGGGGTCGAGAATGATATTTCGCGGTTGCAGGCGAAAATTCCTGCTCGATGGAAGATAAAAAAGTTAAGAAGGGCTAACCGTACGCTTAGCCCTTTCTCTTCTTTTAGTCGCCGTAGTCCGGGAGCGGGGGGAAATCCCGCCCCGACAGCTGCATCAATTCACCCACCGTCACCGGGCGCAATCCCTTTACGTTAATCCAATTATCCAGCGCCTTATCCAGCACCTCCGCTGTATGATACCCATTGATATGGAACTGCACCACGCACCCGCTCGTCACCCGGTCGCTCGTCACGCGGTACACCATCTGATACACCTTATCCTTATACGCGTCCGACCAGTCGCACGCGTCGATTGCGAACAGGCAGTCCTCTACGCCTTCCGCGCGGGCAATGGCGGTGACGATGCTGTTCGTCGCGCCCAAATGCGCACAGAACAACCGCGGCCGTACGCCGAAAGTCTCTTCGCACAGGTCGTTCAGCTCGCGGATGTTCTCCTGCACACGCGCGTAGGAGACTTCGGTCATGTTGATGAGGTTGTTGCCGTGGCTGCCAAGCTCGTGGCCCGCATCAATGATGCGCTGGATGCGCTCCGGGTTGCGGCGCACGAAATCGCCCGTGACGTAGAATGTCCCCTTCACGCCGTATTTGTCCAGCGTGTTCAGCATGTCAGTCAGCTGCTTTTCTGATGCGCCGCTGCACACAATCATCACACCGACAGCGGGTTCAGAGGGGGTCAAACGGGTGACACGCGGCAGGCTGATGTCCGAGAACGCGGCGAAGGAATCCGTTTCGTTCACTTTCTTGCCGTCCAGCCAGACAGACAGCTTGTTGCCGCCCAGCATGTCCTCCGTCACATAGACCGAGAAGGTCAGGTCGTAGCGCGGATTGCGCCAGAACGCGCGCTCCAGCACTTCGCCGCGGTGATTGCGCAGCTCCAGATACTTCTCCGGCACAGTTGCGCTGTTTTTGTTCTTGCACGATACGGTGATTTTGATTTCGCGGTCGAGATACCCGACGTAGAATCCGCTCTTGAACGTGACAATCGGTGCAACGACGGGGGCCGTGTCCTCTTCGTTCTCCTCCGCGAACGCAGCGCCGCCCAGCAGCATCAGCACCATCAGCAGCAAACTCAGCAGTTTCTTCATTTTGTGACTCCTTTTTATCCAACTTTCGTCCGTGGAAACTATGTTTGCAAATTAAACCTGCGGGCGCACAACCACCTGAGCGCCTTCCGGCACCAGCGTCGGTTCAACCACAAACCCCGCCGGAACGGACAAAATCCGCAGACTGTCCATGTCCTCCAGAATCCGCTGATTGAACTTCGTCACGCGGCAGCCCTCGATGAACGCGGGGATGATGAGTTCCGTATCCGAACCGATGTACTCGATGACCGAGTAGGTGCTGCCCTTCTCTGCCTGTCCCAGATACGAGCCGACGATGAGCGTATCGCCCTCTGTCATCAGCCCCAGTCCGACGCGCAGGTCACGCGCACGGGCGCTGAAGGGGGCGGGGAGGGTCAGCGCGTTCAGCCGGGAACAGCCCGTCAGCGCGTCATGCCCGATTTCGCGCACGGATGCGGGAATGGCGAGTGCCGTCAGGTGTGTGCAGCCGCGCAGGGCTTCATGGTCGATGCGGGTCAGGGTGTCCGGGAGATTCAAGAATTCCAGCGATGTGCAGTTCATCAGCGCCTGCATGGGCAGGACGGTCAGTGCGTTCGGCAGGTGGACGCTATTCAGCGCGGTGCAGCCCGAAAGGACAGCGCCACCAACGGTTGTCACTGAATCGGGGAACGCGATTTCGCGCAGCGCGGTGCAGGACGCGAACGCGCGGTACTCGATGGTTTCCAGCCCGTCATTCAGCGTGATGCTTGTCAGCGCCGAGCAGCCCTCGAAGGCACTGCCGCCGATGTGGCGGAGCGTTTTAGGGAGCGTGACGGCGGTCAGGTCGGTGCGCATGATGAACGCGCACAGCCCGACGCTCACAACGGGGAGGTCGTCGAGCGTTTCCGGAAGGGTGATTTCGCCGCCTTGCCCGTAGTATTCCATGATTTCTGCGCCGGTGTCGATGGCGCGGTAGGTGTAGTCACCGCATTGCATGGTGTGTACTTCCTTCATTATAATAATATAATTGTGGAGCGTGGCTGCCGGAGTTGGCTGCTTTTCCAATATAGGTCTTTTATGCAGCAACCAGAGGGCTTTCCGATCGCCCTCTGGACTCCTTCGGATGCACTCCCATGTTTCTTGACTTTTATCGAAACATTTTTAGTTACTGCGCAGGGACGCTTCGCTGCCTGCGACCAAGGTGTCGGGCTTGACTTTTCCTTTGGAATGGTCACACGCCCAACCGTTGGGGCGTTGCCCCAAGCCCCACCAGAGGCGCTGCCTCTGGACTCCGCAAGGGACATTGTCCCTTGACCCTTTTTTGCGCCCTGGCTTGAGCGCGTTTCCCTTATGGTTAATTTTCGCGGCTGAGTGCCGCCAGAACCGCGTTGCGCATCTGTCGAACCACCCGTGTCGTACCGGAATCAACCGTGTTCTGCATCGACAGAATCGTCATCTGCTGCCCGGGGAAGTTCGCGAAGTATGTTCCCAGCCAGCCATCCCAGCCATATTCGCCCGCGCAAGCTAATCCGGCGATGCGCCCCGGTTCAGCGCAAATGCGCATCAGGTGGCCGTAGCTGTACCCGTCCAGCGAATCCCACATATCGCGGCGAACAGCGTCTTTCAGCTGCGGCTGCGTCATGCAGGCGACTGTTGCGGGCGAGAGAATCCGCCGTCCCTCGTAAGTGCCGCCCGCCAGCAGCATATCGGCAAAGTGGCTGTAATCCTCCAGCGTCGAAACAAGCCCCGCGCCGCCGGATTCAAAGGCGGGTTCGCGGTCGTAAACGCCGACAGCAAGGTGGGTGCTTGTCCACGGCACAAGTCCGTTTTCCGTGCGCTTGTAGGCGGTCACAAGGCGATTTCGCTTGCTTTCGGGAACGTAGAAGCCGGTGTCCACCATGTCCAGCGGCTCAAAGAACTCCTTGCGGAGGAACTCGCCGAAGCGCATTCCGCTGACGACCTCCACCACCGCGCCGAGGATGTCCGCGCAGGTGGAGTAGCGCCAGTGCGTGCCCGGCTGGAAGGACAGCGGCTGCTGCCCCAGACGGTTGCAGAACTCCACTGTCGGCACGCCGCCGCCCGCAAGGATTTCCTGCGTCGCTTCGTCGAACACCTTTGCGGCGTACTGCCCCGCCGGGTCGCTGTCAGGGTAGCAGACGCCCGCCGTCATGCCGAGCAGCTCCATCAGCCACGGCGCGCGGGTCGCGGGGCGAATCGTGCCCTGCTTATCGACGACGCGCGCATTTCGGAAGCCCGGCAGATAGCGGTCTACGCCGTCCATCAGATCAATCTGCCCGCGCTCCGCCAGCAGCATCACGGCGGCGGCCGTAATCGGCTTGGATTGGCTGTACAGGCGGAAGATGCTGTCGCGGTGGATCAGCCGCCCCGACGCAATGTCGGACATGCCCGCCTGCGTATAGAGCATTTCCTCTCCGCAGCGCCGCACCAGTACGCTGATGCCTGCGCATTCCTGCGCTTCGACAGCGGAGGCGAGAATATCGGTGACTTGTTCGTGAAGGGTCATGAGAATAACCTCCTTGCATGTTTTTCAGCAATCATTCGTCGCTTTCGATGAAATCCGGCAGCTGATGCAGCGTCACAAAGCTGCTATCCCGATAAATCGCTCGCAGCGACTCCGGCGTGTTCCCCTTGCTGCTGTCCGTCAGCCAGCTGGTGTGCCACACCATGAAGTACGCCCACGGGGCATTCGTCGCGTCCATCTCCGCGCGGGTCGGAATCTGTCCGCACTCGTGGAACACAATCGGCATCCCTGCCGGGGCAAGCGCGGCACAGCGCCGGTATAAATCCCCCTGCGCGCCGACCTTGTAGCTGTCGCCGCCGAGAATGTCCACCACGTCGTCCCCCGGATACCACGGGCGCAAATCCTCCGTCGCGTCAGAGAAGCCCAGCACCCAAATTAGATTCCGCAGACCGTGAACATGCGTGTAGCGGTCGTACATCAGCCGCCACAGGCGCACAAAATTCGCCGCGCCGCCGCGTCCCCACCAGAACCAGCCGCCGTCCATCTCGTGGAAAGGTCGACAAAGAATCGGAACGCCATCTGACTGCAAGCGCTTGAGGTAGGGGACGGCGTGGTCAAGCCCATCCAGCAGACGGCGGTTCGCTTCCGTGCCGTCCACAAAAGCGGAAGCCCAGTCCAGTTCGCTTTCGCGGCATTCGGGGTAACCGGAGAAGAAATCCGCGCCCGTGTGCCAGCAGATGGTGGGAATGCCGCCGCGCGCCCACCAGTCCTTCGCGCGCTGCGTCACGCCCAGATAGTCGTTATCCATGAAATCCAGCCCTCGAATGGCAGGCTGACGACCGGTGACATCGGTCAGATAGCTGATTTCATGCTCAGTCGAGCGGCACCATTGGCTTTCCATCTGCCCGGTCAGGCACTTGCCGGAAAGCGATTGCAGGTATTCATAGACGCGCCGAGCGGCAGGCAGCGGATTTTCCGCGCAGAGGGGACGGAACATAATGCTTCTCCTTTGCTTTGCAGGAATCTGCTTGCAGTATAGCAGGAAATGCCCGCCTTTGCAACGGGTAGAAGGGAAAAAGGGAGGGGAAAAAGCATGGAAAATCAGGCGGCGGCAGTTGTCCAAGAAGAGGGTTTGTGCTATACTTATTATGGGTGTTTATTGGAATGCCCATGAACCAGCGGGCATCCCCGCTATGGGAGTTAATAAATGAAGCTGAAAAAATTGGAGCTGTATGGCTTCAAATCCTTTGCCCAGCGGACGGAAATCGTCTTTGATGAGGGCATAACGGGCATCGTCGGGCCGAATGGGTCGGGCAAGAGCAACATCGGTGACGCGGTGCGCTGGGTGCTGGGCGAGCAGAGCGCGAAAACCCTGCGCGGCGCGAGCATGTCCGACGTGATTTTCAACGGCACGCAGAAGCGCAAGCCGCTGTCCTACTGCGAAGTATCGCTGGTGTTTGACAACGATGACCATGCGCTGGCGATGGAAGCTGCCGAGGTTATGGTCACGCGCCGCGTCTACCGCAATGGCGAATCCGAATACTACTTAAACCGCACCGCCTGCCGCTTGAAGGACGTGGTTGACCTCTTCCGCGATACGGGCATCGGCAAAGAGGGATACTCCATCATCGGGCAGGGGCGCATTGACGAAATCCTCTCCCGCAAGAGCGAGGATCGCCGGCAGGTGTTCGAGGAAGCAGCGGGCATCGTTAAGTTCAAGGCGCGCAAGGAAGAAGCGGACAAGAAATTGCAGCGGACGCTGGAAAATCTGGAGCGCGTCGATGATATTCTGGATGAGCTGACGAAGCGCCTGAAGCCGCTGGAAGAGCAGAGCCGCAACGCCCGCGTGTATCTGGAGCTGTCCACCGAACTGAAGGATTTGGACTTGAACCTCTTCCTGATTCGCTCCGACCGGGCGCGGGCACGCTTGTCCGAACTGGAGAGCGAACTGCTGACCGTCCAGACGATTTTGGCGGACACGGAAAGCGCCCTGACCGACAAGACCACCCGCCGCGATGAGACGCAGAACCGCATCGATCAGCTGGAGGAAGCCATCACGAAGGCGCGCACCGAACTGATGGAATGCGCCGAGCATGTGCACGAATCGCAGAAGAAGCTCTCCGCCCTGCAAAGCCGCCGCGAGACGCGCAGCGAGAACCGCCAGCGCATCGTCCGCGAGCAGGAGGAAGCCCAGGAGCGGCTGGCGGAAATCGAGAAGGATCATGCACGGATTCAGGCGGACGTGGAGAAGCAGCACAGCCTGATTGCCGACGCGGAGCAAATCCTCCGGGCGACGCAGGAAGCCGCCGAAAAGGCGCAGGCGAAGGAAAAGGAAGCGGACGCCGCGCTGGAAGCGCAGAAAGCCGCTGTCATTGACCAAATGAACCGCCTGTCCGATGTGCGCAACGACAAGACGCGCCTGAACACGATGCAGGCGCAGATGGAAACGCGCTTGACGGAGATTGAAGAATCCAGCGGGGCACTGCAGGAGCAGGAAGCTGCCCTGCGGGAAGCCTTGACTGCCGTCGAAAAGCAGCTGGAAACAGAAAATCAGCATCAGCAGCAGTGTCAGGAGAAGCTGGCGCAGGCGCGGCAAGCGTCGGATGAGGCGGATGCCGCGTATGCCAATTTGCGCGCGGATGTCGAAAAGCAATCCGCCGATATGCAGGCGGCGGCGAGCCGTCATAACGTCCTGACCGAAATGACGCGCGACATGGAAGGCTACAACATGGCGGTTCGCCGCGCGATGACCTACGCCAAGCAGCGCGGCTTGACGGGCGTCAAGGGCGTACTGGCGCAGCTGATGACCGTTCCGCAGGCGTACGAAACGGCGATTGATATGGCGCTGGGCGCGGCGCAGCAGAACATTGTCACCGACACCGAAGAGACGGCGAAGGAACTGATTAACTACCTGCGCCAGAATCGGCTGGGGCGCGCGACTTCCCTGCCGATGAGCGCCATCCGCGGCAAAACGCTCTATGGCAATGAGCGCAATGCGTTGAAGCTGCCGGGCTGCCTCGGCGTGGCGAGCGAACTGGTGCAGTGCGCGCCGGAATATCGCGGCATTGTGGAAAATCTGCTGGGGCGCACGGTGATTGCCGACAACCTCGACCACGGCATTCCGATTATGCGCGCGGGCAATCACGCGTTTCGCTTGGTGACGCTGGAAGGCGACGTGATGCACTCCGGCGGCTCGATGACGGGCGGTTCGGCGCAGTCGAAGGTGTCCAACCTGCTCAGCCGCGAGCGTGAACTGAAGGAATTGACCGCGAAGCTGCAAACCGGGCGCGCGGAACTGGACAAGTGCCGTCAGGAACTGACGCAGCGTCAGCAGACGGCGCAGGAAAAGCGGCAGAAGGTCAGCGACGCGGTGAACGCATTGCATCAGCAGGAGATTGCCGTCGCCCGCGAACAGGCGCGCCGCGAAAGCGTATCCGCCGACCTGAACACCCATTTGCAGCGGATGCAGGAGACTGAGCAGGCGCGCGTGCAGCTGCATCAGTCGCTGGAGGACATTCGCCAGCAGCTGGAGACCATTGAACATCAGCGCACGGGCGCGCAGGGCGACCAGAGCGCGATGGAGCAAAAGACCATTGAAATGCAGAATGCGCTGGTCAAGGCGCGCGCGGAAGCCAGCGCGGAAAACGACCGCCTGATGGTGCGCACGCTGCAATTGTCCGACCTGCGCCACGGCTTAAGCGACTTGGAGCGCGACGAAGCCCACGCGCAGCAGGATCAGGCGCAAATCCTCCGCGAACAGGAGCGCCGCGAACAGCTGCTGCACGAGATGGACGAACTGGACGCCATTGACGAGAACGACATGAAGCGCGAGGAAGCCGAATCCGCCCGCCGCCAGAAGGAGCAGCTGCGGCAGGAGAGCGCCGCGCAGGCCATCGAGCAGCGACGTTCACAGGCGCAAAGTGACCTGCGCGACATCCTCAGCGACATGGAGAACCTGCACGAAGCCTACAACCGCGACAGCGAGAAGCTGCACAAGACCGAGCTGGCGAAGGCGCGCATCGAGGGCGACCAGAAGAATCTGCAAAACCGCATCTGGGACACCTACAAGCTGACCTACGCCGGGGCAGAGGAGTTCCGCCGCACGCCCTTCGACGAGAAGGAAAGCGACCGCCGCGCCGCCGAGCTGCAAGGGCAGATTCGCGCGCTGGGGACGGTCAACGTTGGGGCGGTGGAGGAATACGCCGAAACCAAGGCGCGTGTGGACGACCTGACCGCCCAGCAGCAGGACTTGAAGCGCGCGGAAATGGACTTGCGCGAACTCATTGAGCGGCTGCTGATTCAGATGCGTTCTACATTCGTCGAGAACTTCTCGAAGATGCAGGGGTACTTCGCCGAGACGTTCACGCGCCTGTTCGGCGGCGGCCATGCGGAACTGAAGCTGATGGATCCGGACGACCCGCTGAACTGCGGCATCGAGGTCAACGCCCAGCCGCCGGGAAAGAAATTGCAGCTCTTATCGCTGCTCTCCGGCGGCGAACGCGCGCTGACGGCGATTGCAATTCTGTTCGCGATGCTGAAATTGAAGCCCACGCCGTTCTGCATTCTGGACGAGATTGAAGCCGCGCTGGATGACGCGAACATCGGGTATTACGCGGATTATTTGAAGGAATACTCGAAGGGTACGCAGTTTATCGTCGTGACGCACCGCAAGGGGACGATGGAGCGATGCAACAGCCTGTTCGGGGTGGCGATGGAGGAACAGGGCGTGAGCCGGATGGTGTCGGTGTCGCTGCAGGACTATCAGGAGTAAGGGAAAACTGAAAGGGGTATCACGGCGGACAAATCCGCCTGATGAAAAAGGAGGTTTTTCACATGAGTGAAAACGAAAACAATCAGTATCGACTGCTGTCGCCGTGGGCGTATGTGGGCTATGGCATCCTGTTCACGCTTCCGGTCATTGGCTGGATTCTCGCCATCGTCTTTGCGCTGAATGACGACAACCTGAATCGCCGCAACTTTGCGCGCGGTTACTGGTGCGGCGTGCTGGTGGCGGTCATCGTGGCGGTTATCCTGTCGATTGTCGGGATGGTGATGGGCGTGTCGATCATGGATGGGTTCAGCAGCTATCAGTATAACTACCGATATTGATGAGGGGCTTATCAGAAGCGAGGCTGCCTGCCGAGTGCGGGCAGTCTTTTTTGCTGCCCGGATGGCGCAAGCAGCGGAATCCTCTTGTGAAGTTCCACAACAAATTGGGATGCTTTTGTTAGGAATGCCAAAATTATATTATTCAGAAAGAAAGTGCTTGACTTTTTTTGAGGGGAGGGTAGAATGAAAATAAGGAATCACGAGGGAGGAAAATGACGTGGAAATTCAAAGAAAAGGGCTGAATCGGGCATTTATCGTGCTGGCGGTGCTGACGGTGGTGCTGAATCTGTCAAGCTGGATTGTTATGGTTTGGCTTATCCCAGAATTTCGATTGGCGAATTTATTAAGTTTTGTATGCACGGTGCTCCCAATCTTGGTGTTGATTTACAGGAAACGCAAACCTGTATCATTGATTCTGTCAGTTGCTTATTTTGCCGTCTATGCTTTTATGTTTTGGATGACGAGGATAGCGAATGGCAGTTATACTTCTAATTCGCTTTCGACAATATTTCTATGCTGTGATGGAATTGTGATTAGCTGCGCTATTGGCATTTTGCCGATGCTTAACGCGCTTATCAAAGCGAAAAATAAAAAGGCAATTGCCATCATATGCTTCATACTGGGGATTGCCGAAACAGTGTGGGTAGCGTATTCACTTACCGATGCCTTTGCTTCATTCTACTGGCGGCGCTCGCTCGTCACACAACAAGTCTGGACATATTATTATGTATACAACACGACGTATTACGCAAGCTATTGCGTGATGATGTTTGCAATTGGCATAGGGATCCTGCGGGATGCTCCGGCGAGAATTAAGAAGCCAGCGAGAGGAGAGAAGTCTATGAAAACGAAAAGCAAGCAGACCGCCCTGTTCTTCTCCATCTTCACCGGCGTGCTGGGTGTTGACCGCTTCTACCTCGGTTACACCGTATCGGGCATCGTCAAGCTGCTCACCGTAGGCGGCGCGGGCATTTGGGCGCTGATTGACTTCATCCGAATCGGCGTTGATTCGCTCCGCCCGGCGGATGGTTCGCCGTGGGTGGAGGAAACGCGCGACGAGAACATCCGCAGCATCGCCGCCAACATGCAGGCAATCGCCGAAAAGCTGGAGAAGCTGCAAGCGCAGAACGGTCCGGCAGAGGCACCCAAGCCGGAAGCGGACGGCGAAAATCAGGAGACACACAAGGTGTCGCTGAAAAAATAACTTTCTAATGGCAATAACCGCAGGGCTGTCAGGCGCAGGACGCTTGGCAGCCTTTCGCGTGGGGAAAAATCCGCTTGCAAACTGCGCGAAAAACCAGTACAATAGAATCGTATCCTTGAATATCAGCATGAACGAGGTGCTTTTGATGCCTTTGTGGAAACGAACGCTGGCGGCGCTCCTGCTGGCGGTGATGATGATACTGCCCTTCGCGTCGGCGGAGGACGCGGGGGAGGCCGTGCCGGATGACAGCGTGGAGTGGACGGAGGGCGCGGCGAACATCACGCGTGATTTGATCCTGAATGATGAGGGCGACGACGTGTCCGCCCTGCAAACCGCGCTGACGGATTTGTGCTATTACAGCGGCGACGTGACCGGGCGCTATGGCGAGGCGACCAAAACCGCGGTGGAGGATTTCCAGCGAGATTTTGCCCTTGCGGTGACGGGCATGGCGGACAAAGCGACGCAGGAAGCCATCTATGCGGCGGAGTATCGCCCGCTGCGGCTGGGATGCGTGGGCGAGGACGTGCGGCAGGCGCAGATTCGCCTGATGGCGCTGGGCTACTACACGGGCAAGATTTCCGGGCGCTATCTGCCCGCGACGCAGGAAGCCATCCGCCTGTTCCAGACGGCGAACGCCCTGCCGATTACGGGCGAAGCGGATGTGCAGACGCTGGAACGCCTGTTCAGCGGCGATGCCATCAGCCGGGATTCGTCCGCCGCGGCGACGCCCACCCCGTCGCCCACGCCCGGAATGCACCTTTCTGATGAAACCACCACCCCGACGCCCGCGCCGACGGTGGCGTTCGTCAAGAAACTGCAATACAACAAGTCCAAGGGCGAAGAAGTCAAGCTCGTGCAGACCCGTCTGACGGAACTGGGGTACTATTCCGGCAACATCAGCGGCAATTTTCTTGGGCACACGCGCAACGCGGTGAAGGCATTCCAGCAGCAGAACGCGCTGAGCGTGGATGGCATCGTGGGCGAAAACACATGGAACGCGCTGTTCAACGACCCGGATGTGCGTGCCGCGGCTGATGATCCGAAGCCTACGCCCGAACCGACGCCTGTACCGTTTGCCATCACGGTGGACGTCAACAATCAGGTGACGACCGTCTACGGGCGCGACGAAAACGGCGATTACACCGTTGTTGTGCGGCAGATGCTCTGCTCCACCGGCACGCGCAAGAATCCGTCGGATATCGGCACATTCACACTCAACGGGCGTACGGCGCGCTGGTGCTACTTCCCGGAGTGGGGCAGCCACGCACAGTACTGGACGCGCATCAACTCGTCCATTGCGTTCCATTCCGTCATTTACAACACGGTCAACACCATGGATTTATCGGTCAAGTCCTACAAGAACCTCGGCAAGCGCGCGTCGCACGGGTGCATTCGCCTGACCGTTGCGGATGCGAAGTGGATTTACAACAACTGCGGGGCAGGGACGGTCGTCACGATTCGCGCCGATATGCCCGCTGACCCGGAACTCCGCGCCGCGCTGAAGCTGCCCTCGCTGAACACGAAGAACATGCTGCCCTACGTCACGCCGCAGCCGACCGCCGAGCCGGATTACCGCGCCGGGGCGATGCCGCCGCAGCCCTTCCGGACGCTGAAAGTGAACAGCTCCGGCGAGGATGTGTACTGGATGCAGCGGAAGCTGACGGATCTTGGCTACTATTCGGGCAAATGCTCCGGCACGTTCCTGGCAGGCACGCAGAACGCGGTGAAGGCGTTCCAGAAGGCGAATAGGCTGTCCGCGACGGGGACGGCGGATGTCAAGACGCTGAATCTGCTGTATGCGGAGGAACTGTCGGCGACGCCCACGCCGGAGGTCGCGGCGGATGACCGCACGCCGGAGCCGCTGCCGACGCCGGCGGCGGGGCAGTGAGATTCAGCTTACCGCCAACACCACCCGCCGTCGCTGCACCCGTAACCCGTTCGCCCTTCTCCGCGCCGCATTCGCCGCCGCACCCGCGTCCAGCTATTCCGTGCTGGTCGCCGGGCGCACCGTCGGCAGTTACGCCACGCCCGAAGAAGCGGAAACCGCCCTGCACCGTCTGCCTTATCCGCAGCAGCAGCGCGCCACCATTTGCGACGCGGACGGCTTCTGTGTCGCCCGCTGAAAGGAGCATCCACATGGAGAACCAAACCACCGACGAAACCAAAGAAGCATTTGATTTCCGCAAGTACCACAACGAATGGCTTGAAAACAATACACGCACCTACCGGATGAAAGTGAACGTCCACAAGGATACCGACATCATGACGTACCTTGATGGCATTTCCAATGTACAGGGCTACTTGAAGCAGCTCATCCGCGATGACATTGCGCGCCACGCGCAGGAGGAAAAAGAGTAATGGAGAAGCACCCGTATTATATCCTTCGCCCGACGTATCGCCTGTTCACGCACGAGCGCGACTAATCCCCCGGCTGTCCGGCTTTGGAGATCAGGATACAGTTCGGCGTATCGATCTTGATCGGTTTTCCTTTCATATAAAGCAGACCCTTTTCGTAATCAACCGTGAAGAAGCGGATCTCATTGGACTCATGGTTCAGCACGACCATGGTCTTCTCATCCGGGAATACAGCAATATCTTTTGGATACTTTCCGCTGATCGGAAGGATACAGATCTTGGAAAGCATACCTGTCTCTGGATCAATTTTAAACACGCCGGCTGTCTCAGAACCTGCTGTGGTGCAGTAGAGATATTTGCCGCTCGGTGCGATACGCAGTCCGGAAGAAGCACATCCATAGTGGTCTTTGCTGTCGGAGATGTCCACTTTCTGAATCTGTTCGAATTTGCCGCCCTCTCCGCTCGCATCGTATGCATAGACCAGCACTTCGTTGGTCAGCTCGCAGTTCACATAAGCGAAACGTCCGTCTCTGCTGAAACGGATCAGACGCGGTCCGGACTCCAGTTCGCAGCGGATGATATCATAGAGTTTCAGTTTACCGTTCGTCTGATTTACCGTATAGACTTTGATCTGGTCAATACCATTGTCTACCACGCACAGATATTTATCGTCCGGTGTGATCATCGCACAGGTGACACGCGGGCGGAAATTTCGCTCTGCAACGCTGCCGAGTCCCTGATGGAAAATGCCGTCGAGCACTTCTCCAAGACTTCCGTCTTCTTTGATACGCACCACTGTGATCTTGCCGTCATGGTAGCCGCAAACAAAAAGGAATTTTCCTTCTTTGTCTGTTGAAAGGAAACATCCTCTCATACCGTCAATACCGACTTTGTTGATTGGTTCCAGTCCGCCGTCCTCTTTGATCTTCAGGACTTCAACACCTTCATCTGCAATCGAATACAGATATTTTCCATTGTTGGATTTTGCCACATGAGATGCGTTATTTACCGGAACGACTTCGCGTTCTGTCATGTAACCATTTTCTACGTCCAGGTCATATACATGGATACCAATACTGCTTCCGTGTGTATAAGTTCCGACATATGCAACATACTTATCCTTACTCATCTGTAATCCTCCTTTAACTTGTCAGTCTTGTTTTTATTTTACCATATTTTTTTTGATTTGTTAAGACAAATTAAAACATTTTGCACAAAAAAGATATTGCAATTTTTTATCGATACGTGTATGATATTTTTTGGAAGCAAAGAGGTCACTGCGTAAGCACTCTGCGCTATATCCGGCAAGATGCCCGATGTTCGCGGAAAGCACTGCAGACGGCCTTTTTTTGTTGTAAGATTAGGAGGTGCTTCACTAAAAAATAAACTCAGACTGGAGGTATAAAGCATGAGCAACAAGCTGATTGATTTTATCAACATTTCAAAATCCTACGGTACACAGACCGTTCTGGATGATCTGAACCTTTATATCCGTGAAAATGAATTTCTGACCCTGCTTGGTCCAAGCGGCTGCGGCAAAACAACGACGCTTCGTATTCTGGGCGGATTTGAAACTCCCGACTGCGGTCAGGTAATCTTTGACGGTGAAGATATTACGAATCTTCCGCCTAATAAAAGGCAGCTGAATACCGTTTTTCAGAAATATGCACTGTTTACCCACATGACTATTGCCGAAAATATTGCGTTTGGCCTGAAGATCAAGAAAAAAAGCAAACAGTATATTTATGATAAGATCAAGTATGCCTTAAAGCTTGTCAATCTGGACGGATATGAAAACCGTATGCCGGATTCTTTAAGCGGCGGCCAGCAACAGCGTATTGCGATTGCCCGTGCGATTGTAAATGAACCGAAAGTACTTCTTCTGGATGAACCGCTCGGTGCCCTGGATCTGAAACTGCGTCAGGATATGCAGTATGAACTGATCCGCCTCAAAAACGAACTTGGCATTACTTTTATTTATGTAACACACGATCAGGAAGAGGCACTTACCATGTCTGACACGATCGTGGTTATGAATCAGGGCTATATTCAGCAGATTGGCACGCCGGAGCATATTTACAATGAACCGGAAAATGCTTTTGTCGCTGACTTTATCGGTGAGAGCAACATCATTCCGAGCCTGATGTTAAAAGACCGTCTGGTAAAAATACTCGGCGTTCCGTTTGCCTGCGTGGACGAAGGATTCGGACAGAACAAACCGGTCGATGTCGTGATCCGTCCGGAAGATATCTGCCTTCGCAAACCGGGTGAAGGAAGCATTGACGGTGTTGTCACGCATCTGATCTTCAAAGGCGTTCATTATGAAATGGAAGTCCGTGCAAATGAATACGACTGGCTGGTGCACAGCACCAAGATGTTCCCGGTCGGCACACAGGTTTCCATCCATGTAGATCCTTTTGATATCCAGATCATGAAAAAACCGGAATCTGAAGATGAGGAGGCTGCAGGAATTGAAGAATAGCAAACGTCTCCTGGCAGGGCCATACCTTTTCTGGGCAGTTTCTTTCATTATCATTCCTCTGATCATGATCTTCTATTATGGTCTGACTGACAATGACGGAAAATTCACCTGGATGAACCTTGCCAAAATCACAACACCTGAGAATTTAAAGGCTCTGGGGCTTGCACTTCTGCTTGCATTTGTCAGCACAGTGATCTGCCTGATCCTTGCCTATCCTCTGGCAATGATCCTCGCCGGAAGAAATGTAAACCAGTCCAGCTTCGTAGTACTTGTTTTCATCCTTCCGATGTGGATGAACTTTCTGCTCAGAACTCTTGCATGGCAGAACCTCCTGGAGAAAAACGGTGTCAACAACTCCGTTCTCCATTTCTTCGGACTGCCTT
>OKVH01000777.1_pt1 | contig 16748 bp, 15 predicted proteins | sample 1604791 | NCBI WGS metagenome assembly OKVH01 (sample SAMN01760919, study PRJEB22395) | human gut metagenome | reverse complement strand
TATCTTTACGGGAACGCAATCCGATAGCTTTGTCGAAACCTGATATTTCCGTTATGTCTATGTTGCTTGACGGTATGCAAAACTTGATATTTCTTTTGTGCCCCGGCATATGAAACGGATATAAATTGTTATCTTTTAATTTATTGTATAACTCCAACTTTTTCTTTTCCTTCTTTTAAATTATTGATTGTCAGCATTATGTATCCTGCAAATATCGGCACAATCTCAATTAATGCAGTTTCCTTGAATATGATGAGCATTATTAAATCTAAAACCAAAATAACGGCACTTATCAAGGCAAATAAATTTTTCTTAGTAAGAAAAAATGATAAAAAAACATTTATCCCCATTATAACGGAAAAAGCAAGCGAACCTATGCAATGTGCTAAATATTGCGGATATTTGTTATAATCAAAATCGCACGTTAACGTCAGCACCATTCCTATAGCGGAAAGAAACAGTAGCATAATGTAAAATTTGTATTTCGTTTTTAAAAATGTAATTGATATATTGGTTGCAAGGGCAATGTATGTAGAAATTCCCCAAAGAGTAAATATAGTATGGTGCTCAAGACCGACGGTTGACAGTGCGCTCTCGTTTCCTCTAATCCCACATATTGTTAAATAATAAACAGTGATTATAACTGCTGTGATTACAGTTATTATGCCTATTGCTTTTCTCATCTTTTAATTACCTTATTAATATATCTATTACTTTATTAAAATTATAACATATATATGATTGACAATTCAACCAAGTTGTGATATTATTTAATCAGTTTTTGAATATTTAAGGTGAAAAAATTGTCTGAATATAGGTTCTGCCCCGGATGTCCTCGCCATGTAAAATCAGAGGGCTTTTTTTTATTTCACTTTGTAATTTGAAAATAGATATTTGAATTTACACAACAAAGGTTAATGCATTGCATAACTGACAATTTTATATGCGGATGTGGCGGAACTGGCAGACGCGCAGGTCTCAGACTCCTGTGGATATTGCTTCCTTGTGGGTTCAAGTCCCATCGTCCGCACCAATATTGTGAGTTTATGTTAAGTGTTTATGGCTTTGCTGTGTTTTTTGCTTTTGATTGTTAATTACACAAAATCGCAATGTTTAATGTATCTGCTTAAAGTTTATCGTGTTGAAAAAAATTAATTTATTTATATTTACTCGAATTTTCAAATTGGTGTAAAATATTGAATATTAATATTATTAGGAGTGAGAAACAATGGAATTCGAATTGATTTCAACCAGGGATCTGTTTGAAGACGACGATATTGTTATAATCAGCCGTATCGGAAAGGTGTTTAACGCCAAGGTTGAAATTATCGACGTTGCAATTAAAGATGAAAACGGCGATATTACAAGTATCATGGAAGTGAAGCACAAGATTTTAGGCTATTTATAATTGCTTAGTGATGAAAAGGGTTGGAATACTATCAACTTCTTTGATACTTTTTGTTATATGTTTGTTTTCATTTTCTGTTAATGCATTTGCTTTTAACAATAAGTATATAACAGATTCGGGCAGTTGGTATAAAAATGGAAATCTGATAAATATAAATAATGATGTTTTGTCAGGTCAGCTTCGTTATGTCCTTGATGAGAACGATGCTTGTGCTTATTTTTACTTTTTATACAGTAATTGCGACGGCGATTATAAGGATGAGGATGTATCTCTTGAATTTAAAATTTCAAATAGCACAAATAAATATTCGTTTTCCGTTTCAAAATCAGGTGTAAAAAACGGCAACAAAAATATTTATATTAATTATGATTTTGATGATGTGAATTCTGAGTTTGGCAATGGGCAATTATTGGTTGGATTTGAAATGAAAAATAAAACCGATAGGTCTTCGCTCAATCAAATCACCTGCACATTCAGTGCTGATTCAAAAAACAGTTGTGTAATTCTTGACGATTGCGTTTTTGATATGTGTGTTTCACCTAATAATCTATCGCAAAAGAAATCCGGTTCTAAGTCAAGGAGTGAAAGAAAAGGCACAAATTCTACTTCTATAAGTGCGCCCAAAAACAATAATAAGAAAGCATCTAAGAGCGATACAACGAAATTTGTTATGAAGCATACGATTAATAATCATAACAAAAGTGACAGGCAAAATAAGAATGATAATAATTCGACTAAGTTTTCCGGCACAGGTACGACGTATGATGTAAAATCGTCTTCTTCGGTGTTAGAATCAGACGGCGGTACAACTCAAAGCGAAACTGTAACGTCCGATTTCTCAAAAAATAACGGCGGCAGTAATTTGTTGTACCCCAAGAAAAGCAAAATTGCTTTTAGAATGGCAATCTTTTTTGCTGTTTTGGGAATTGTAGCACTTGGTTGCGGTCTGTTTTTAAAAGATAATAATTTATCTGATAAAAATAACGATAATGAAAACTCTGATGGTAATGAATAATCTTTGCTACATATTTTATGATAAAAGTGTTGACAATCAAGCGGTTTAGTGATATTATATCTAAGTCGCTTGATAAAGCACATTGAGTCTATGGGCCATTAGCTCAGTTGGTCAGAGCCACCGGCTCATAACCGGTTGGTCCGGGGTTCGAGTCCCTGATGGCCCACCATATATAGGGGTATAGCTCAGTTGGTAGAGCAGCGGTCTCCAAAACCGCGTGCCGAGGGTTCAAGTCCTTCTGCCCCTGCCAAAGAAAGCACCGATTTTTCGGTGCTTTTTTCCTTTATTTACGCTGTTTTACGGCGTTTTTACTTGCTTTTCTCATATAGATAAAACTACGGCGCACGGTCTTTTCCGTACGCCGCTTTTTCATTTTCACACCGTTTTTTGTTCACTTTGTGCCACACAATCCACCCAATCCGTTTGGTACATCATCAAAAAAGCATCAATCACAATTCAAATTCATTCGTAATACCCATTAGCATATCCGTGTTGCGTTTGACATAATACATTTCGGTTATCTCCGAAGTTGTGTGTCCGAGTAAGTCTGCCACCTGCCTCGGTGTTAATGCTTTTACCGTTCCGTCCTCCGCTCGCACACCTGTTACAAGCTTTGTTGCGAAGGTGTGGCGCAGACTGTGTAAGCCTTTTTTCTTGATTCCTGCCGCATCGAGTATGGAATAAAACCGCTTTCGCAAGTTCAATGGTCTTGTAAAGTTTCCGTCTGCATCGGGTATCAACGGTGCGTCCTCACCGAAATATCGCTCGTTGCGTAATTCGATAATCGCTTGAATAGCTGTTTCGTTTAAGGGTACGATACGCTTGCTTGAAGCGGTTTTCAGCTTGCCTACTACAATTTCCCGTCCGCTTTTTCGCTCTGTTCCGTCACGCTTTTGCGCTTCTTTAACACCTCTTTGTATGTGCACCACTTTCTTTTCAAGGTCTATGTCGCTGTTGATTAAACCTAACGCTTCAGCAGTTCTCAGTCCCGTGTTCAGCATAAGAATATATGCTGCCGCTTGATTATGTTTCGGCTTGCCTGAGGGGTACTTCTTGTATGCTTCCGCTTTGAATTTTTCAATTTCCTCATCGGTAAATACGGTTATCGTTTCGCATACGGGAAGCACTTCTTTGTTTTGCTTTGCAAGATAATTTGACTTTTTTATTGTCGGCACAGCGTTCATCGGATTCTTTTTTATGAACTCTTCACGCATAAGATAATCGAAGTATTCATTGAGCAGATTGTATGTTTGCTTGACGGTTGAGAATGAATATCCCTTGTCGGTCAGCGTACTAATCAGCCTCTTAATGTCTGCACCTGTTATGTTTGACACAATGAGTTTACCCATGTAAGGGACGATTTGATTTTTGTAAATCTGTTCGTTACGGTCATAGGTCACTCGCTCAACATTCGGGTACTTAAACACTTGCAGGTAATTAAGCAGGCTGTCTTTTACAGTCTTGTTACCCTCAATGGCATCAATGATTTCTTCTTCAAACTTGGTTATGTAGTCCGTCATTTTCTTGTTGACTTCAGCTTTGGTTGTGCCGGAAAAGCTCTTGCGTTTTCGCTCGCCTTTTTCATCCTTGTACCAAACTACGCCACCCCATCTGCCGTCCGTTCGTTTGAATGCATTGCCGTTTGTCAGCAGTTGTTTTTGCATTTTATCACTCCTTTCGTACACACAATATCACAAACCTTTTTCAATATCCAGACCAAAGATTGTGTGTTTGCTTTTGTTGTTTTAGCTTCAAAAAGCCGTCACAAATCGCCCACAAGCCGTTTTTAGTTTTAGTCCGACGAGTTACTCTGTTTTTGAGCAAACTCGTCAATTTTTGTTTACAGCGTTGTCAAAATAGCTTGATTTTTAATCATCATACCGCAACACTCAAGTGAATACGCAAAAGCCTTGATTTTCTGCGAAAAACACCCCTTACTGCATACGAATTTGGAATCATACGCAAAAGTATTACGAATCGAAAAGCCGACAGGCTTTGCCGGACGGCGTTTTCGGGCATTTCAACGCCCGAAAATCATACCCCTTTATCCTGCTTCAAAATCGACGGCTTGAAAATTGCTCCAAAACCCACTCAAAAGAGCCGAGATTTCATCCAAAACCAAGTTGAAAATCAATTCAAAAAATTCAAAAGAAAAACCGCTGCTTTTTCCAATTTTAGGCTTTTAGATTATTTGTCATCAGCTCTTACAGTGGGGTACACTATATTTGATGAACTGTGTAGATATTACTTTGCTGTGCGTTTTCAAAAAATCTTTGAGTAATATCTATGTAGCCTTTTTCTTCGAGTGACTTGAGCGTGTTTCTGCAAGTGGTTGGGCACATATTACACTTCTTTGCCATCTTCGGAACAGACCAAAAACTTACACCTTTGCTGTCGCCAACCGAAACAAGAAAACAGTAAATCATAAATTCGTGCGGCGAAAAGTTTTCGTCAAAGATTTTGTTTGGCATATAGTAAACCTTGCCGTCGGTTTTGTAATTTTTCTTTACGTACATAATTTTTATCCTTTCTTAATTTGTTTTTGAATCCACAATTTGAACTCATCTTTCGGTACAACAATTCTTGTGCCGATTTTTATTTTTGGAAAACCTTTTTCATTGACAAGCTCGTATGACCTTGTGCGAGATATTCCAAGCACCTTTGCAACCTGCGACACCGATAACATCATCGGTAGTTCATCAAAACTTTTGTAGCTTTCTTTCATTGCGCTGCCTCCTTTCGTATTATTCGAGAGATACTTTTTCAAAAAGAAAAGAGAGTAAAACCAAATTTGAAAACAAAAAATTACCCACGAAAAAAGTCCCTCTACTATACGGAGAAAAATTTCCATTTTGTTCGGGTGTTTTTCAAAAATCTTTACACCTTGTTTACATTTAATTTCACCAAAGAAGAAAAAATACCTCTCTATAATACGGAGAAAAATTCAGGTTTTGTTGATGTGTTTTGAAAGAAAATTTACAAATTGTTTTATAAAAACAAAAATCCTCACCGTTTTTATAGATGAGGATTCATTACCTGTACCATTATTTGTACAATTAACAAAAAAGTTTGTATTGGTTGTTGAAATATGATATACTTGTATTTGTATAATTATGCCTATTATTAAATGCAAGTTTAAAAGCAATATTTAATCATTGCGTTATTTGTAGGAGGTTAAAAATGAAAGTTAACAATAAACGTAATATGTTTAATGAAGCTACCCGTGTTCAAATGCCAGCTATGGTTCATCTGACACGACTTGGATACACATACTTCGGAAAAATATCAGAAGAAATGGCTGGAACAATTTACGATCCGGATACTAATATTCTTATTGATGTTTTCAAAAAGAAGTTTGCTCAATTAAATCCAGAACGAGCTGGCGAAGCAATGCAGGTTCTTAGGGAGATACGCCAGGAACTGGACAATGATGATTTGGGACGTGCTTTTTACACTCGTCTGACAAGTGTATCTCCAGTCAAACTTATTGATTTTGAAGATTTAAATAAGAACGATTATCATTTCACGGCTGAATTCACATGCAAAAATGGTCAAGATGAATTCAGACCAGATATTACTTTGTTTGTTAATGGTCTGCCGATAGCTTTTATTGAAGTGAAAAAACCAAACAATAAAGGTGGAATGGTTGCTGAGAGTAAGCGAATGAATAGGCAGCGCTTTCCAAATAAAAAATTCCGTAGGTTTATTAACATTACTCAACTGATGTTGTTTTCAAATAATATGGAATATGATGCGATGGGAGGAATTGTTCCTATTCAAGGCGCTTTTTATTGTACTGCGTCAAAGACGGAAGCTCCTTTTAACTGTTTTAGAGAAGAAAATCCGAAAGGCGAGGCTATAGCACCATACCATAAATCGTATCCGTATAAGGAAGTATCTCCTGATGTAGAAAGAAAAATTTTAACTGATTTTAACTGTCAAGTTATCCATCATGCCCCTGAGTATCAAACCAATTTAAAAAAGAATACACCAACAAACCGAATGCTGACTTCAATGTGCAGTCCAGAAAGATTACTTTTTATAATTAAGTATGGTATAGCATATGTGAAGAATGAAAAGGAAGTCGATGGAAAGATCGAGTTTACTGATCAAAAACATATTATGCGCTATCAGCAAATGTTTGCGGCATTGGCTGTGCGTCAGAAACTTAGTGAAGGAAAAAAATCTGGTGTAATTTGGCATACACAGGGTAGCGGAAAAACCGCTCTTTCCTACTATTTGACATATGTTCTGACGGATTTTTATGCTAAACAGAACAAGGTGGCAAAGTTCTATTTTATTGTGGATAGACTTGACCTTTTGGAACAGGCTACTCAGGAATTTGAAGCTCGTGGTCTTGAGGTTAAGACGGCAAATTCCAGAACTGAATTAATGGAACAGTTTAGAAATAATCAAGCGATGGAAGGAAATAGCGGCAAACCAGAAATAACAGTTGTTAACATTCAACGATTTGCTGAGGATAAGGAAAAAGTCAGATTAGATGCATATGCAACTAATCTACAAAGAATTTTCATTATTGATGAAGCGCACCGTGGTTACAATCCTGCTGGTAGTTTTTTGGCAAACTTATTTGATGCAGATGAGAATTCTATCAAGATTGCGTTGACGGGAACACCTCTTTTGAAAGAAGAGCGTGCATCATGGAAAATATTCGGAGAATACTTTCATACATACTATTATGATAAGTCAATTCAAGATGGTTATACATTAAAGATTATACGTGAAGATATTGAAACTTCATACAAGGAAAAGCTTTCACAGATTTATGAGAAGTTAGAAACTCTTGTTGAGAAAAAGGATATCAAGAAAAGCCAAATTATCGAGCATGACAGTTATGTAAAAGAACTGTTGCGCTATATCATAACAGATATGAAGCAGTTCCGGATGATTAAGGGAGATAATACTCTCGGCGGAATGGTTATCTGTGAAACGAGTGAACAGGCAAGAAAACTATTTGCCTATTTTGATGAGGTGCAAACAGAACTTAACAAAACTTCTTCAAATCAAAGCTGCTTTAAAGTAGGACTTATACTGCATGATAGTGATGATAAGGAAACAAGAAAGCAGATTATTAAAGATTTCAAAAAGAATATGACTATTGATATTCTGATCGTCTATAATATGTTACTCACAGGATTTGATGCACCGAGGCTCAAGAGACTTTATTTTGGCAGGAAATTAAAAGATCATAACCTTTTACAGGCTATCACTCGTGTAAATAGACCTTATAAAGATAATCGTTATGGATACATAATTGACTTTGCTGATATTAAATCTAATTTTGAACAGACAAATGAAGCGTACATGCGAGAGTTGAATCGTTTTAATGACCCCGTAGAAACAGGAGAAGGCAACGAGACTGATACTTTCCAGCAAGTTATAGAAGATCCAGAAGCTCTTGTTCATCAGATGAGAGAAGTTAGGCAAGTATTGTTTAATTATACAACTGATAACTTGGAGGAATTTAGTTCTGAAATATCAACTATAGAAGACAAAACAGAGTTATTGAAACTTCGCAAAATTTTGATTGAAGCACGAGATTGCTGTAATGTGGTTAGAACCTTTGGCGATGATGAATTGAAAGAGGCATTTGCACGACTTGAGATTACAAAATTACCTGAGATGATTTCTGAAGTACAACATCATATTGACAATATCAACCAAAAGGAAGCCTTTGAAGAAGATGATGCTACCAAGCAGCTTGTCAATGAGGCAATGGAGGATATAACTTTCAATTTTAGTAAAATTGGTGAAGAAGAGATGAAATTGATTGCAGGGGGTGTTGAACTTCAGGAAAAATGGTCAAAAACTATTCAGGCATTCACAAAGAATATAGACCAAGATGACCCAGAGTTCATCACGTTAAGAGAAGTTTTTATGCAAAGATTCAAAGAACACGGGTTTGTTATCAATAGTATTGATGAGTTTACTGAGCATTCAAAAGCATTAGATGAGGTGCTGAAAAAGCTGGATGAATTGAAAAAGAAAAATTCGGTACTTGTACATAAATATAAGGGCGATGCTAAATTTGCAAGAGTACATAAGCGTATTCGAGAAGAGAATCAAGAAAGAGTTAAGCTAGGAAAGCAACCGTTAGTGTCAACTTATGATGAAACAATTATGGATGTATTGATGTCGATTAAAAGCGACATTGACCAGAAAGTTTATGATAAAAATGATATCTTAAAAAAAGACGCATACTTTGAACAAACGGTTATGCAACAGATTAAAATCGGAATGGACAATGTCGGTGTTTCGAGTGCTCGTGAAGACAGAAAATTTATACAGTCTAGAATTGCCAGACAATATTTAGAACAGTACAATGCAACATACTCAGCAGCCTAAAGATAATAAGGAGACAACGCAATGAACATAAAAGAAAAAACAGTGGCACTCATTGATGCACTGAAATCAACTTGTCAAACCTATGGTATGGGAAATGACGGTAACGAATATAAAATTATTACTCAGGTGTTTCTATACAAATTCCTAAACGATAAGTTTGGCTATGAGGTTAAGAAGATAAATCCCATGTTGGCAGAAACTGAAAAATGGGATGTTGCTTATATGGAAATGTCTGAGGATGACAAGCTTGATATGTTTGATGAGATGTCGCCAGATATTCCTAGACTTAAACCAGAACATTTAATTTCATTCTTATGGAATCAGCAGACCAAGGGCGATTTCGATATAATCTTTGATAATACTATGGTAGCTATTGCTGATTTAAACAGCGAAATTTTTTCAACTCAGACCACACAGAACACAAAAATTCCGCTGTTTGAAAAACTGACACAGTATGTTACAGATGAAGCTCAGAGAGCACCTTTTGCAAGAGCACTTGTTGATAAATTGGTTAATTTTTCTTTTGAAGAAGCATTTGAGGAGCATTATGACTTTTTTGCAGCAGTATTTGAGTATTTAATTAAAGACTACAATACAGCAGGCGGTGGCAAGTATGCCGAATATTATACTCCGCATGCAATAGCAACGATTATGGCAAGACTACTTGTTGGCGAAAATGCAGACCTTCATAGTATTGAGTGTTATGATCCATCAGCCGGAACAGGAACTTTATTGATGGCACTTGCGCATCAAATTGGTGAAGACAGATGCACTATTTTTTCACAGGATATTTCCCAGAGAAGCAATAAGATGCTTAAGTTGAATTTGATTCTTAACGGATTGGTGTCTTCTCTTGACCATGCTATACAGGGTGATACTTTAGTTTCTCCTTATCATAAATCTGATGATGGAGAAGGATTGAGACAATTTGACTTTGTAGTATCTAACCCACCGTTTAAAATGGATTTTTCCGATACCAGAGAAAAGATTGCGGCAATGCCGGCTCGTTTTTGGGCAGGAGTTCCGTCAGTTCCAAAGAAGAAAAAAGAAAGTATGGCAATTTACACATGTTTTATTCAGCATGTTGTTAATTCTTTAAAGAAGAACGGTAAAGGCGCAATTGTAGTTCCTACGGGATTTTTAACGGCTAAAACCGGTGTTGAGGGGAAAGTATTAAAGAGATTGGTAGAAGACCATATTGTTTATGGTGCAATCAGCATGCCATCAAATGTATTTGCTAATACCGGAACGAATGTATCAGTATTATTTTTCGATAATTCAAGAAAAACAGATAAGGTTGTACTGATAGATGCTTCAAAATTGGGAGAAGAATATAAGGACGGTAATAATCAGAAACGCAGACTTCGTGATTTTGAGATTGATAAAATTGTTGATACATTCCTTAATAAAGAAGCTGTTGATGATTTTTCAGTTGCTGTTACCTATGATGAAATCAAAGAAAAGAAGTATTCACTTGCGGCTGGACAATATTTTGATGTAAAAATCGAATATGTTGAATTGTCACAGGAAGAGTTTAATGCTCGTATGAGTGCCTATGCAGAGAAGTTGCAGGAATATTTTGCAGAGGGCGACAAACTGAAAACGGAGATTATGGAGCAGTTAAAGAAGGTGAAGTATGAGTAGTTTTCCAAAAGAGTTATGTATCCCAATTCGTTCTCCTCTTAACGAGATGGATACAGAAAAACAGACATTTGGTTGCCGGCAAGCAAATCCAGATATTTGTGGTTACTGTTATATTGAAGGTTTATGTGCTTTTGCTTCCAAAGACTCAATTTGTAAACATCCATCTGCTAAGTGGAAAAAAATATATTCAGAACTTAAGGAGGGTAACAAGTGAAGTATTACAAACTAAACGATTTGTGCACAGACATTGTTGACTGCCCTCATACAACGCCTGACTGGAAAAACGAAGGTATTCGGGTAGTTCGTAATTTTAATTTAAAGGATGGTAATCTTGATTTTACAGATGGATATTTTGTTGATGAAGTAACATATTTGGAAAGAACTAAAAGAGCTATACCTGAAGAAGGAGATATTATAATTTCAAGAGAAGCTCCAATGGGCGTGGTCGGTATTGTCCCTAAAGGATTAAAGTGTTGTTTAGGTCAAAGGCTGGTTCTGTTAAAGGTTAATAAGGAAAAATGTGACCCGTATTATTTATTAAATACACTTATGTCTAGCTTTGTTCAAACACAATTTAAACGTGCAGATGCAACCGGTTCCATTGTAAGCAATTTATGTATTCCGGATTTAAAAGAAATAATTATACCTGTTATTGAGAGTGGACAAGAAGATGTTGCACGATTACTTGAGATAATTAACAAAAAGCAGCTTATAAATAATGCGATAAACGATAATTTATCAGCAATGGCTTATGACATTTATATGCATAATTTTTTCTCAAAAAAGCCTAATGCTAAACTAAAAGACATTTTGACCGAAGCTGAAAAGTCAGCTATTCAGGTCGGAGAAGCAAAAACATCAAATGGCGAATATCCATTCTTTACAAGCGGTGCAACTATTTTGAAATGGAACGAACCATTTGTTGACGGTAGAAATTGCTTTTTAAATACCGGCGGTAACGCTGATGTTAAATTTTATGTTGGTAAAGCCGCCTATTCAACAGATACTTGGAGCATTTCTGCAAAATCAGAAATGTCGGATTATCTCTACCTAATGTTATTTTCAATCAAGCCTGAACTTGACCAAAAATTCTTCCAAGGAACGGGGTTGAAGCATTTGCAAAAGCCTTTACTTAAAGACAGACCTATCTATGTTCCTGAAAAGCTGGAATTAGAAGCATTTAACCGTCAAGTAATGCCGATGTTTGATATTATTTCTGAGAACACAAGAGAAAATCAACAGCTGACATCTCTTAGAGATTGGCTTTTACCTATGTTGATGAACGGTCAGGCTACCATCAGTGATTGATATAGTAAATTATCGTTTAGCATACAATATACCCATAACTTCCGTGGGTGGCGGGAGTTAATATCGGGGGACTTCCGCCCCATAGTTGTTCTCTAAGAATAAAAAGGAGAATTGACTGTGAAACAAGATTTAATCAAAGATGTTATTCAGGGAATGTTGCCTTACCTGAACAATGCACAAAATGAAAAATTGCAAGAGGTGTTGAAATACACCCTTGCAAATTATGAGGTAACGGAAAATCAAAACAAAGAGAAATACTCGGAGCTAAACTTCGTAGAACTGTTTCTATCGGCAAAGCGAATTGAGGGCTGTTCCGAGAAAACTTTGAAATATTACAAAGCAACTATACAGGCAATGATTGATAGTATAGGTAAAGGTATTAAATATATTGTAACCGATGATATACGCTGTTACCTTACTGAATATCAATCAAATAAAAATTCAAGTAAAGTTACGATTGATAATATCCGCCGCATTCTTTCAAGCTTTTTTTCGTGGCTTGAGGATGAGGACTATATTTTGAAAAGTCCAGTTAGGCGAATACACAAGGTCAAAACCGGCACAAACATTAAAGACACATACTCCGATGAAGCGTTGGAGCTTATGAGAGACAACTGCACCGAGCCGAGAGATTTAGCAATGATTGATATGCTGGCTTCAACGGGTATGCGTGTCGGTGAAATGGTGTTGCTCAACAAAAATGATATTGATTTTAACGAGCGAGAATGTATCGTGTTCGGTAAAGGTGACAAGGAACGAGTGGTCTATTTTGACGCAAGGACAAAGATACATTTGCAGAATTACTTGAACAGCAGAACCGATGATAACCCGGCACTTTTCGTTTCGCTGAAAGCACCGCACGAAAGGCTGAAAATCGGCGGTGTTGAGGTTCGCCTTAGAGAATTTGGAAAGCAATTAGGTATTAACAAGGTACACCCGCATAAGTTCAGGCGTACACTTGCAACCGTGGCAATAGATAAAGGAATGCCCATTGAGCAATTGCAACAGCTCTTGGGGCATAGAAAGATAGACACAACCTTACAGTATGCAATGGTAAAACAAAGCAATGTAAAAATTGCACATAGAAAATACATAGGATGAGGTGAAATAATGATATATAACGAAAGCAAATATAATCGACAATGGGAAACTAAAAAACTCTCAGAGTTAGGTGTGTTTGCGAGGGGAAAGTCTAAGCATAGGCCTCGAAATGACGAAAGATTGTTTGAAGGCGGTGGATATCCTCTTGTGCAGACTGGAGAAATAAAGGATGCAAACTTATATATAAGGCATCATGAACAGGAATATGGCGATTTCGGGCTCAAGCAAAGTAAGTTGTGGAATACAGGAACATTGTGTATTACTATCGCCGCCAATATTGCGGAAACAGCAATTTTGGCTTATCCAATGTGTTTTCCAGATAGTATTGTAGGTTTTTCTGCAAATCATGAAAAATCATCAGAAAAATTTATGTACTATATTTTTGAGTATATAAAAAAGTCCATACAAAATGCTGCGACAGGTAGTATTCAAGATAACATAAATATAGATTATTTGACTTCTTTGGATTTCAAAGTTCCATCTAAGAAATATCAAGATGAAATGGTTATGTTATTGTCAGCTATTGATGAGAAAATATTATTAAATAGTGAAATAAACGATAATTTAGTGGCTTAATCGGTAATGGTAGCTTGTCCATTCATCAGCATAGGAAGTAACCAATCACGAAGATTGATTAACTCGACAGTTTCATCTTTGTTTTTCAATATGCTTACACGGATTTTATGCAGGAAGTTTTCATAATCCAATATAATTTTTTCATCAGGAACAACAACATTTAGTATTGCCAAATTAGCCTCGCTGAGAGATGCTCTTGTTGATGCCATACACGAATTATGGAGAAATTTATATATACCATCGCTACCTAAAAATGAACGTATGTATTCCCTGTAATTAGGATTGTGAACACAAATTTTTCCAAGAGCTACATTGAACGCACCCTCTATTCCGTATCGAACTGCACCAGCATCTCCGTATTTGTCCATAAGTATGTCAAAGCGGTCAACTATACTAAGATTTTTTGTTTGAGGAATATATGTTATGTGTGTATCGCTATCATAATCTCTGTTTTGAATGAAACGCACATAACCTTCTTTTGGCTCATATACAAATTCACTTTTAGGTGGTTGACTATTGCTTTCCCAACTTACCAATTTGAGCAGTGGGACAACATTCCAATTCTCTGGAATATTACGTTTTAGTTTTTTGTTCCAAACCATCTTACCGCCAGATGAGCAGTATGGCTTTCCGTTTTCGTCTGGAAAATCAAATTGTGTGAACCAGTAATCGTAAATAAGCTTAGCTTGCTGCTCTAAATTATCGTTTACAGTAGAAGGAGGACCTATATGATGACTGTTTCAGATTGGATAAGTATTATTTGTGCGGGAGTCGCTTTAATAGTTACGGTTATTATTGCAGTCTTGCAAATAAGACAAAGTAATCGTATGGAGAAATTTGAAAAAAGGCAGGACAAACGTGATGAGGAGCGTCATCAAGAGAGCGTAAAAGCACAAGCGGTTTCATTTATTTCAAAATACTATAAAGACAGAGGTTTGATTCCCTTATGTGCAATTGCCGCTATGTATAATGATTTGTTTTATTACAACAGAGAGATGTATAGAGAATTTTGCTGTTGTACTAAAGAGGTTCAAAATAGAATTTTGGAATATTGTGATTTGGATTTACGAGTCAGTGAGTACAATATTTTTGAAAAGTGTTTGGCTGCAATAGATAGTGTGCTAAATGAACACTTTCCTGATGATAAAAGTGTTTTTTACGATGGAGGAAAGTATTTTGCTCGTAGCTTAGAATACTATGCTGCTAAACCAATTCCACATCAAGAGTTCGAATATCAAAATCATATTACAGATGTTTTGGCTAATGCGTTTAACAGCAATGACAAAAAGGCTACACCAATTCAGCAGTTAACGATAGAATATAATTTTGAAAGTTGCGAAGAAGAAATAGAAGAATGCCAGTTGATTACTGTTATTGCAGAGTTTTCAGCAATCTATGGGAACAAAAATAAAAACAATGATAAATCATACGGTTCTCCGGGAGAATACGATAGAAAAGTTATTGAAACAATGGAAGATTTATTCCTTTTAGCCTTATTTGAAATATATGTTAATTTACTAATTAATAAGTTATAATCATTTGTTTTGTTAATTTGAGTTCACTTCTTATGACGAGAGAATTGATTAATAACAGTTTTTGTTAGTATATTTATTTGAGAACGAGGTGCGATTGAATGGACGATAATGAAATTAAAAGGCGGCTTACCGGTCGTGCTGCTGAATATATGATGTTCAAGGACGATGAAGAAGATACCGAAGCTCCGGTAGACATTACTTCTACAGGTAATGTTATTGTATTTCCTGACTTTGAAAAGCTGAAAAGCGAAGTAGAAAAAATGCGTACAGAGCTGTCAATGCTTTTGCTGGAGCGTGACGAGCTTCAATTCGTTATCTGTAAGAATATTGAGACAGAATATATGCTAAAACTCGGCAGTATCGAGTATAAGGCTTATAAAGCTCAATGTGCCGCTCTGAGACTGAAACGCAAAATCGAATTGATTCAGGCAAAGAAAAACAGACAGGAAAAAGTCATCATCTCTGCTATTGAAGAAACGCTTGATAGCGAATTTGCAGAGTATCAAAAACAACTCAATGAGCAGATTGATAAGATGAATGACGCTCTTAAACGAAGTAAGGCGGAAGTTCTGTCTAACGAAGATAACAAAAAATTTAAAAAGCTCTATCGTAAAATAGTAAAGGCATTACACCCTGATATTAACCCCGATGTTTCCGAAGCACAGGTTCAATTATTTGATAATGCAGTATCAGCTTATAAAAACGGCGATTTGAATACTTTGAAAATTATCGGTGAAATGGTAGGAAACAGTCCTTTACCGGAGCAGCACAAGGATGCTTTAACTCAGCTTAACGAAGAAAAAGAACGGTTGCAGAACTTGTTGAAAGTGATAAGAGACAGCATTGAGCAAATTAAGTCGAAGTATCCGTATACAATGAAAGAAATCATTGAAGATGAAGAACAAACAGAACAAAAGAAAAAAGAACTTGAGAATATCCTCAGTCAGTACAATGAACTTATCTCGATTTACAAGGCAAAAATCGAAGAAATGATTAGGTGAGCTTATGGGTGATTTAGTGAAATCCGGTGCCGGTGGACTTATGGGATTGCTTCATGGAAGCAACGGAGAACTTACAATACCGAAGCCGTTTGAAAAAGATATTTTTCTTTTTGATACTTATGTGGCAGGAACTACATATATTGAGGGTATCGAAGAATTAGAACGACACCTAAATACGAATGATAAGCTTGAATTCTTCAGGGAAGCAGATAATCAATATGACAAGCAAGCTATTGTAATAAAAACAATAGATGGTGTTAAAATCGGCTATGTGCCTAAGCAGGACAATGTAATATTCGCTCGACTTATGGATGCCGGTAAACTGCTTTTTGGCAGAATTACCTCAAAAGAAAAGAAAGGCTCGTGGGTAAAGATTTATATTAAAGTCTTCCTGCACGAATAATATTTGAAATATCATTAAAGACATAACAGTAATGTTATTTCAAAATAAGAATATGAAATTGATGATTGAGCAAATAAATTTATTCCTTACTTATCTGCTTGGATATGCCATTATGATAGTGCGTGAACGCTTGTAATTTTCTTTTTCTTGGGAACAGCGCTCAATTTTCAAGAGCATCAAAAAAGCATCATTTTTCAACAAAAACTATAAAGACAAAAATGAACAGCACTTTCAAATCCTGAAAGTGCTGTTTTTATGCGGAATTTTAGGGGGACTGTATTTTAACACGCGGCTTAACTGAAAGCGTGCTTTTCGCTCCAAAACCACGAAATTCAAAAGTGCAAGCACTTTTGACAGTAAACAGTCCGGTGGACTGTTTACGCATTGAGTT
>OKVH01000768.1_pt1 | contig 16861 bp, 13 predicted proteins | sample 1604791 | NCBI WGS metagenome assembly OKVH01 (sample SAMN01760919, study PRJEB22395) | human gut metagenome | reverse complement strand
AATCCGACGGATTACGCGGAGGACGCTCCCCGCACGGGGAGCGACGCATCCTGGCTGCCAAGTTCGCCGTCTCCCATTTTATTTCAATCCACGCTCCCCGCACGGGGAGCGACCGCTGCTCTGCGCGTCCTCCGCGTAATCCGTCGGATTTCAATCCACGCTCCCCGCACGGGGAGCGACACCGCATTCAGTTGTTGACAGTCTAAAAATGTAGATTTCAATCCACGCTCCCCGCACGGGGAGCGACGAGCCGTGGAGTGAGCCATGATTGCGACAATCGGCATTTCAATCCACGCTCCCCGCACGGGGAGCGACCCACTGGGAGCGCGTCGGCATGGGCGCAGACCGCACAATTTCAATCCACGCTCCCCGCACGGGGAGCGACCGCAAGGACTGCGCGAAGAAGGTCGACATTCTTATTTCAATCCACGCTCCCCGCACGGGGAGCGACGCGTGTGCGCGTGTGCGGGCGCGCGCGGTAGTGATTTCAATCCACGCTCCCCGCACGGGGAGCGACGCGGAACTCGCCTTTGTCGCCCAGCTTGGGGAAATTTCAATCCACGCTCCCCGCACGGGGAGCGACCGGGTCGCCCGGAAAGCGGATGTTGCTGTTCGGATTTCAATCCACGCTCCCCGCACGGGGAGCGACGTCAGCATATCGCGGACTATGAGGACAAGCACGGCGATTTCAATCCACGCTCCCCGCACGGGGAGCGACGATGACAGCGCCAGCGCGTTTTGCAACTTGTGGCATTTCAATCCACGCTCCCCGCACGGGGAGCGACACCTACAAATGCCCTGATTGCGGCGCGACCATTATTTCAATCCACGCTCCCCGCACGGGGAGCGACTGCTTGGAGCATACAATACATTTTATACAGCGCATTTCAATCCACGCTCCCCGCACGGGGAGCGACCGATAGCGGCAGCTATGGCGGTATCGTAGTCGCTCAATTTCAATCCACGCTCCCCGCACGGGGAGCGACAAAAAGGTCGAATACAAGGAGGAAAAACAAGTGATTTCAATCCACGCTCCCCGCACGGGGAGCGACGCCGCCATCGCATGGAACTCCTGCGTCTCCATGACGATTTCAATCCACGCTCCCCGCACGGGGAGCGACCATCGGCGCGGACGGGCGACCGATTCGCACCACATTTCAATCCACGCTCCCCGCACGGGGAGCGACGATGAAGGGATGAAGGGGAACGGGGCGAAGATGGATTTCAATCCACGCTCCCCGCACGGGGAGCGACTTTAACGGCATGGGCGCAATGCCCATGTCGCAGAAGATTTCAATCCACGCTCCCCGCACGGGGAGCGACTTGCTATGCGCTTCAAGCTAAGTACGAAAAAGCATTTCAATCCACGCTCCCCGCACGGGGAGCGACACCAAAAACAAGCGGAAAATGCGAACGACTAGGATTTCAATCCACGCTCCCCGCACGGGGAGCGACGCACGGCAGCGGACGCGCCGCAGCACTGGCGGCATTTCAATCCACGCTCCCCGCACGGGGAGCGACCCGAACGACCCGGTTGACGCGCTGTTTCCCGACATTTCAATCCACGCTCCCCGCACGGGGAGCGACCTCGGCTATTGATAAATAACATGCGTTATAAAATATTTCAATCCACGCTCCCCGCACGGGGAGCGACGTCGTTGACTACTACGGGAGGGAAAAGAATATGCGATTTCAATCCACGCTCCCCGCACGGGGAGCGACGACCTCGTAACGCTGACACGGCGCGACCAGGGCATTTCAATCCACGCTCCCCGCACGGGGAGCGACGTTTTGACAGTACAGCACCAGCGCGGCGATAGCCGCATTTCAATCCACGCTCCCCGCACGGGGAGCGACCAAACTGCATTCCATCAGCTTCTTTCCGCCGATGTAATTTCAATCCACGCTCCCCGCACGGGGAGCGACGGGCGCAGTTTGACGTTCGCGTCTACAAGGACGCATTTCAATCCACGCTCCCCGCACGGGGAGCGACCGTTTTGGGATAAACCCAAAAGTAGACCAGCGACATTTCAATCCACGCTCCCCGCACGGGGAGCGACATTTCAGGGACGCGCTTCTTTTCAATAGCCATAATAATTTCAATCCACGCTCCCCGCACGGGGAGCGACGCCGCCGAAGCCGCGACGGTTCGCCCGTACTGACATTTCAATCCACGCTCCCCGCACGGGGAGCGACCCAGTCAGTCGCAGCGGAAGCGCTCACACCATATATTTCAATCCACGCTCCCCGCACGGGGAGCGACTATTTGGATATATAGAAACATGCCTATAAACGCATTTCAATCCACGCTCCCCGCACGGGGAGCGACCCAAAACGATCGGCGTTCCAAAAATTGGTCTGCATTTCAATCCACGCTCCCCGCACGGGGAGCGACTTAAACTTCTTTTCCATTTTCAATTCCTCCAATTATTTCAATCCACGCTCCCCGCATGGGGAGCGACGTTTTTGCGTTTTTTTTGCTACTTTATTTTATAACATTTCAATCCACGCTCCCCGCACGGGGAGCGACGTGATCCCCAGTGCTGATCGTTCGCCTCTGAGGACATTTCAATCCACGCTCCCCGCACGGGGAGCGACCAGCATACAGCCCGCCCAAAAAAATGGAGGGTTATTTCAATCCACGCTCCCCGCACGGGGAGCGACTTGGTTTTCCTGCATTCGCGGACTGTCAACAACTATTTCAATCCACGCTCCCCGCACGGGGAGCGACGAGACGTTCCATTCAGCTGGGCGGTCAACTGCCCCATTTCAATCCACGCTCCCCGCACGGGGAGCGACCGCAAGGTTTCAAATCAAGACGGGCTTCGCGCCCGATTTCAATCCACGCTCCCCGCACGGGGAGCGACAGCCTGCGGCGCTATGGCACAAGCATAGCCACAGATTTCAATCCACGCTCCCCGCACGGGGAGCGACAGTGCATCGGCGATGTCGCAGAGAGGAGCGGCGCTATTTCAATCCACGCTCCCCGCACGGGGAGCGACCAGCGACTAACCGCGCTCCCCGGCATCCAGACGGCAATTTCAATCCACGCTCCCCGCACGGGGAGCGACGCGGTATGAGCGCGGCTCTGTCAGCCCATCAGGAGATTTCAATCCACGCTCCCCGCACGGGGAGCGACCTTGCAGCGCTTCCAGCCCCGCAAACGTCAGAATCATTTCAATCCACGCTCCCCGCACGGGGAGCGACGCGACTCCCGGCAAGTTGTTAGGCGGAAGCGGTATTTCAATCCACGCTCCCCGCACGGGGAGCGACACAGCCCGCCAAAAAAACGGAGGGGCTGAAAGATATTTCAATCCACGCTCCCCGCACGGGGAGCGACGGTTTCCTCTGCTGCAGGCACTGGCAAGGGCAACACATTTCAATCCACGCTCCCCGCACGGGGAGCGACGATACGCACAGCATCGAGAAGGGACTGATTAAAGTATTTCAATCCACGCTCCCCGCACGGGGAGCGACCCAGCCACTGCGACACCATGACATAGCGGTGCTATTTCAATCCACGCTCCCCGCACGGGGAGCGACGAAAGCGGTGGCATTTGGAACGCCTACATGAAAGACATTTCAATCCACGCTCCCCGCACGGGGAGCGACCCACGCTATCCAGCGCCATATGATCCGCGCTGGATATTTCAATCCACGCTCCCCGCACGGGGAGCGACCGGACGTCGCGAAAGGCCGAAAACGGCCACGAAAAGGATTTCAATCCACGCTCCCCGCACGGGGAGCGACGGGCGACGACCTCCTCCGGGTTCTGTTGGATCAATTTCAATCCACGCTCCCCGCACGGGGAGCGACGTTTCTGGCGCAATGGAGGACGCGGACGGGGAGATTTCAATCCACGCTCCCCGCACGGGGAGCGACGCGCTCCGGGATGTACCACGCGCCGCAGTGAAAATTTCAATCCACGCTCCCCGCACGGGGAGCGACTGTCCGCCGTGATAAGGTCGCGGCATAAGATATGATTTCAATCCACGCTCCCCGCACGGGGAGCGACGCTGCCGCAAGATGATAGAGATGTAGCGGATACCATTTCAATCCACGCTCCCCGCACGGGGAGCGACCCGTTCGCCTACGACTTCCAGCCCGCGACTGGTATTTCAATCCACGCTCCCCGCACGGGGAGCGACAAAATCAACGTTGGTTTGGTCGTAGCCCCAAGCAATTTCAATCCACGCTCCCCGCACGGGGAGCGACGTCGGGCGTTGTCACCGTGTTTGTCCAGCTGGATATTTCAATCCACGCTCCCCGCACGGGGAGCGACATCATTTTCGCCGACGCCCCCACCGACGCCGCGAAGATTTCAATCCACGCTCCCCGCACGGGGAGCGACATAGTCGTCGCTTTCCGCTGTCCACTTTGCGCGATTTCAATCCACGCTCCCCGCACGGGGAGCGACGCAAACGCGGAACGCCTTGTGGACATCATGGCGATTTCAATCCACGCTCCCCGCACGGGGAGCGACATTGTGGTTTTGCTTTCCTTCACAATGACAAAATGATTTCAATCCACGCTCCCCGCACGGGGAGCGACCGAAGGCGGAACGTCGGATGCGGCAGGAGCGCAAAATTTCAATCCACGCTCCCCGCACGGGGAGCGACCTTCCTCCTGCGTTTCGTGCGCCAGAAGTACACATTTCAATCCACGCTCCCCGCACGGGGAGCGACGGAACAGGCGAAGCAGATTGCAGCGCTGACCATGATTTCAATCCACGCTCCCCGCACGGGGAGCGACCTTCGGCGACTTGCAGTTGCGTCTTGCCCTGCAAAATTTCAATCCACGCTCCCCGCACGGGGAGCGACGGATTATTCATATTAAGATGCGCCTCCTACTCAAATTTCAATCCACGCTCCCCGCACGGGGAGCGACGTAACGCGCCGAAACGCCCCGCCGGGCGTCGCGATTTCAATCCACGCTCCCCGCACGGGGAGCGACCATATCTTTTGTTGCTCGATTGTTCCACTGCTCCGCATTTCAATCCACGCTCCCCGCACGGGGAGCGACCTTAATGACCTGCGTCTGCGCCGCCACGCCATACGCATTTCAATCCACGCTCCCCGCACGGGGAGCGACATTATGAGCAAAAACAAGCGAGCCGTTAGAACGCATTTCAATCCACGCTCCCCGCACGGGGAGCGACTAGTTGACATATTCAACATCACCGGCTAACTTTAATTTCAATCCACGCTCCCCGCACGGGGAGCGACTGCATTCGCCGCAGGTATGCCCTTCACGCACGCCATTTCAATCCACGCTCCCCGCACGGGGAGCGACTAAATTAACCGCATTCAGTTGTTGACAGTCCGCATTTCAATCCACGCTCCCCGCACGGGGAGCGACGCCCGCCGAACGCCCCGAAACCATTTCGCCCGCCATTTCAATCCACGCTCCCCGCACGGGGAGCGACCCAGCTGGACAAACACGGTGACAACGCCCGACGGGTATTTCAATCCACGCTCCCCGCACGGGGAGCGACACACAGCAAATAGGTTTTAACTAAAAATTGTGAATATTTCAATCCACGCTCCCCGCACGGGGAGCGACTTGATGCCCGCCATGTTACAAACAGCGTCGTAGAATTTCAATCCACGCTCCCCGCACGGGGAGCGACCTTGCGCCTAATGAAATAATAACACAGAAAGAGGTATTTCAATCCACGCTCCCCGCACGGGGAGCGACAAGGGCAAGGGCACAAGCCCCAGCCCAGATCGCACATTTCAATCCACGCTCCCCGCACGGGGAGCGACAGCAATCGCGGAATGTGTTTGTTCCACCTGTGGTGCATTTCAATCCACGCTCCCCGCACGGGGAGCGACAATCCGCATTGCGGCGCTGTCCCCCAGATGGTTACATTTCAATCCACGCTCCCCGCACGGGGAGCGACGGTTGCGAAAGCCGCCAAACGTAAATGGTACAACGGAATTTCAATCCACGCTCCCCGCACGGGGAGCGACGTTTGCGCTTTGGAGGATTTCTGCGACACGGACAGCATTTCAATCCACGCTCCCCGCACGGGGAGCGACGTTTGGTGGTAACTCTTCGCAAAACCGTAGTTTCACATTTCAATCCACGCTCCCCGCACGGGGAGCGACGAATAACGCTTGCCGCAGTGCGCATAGACGGCATGATTTCAATCCACGCTCCCCGCACGGGGAGCGACCGCGCAGCTCTCAATCATCCGCTGATTCTCGTCCGCATTTCAATCCACGCTCCCCGCACGGGGAGCGACGGTCACGACTGCGCCGGACAAGGTGGCACTCAAATTTCAATCCACGCTCCCCGCACGGGGAGCGACGTGACGTTCGACGGCACAACGGATACCATCATCATTTCAATCCACGCTCCCCGCACGGGGAGCGACGCAGCGATAAGGACGAGCGCAACAAGCGCAGTCTATTTCAATCCACGCTCCCCGCACGGGGAGCGACAGTCCGAGCGATGCGGAAGTATCGCGAAAAAGAAGATTTCAATCCACGCTCCCCGCACGGGGAGCGACATGGCACGATTGCAACGGCGAGCGCAAACGTTAAATTTCAATCCACGCTCCCCGCACGGGGAGCGACTATGCAAGCCATTTTCCGCGCCCAATTTGGGGATATTTCAATCCACGCTCCCCGCACGGGGAGCGACAGGAGAGCAATACGCAACTACATCATATGTAGATATTTCAATCCACGCTCCCCGCACGGGGAGCGACGGGGCGTCCGATAGTCAACGCTCAATATCTGCTGATTTCAATCCACGCTCCCCGCACGGGGAGCGACAAGCTGTGAGCGCTTGCAAGGGCTTGCAGGTCGGAGATTTCAATCCACGCTCCCCGCACGGGGAGCGACTCTGAAAATCCCGAATAACTGCATCATAGAAGTTATTTCAATCCACGCTCCCCGCACGGGGAGCGACAGCGCAAAGTAACAATTCTGTCGATCAGAATCATAGGCTTTGCACAAAAAGTATACCACAAAACAGTCCTTTTGAGAATCAGCTTAGCCGAAAATGCGGTAATTTTGCCGAAAAGACCGCAAAATCCGGTGCGAACCTCCCTGCAAAAGGCTGGAGGCTTGCGCTTCGCACGGGCGATTCGCGCGGCGCGCCCTTACAGCATCAGCAGCCCTTCCGGGGCGTAGCTCGTCTTCACGCCAATGTGCTCAATCCGGCTTTCGTAGTGATTGCCGAGGTTGTAAAAGCGCAAACTGTCCTTTTCCGGGTCAATCAGCTGCCGAAGTTCCGCCTGAAGCAGCTTGTACTGTGCGGCATCCAAAGAGCACTCAAATACGGAATTCTGCACGCGCTGACCGTGGACGACGCAGCGCTTGGCAACTTGCCACAAGCGGCGTTTGCCGTCTGCATCGACGGTGGAAACATCGTAGGTGATTAGAACCAGCATCGGGAACGCCTCGCTTTCGGGTTATTTCCAGAGGAATGGGGGATAACCGTCTGTGTCGCCGCGGAGGGTGCGCGCAAGCAGCAGCGCCTGTACATAGGGAACAAGCCCCCACATGATTTTTTCTTTCAGGAACGGGTGGGTGATTTCTTCGCGTTTGCGGTTTTGCCACGCGGTCAAGAACTGCTTGCGCCCGGCATCGTTCAGGAAGACGGCGCCGCTCTCCTGCCGGTCGAAGTGCTTGTCCTGCAGCACACGGTTGTTCACCAGCGTGATGCAGAGGCGATCTGCCATCGGGGCGCGCAGTTCTTCCATCAGGTCAAGGGCGAGCGACGTGCGCCCCGGACGGTCGCGGTGCATGAAGCCGACGTAGGCATCCAGCCCTACGCTTTCCAGCGCGGCAGCGCAGTCGTTGGCGAGTAGAACATAGGCGAAGGAAAGCAGGGCGTTCATGTTGTCCTGCGGCGGGCGGCGATTGCGGCCGTTCAGCAAGAAATCCGCCTTTTGAGTCAGTATCATTTCGTCGAATACCGAAAAATAATCGGCGGATGCGTCGCCTTCCAGCCCGCGCAGCACATCTAAATCAACCGCTGATTCAATTTGCGGCAGCTTGGCATCTAACGCAGCGGAAACATTCTTGAGTGCCTGCACATTCACGCGCAAGGCGTGGTCACGGATGGTACGCTCCAGCACCCAGCGCTGATTGTATACCTTGCCGAAGATGAAATTCCGTGCAATCAGGCAGCTGGCGGATAGGCTGTCGGCGCGCCGATACTGCTCGCGGCGCAGCAGAACATTGCCGCGCTCGCTGCCGCAGACGCGTGCTAAAAATCGCCCGCGCGGCGTCAGAAACGTCAGCCCAATACCGCGCTCTGCGCAAGCACCCATGAGTGCTGGACTTGCGCCTTTGTAGGAGAAAGTCAGAATGCCCTCCAGCATCAGCAGGGGATACTGCGCGCGCTTTTCCTCGCCCACATGGACGACGATATTCTCGTTTTCCAGCGACAAGTAGGCGTCTTCCGTCGTCACGAACAGCGTATTCAGCATCTTTCTCATGGCGAATCCTCCGCAATACGGGCGTGCATGTAGGCGCGGACGCTGCCAGTTCGGCTGAGCCGCGGAACGCATACATCCTTGAGCGAGCAGGCATTGCAGCCCTTGTGCGCCCGAACGGATGGCGTATGTCTGCGCGCCTGATTCTCCAGCAGTTCCGCCAGAAGCGACAACGTCCGCGCACGGAGGGATTCATCCAGCGCAACCCGCGTCCGTCGGCGGGACTCGCCATAAAACAAGCTGCCCTCCGGGATGGCGCAGCAGAGCATCTCCTCCAAGCAGAGCGCCTGTGCGCACAGCTGCACCTCGTCGGCATCCTGCGTTTTGTCTGACCCTTTTTTGTATTCTACCGGGTACGGCAGCCACAGCCCTTCGCGTCCGTGCAGCGCAACACCGTCGGGACTGCGGTGGAACTCCACCACGTCGCTGACGCCGTGCAGGTGCAGGCGGGCGGATTCCAACCGCAGTCCGCGCAGAATCAGCGTATCGCCGCGCAATTCCGCTTCCGGGCCGTGATGCGCCGTTTGGTGGAACACTTGCCCCTCCGCCGTGTGCGCATTTTCTGCCCACTGCTGCTCCAGAAAAATCAATCCCCATTGGCGGCGGCAGTAGGCGTAATGCTGCAAGGCGGAGAGGGTCGTGTCCTGTTGCGTCACCCCTTCACTTCGCAGGTGACGCCTTCCGGCAGATTCGCGTCATCCACCGTCCATTCGTAGTCCGCAAAGCTGCGCGGAACTGTCACATCCGCCTTACGCGCTACACGCACGCGTTCAAACAGCTTCCACGCGGGGGCGTTGCCCAGTTCCTTCTCATGGCGGAAGATGATGAGCTTGCGCACTGCCATCATGCCACGCGCCGCAGAGTGGTCGTTTTCAAACATGTTGAGGATGGCATCCCACAGCAGGGCGAGGTCTTCTTCGCTGAAGCCCGTGGTCTTGCGCGCCAGATTTGCGGATACGAACCCTTCCACGCGGTACAGCCCGTAGGGGACGATGTACTTGCGCCCCATTTCGGTGCCCTTCTTCTCCGCGTCCTTTTCCGTCGTGATGGCGACGCGGGTGATGGTGATTTCCTGCGGCACAATGGGGTCAACGCTGCGGGCAAAGCCCAGCTGCACCGGCCCGCGCACCTGACCGCAGTTCAGCGATGCCTTGACAAACGTCGTCATCACCGCGCCGAACGTCCGGATGTCGTAGTAGTGGCTGCACATATAATCGCGCAGCTTGCGGTCAATCTCCGGGTCATTCGACTTCAGTTTCTTTTTGAGGTCGTCCTCCTTGATGTCGCCGTAGCCGCAGGCCTCCAGCCCTTCACGGTCGCAGCGATTCAGCGGAACGCCATCCTGAATATAGATGCCGTAATGTGGGTCGCCCTCCTTGACGGTCGCCACATAGTCGCGAATCTTGCGCTTCAAGCACACGTCCGTCACCAGCCCCAGACCCGTTTCCGGGTCGGTGCGGGGCATGTTGCCGGCATCGGGGTCACCGTTGGGATTGCCGTTCTGCACGTCGAACAGTACCACGAAATCATAGCGATTGCGAATCACATCAGACATTGCTGTTTTCCTCCTTTTTCGTGAAGAACTTCTGCTTCTGGTGATAGTAGCCCAGCTGGAAAATACCCTGATCCTGCAGGTTCAGGCGCGCGGGGTAGCTGTCAGTCAAGCGCCCGCACAGTTCCGTCATCTTCTTGTCGTAATAAATGAAATAGCCGGTATCAAGTTTCTTCAGGTGACTCTGCGCCAGCTTCAGCAGCGTCGGGAAAACGATGCTGGGCGTTGCGCAGGCAGCGTTGAAGTAACGATCCATGATGGTAGCGTTGATGCCGGGATTTGCCTTCTGCTGGAGGCTTTCCAGCACCGCAAAGAGACGACCCAGCACATATGGTGCGTAATTCGTCTGTTCGTTGAGTTGCACGTCGATGACCTCCTTGTACTGTGGATTGCTGCCGTTTTTCAGCAGCCACGCTTTGAGAATTGCCGCCTTGCCGCGGCTGACACTGTGCTCCGCATGGATGCGCAGCTCTGTTTGCGTCAGCAGCGAAACAGGGTAAGGCGTATCGCCGAGAATGGCGCGGAGCAAATCGCCCACCAGATGCGACGGCGGCAGCTTGTCCCTGCTGTTGGGATTCGCTGTTTCCTTGAGCAGCGAATAGGCGGAAAGTGTTTCACGCGTGTCATAGGATGGGCGAATGATGTTCAAACGCTCCTGATGACGCGCCAAATTCGCGGCAAAATCGCCAAACGTCCCTTGCAGGAAGAAACGAACCGACAGACGGGACGCATTCGGCGACAGCCCCAGAATGTAGAAGGGTGTACGGGAATCCAGCGGAATATTCTCCCACTGAAGACCATGCCCAAGGCGGATGGCTTTCATGATGCCGTCCAGCGTATTCTGCGTCATGTCTTCGTTTGTCCCCAGCAGAGCGGCAAAGCAGTCGCTGTAAGCGGATTGCGCCGTTTCTGCCCAGTAAACGAGGGTGGCAGATCCCAGCAGACTGTGGTAATTCTTCTCGCGCAGCATGTAATTGAGTGCTTCACCGTAGGCAAAGGCGGCGTGATTTCCGACGGGGGCGTTCAAGCCCTGCCCCTTATTCCGCCCATAGGATTCAAAAGCGAGGGCATTGAAGGAAACCAGCGACGCGCCGGAGGACTGTGCGCCGACAACGCCCTTGATGCTTGGATGCAGCATGGCGATGGTGTCCTCGTCGCCTGTAACCAGACAGCGGCCTTGTACCGCATCGCTCTTGCCGCCGGCAACGCTCGCCTCCCACGCTGCACGAATTTCCGACACTTCGTGCGCCATTTCGGGTTTGCCTGAGGCGCCCATCATGCAGAAAACGAGATTGCCGCCCTTGCACAGGTCATCGAAATGCTCCTGCAGGGCAGGGGACTGCGCTGCCTTTTCAGGCTGCCAAGTGTCAAAAAAGCGGAGAATCGCCTGCGCCATCGTGCAGGATACGCCGTCCAGCAGCGCATGATGCTTCTGGGCACTGGTTTGGAAACAGGCTTCCGCTTCTTTGGCGGGGTTTTTGCCTGTGCCGTTGTACGGCTCATTGGTGATGCCCAGCAGGTACTTGGCATTGTCGCAGAGAAAGCAGGCTGCCCTGCCGCTGGTGCGCTTGACGGGCGTTGGCAGAAAGTCCTGCACCGGAAGCAGCTTGCCCTTATCGTTTGCCGCGCCGAGCATTTCTACCGACGACACCTGCCCGTCAGCAGTCAGACACAAGCCCCACTGCACCTTGACGGCGGACCAGCCGGGACGCTTCAACGTGCCCTGTGCGGCGAGCGAATCGTAGCACCGCACGAGCGATTGCAGAATCATTTCACCACCTCACAGTCTGTCAAGTCAATCACGCCATGCACCATCTGCGCCCGGAAGAACATCGGCTGGATGTTTTCCAAATCAGAATAGTCCATATCAAAAATCATATAGCCCAAATCCCGCGTTTCGTCGATGGTGGGGATGTCGCCGCCCTCCCAGAGCCGGAAATGCGCCGTACATTCTCGACAGCCAAGATACGGCTGCATGTACGCTTGACCGCTGCGAAGACGCCGCTTCACGATGTCCTGAAACTTGCCGGGATTGTCCGACGGATTGGCTTTGTCGGTCATCTCGAAGTGCGCTTCAATGACGTAGTGCACGTCTCGCAGCATGGTGGTAGCGCGCTGCTGAATATCGGCGTTTCGGTCGATGTAGGAGCGCTTCTTGCCGTTGGCTTCGGTCAGCACGTTGCTGGCGGAAATCTTAGATGCCACTTCGTTGCGGAGAATGTTCGTGAAGCGGATGGGCTTGCAGACGTAGATTTTATCCACATGCCATATTAGGCCTGGATGGTAGTATACACTTTCTACCATTCCGCGGGCGGCGCTGGGCGTGGGAACGTCATAGCTGACACGCTCAACCTTCATTTCAGGCCGGGTGAAGCAAGCGTACTCGCCCCACACCTCCATTTTGATGGACATTGGTTCACCTCCTCATTCTTACTTCTCAATCAACACTTGCCGATGTGAGCAAGTGACAGTTCGCAAGGGGACGAATGGGTGTATCGTCAGCAACTCACTTCCTTTCGTTTGACAAGAACAGTATAGCACGGCACAGCGTATATGTCAAGAAGAAAATTCACTAAACTAGAAAATAATTTTTAGATTGAACAGAACTATCAATCATGGTTTGACACGCCAGCGAAAAGATGATAAAATGCCAAAGTCGGATGGAAACGGCGGGCAATTCGCTGCTTCTATCTGTGGGTTGAAATACTAAGCTAGACAATCGTCTAACGGGGCGGGCGGTGAGCGCAATGCTTGCCGCCCGTTTCTGATTTTTTTCATTATATATACGTCAGGCGAACAGTCCCAGCCCGCTTGTGCAGCTGACCTGCAAGCCGCATTCCGGCGTGTACAATTTGATGTCGCTCAGAATGCCGCAGTGCGCATCGGCAATTTCCGTGACACCGCCGATGCTGCACAACGCCTGATACTCGCGGCGGTAGATACTCACGCCGCAGCGCCCCAGGCGGCGGAAAAGCTCACGCGAATAGTGCCCATCACGCAGGGCTTTGATGTCCTCGCTGTTTTCAGGTGTCGGAATGTACACCGTTACCGTATCTGTGTCGATAAAGCGGAAATGCTCGGCGGTTTCGCGGAAAGCAAATCTTGCTTCGGATGACAGCGTTTTGCTGGTATCCAGTAAATCATTTTCGGACGAAACGGGTCGTGAACGCTGCTGATTTTCGCCGCGCTTGAAGAGCAAATCGCAAAAATACGCGTGGATGGCTTTGCGGCTGCCGATGTCCTCAGCATACAGGCGCAGCACTGTGCGGCAGCTTTCAATGTTTGGGCGCATGATGGGTGGAACCGCGTGTTCGGTCTGGTAGATGTGGACGATGCTGTCCTGCGCCGCTTCCTTTCCCTCGCGATTGCAGCGTCCGGCGGCTTGCAGAATGCTGTCCAGTCCGGCTAATTCGCGGTATACGGTCGGAAAATCCACGTCAACGCCCGCTTCAATCAGGCTGGTGGAGATGACGCGGCAGCACTGTTTCTTGTCTAAGCGTTCGCGAATTGTGGCAATGGTGCGTTCACGGTCGATGACGTTCATCAGCGTGGAGAGATGGAAACGCCCCTCTTCCGGCAGGGCTTCGTACAGGCTGCGCGCCTGTTTGCGGGAATTGACGATGCACAGCACGGCATTTTCCTGACGAATCCGCGCGGCTAATTCCTCGTCCGAAAGCGTCCCGTCCTGCTGGAAGGTGACGCGGCGAAGGCTGCTGAACAGCGCATCCGGGTCGGGAACAAGCTCTTGAATGCGTGTGCCCGCGGTGAAGCCGCTGAAAATGGACAGCAATTCGGGCTGCGTCGCGGTACAGAGAACGGCGGTGACGCCGTAATGCTGCACCAGCTGGTCAATCACCGAAACGCAGGGACGCATCAGCGAAATCGGCAGGGTTTGCGCCTCGTCAAAAATCACCACGCTGTTGGCGACGTTGTGGAGTTTGCGGCAGCGGCTGGGCTTGGCGGCGTAGAAGGATTCAAAGAACTGCACGGCGGTCGTGACGATAACGGGGGCATCCCAGTTTTCGCAGGCAAGGCGCTTGCGGAGGGCATCGGGCGTTTCGGCATCCGTATCGGGCAAATCCACCTGACTGTGATGCTCCACCACGTTCTCATCGCCCAGAATCTCCCGAAAGACCTTCGCATTTTGGTCGATAATGCTGGTGTAGGGGATGACGTAGATGATGCGCTTCATGTCATGCTTCACTGCGTGGCTGAGCGCAAAGGCAAGCGACGAAACCGTTTTGCCGCCGCCCGTGGGGACGGTCAGGCTGTACAAGCCCTGCGGATCTTCGCTGCCACGCAGGCAGCGCCGCAGCACCTCGTTGCGCAGCGCGCAGAGGTCGGACTTGGGCTCTTCCAGCCATTTGGCAACGTGCGCTTGCAGCTTTTCCAGCAGCGCGGGCATGGAATCGCCGATGCCGCGCGGCATTTCTTTTTCGTTGAGCGCGCGCTCCGTATCCAGAAAATCAGCATCCACCAGACAGGAGAACAGCATCCGGATGTACATGGCAGTCAGGCGCACATCATTCCGTGGAAGCCACGGCGGTGTGAGCTGAACGCCTGTTGGCAGTGAAATCTCACTGCGCCACGCGGAGGGATCGTCGCCGCCGGTCAGCTTTTTGTTCAGCCGTGCGCACAATGTGCCATCATCGAGGCTGAGACGGGTTCCCAAGTCGGGCAGACCGCCGTGATGCCCCGCAATGGCAAACGCCGCGTGCATATCGTCCAAATCTGCCGCCGCCTTCGCACCTGCCGTGCTGTGGTCCAACTTGGCGGTGTGTTCCGGGTCACGCTGGCGGCGCTGCCCGTTGGGGCTGTACTTGCCGATATCGTGCAGCAAGGCTGTTCTTTCGGCGTGAGAACTCGATCCAAAAGAAGCGGCGAATTTCGCAGAACGCGTCGCTGTGCCTTCCAAATGCTCCTTGAGCAGCTGATAGCTGCCGTCCTCGCGGAGGTGGGTGACGTATTCCATACAGAAAACCCTCCCGACGTAATCAATTTGTGTGTATCTAATGTTAACAATAGTATAGCACCATAATAATCTGTTGTCAAGAAAAATAAAACTATCGAGCACTTTTTGTCAAGCACTTCCGGGAAAAACAATGCGCAAAGCAGGAATATATTTGTGCGCTGCTGCCCTTGCAATGCCGCCGCCAAAATGGTATGATGGAAATGAACAAAAAAATACAGAAAAGGAGTCTTCCACATGGCAAAGAAAACGAAAACCCAGCCGAAAGCGCGTAAAACAATCACCTCCAATAATCTTGCTGATTTATCAAAACTCGTTCAAGCACTTGAAATAGACGATGAGAATCCGGAAAATCAGCAAAAGCTATCGCCGCTTGACAAGAAAATCATCTACAATGAGTTCCAGAATTCAACGTACACGCTGGTGTCGCCGATGGCGTACCTCATTGGCATCGACAAAGAAAACTTTGGCGAAGAAAATGCAAGACCATTTCTGCTGAAAAGCTACGAAGAGCTGGATGCGCACAAAGAGGCGCGCATTATTCGCAATCTGTGCCGCATTCGCACGGCGATGGAACGCAATTATCCAGCCATTGTGAATGAATTTCGCATGAGCTTCCGCAATATCGGCAGCGTACCGAATCTCATTCCATCAGAAGCAGTGGCGCAGCTGGAACAGGACGGCGTCAGAATTTACAAAGCAAAGCCGGATATTGACGAATACATTATCAGCATCAATTGTGAAATCAGCAACCGAATCAATCAGGTGGCGCGCTTTTTCCCGGAATGGGTGAAGTGGGACTATGTGAAACCCATTTTCCTGATGCCGAACGGGACGAAAAAAGATGGTATCAAAAAAGCAGGGGAATACTATAAAAGCGATACCCGCCGCTACCCGTTCCATTGCTGGATTAACTGGGATGCCGTTTCCACAAGCCCGGAGAGCAAGGGCAATATCCTCTATAATGATGAAAAATTCGTAACGATTCTCTATGAGCGCCACGAAGACCGCTTTGAAAACCTGTCGCTGGTGCGCGATGCGGGCAACAGCACGATGCGCAATCTGGGCAGGCTGCTGGGGCAGTGCAAAAAATGCCTGATTGCGGTGGACTGCGAAAATTCGGATGCCGTGAAGCTCGCGGCGGCGCTGAGCAGCCTCCCGACCGAGCAGCTGGGCAAAATATCCAAGGTGATTCTGTTTGACAGCGAGTATACAACGGCACAATGGAAAACGCTGGTTGACCGCACGCTCTCTACGGCGGTGGATGAAAAAGCGAACCTTGAGCTGGAACATATTAAGGTCGAGCGTCTGAACCAGAACAAATCGCAGTGTGATATGGCGCTGGCGGTGCGGACAAGCCGCGAAGTGTATACCTCCGGCGTGGATGCGGTCATCCTTGTTTCGTCGGACAGCGACTACTGGGCGATGATCCACCAGCTGGACAGCGTCCGCTTCCTTGTTATGCTGGAGAAGGGAAAAACGGGCATGGCCATCATGGACACCTTGGCGCGGCATGAAATCCCGTTCTGCTTCATTGACGACTTCTGCACGGCGGCGTCGTACAACATCAAAACCAGTACGCTGATCAATGCGATTCAGGAGCAAATCAATCAGCAGCTGGCGGGAGAAAGCACGAAACCATTCAACGTTCGCGAGATGATGGAGACGGCGCTGCAAAACTCGTGGATTATGATGACGGACAAGGAGAAGGAAGCGTTTTACAAGCGATACTTGCTGTGCATGAAACTGAATGTCAGCCCGGATGGCGCGGTCAGCATCACGCTGGGATAAAGGGAAGCGCCTCTGAACGGTGGAGCGAAGGAGAACTTTGCTGGTTCTTCACGGAAAGTTGGGGGCAAACAAGGGCTTAGGCGAAGCGCCAAAAAGC
>OKVH01000754.1_pt1 | contig 17159 bp, 11 predicted proteins | sample 1604791 | NCBI WGS metagenome assembly OKVH01 (sample SAMN01760919, study PRJEB22395) | human gut metagenome | reverse complement strand
GGCCGCTTTGAGGGGATCGAAAGCCGCCTGGATGGCCAGGAGCGGAAGCTACGCCGGACAGCAGTGCGGCAGCAGCTGCAGGACAGCCAAATCGAGGAATTGAGCAGGATTGTCCAGGACATGGCGGAGAACACCCCCCTTCGGAGCTGGGACGGCAGCGCCGCCATTTGCAAGGAAGATGCCTACCAGAGCTTCGAGGAAATCGGAGTCGGCAGGCGCATCGCCATGAGGGCGCTGGAAAAGGCCGGGGCCATCCGGGCCGACAAAAACAGCAGGCGGACAAAGGTGATCCGGCTGGACGGAAAGTGCCAGCGAGTCATCATCGTCGAGATGGGAGGCGACCTATGAAGCAACTGAAGCGCCTGACCCGGAAGCAGAAGATTCTGCTGAGCAGCAAGGGACTCCACCCCGGCAGCTACCTCCTGGTGATGGAGACAGAGACCGGCCTGATTGTCTGCGACAAATCCACCGGCAAGCCCACCCAGTCCCGCGTGGGCGTACAGTTCGATGTGGAGACGGTGCAAAAGCAACTGGACGCCGCCCAGCCGGGCGAGGAATTCCTGGCTGACGCCCAGGTGCAGTTCCCGCCCGCCGCCACCGAGGAGCTGGAGCAGGCCATGTTCCGGGATGTGATCGGCACCTGCACGACCACCTGCGCCGGCCCCTGGGGCCGCCGCCAGAACATCAAGCTGGCCTCCGCCGCCATCAACGGCCGTATCTATAACCCCGGCGAGGAGTTCTGGTACAACGCCACTGTGGGCCAGCGCACCGAGGCCCGGGGCTTCCAGCCCGCCGCCGCCTACTCCGGCGGCAAGACCGTTACCTCCATCGGCGGCGGTATCTGCCAGGTATCCTCCACGCTGTACTATTCCGCCCTCATGGCGGACCTGCAGATCGTCCTGCGCTACGCCCATATGTTCGACCCCGGCTATATGCCCGTCACGGGCTGTGATGCCACGGTCAGCTGGGGCGGCCCGGACTTTGCTTTCCGCAACAGCACCAACTACCCCATCAAGATCACCACCAGCTACAACGACGAGACCAACCAGCTGACCATCACCCTGCTGGGCACCAAGACCGACGACCACTATGTGGAGATGACCAACCAGTTCCTCTCCTACTCCGAGCGCAAGACGGTCTATCAGGAGTCCGAGTCCGTGGCCCCCGGCACCACCGAGGTGGAGCAGTACGGCCACAACGGCTACGCCGTCCAGACCTACCGCAACGTCTACGCCGGCGACGGTACGCTCCTCCGCAGCACCAAGGAGGCGTACAGCGACTATGACCGGGCCGACAAGATCATCCTGGTCGCCCCCGGCGAGCTGCCGCAGTAAATAAAGAAACAGCCCCCTGCCGGGGGCTGTTTTCTGCTTTCGCTGTGTCTTCGCCGGGAGCAGACAGAGAAAAAGACCGGCGAAAGCCGGTCTTTTCTTTCTGCGTATCATTCTCTCCGCAGGGCTTCGATGGGGTTCAGCTTCGATGCCTTCATGGCCGGCACCAGGCCGAACACCACGCCGATGACCATGGAAAAGGCCACCGCGATGATGCACGCCGGTACGCTGATGGCCACCGGTGTCCCCATGATGTGGGACATCATCTCCGCCAGGCCGATGCCCGTAGCCACGCCCAGTATGCCGCCCATGCTGGTCAGCACCGCCGCCTCCGTCAGGAACTGCCAGAGGATGCGGCTCTGCTGCGCGCCGATGGCGATCTTCAATCCGATCTCGCGGGTGCGCTCTGTCACGGACACCAGCATGATGTTCATCACGCCGATGCCGCCCACCACCAGAGAGATGGCGGCGATCCAGATCAACTGCTTGTTGGTGCTCTCCGACAGGCTCTGCAGATCGCTGGCCTGCTGCAGAAGGTCCTTGGACTCGTACTTGTACTTCGTGGTCCGGATGGCGTTCTCGTTCAGGTACTTGGCCACATTGTCGCCGGCGGCGGTCATGTCGTTGGTGCTGGTGGCCCGCACCGCCGCGTACTGGGGTTCATCATACCGGTACGGCACCGACCAGCACACGTCCGGGATGAAAATGGTCCCCGCTGTGCTGCCGGCGTACATCTGATAATCCTTAAAGTTGTTGATCACCGGTCCGCTGCTGGAACGGGAGGACACCACACCCACCACGGTGAACGGCATCCCGTTGATCTCGATGGTGCCGCCGATGGGGTTCTCGCCCTGGAACAGCGACTTTGCCGACTTCGCGTCGATCAGCGCCACATTCCGCCGGTTCTCATAGTCCGCCGCCGTGAAGGAGCGTCCGTAGTTCACCGCGTAGTCCACGGCCGTCAGATAGTGGTCGTCCACGCCGTACAGCGAACCGCTGAACGCCGTATTGCCCACGTATACGTTGTCGCACCAATCCCGGGAGTAGTACATACTCACCAGCGACACGCTGCCCAGCTTCTCCATCTCATCCCGCATCTCCCGGGTCACTGGGTCGATACCCTCCGGCAGCGCCGAGTAGTTCAGGTCGAAATAGTTTTGGCTGTCCGTGGCGCCGATGGTCACCCGCACCACGTTGTTGCCCGCGCCGATCAGGTTCTGCTTGATCTGCTCGTTGGTGCCCTGAATGGTGGACACGATGGTGATGATCGCGGCGATACCGATAATAATGCCCAGCATGGTCAGAAACGACCGCAGCTTGTGGCTCCACACGCCCTGAAAGGCGAGATTTATATTTTCCAACATATGGTTATCCCGCCTCCTTTATATGCCGTAGTTGTACAGCTGGTCGGTCGTGGCCTCCTGGGTGTGGGCACCCTCCACCACGTCGCGTCCATAGGGGAACGCCACATAGTCGTCGATGGTCAGCCCGCCCCGTATCTGGGTGTAGCTGCCCCACAGATCCCGGCCGGTCTGTACCCACCGCTGCTCCAGTCTGCCGTCCTCGCCCCGGGCCATCACATAGCTCTTGCCGTTGTCGGTCCGGATGAACATACTCTGCAGATACAGTGAGCTGCCGCTTTCTTCCGCGCTGGTGTCCTTCTGGTACTGTATATCCACATAGTCATTGGGCTGCAAATTCGCGTCCTCGGTGACAAACACCTTGAAGGGGTAGTAGGACACGTTACTGTTGCCGTCGCCCCAGTTGTTGCCGTTGCTGGTGGGATAGTCGTCGATGGACACGATGGTGCCCTCGCAGGCCGCTCCGGTCATCCAGCTGCTGATGGATACGCTGTCGCCCACCTGCACGCTGCCCAGATCCATCTCGCTGAGGGTGCCGGTGACGTAATATCCGCCGCCGCCGGACAGCTCCACCACGGCCTCGCTGTTGTTATAGGCCTCGTCCGGGTCCCGCACGGCCTTCACCGTGCCGTCGAACTCCGCGTACACGTTGCCGTCGCCCAGCTCCGCCAGCTTCTTGTCCAGCTTCAGCTTCGCCACCTTCAGGTTGACCTCCTGCTCCTTTACCGCCTGAGCCTTCTCCAGAATGGCCTTGTTCAGATCCAGCTGGGTCATGGAGGACTCCAGCAGCTCCTGCACCTGGGCGATCTTCCTGGTCAGCTCCTTGTACTTGTCGCTGCTGTAGGTGCGCTCCGGGTCCACATACCCCGTCAGGTCGCAGAACCGGAAGGACAGCTCCACCGTGCCGGAGCCGCTCTCGCTGCCGCCCTCGCCGGGCGTGGTGGGCGTCTCGCCGCCCTCACCGGGCGTGGTAGGCGTCTCGCCGGTGCTGTCCGGCGTAAAGGCCTCCGTGATCACCAGCCCCCGGCTGATGGGCTTTCCGCCCATCTTGTCGCCCTCGCGGTACACCAGCACCACATAGGTGCTCACCGTGGTGGTCTTGCTATTCGGCGTGGGCCGTTTCAGCGCCCTCAGGATGTCCTTCAGCGTCTGGTCGTTCAGCAGCGTGGTGGACTTGATCTGGTAGTACAGCGGCGCGTTTTCGCTGTAGCCGGTGGCGCCCTTTACTTCGAGCTTGCCATCCTCGATAAGCTTGTCGGGCTTGTATCCGCCCTCCTTATCCAGCTTGGCGATCTCCTCCGCCAGCTCCTTTTCCAGCTTATCATACTCCGCCTGCAGCGTCTCCTTGTTCTTCGCCTTCTTCAGCAGCTCCAGCTCGTTTTTCATGACCTCCAGGTTCTCCGTCTGCCGGTCATAGTCGATCTTGGCGCGCTCCACGGTGGCCTGTGTCAGGGTGGAGTCATAGCTCACCAGCGCCGTGCCCTTCTTGACGCTGTCTCCCTCCTTGACCCACACCTTCTTCACCGTCTGGCTCTGGGAGATGTAGATCTTCTGCAATTTGTCCGTGGTCACCATGCCGCTGGTGTTGGAGGTGTCCCCCCAGTAGTCGGTCATGGCGCACTCGTTGACGGCGTATACGTTCACGTCGCCCCGCTGGGCGTTCCGGGCGATGGTCAGTCCGCCCCACACCGCGCCGCACACGCCCACCACGCAGGCGGCGGCGATAATGCCCTTTTTCAGCTTTTTGCTCATGCGCGGCTTCTCACCGTCGGGGCGCTTTTCGCCGATATGCAGCTTTTCCCGCAGCGTCAGCTTCTCACTCATAGTCGTCACCTCCCGACAGTACGCCGTCCCGTATGGTCATGACCTTGGCGGCGTGGTTGGCGATGGAATGGTCGTGGGTGATCATGATGATGGTGGAGCCGCCGTCATGCAGCTGCTGGAACAGCTCCATCACCGCCGCGCCGCTGGCACTGTCCAGCGCGCCGGTGGGCTCGTCGGCCAGCAGCAGCTTCGGATTGCCCACGATGGCCCGTGCGATGGCCACCCGCTGGCACTGTCCGCCGGACAGCTGGTCCGGCCGGTGCTCCACCCGGTCGGAAAGCCCCACCGTCTCCAGCGCGGCGCGGGCGCGTTCCAGCCGCTCCGCCTTCTTCACCCCGCCGTACAGCAGGGGCAGCGCCACGTTTTCCAGCGCCGTCAGCTTCGGCAGCAGATTAAAGCTCTGGAACACGAAGCCCAGCTCCTTGTTCCGCACCTCCGCCAGCTGCTTGTTGTTGCAGGTGGTCACGTCTCGCCCGCCCAGCAGATAGCTGCCGCTGGTGGGCACGTCCAGACACCCGATCAGGTTCATCAGCGTGGTCTTGCCGCTGCCGGAGGGACCCATGATAGCCAGGTATTCCCCCTCCTCCACGTCAAGGTTCACATTTTTCAGGATATGTGCCACGGACTTTCCCATGGGGTAGTCCTTGCATATATCGCGCATTTCCAAAATCATGCTCAGCCCTCCATCGGCGGAATGACCGCTGACGCGGAGGCGGCCTCGCCGCCGGGAATCACGGCTGCGGTGCTGCCGTCGTCCGTGACGGTGTCGTTCTCAGCGGGCATATCGCCGCCGTCCATGCCGTCCATGGGCACGTTTTCGTCGATTTTTTCACCGCCGCCCTCGGGGTATACCTCGCCGCCGCTGGCGCTGGGGTCAAAGGTGGCGTCGTCATAGGTGATGCACGTCATGCCCGCCTTCAGGCTGTCGTCGGGATAGGCGATGTAGTCCTCCGCCGTCAGGCCGTCCGTCACGGGATAGGTGTCCGTCTCCGTGTTGTACTCGCCCAGGGTGACGCTCCGCTTCTCCAGCTTGCCCTTGCTGTTCTGAGCCCACACCCAGGGCTTGCCCTCGGCGTCGTTGATGAAGTAGCTGGGCAGGTTGATCAGGCTCTCGTCCTGGGTGTCCTCCTGACCGTAGTCCGGCTCTATGTACACGTGCTGGCCCATCAGCAGGCCCTCGCCGTCGCCCTCCAGCGTCACATAGAAGGGATACTTGCTGGACATGGCGGTGTCGCTGTCGCCGTAGTCGCTGCGGCTCTGCTGGGCGTTGTTCCAGTCGATGGAGCTGATGCTGCCCTTCCACGTCTGGTCGCTGACCCGGGAACGGATGACCACCGCCGTGCCCTCGGTCAGCACGCTGGCGTTGTTTTCATTCACATAGCCCTTGATGCGGAAGCCGCCCGTCTCCACGATGGTCATGAACGGCAGGGCGTTGCCGGAGTTGTCCGTGCCGCCGTCCGGGTTCAGGGACTGCACCTCGCCGTCCACCGGGGACTTGACGGTGCTGTCGGCGGTGTTGGCCTTCAGCTTCTCAATGTCCTTTTTCTTGGTGGCGATGTTGGCCTTCGTCTCCAGCACCTTCACGTTCTGCTCCCGCAGATCCAGGGCGTACTGCCGCTTGGTGGCGTCGTCATAGGTGCTGTCCATCAGCTTCTGTATACGCTCCAGCTCCGCCTGCTGGTCCTCCAGCGTGGCGTTCAGCTGCTCCAGCTCCAGCTGGGCCATCTCCAGGTCGGTGCGGATCTGGCTGAGGTCATAGGTCAGCAGCACGTCGCCCTTTTTCACGCTGTCGCCCACCTTCACCTTGATGGTGTCGATGGTCATGGCGTCGTTTTTCTTGATGGTCGTCTCGCCCAGCGGGCTGACGATGCCTGCGAACCGGTCCGCCAGACCTACGGACCCCAGCCCGCAGATCATGGACACCGACTGCACGGAGGCCTCGCCCTCCGCTGCGCCGCAGCCGGACACACAGCCCAGCAGCATCACCAGCGCCAGTACAAAAGCCGCTTTTTTCATGTCGTGTTCTCCTTTTTCCTTCCCGCGCGCCCGCGGGATGATTTTCCTATTTACTTAGACGGCAGAAATTGTCATTCCGTTCCGCCGCTGCCCCCGACAATATCATATCATGCGCCTGGCCCTCAAAATGTGAACAAATCGTGAACACACGCTTAAGACCTTACTAAGGTTCCGTATCAAAACGGTGGCAAAACGCCCCGCGGAATATTGACAGCGTGCGGGGGAGTGTCCTATTATTATGGTGTGCCGTGTCCATCCCGGACATCTTACCGGTGTACGGGCGCCTTTCGGCGGACACGGCCCGCGTACGATACCACCGGCAGGAGGTTTTGCCATGAACAAAAAACGTATCCGCCAGATGGACCTGGCCCTGCGCCGCCGCCTTTCCGACCGTCCCGCCGCGGACTATTTTGCCCCCGGGAACGCCCTGCTCCGCGCCATTGAGACCGAGGGCTATATGCAGCGCTTCGCCGGGCTGTTCAGCGGCGTGCGCCTCCGCTGCGCCGACGTGCTGGCCCTCTGCCGCCCGGAGCTGGAGATGCTGTGCCCCGACGAACCGTCCGAGGGCTGGCTGGCCTATGCCTACGACTATGCCCGCCGCCTGCTCTACCCGGAAAAGACCGATGCGGAGCCCTTCGCCCCCGGTGCGGTGTTCCTGCTGTCGGTGCTGCAGGTGCTGTTTGCCGCCGAGGCGGAGCTGCTGCCCCACGACCCGGCCTGGACCTTCGATTTCCTGACCGATGATGAGCTGGCCGGCAGTCCCTGTGCCTCGTCCTATCAGCGCTTCCTGCGCCTGTGGAGGCGGGAGTTCGTCTATGAGCTGATGCGTTTGGGCCTGGAGGTCACGCCCTACCGCACCCTTGAGCATATCGCCGGCGTCCACCACCTCGCCGTCACCGCCGCCCGCGCCCTGCGGAAAAGCGGCGTGGCCGTGGACGTGGCCCTGGTCTCCGGCGCCGCCGCCGGCCACGATCTGGGCAAGTTCGGCTGCCGCCCCGGCGAGCGCGTGCCCTACCTGCACTATTTCTACACCGACCAGTGGTTCCGCCGCCGCCGGATGACCGATATCGGCCACGTGGCCGCCAACCACTCCGTCTGGGACCTGGAGCCCGACTACCTCTCCGTGGAGGCGCTGCTGCTGATCTACGCCGACTTCCGCGTCAAGCAGCTCCACGATGCGCAGGGCCGGGAGATCACACGTATCTCCACTCTGGCCGAGGCCTTTCAGGTGATCCTGGATAAGCTGGATGACGTGGACGGCGAGAAGCAGAAGCGCTATACCCGGGTCTACGCTCGGCTGGAGGACTTCGAGCAGTTCATGGTCAGCCGCGGCGTGGATGTCACTATGTCCGGCGGCGATACGCCCCCGCTGCCGGAGAAGCACACCGCCCTTATGACCGACGACGAGGCCCTCCGCGCCCTGACGCTCCGCTGCGTGGGCCACAATATGGAGCTGATGCACCGCCTCACCGATCAGCGCAGCTTCGCCCGTCTGCTGGAGGAGGCCCGCGGCGAGACGGATTGGCGCCGTCTCCGCGCTTATCTGGCGGTGATGGAGTCCTACTCCCTCTATCTGCATATCCCACAGAAGGTCCAGACCCTGACGTTCCTCTACGAGCTGCTGATGCACCGCGAGGGCGATATCCGCCGTCAGGCGGCGGCGCTGCTGGGCGAGATCATCGCTGGCTTCCACGCCGGCTACGCCAAGGAGCGCCCCGCCGACATCCGCCCGGATCCCCGGGCCATCACCGACGTGGACCAGTGGAGGCTCTATCTGGACAAGATACTGTATCCCGACCATAAGCTCATGCCCCAGCACCGCCGCTGGATCGGCTATACCCTGAAATTCGCCGTCGGCTCCCTGCTGAGCCACTGCCCCGGCCGGGAGGAGCGCTTCCTGGCCCCGGTGTTCGCCTACTACCGCAGGCCGGAGGATCTGGACGACTACACCGCCTTCCAGCTGCTGGATACCGCCGCCGCTCTGCCGGATACGGCCTATACGGCCAGCCGCGCCCGGCAGATGACGGCCTTCGCCGCCGCCCTGTCCCTGCGTAAGGACCTGACCATCCGCATGGCTGCCGTGCTGCTGCTGGACCGTCTCGCCCGCCTGTACCCGGAGGACGGCCGCGCGCTGGAGGCCGTGACCGCCGTCCCCGACGGCGACAGCGGCACCCTGCGCTATCTCAAGCAGGATGTGCTCTCTCAGGGCGCGCCCCTTCTTCTGCCGGAGGACGTGGTCTCCGAGATCTTCCTGGACAACCTGAAGACTGCCACCCCCTGGATCACCAAGCAGGGCAACCTGCGCCTGCTGACGGACTTTGCCCGCAGCGGCAAAAGCCCCGCCCTCCATATCGCCACCCACCTGTCCAATCTCATCAAGGTCAGCGACCGCGTCACCGTCCGCCACAGCGCCGGCAACGCCCTGCTGGCCCTGGCGCCCCGACTGACGGCCGACCAGCGCAACGAGGTGGCGGTGGAGCTGTGCCGCGGCCTGGAGCTGGGCCAGCAGGAGTTCACCAAGTATATCCCCGACTACCTGGGCCGTTTTGCCCTGTGGCTGCCCCCGGCGGAGCTGGATGAGGTGCTGGACGACCTTCGCGTGAACCTCAGCTCCTCCGACAGCCGCGTTACCGCCTCCGTGCTGGATACCGTGGGCGTCATCTATGAGGCGTACGATGCCTATCGCTCCCGCTTCCCGGAGACGGACGACGCCTACCGCCGCCGCCGTGAACGGCTGCTGGGCCTGCTGATGCGGGGCCTCAGCGGCATTGACGGCGCCACCCGGCAGGAGGCCCTGTTCGTGTTGGGCCGCCGGGTCTTCGGCTCCGGAGAGCTGGGCCGCCACGAAAAGCGCCGCGCCTTTATGCTCACCCAGCGCAAGCTGCTCTCCGCCCAGGACGAATTCCCCGGCGAGGGCCTGACGTTCTACTACCGGGCCGCCATGCTGGGCAAGCTCTACCGCTTCATCACCGAGGAGCGCCTGTTCCACAAGGGCTTTGACTTCGGCGCGCCCCGCCCCGTGGCCTTCTTCCCCGGTACCTTCGACCCCTTCACCCTGTCCCACAAGGGCATCGTCCGGGCCATCCGCGACCAGGGCTTCGAGGTCCTGCTGGCCATTGACGAGTTCTCCTGGTCCAAAAAGACCCAGCCCTACCGCCTGCGCCGGCGCATCGCCGCCATGGCCGTGGCCGACGTGTTCCACGTCAGCATTTTCCCGGAGGACTTCCCGGTGAACATCGCCAACCCGGAGAACCTCCACGAGCTGCGCGCCGCCTTCCCGGGCCGCAGCGTGTCCATCGTGGTGGGCAGCGACGTGGTGCTCCACGCCTCGTCCTACAAAAAGTCCGTCACGCCGGACTCCATCCACACCTTCGACCATGTGGTCTTCCGCCGCACCGAGCCGGATGCCGAGCCGGCGGATTACAGCTGCATCACCGGCAAGGTGCTGGAGCTGACGCTCCCGCCCCAGCTGGAGGAGATCAGCTCCACCCGCATCCGCGAGGCGGTGGATGCCAACCGCGACATCTCCAACCTCATCGATCCCACGGTGCAGGAGTTCATCTATCGCCGCGGCCTGTACCTCCGCGAGCCCCAGGACAAGCCCGTTCTCCGCACCGAGGACCTGAGCTTCCTGCCCGCCTCGCCGGAGACGGCGGAGAAATTCCTCCGCACCATGCTCTCCGTGCCCACCGCCGCGGCGCTGCGGACGCAGATCGAGAGCCGCGGCGACGACGTGATGGTCTGCCGGGACACCGACGGCACCATTCTGGGCGCGGCCAGCTACGCCTGCCTGGACTCCGCCCGCCTCTTCGCCCGCCTGGGCGACCCGGCCCTCTCCGGTCTGGTCCGCCAGAACGCCGGCGGCCGCACCCTGCTCATCAGCGGGCTGTTCGTGCCCCGGGGCGAGCGCCAGAGCGACCTCTGCCAGCTGCTCATCACCGAGGTGCTGACCCTGGCTCTCAGCCGTGAGTTCACCTATGCCCTCTACCTTCCCCTGGAGGGTGCCGTCTCCGGCTACGGCCGCCAGCTGCTGACGCTCCAGGGCTTCGTCCCGGCTGGTGACAGCACGGACGCCCTGGCCGTGGATATGCGCTGCCCCATCGTCCTCAGCCGCAACGTGGACACCGCGGTGAAGGCGCCCTTCAGCTCCTCGCCCCGGGTGCTTGCCGCCATCGCCGCCGCCCACCGCCGCCTGCAGGCGGCGCTGACAAAGCTGCAGCCCGGATCTCTGGTGCTCTGCCTGTCCGCCGGCGTCATCTACCACCGGCTGCTCCAGCGTATCACCGGCCGCAACGGCGTCCCCGCGGAGCCCACCACGCCCCGCGTCCTCGGTCCGGACATCTGCGTTCCCTACGGCAAGATCCTCCGCGGTGTGGCCGTGCCCAACACCGTCACCAAGACCCTGCGTACCGACAAGGTCTACGAGCCGGACCTCAGCACCTATTCCATCGAAGCCTACCCGGACTACTCGCCCCTGCCCGACCAGGTCCGCACCATCCACGCCTTTGCCCGCCCCGTCATTCTCGTGGACGATATGCTCCACGACGGCAAGCGCATCCGCCGCCTGGCCCCGCTGCTCGCCGAGACGAACACCCCCGTGGACCAGGTGCTGGTGGGCTACCTCACCGGCATGGGCCGCGACCTCATGGAGCAGCTGGGCTACGACGTGGACGCCATCTACTACCTGCCCAACCTGCGCCTGCGCTTCGTCGAGTCCACGCTCTATCCCTTCATCGGCGGCGATACCGTCCGCCGCAGCGAGGCCCTGCCCGGCGGCCTTCAGCCCGCCGTCAACCGCATCCTGCCCTACGCCGCCCCCGAGTACACCGGCATGGACGACGAGACCGCCTGGGAGCTCTCCCTCTGCTGCCTCGAAAACGCCCGCGACATTCTTCTGGCCCTTGAAACGGAATTCCGTTCCCTCTACGCCCGCAACCTCACCCTCAGCCGTCTCGGCGAAGCGGTCATCCTGCCCCTCTGTCCCGACAAGGGCGGCTGCATGACCTACGACCTGAGCCGCGCGGCCAGCACGTATTTGGAGGGAGATATAGAGCTTCTCAAACGTATGCGCCCTGCGAGATAATGCACCGTCTTTTCCGCCCTGCCATCGTCAAATCTCCTCGACGTACACACGGTACGCCTTCGTCGGTTTGCCATCGGCAGGACGCAAAATCCGGCACATTCTCTATTCCTCAAGGGGGGGCCTGCGCCTCCGCGCCTCGTCTTGACACAAAATCTGAACCTTTATCAAGACTGTGCGGCGCCGCCTCGTCATCGGCAGGACGCAAGATCCGGCACATTCTCTGCTCCTCAGGGGGCCTGCCTTGGCGTGAAATTTGCGCGTCAGCACCCCGCCGGAGGCAAAAAGATAGAAACAGGAGAAGCTACTATGATCGATCTCAACGATACCAACCTGCCGCGCATCCCGTCTAAGTGCCGCGTCACCCTGCTGGCCCTGGGCGATGTGGGCAGCACGCTGCTGACGGGCCTGCGGCTCATGGGCGGCGACGTGATAGGCTCCATCGGCATCTGCGAGGTGCGCCCCGGCGTCTCCGAGCGCTGGGAGTTCGAGCTGAACCAGATACAGTCCCCGGACGGTGCGGCGCTGCCCCCGGTGGACATCATCGCGCCGGAGCAGCTGTTCGACGGCGACGTGTTCCTGTTCTGCGCCTCCCGGATGATCCCGGATACCTCCGTTACGGCGGGGGATGTCCGCATGGCCCAGTACGGCCTGAACCGGGAGCTGGTGTCCATCTACGCCCGCATGGCCCGGGACAGGCGGTACAGGGGCCTGTTCTGCGTGGTCAGCGACCCGGTGGACCCCCTCTGCCGCGCCGTCCTGCGTGAAAGCGGCCTGTCCCCGGCCCAGGTCCGGGGCTTCGGCCTGGGCGTTATGCACGCCCGCGCCCTGTACTACGCCCGGAGGGACCCTCGCTTCGCGTCCTACCTTACCGAGGGCCGCGCCTTCGGCCCCCACGGCGAGGACCTGGTGCTGGCCAACTCCATTGCGCACTACGACGACGCCCTCTCCCGTGAGTTGACGGAGAAGGTGGCCCACGCCAATCTGGAGATGCGTAAGCTGGGCTACAAGCCCTATGTGGCCCCGGCCCTGTCCTCCGGCGCGCTGAGCCTGCTGGCCCTGCTGCGGGGGCAGTGGCATTATTCCTCCGTCTACGACGGCCAGGTGTTCATGGGATGCCGCAATCGTCTGACCCCCGCCGGCATCGAGACGGAGCCGCTGACCCTGCCGCCTGCCCTGCAAAAGCGTATCGACGACACCCGCGCCAAGCTGAACGCCATAGAATAACGGAGGTATCCGCCATGCTCACCGTTCTGCTCCCCGAAAACGACCGCAGCCCCGCCCTGCGGGACCTGCTGGCGCCCCTGCTGCCCCCGGGCAGCGAGCTCCGCGACCCCGATGACGGGCTGGAGGACCTGGCCGGCCGCCGTCTGCTGTTCGCTGTGGCGCTGGACGAGGGCGGCTGCAATATGGCCTATTACCGTATGCTCTCCCGCCTGCGCCGCAGCACAGACCTGCTCTCCGACAGTATCGGCGCGTGCATCGTCACCGGCGTGGGCGAGTTCTACACCAAGGATGTGGCCCGGGACATGGTCTTCGCCGCCAACCAGGCGGGCTGCGGCTTCCTTGGCCGCCCGCTGGTGGAGGCCACCGGTTCCCTGCGGAATTTCCGCACCCAGGCCCAGATCGGCGGTACCGATGAGGTCACGGCCTTCCATGCCGCCGTGGCGGAGCTGCTCTCCCGCCTGAACGGCTGGGAAAAGCCCGCCCCCATCCGCCATGTGCTGGCTCTCCACGCCTCCCAGCGCGCCACGTCCAACACCCTTGCCCTGTGGGAGCTGGTGAAGGCCGGTCTTCCGTCGGACCTCGGCGTGCAGGAGATCTGCCTCCGCAACGGCACCATGGCCGACTGCAACGGGTGCAGCTATACCGCCTGTCTCCACTTCGGCGAGCAGGGCGGCTGCTTCTATGGCGGCCCCATGGTGGACGAGGTCTATCCCGCCGTGCGGAAATGCGACGCCCTGGTCATGCTCTGCGCCAACTATAACGACGCCCTGGCTGCCAATCTGACCGCCTGTGTCAACCGGCTCACGGCCCTGTTCCGCCAGACCCGTATGTATGACAAGCGGATCTTCGGCCTGATCGTCTCCGGCTACTCCGGCGGCGACCTGCTGGCCCGCCAGCTGATCTCCGCCCTGAATATGAACAAGTCCTTCTACCTTCCGCCCCGCTTCTCCCTGCTGGAAACGGCCAATGAGCGCGGCAGCCTTGTGAAGCTGCCGGGCATCGAGGCGCAGGCGGCGGCCTTCGCCCGGCACATCGCGGAGGGCTGAATAACCCCGCCGCAAACCGGGGAAAATACTTCCATCAATCAAAAGGAGGTGTGTTCCATGCAGGCAATGGTGTTGGAGAAGGCGTGCATCCAGTGCGGACTGTGCGCAGGGCTGTGCCCGGAGGTGTTTGCGCTGAACAGCGGCGAGCCCGCCCGGGTGACGGTGGACCCTATCCCGGACGCGCAGAAGATCGGCGTGCAGGAGGCGGCGGACAGCTGTCCCGTGGCCGCCATTCAGGTAACGGCGTAAAAATCCCCGGAAATGCCGCAAAAACCACTTTACAACGGTGATTTTCTGTGGTATCATCTCAAAGTACGCGCTAAGCGCGTCCGACCCCTGCCTTAGCCCTGCGGAGCGTTCCATCTCTCCCACGGCCCAGGCTGCGGGCGTATTTCAAGAAAGGTGGAAACACGACTATGATGCTGAAAGACCAGAAGACCTCTATCATCGAGGCCAATCGTACCCACGAGACCGACACCGGCTCCCCCGAGGTCCAGGTGGCCATTCTCACCGAGCGTATCAACCAGCTGACCGCGCACCTGAAGGTCCATCCCCATGACTTCCACAGCCGCCGCGGTATGCAGATGATGATCGGTAAGCGCCGTCGTCTGCTGGACTACCTGGCCAAGAAGGACATCGAGCGTTATCGTGCCCTGATCGCCAAGCTGGGTCTGCGTAAGTAAGTTGAAACAGGGTGATGTGCGCTTGCGCATCACCCTTCTTTCACATTCTGCGCCGTGTACAAATTGACCATTAGCAGTTGAAAATGCGCCGAAATTCAGGGTTTCGGAGCGTTTTCAAGTGCTAACGGCGATAGGTCGCGGGCAGAATGCCATTTCACAAAAAAGGAGAAACGATATGTCAACGATCATCACCAAGCGCCAGTTCCCCCACTACCACAAGTACACCATGGATCTGGCCGGCCGTCCCCTGACGCTGGAGGTCGGCAAGCTGGCTGAGCTGGCCAACGCCGCCGTCATGGTGGGCTATGGCGACACCCGCGTCCTCTGCTGCGTCACCGCCGCCCCCCGTCCCCGCGACGGCATCGACTTCTTCCCCCTGTCCGTGGACTTCGAGGAGAAGATGTACGCCGTGGGCCGCATCCCCGGCAGCTTCAACCGCCGCGAGGGCCGTCCCGGCGAGAAGGGCATCCTGACCTCCCGCGTCATCGACCGCCCCATCCGCCCCCTGTTCCCCTACGACTTCCGCAACGACGTGTCCGTCATGTGCACCGTCATGGCCGTGGACCACGACTGCTCCCCCGAGATCGCCGCGCTGATCGGCACCTCCGCCGCCCTGGCCATCTCCGACATTCCCTGGAACGGCCCCGTGGCCGCCCTGAAGGTGGGCCTGGTGGACGGCAAGCTGGTCTTCAACCCCAACGCCGAGCAGCGCAAGGTCAGCGATCTGGACGTGACCGTGGTCTCCACCGGCAAGAAGGTCGTCATGATCGAGGCCGGCGCCAACGAGGTCCCCAACGACGTGATGTTCGAGGCCATTCGCTCCGCCCACGAGGAGAACCAGAAGCAGATCGCCCTCATCAATCAGATGGTGGCCGAGATCGGCAAGCCCAAGTTCGAGTACCCCCACGCCGACTTCAACTACGAGCTGTTCAACAAGATCACCGCCGACTTCATGGACGAGGCCAAGGCCGCCATGGACACCGACGACAAGAACGTCCGCGAGCAGCGCTGGAACGCCATGATCGAGAAGTGGCACGAGAAGTACCTGGAAGAGTACCCCAACATGGACCAGTACCTGGAGGAGATCACCTACAAGTTCCAGAAGATGATCGTCAAGAAGTGGCTGCTGGAGGGTCACCGTGTGGATGGCCGTCAGAAGAACGAGATCCGTCCGCTGGACGCCGAGGTGGGCGTGCTGCCCCGGGTCCACGGTTCCGGCCTGTTCACCCGCGGTCAGACGCAGGTGCTGTCCGTCTGCACGCTGGACACTCTGTCCGCCAACCAGAAGCTGGACACCATCTGGGAGGAGACCGAGAAGCGCTATATGCACCACTACAACTTCCCCGGCTACTCCGTCGGTGAGGCCAAGCCTGCCCGCAGCCCCGGCCGCCGCGAGATCGGCCACGGCGCGCTGGCCGAGCGCGCCCTGCTGCCCGTCATTCCTCCCGTGGAGGAGTTCCCCTATGCCATCCGCGTGGTCAGCGAGGTCGTGTCCTCCAACGGCTCCACGTCCCAGGGCTCCATCTGCGGCAGCACCCTGGCCCTCATGGACGCCGGCGTGCCCATCAAGGCCCCTGTGGCCGGCATCTCCTGCGGCCTGATCCAGGATGACGACGGCAGCTTCACCACCTTCATCGACATCCAGGGCGTGGAGGACTTCCACGGCGAGATGGACTTCAAGGTGGCCGGCACCAAGAAGGGCATCACCGCCATCCAGATGGACCTGAAGAACGACGGTCTGACCATGGAGATCATCAAGAACGCGCTGGACATCACCTATGACGCCCGCTGCCAGATCCTGGACCAGGTCATGCTGCCCTGCATCGCCCAGCCCCGGCCCGAGGTCAGCAAGTACGCCCCCAAGATGGTCACCATGCACATCGACCCGGATAAGATCCGCGACGTCATCGGCAAGGGCGGCTCCGTCATCCAGAAGATCGTGGCCGAGTCCGGCGCCAAGATCGACATCGACGACGACGGCACCATCCACATCGCCTCCCCCGATGCCGAGAGCTGCGAAAAGGCCAAGAAGTGCATCGACGACATCGTCTTCGTGCCCGAGGTGGGCCAGCTGTACTACGGCCGCGTCGTGCGCCTGATGACCTTCGGCGCCTTTGTGGAGCTGGCCCCCGGCAAGGACGGTCTGGTGCACATCTCCAAGCTGGCCGACAAGCGCATCGAGAAGGTGGAGGACGCCTGCAAGATCGGCGACATGATGTGGGTCAAGGTCACCGAGATCGACGAGAAGGGCCGCGTGAACCTGAGCCACAAGGACGCCATGAAGGAGATCGCCGCCAAGGAAGCCGCCGGCGAGCCCATCAAGTAAAGCATCGTTTTTTATATCCCCCGGTCCGCCGGGGGATATTTCTTTTTCCCGCCGCCTGTGGTATACTGAGAAAAACACCCTGCAAGGAGGTCCCGCCTATGTCCGACACCATCGCCGCCATCGCCACGCCCGGACAGCCCAGCGCCATCGGTATCCTGCGCCTGTCCGGCCCGGATACCTGTGCCGCGCTGGACGCGGTGTTCCGCGCCAAAAACGGCAGGCCCGCCGCGCAGCAGCGCCCCCGCGCCATGGTGCTGGGCGAGCT
>OKVH01000742.1_pt1 | contig 17310 bp, 15 predicted proteins | sample 1604791 | NCBI WGS metagenome assembly OKVH01 (sample SAMN01760919, study PRJEB22395) | human gut metagenome | reverse complement strand
CTGTGAAGAGTTCCTGAAGCAATGCCAACTCATGAACCAGGCGCTCAGCCTATGCAAGAGCCTAGTTTCACAGGAAGACCAGCACGAGGCAGCCTATCTTTCTGTGCTGCGCCTCACAGGCCGCAAGACGGGCGGCGGCAAAGGCATGACCTACGCGGAGTTCAACAAGCGCGTGACCGAGATTATGAAGCAGACGGTCCATGCCGACGGCGTGCTTAACCTGTTCGACGGCAAAGACGTCGAGATATCGCTGTTCGATGAGGCGTTCCTTACCGAAGTTGCCAACATGAAGGAAAAGAACGTTGCCGTCGAAAGCTTGAAGCGCCTCATCAAAGAGAGGGTGCGCGCTTACCAAAGAACCAGCGTGGTAAAAGCCCAGAAGTTCTCCGATATGCTGCAGGGCACACTCAACAGCTACCTGAACGGCATGCTCACCAACGCTCAAGTCATCGAAGAGCTAGTGAACATGGCCCACGAAATGATGAAGGACCGCACCGACGCCCAAAAGCTGGGCCTGAGCGATGAGGAGATGGCCTTCTACGATGCCATAACCAAGCCGCAGGCAGTGCACGACTTCTACAACAACGACCAGTTGGTGACCATTACACGCGAACTCACCGAAACACTGCAGAAAAGCGCTACCATCGACTGGCAGAAAAAAGAGAGCGCCCGCGCCGGCATGCGCCGCGCCATCAAGCGCCTTCTGCGCAAATACAAATACCCGCCTGAGGGCGTGGACGATGCAATGGACACGGTCATGAGACAATGCGAGCTCTGGGCCGACGGCAAGACGTTCGAATAGGAGCGAATCGTGGCTAAAAAGAAAGCCGACAACACCGCCGAAATAGGCTTCGAGCAACAGATCTGGAGCGCAGCAGACAAGCTGCGCGGCAACATAGACGCATCCGAGTACAAGAACGTAGTACTGGGACTCATCTTCCTGAAATATATCTCCGACAAGTTCGACCAGCGCTACCAAGAGCTGGTCGAGGAGGGCGAAGGCTTCGAAGAGGACCGCGACGAGTACGCCTATAAAGGAATTTTTTGGGTCCCCCCAACCGCAAGGTGGCATGTTATTTCAGCTGCTGCCCACACTCCAGAAATCGGCAAAGCTATTGACGACGCAATGCGCCAAATCGAAAAAGAAAATCCGTCACTTACTGGGATATTGCCTAAAAATTTTGCTAGGCATGAGCTAGATAAAAGAAGGCTTGGCGAAATTGTTGACTTATTTACAAATGTCAAAATGCATGGCCGAAACGACGACGTTGATTTACTAGGAAGATCGTACGAATACTGTCTTTCAAAATTTGCAGCGGAAGAGGGCAAAAACGCCGGGCAATTTTATACCCCGTCCTGTGTCGTGAAGACATTGGTTGAGGTCGTCGAGCCTTATCACGGAAGGGTTTACGACCCCTGTTGTGGATCTGGCGGCATGTTTGTGCAATCCGCGGATTTTATCCGAAGGCACGCCGGCAATATCAATGATGTTTCGATTTACGGGCAAGAGAGCAACCCTACAACGTGGAAACTTGCTCAGATGAATTTAGCTATCAGGGGTATAACCGCCGATCTCGGTCCCCACAATGCAGACACCTTCCATGAAGACTTGCATAAAGATAAACGGTTTGACTATATATTGGCCAATCCCCCGTTTAATGACGGGGATTGGGGAGGAGACTCCCTCGCCAACGATAGTCGCTGGGATTACGGCGTGCCCCCTGCGAGCAACGCGAATTTTGCTTGGGTTGAGCATATGTTGCACCACCTTACCGAGAAGGGTAGCTTGGGTCTTGTTCTGGCCAACACCTCCCTTTCTATTGCAAATGAAGCGGAATACGAGATACGAAAAGCGATAATTGAAGACGGGATCGTTGAATGCATAGTTTCTTTGCCCGCTCAACTCTTTTACTCAACGAAAATTAAAGTTTCGTTATGGTTTATGCGTCGCGGCCGTGACAATCAGGATGAAACCCTCTTTATAGACGCCACAAAGCTCGGTCATATGACTTCGCGAACTCTTCGAAAGTTCTCGGATGATGACATTTCAGCCATTTCTGAGACTGTAAAAAAATTCCGAAAGAAACAAAGTAATCTGAGCAAACAGGGTTTTTGCCAGGTTGTCGATCGCGAAGCGATCAGGGGCAATAATTACGACCTTACCCCTTCAAAGTATGTGCTTGGATCGACTTTGCTAAACAACGTGGGGAGTTGGAATGATTGTTCGAATGCTGAACTAATTGAGCTCGAAGCGATTTCAACAACGGTCTCAGGTTTAAATCACGAATTGCAGGAAATCGTCAACCGCAATAGAGTTGATGCTCCTGCATCTCATTTTAAAGAGATAGGACTGCCCTCATACGATTTATATACCCTAGAAGATTTAATTCGATTTACAGAAATCAAGTCAGAGAAGAAAGACCTTCGTGCTAAAGCCGCAAATTTAGCAGAATCCCTTTCAGCCCAGCTATTTAACCACTGGTTCGTTGATTATGAATTTCCAAACGAGCGTTCGCTTTCGTATAGGGCAAACGGCGGCAAGCTAAAAGATACGGAACTTGGGAAAATCCCTGAGGCTTGGTCGTGCCTCTCGATGGGAGCCTTGCTTAAGCCGCGAACCGAAAAGGTGGGAAATCGTGAAAATGTACCCGTTTATTCAACTACGAATAATGGTGTATTTCCACGAAGCGAAAAATTTAGCAAGAAGCTTAGTCAGGACAACAGCAAATACAAGATTATCGAAAAAGGAGATATTGTATTCGGCATGAGTAGGGAGGTTTTTAATTTTGGCGTTATGAAAGATGCCGTTGGCTCTGTCAACCCCGCATACCATGTCTATCGCGTTGATGAACAGATTATGAATGCCGAATTCCTTGAAATATATATGCGCTATTGCCCTGACTATTTTCGTTCCTTAATTAAACCGGGCACCCGAGAGGGTCAGGTACTTGACAAGGCCGAGCTTGAACGCAAGCCCCTAATGGTTCCGCCTCTGAACTTGCAATTAGCTTTTGTGCTCATTAAGGCAGGGCTTGTCGAAGATGTAATAACCTCCCCTACCATTTATGAGCAACATGACGCAAAATGACCTTTTCGAAAAATACCTTGCAAGAAGCAGAAGTGGTGATGCTTTAAATCTCCATATCGAAGGGGACAAACTAATCCATTACCAAACGGCGATCTTAGAACGATGCAATGGTAAATTCATTTTTAATTACACGAGATACTCTCTTGCCACTGGAAAAGTCCAAAAGATGATCACCAATGCAGTTAGCAATGATCAGTTGATTTACGTCACAGGAGTGCCTGCGGGTACGCGCAACCTTCGTTCATATCACTCTGATTTGATTAGCGATATGTCGTCAGTGAAGCCAGACCGCTATCTCATGGAGGTAGAGCATTCTGCTTTTGGACATGGCTATGTTCTAAGTATTGCCGGTCAAAAAATGGAATGTCTGTTTGAACAACAAACAAAAACGCTTCTATACCCAGATTCCATTACGCAAGGAATCGTAAAAGTAATTTCGTCTAATCGACAATGACTTCTGTCCGTTAAGCGTCAACCTAAAACTAATGGAATGAGCGGAGCCGAATTGGAGCCGAATCGACCCCCGGAGCCGAACGGGAGCCGAAATATTTGGCAAACGTTGGCCGCAAAAACGCGCATAACGGGCGCGTTTGAAGGAATCGGCAACGCTTGAATAGCGCCCGAAAAGTCCTCATAAACCGGATAAGGGCCATCGGCGAGCTTCTTGTGGTCTTTACCGTATTTCACTTCAACAAGCTCTTCTAACTTTCCCTTATGCCAAGAATCGTCCGCTTGCCCAATGTAATCCACAAACAGAGCATCGCACAGCTCCGCTAAATAGCCATTTAACAAAGCGATGGTGCGTTCTGTTGCAAATTCAGGGGTGCCCCTACATACCTGCCACACCTGTCACGCAGGCATGTGTTGGAATCGTGAAAGTTTGGTACTTCTTGGAGTTTGGGACCACTTTGGGACCACCTGGGGGTCCACCCAAAGAAAAAGATCACAGGCTTAAGCCTGTGATCTGCTGTTATTCTTGGTCGCGGGGGCCGGATTTGAACCAACGACCTTCGGGTTATGAGCCCGACGAGCTACCAGACTGCTCCACCCCGCACTATGTAGCGCACACTCAAACAAATAACGTTTTGTTCCTTGTGCGAATGAATAGTATACACATCTAAGGTAACTCGTGCAAGATTTTTTATAATTATTTTTGTTTTTCAGATAACCCACTACGAACTCGCGCGTAATCACGCACAACAGCGCAAAAAACAAGTGTTCCGGAAACCACAGCTATTGAACCTAATAAAGAAGAGAGAACACCGATCTTTTATTGCCTCCTTTATTCGTAAAAGCTAAAACAGCCCACTCACAACTTGCTCATTCAAAAGCCTTACTCGTAATTTCTTTTACCTACGAAATAGCCTTTATGTAATAAAGTTAACCGTGTCTAACTTTATCGGCAAGAAAAGGGCTACAAAGCGAAAATAAATGCAGACCTAACCGCTTTGTAGCCTTCCTTTTCTTTGACTACTTTAAGACAACCAACTCTCATGAGGCGCATGTCATTTCCTCAAACTGTCTAAAGTAATCGTTTGCTTGATGTCACTGTAGCACAAATAAGTTAGATTTGGCTAACTTTTATTTTTCTTCGCCTGTTTTCTTGCTAACGGTCGCACAAGAAAGTCAAACGTCTACCTCAACGCAGAAAAGCATCCATATCAAACGCTCCTGCTCGCCACTGCGAAGGAGTATGTCCCATTTCGCGCGCAAACGCATCGGTAAAGCTCCCCTGACGTTTGTAGCCCACATCTGCCGCTATTTCGGCAATGGAGAGTGAAGGGGAGTTTTTTAGCAACTCGGCTGCACGTTCCATACGAACCGTCCGCACATACGACCCGATGCTCATTCCCACTTCTTTTTTAAATGCGGCACATAGGTATGATCTACTTACGAATAAGTCATCCGCTAAAGTATCAATAGCTAAATCCTTATTCAGGTTACCTTCGATGATACGCAACACATCGGTTACCAGCCTTCGCTGCTCATCAGCTTCGCAACGCTCTTCCGCCTCAAGTGCCGCTGCGTAGCTACCTGCAACAAGCTCAGTTGCACCAAAAACCGTTTTAGGAAGTGTTCTATCGGAAGTCTTAAGCAAAAAATTCGAAATCCTACTCCCCAACAGGCGCATTAGCGGACGGAGTTGAGGAGGGAATTCATTGGTGGGAGTTTTTTCTAAATCAAGAGCAAGCGTATCGAAGTCACCAGGATAATACCGCTGCAAGTTCTTCATATAATCTGGTGTCAGAATAATGGTTGCACAGGAATACATTTTTCCCGCCTTCATTGACGTCTGAATTTCTCCTTTCGGATACAAAAAACTTGCTAGATTTTCGCGCGGTCTACTCAGTTCTGGTTGAACATACACAGGGCATCCACTCAAAGCAGCTTCAGAAACAGAGCATATACAGCCATAATCGTTGGGCGTTTCCACTAAAACAATATCCTTATGGGGGACCACCGTATGAACGGTAACTAAACACGAGTTTCCAATGCTTGCCACAAGCACGTTTCCTTCACATTGGGTTTGGTCCGCCTTTGCAATAAAGCCCTGCGTCAAATTTGGCAGCCCGCTTATCTCAGCAACGCCGAGCTGCTCCATCTGCGGGGCAATAAATGCCTGCAACGGTTCTGGAATATTTTTGAGCAATTTATACATAAAAAATAACTCGCGCCAAATCGACCTCAAGTATTTCGGAATTCGTCCACGATCACGCAGTGCAACCGTACCTGTAAGTATACTACGCAAAGTAAACCATTGTTAACTTTTAGATTAACTCGCTCTATTTTGGCGAGTACGTAAGAAAGGAGGATGCTTTGAGTTCGAAAACATCTAAAGAAAAGAAACCAGGACTAAGCGATTTGCTTGCTTTTGCAGGCAAAAGAAAATGGCTTGTCTATCTTGGATGTCTGCTTTCAGCTCTTAGTATGCTTTTAGGGTTTGGTCCCTACATTTGTCTATGGTTTGTAGCGCGTGACTTACTTGCCGTCGCTCCAAACTGGGCTGCTGCCACAGAGATAGCAACCTATGGCTGGTGGGCCTTTGACTTTGCTCTTGCCAGTATTCTTTTGTATCTTATTGCACTTTTATGCACTCATATGGCCGCATTCCGTACTGCATCTAACATCAAAAAACAGACAACCGAACATTTAACTAAAGTTCCCTTGGGATATTTTGATTCTCGGGCCTCAGGTGAGCTTCGCCGCATAATTGACGGGTGTGCTACTAACACCGAAACACTCATGGCTCATCTTTTGCCCGATTCTGCGGGATCAGCTGCCTTAGGAATCGGCCTATTGGTTGTCCTCTTCGTGTTTGATTGGCGGATGGGCTTGGCATGTTTGCTCGCGATGGTTATTTCTCTAGCATGCATTATGACCATGATGTCAGCCAAAGGCGCTAAATTTATGACTCAATACCAAGAAGCGCAGGTTCGCATGACCAAAACAGGGACCGAATACGTTCGCGGCGTTCCTGTTGTAAAGGTATTCCAACAAACAGTTCATACCTTTAGAACATTTTATGACGCTATCAATGATTACTCGCGACTAGCAGAAGACTACGCTGTTAAATTCTGTCAAAAGAAGCAGGTTACCAATCTTACCGTCGTAAATGGTCTTGCTATTTTTTTGGTTCCCCTGGTGCTGTTCCTGGCTCCAGGCGAAACAAATCTTGCGACCTTTTTGGCCAACTTTGCCTTCTATTGCATTTTCTCTGCGCTCATCAGTACTGCAATGACGCGCGTAATGTTCATTGGTCAGGAGTCGCAAATTTCTGCTGATGTTATGCAACGTGTTGGCGAGATTATGAATGCGCCCGTCATTTCTACCCCTTCAAAAGCTGAAGTGAAAACACCTACAGACAACTCGATCGAATTCGAAGATGTTTCTTTTGCCTATGAGGGAACGCACAAAAACGCGCTCGATCATTTAAGCTTCACTGTTCCTGCAGGCGCAACGGTTGCGCTGGTTGGTCCCTCGGGCGGAGGAAAAACCACCGCGGTTTGTTTGGTTCCGCGCTTTTGGGATGCCAGCGAAGGCTCCGTTAAAGTTGGCGGCGCAGACGTAAAAAACATTGATCCTACCGATCTTATGAACCATGTAGCATTCGTCTTTCAGAATAGTCGTCTATTCAAACAGAGCATTCTCGATAACGTCATTGCAGGCAAAACGGGAGCAACACGAGAAGACGCATTAGCCGCACTCGAAGCCGCTCAATGCAACGACATTATCGAAAAACTTCCTAAGGGAATTGATACGTTAATCGGAAGCGAAGGAACGTATCTTTCGGGCGGAGAACAACAACGCATTATGATTGCGCGCGCTATTTTGAAAGACGCCCCTATCGTAGTTCTTGACGAGGCTACCGCGTTTGCCGACCCAGAAAACGAAACGCTTATTCAGAAGGCTTTCGGTAGTCTTTGTGAAAACAAAACTGTGCTCATGATTGCCCATCGCCTTTCTACGGTTGTTAATGCCGACAAGATTATCGTTTTGAACGAAGGTAAAGTTGCTGAAGAGGGAACCCACGCAGATCTCTTGGCTGACCAGGGATTATACGCACGTTTATGGAACGACTATCAAAAATCAACTCAGTGGAAAATTGCCAAGGAGGTGGCATAAATGTCTACTAAAGAAAAATATGCGCTTTCCGATTCCGGTGTACGCAACATACGCCTTGGTACCACTTGGACGGTTATCACCAACCTTGTAATGATGGGTGGTGTAGGCATCATGTTTTTAGCTATGCAAGATCTTCTGGCAACTATGACCAAGGGGGCGCCCTTCCCTAATGTTGTTCCCTATCTTATTGGCTTGCTCGTTTTTATTGTTCTGTACTGGCTTAGCAACAACTACCAGTACTATTACACCTATGGTGTTGTATATCGTGAAAGCAAGCAACAGCGCGTTACGCTCGGAGAACGTCTGCGCAAACTTCCGCTTTCCTTCTTTGGAAAACGCGACGTAGCCGATCTTACCGAAACTATCATGACCGACACGACCACCATCGAACATGTGGCTTCACATGTTGTTCCCGAACTTTATGGCGCCCTTGTTTCCACGGCAATTATTTCAATAACGCTGTTCTTTTTTAACTGGCAGCTTGCGCTTGCGGCAGTTTGGTCGGTTCCTATCGCGTTTGCCTTAATGTTCTTGTCACGCAAGATTCTAACGCCTCGCCAAACGCTTCAACGCGAACAAGCCGTAGCGGTTTCAAACGAGATTCAGAATGCTCTTGAAACCATGCGAGAAATTCGTTCTACGAATCAGGAAGAAATGTTTCTCTCCCATATAGCAAAAAAGATTGACGACTATGAACATCGCACCATAGTGAATGAATGCGTAGGCGGCCTTTTTATGCAAAGCGGCCAAATTGTGATGCGCTTAGGTTTTGCAACCACTATTTTGGTGGGCGCATTGCTTATCGCGCAAGACTCCGTTGATTTTCTCACTATGTTCGTCTTTCTTTTAGTAGTGAGCCGCATTTATGCACCGTTTGACCAAGCCCTTATGCTTCTGTTTGAAATGTTTGCAAGCCATGCTTCAGCCGAACGCATGAACAATTTCGCTTCCGAACCTATCATGGAAGGCTCCGATACCTTCCAGCCCAAAAACCACGACATCGTATTCAAAAACGTTTCTTTTTCCTATCAACCATCCACTCAAGAAGAAAAATCCAGCACACACAACCAAGTTCTTACTGATGTAAGTTTTGTAGCACGTGAAGGCGAAGTTACGGCGCTCGTTGGCCCGAGCGGCAGCGGCAAGTCTACCTGCTCAAAACTCGCGGCGCGATTCTGGGATGTTGATTCAGGCGAAGTAAGCATTGGCGACATCAATATTGCCAGCATTGACCCCGAAACGCTGCTGCGTGATTACGCTGTGGTATTCCAAGACGTTTTGCTCTTTGATGAATCCATACTTGAAAATATTCGTCTTGGACGCCGTGATGCAACTGATGAAGAAGTTCTTGCGGCAGCGAAGGCGGCTAACTGCGATGAGTTCGCCAATAAACTCCCTAATGGCTATGACACACTTATTGGCGAAAACGGCAGCAAGCTCTCGGGTGGCGAACGTCAACGTATTTCTATTGCCCGAGCGCTGCTTAAGAATGCCCCCATCGTACTGCTCGACGAAGCAACAGCGTCCCTAGACGTTGAAAACGAAACTCAGGTACAGACCGCGCTTTCTCATTTGCTTGTCGGCAAAACAGTACTTGTCATTGCGCATCGTATGCGCACCGTTATGGGAGCTGACAAAATCGTTGTTCTCAAAGACGGAACAGTTGCAGAGCAAGGTTCACCTAAAGACCTTATGGAAAGACCTAATGGCGTTTTCCATCGTATGGTTACCCTTCAAACTCAAAGCAAGGAATGGGCAGTATAGATAACCGATACACCCATGCATACCACGAACACAAAAGGACCCCGTCATGCTTGACAGGGTCCTTTTGATGTAATAATTAATTCTTCTGCGCTGCAAACTGCTTAACTCCAGCCACAGCTTTGCGCTTCACTAGAACGCGAACAAGCGCTCTCCCCTTGAACAGAAGAAATTAATCTTCAACAATCTCCTCGATTGCTCCCATTGGGCATTCTTCAACGCAGTCGCCACAGGCAATGCATGCCTCTTCGTTAACAACTTCAAGAACGCCATCTACAACTTCAATAGCTCCTTGAGGACACGCATCGACGCAAATACCGCAACCGATACATTCATCACTATTGATAACTGGATGTGCCATTGCTACCCCTTCTTTCAAGAAAATCTATCTTTCAAGATTAATGTTCAGTACAGGAGGAAATCCTCATACGAAAAATACCAAACAGAACAATAAGTGCAAGAGGTTTTGAGGGGTTTTCTAAGAACGGTTGAAATATTGTCAGCAGAGAAGGTATCATACCACATAAGTTAACCATGGCTTACATTTTTATGGGACAAAATGCTTTTCTTTGATGATAATCGGACTAACTGATACCTTTTACGGTATAACTGTCTGAGATTTTTTACAGGCAAGTCCGCATCAACGAGCACCCTAACAAATACGCGGAAGCTGTTCTCCCACCAGCATATCCATAATACGAAGAGCCCCAAAACCCGTCCTTAAAGAAACGCGTGGGCCTCTGTCTTCAGGCTTTTCGCAGACCTCACCAATAATGGCAGCATCCACTCCATATTTATTCGCCTTCATGGCAGCTAGAGCAGCGTCTGCTTCGTCCGCGGAAACAACACATACCATTTTGCCCTCATTGGCAACCTGATACACATCATAGCCAAGCATCTCGCAAGCGCCTCGAACAGCGTCCTTTACAGGAATGGCTTCCTCTTCAACCACCATATCAACACCTGACTGGTCGGCTAATTCATTAAGCGTTGAAGCAAGGCCACCACGCGTTGGGTCACGAAAACAACGCGTGCTTGGAGCTGCCTTGATAACCTCAGCAATAAGATGATTAAGAGGAGCTGCGTCAGTTTTTATGTCCGCTGAAAAACTCAGTTCTTCACGACAGCTCATGATAGTAATGCCGTGATCGCCGAGCGTTCCCGTTACAAGAATCTTGTCGCCCGGCTTGCAATTAGCACCTGAAAGATGGACTCCCACTGGAACAAAACCGACACCGCTCGTGTTGATAAAAACGCCATCTCCATGACCACGATTAACTACCTTGGTGTCGCCCGTAACAATGTGAACGCCAGCTTCTTTGGCCATTTCCGCCATACTCTGACAGATCTTTTTCAAGTCTTCCATAGGGAAGCCTTCTTCAAGAATAAAACCGCAGCTTAAATACTTCGGAACTGCACCACTCGTTGCAACATCGTTCACCGTGCCACAAACTGCAAGTTTTCCAATATCGCCACCCGGAAAGAAATGAGGAGCAACAACAAAACTATCCGTTGAAAACGCAACCGATTCCCCTTTTACAGGAACAGGAAGCGTTGCTGCATCATTGCCTTCAAGAAGTTCTTCGCCCGCATAAGCAGAGAAAAACACCTCGTCGATAATGCGCTTCATCATTGTGCCGCCACTACCGTGACCCAGCAATACTGTTTCATCCATGGTAATCCTCTTGTTTTCTTTCCCAAAGCTTTGGCGTCTATGTCGTCAAAGCCAGATACTACCGATTAAATGAAGGCGCCCGTAGTGGTAGTTACCAAACGTCCGGTTTTTACGCCTTTAGTTCCCAAAATCATATTGGCAACATCTTGAACAAGCCCTGTTTCGCCCTTCAAAACAATAACTTCAAGACAATTGTCGTGATCAATATGAACATGCATAGAAGCCACAATCATATCTAAATAATCATGCTGAATGGAATGGAGCTTTTCCTGTAGATCGTTAGCGTGATGGTTATAAACGATGGTAAGCGTGCCCATAACCAAACGGCCCGGCATAGCACACATATCTTCTACCAAAGCGTCACGAACCAGATCGCGAATTACTTCGCTTCGATTTTTCGCCAGCCCACGACGTGCAACAAGATGATCAAATTTAACAAGCAAGTCTTCCGGCATTGCTACCGAAAAACGCATTAAATCATTACTCATTGCTCACCTTACACAAGATTCACAGTAACGCCTGAAAGATTTTCTGCATCATCATCGAGTGCATCTTTAGCATCGGTCATTAAGGCACGAGCCTCATCCAAAAAAGCTTGGATTTGATGCAGAGTTTCGTCGGTTTTTTCATAACCATTATCGCCAGCCTGATGCGCTAGTTTGTGAACCCATCGACGATTAAGGGCAATTTGATCATCCATCTGTTCAAGCATCATTTTGAACTGATTCGTATTTACACCATTCGTACACATATCATGCTCCTTTTTTATAAGGTTTACCTTTAAATTAGGTTTGAGTACCTTCATTATGGAGATAATCAAACAAAGAAAGTTGCCCTGCTATTCGAGCGGTGTGCTTTTTTCTGTAAAAAGTAATACCGCTTTTTGAACTACTTGTGAAGAGGGGCATTGTGGCTCAAAACATACCAATGAATCTTTTTGAAGTACCACGACAAAATATCTGGAATTCTTTTTCTAATCACTTAGAAGGATCGCATATTGGCGCCTTCCTGATTGTTAGCTCATCCCTTCTTTCCGAAGAAGCGAAGACCGCTCTCCTTAATTCCTCAAAAGCATTGGGCTACGGCACGATCAACACCACGTTTCTCACACTAAAAAACAGTGACGACTCTGATACGCATACGGCGAAGCTTGAGCCTCAGGAAATCTTTCGCATTGTTGAATCTCTTGATCCCCTCTGCGTAGTGGTAACTGATCATGAAGCCATCGAAGAGGTTGCTCGGGCCTTTCGTGCTCGTTTAGAAATTGAAACACCTACGACCCTTTTAGGGCATTACTGCTGCTGCTTTAACGATTTTGAACGCATGCTTGATCTTGAGAAAACAAAGCAGCTTGCATGGAGTTTGTTAAAAACCCTCCCAAAGCACAATTAAGTACGTCCGCATGCTATTCTTGTACCCGTTATACACAAAGTGCACAGGGTATTAACTGCTGCATCGAAGAAGAAACACCACAAGGAGCTTTCCCATGTCAAATAAAAGTCTTGCCTTGCCCCACAACGAACTCACCATTTTGGTTACAGGTGGCGCTGGTTTTATTGGTAGCCACACCTGTATTGAGCTGCTTGGGCAAAACTACAACGTTGTAATTGTTGATGACCTTTCTAATTCAAGCAAAATTGCCGTTGAACGCATCCGTGAACTTTCTGGCGCAGATGAAAATCAACTTGTTTTTTACGAATGCAACATCCTTGATCGCGAAGGCTTAGAAACCGTATTTTCCAAGCACGCTATTGATGCCATTATTCACTTTGCGGGATTTAAGGCAGTGGGCGAAAGCACCCAAAAGCCGCTTGAATACTACTGGAACAATGTAGCCGGCTCGCTTGTTTTGTTTGATGTTGCACGCAACCACGGAGTAAAGAATGTAATATTCTCTTCAAGCGCCACTGTTTATGGTGATCCTGAGATGATTCCTATCACCGAGGAATGTCCGCTTCATGAAGCCACTAATCCTTATGGCGAAACCAAGGCAATGATGGAACGCATCCTTACCGATTTCTATCGTGCCGACAGCGAATGGAACGTTGTATTACTTCGCTATTTCAATCCTATCGGTGCTCACGAAAGTGGTCGAATTGGTGAAGACCCCAAAGATATTCCCAACAACTTACTTCCTTATGTTGCTCAGGTTGCCGTTGGAAAACTTGAGCGCATTGGCGTATTCGGAAACGACTATCCAACCCCTGACGGAACAGGCGTGCGAGACTACATTCACGTTGTAGATCTAGCTCGTGGGCACGTTAAAGCCCTTGACTGGATGGGCGGCAAAATTGGTACCGGTAAGGCAATTGGCCTTGGAAGCATCGAGGGAGCTCCACAAGAAAATGGAACTCGTGCTGGTGTTGGCATCTTTAACTTGGGAACAGGCAAAGGATCAAGCGTTCTTGAAGTAATCGCTGCTTTTGAAAAGGCTTGCGGAAAAACGCTCCCCTATGAAATTCAGGACCGCCGCCCTGGCGACATTGCCACAAACTATGCAGCCTGTGATAAAGCCCGCGAAGAGCTTGAATGGGTTACGGAATATGATCTTGCACGCATGTGCGAAGATTCATGGCGTTGGCAGAGCCAAAATCCTAATGGATATGAGGAGTAAGCAAATCGCTTTAGCATGAATAGGTTTAGCACGATACCGGGGAAGGACATTCACTTCCCCGGTTTTTTATTGGCGAACTACCCAAAAACAACTTGCTAGCCTCTAGGTACAGACAGGATGTGAGCAAATCTGTCTACTATTTGAGAGTTAGCGCCAGTAGGTAACATAAAGGCACCTAAATACGGCTAACAAAACTTTAAGAGATCCTCAGGGCTTTTGATCACTTCGCAAGGCTTGCCCGTCATGAGCTTCTCAAGAGATTGATAACCCCAAGAAACGCCAACGGCATACATTCCTGCATTGTGTGCCGCAAGCATATCGCTTGCAGAATCTCCGAAATATACACATTGTTCGGGCAAAAGCCCCATTTCTTTTGCGCACAATAAAAGGCCATCAGGCTTAGGTTTACGCGGAACAGATTCGCTTTCTCCATGAGAGGCATCCATCAAGCCAGGGAAAAACTTGTGCTCGACATCTTTTACGCCACCCTCGAACTTGTTGGACATAATGCCAAGCTTTTTCCCTTGCCGTTTGAGCTCATGTAAAGTTTCAGGCATACCGTCAAACTGCTCCGTAAGGCTTAAACCATATTCGGCATACATTGAGCGAAAATTCTCGTATACACGCTTAGCCTGATCTTCAGAGGCACACTCGGGAATCGCCTGAAGAACAAGCGACATTACACCATCGCCCACAAAGCGCAAAATATCCGCTTCGGAGTGCGAAGGGAAGCCTTCTTTTTCGAGCGCTTTATTCGTTACTACAACAAGATCAGGCAACGTATTGAGGAGCGTTCCATCTAAATCAAAAATGAACCCTTCAAAATGCTTAGGAGTAACTGCTTTGTTCATACGCACTTCTTTTCCTTACGACTATCTCTAAACAACAGTCTAGATTCCCCTTATACGCAATAAAAGTCTCCTGCATATAAATACAGGAGACTTTCTTAAGACAAAACAAAGCCTTTCAGAGCTTTATTCACGCAAAGGCGTATTTCCTGCCTAAACCCCACTCTTACCTGCATGACTCAAAAAGGCCAAGGAGAACTTCCCCTTGGCCCAATTAGATTTTCTCGTTTTATCTGTTGTCCTCACAACTTGGACAATCAAAACAAACCTTTAGAAAATGTTCTTCAAAACGACCGACTTGGTGTGTGTCATTTCATCAAAGGTGGTCATGACACCTTCGGTTCCAATGCCGGAATACTTATAGCCGCCAAATGGCATTTCGAACGAACGATAGAAGCTTGCACCATTGATAATAGCACCGCCGCATTCAAGAGCGCAGGCAACACGAGCTGCCGTTTTCTGGTTTTCTGAGAATACGCAACCGCACAAACCAAACATGGAGTCGTTTGCAATTCTGATTGCTTCCTCTTCCGTTTCAAACGAAATGATAGGAACAACAGGACCGAAGATTTCCATGTCTTTAGCAACGTCTGCCGTTGAGGGAACATCACCAATAACGGTTGGCTCATAGAACGCACCGTTGCGCTTACCACCAAGCAAAATCTTGCCGCCTTGTTCAACCGTCAAATTAACCTGACGCTCTACTTCAATTGCAGCCTTTTCGCTGATAAGGCAACCGATTTGGGTATCATCATCGGCGGGCATACCCTTCTTAAGAGCGCTTATTTTCTCGATAGCTTTAGTGGTAAATTCTTCAACGCGGCTCTTGTGAACAAGGAAGCGCTTCGATGCGCAGCAAACCTGGCCCGTGTTATACATACGACCCCAGATAAGTTCATCGGTTGCTAGATCAACGTCGCCATCTTCCATAACGATAAAGGCATCGTTACCACCAAGCTCAAGTGCCGTATGTGTAAGTGTTTTTGCGCATACTTCAGCAGTCTCAATGCCAACAGCCGTGGAACCCGTAAGGGTGACTAAATCAACATCAGGATTCGAACACAACTCATGACCAACAACAGAACCGCGACCTGTAACAATCTGAGCAACGCCAGCAGGAATACCAGCCTCACCCAACAAGGCAGTAAGCATGCAAAGTGTTAGAGGGTTATCCGTTGAAGGCTTAACAATTACGGAGTTACCTGTAAGCAACGCTGGAGCAACCTTTTGATCAAATAAATCACAAGGGAAGTTGAATGGAATAACAGCAACAACAACACCTAGAGGCTCGCGGCGCGTGATAAGCACATGATTATCCTGACCTGGTTCCAAACCTGCAGGAATTACCTCATCATAGAGATGCTTAGCACGTTCACTGAAACCTTTAAAGCTAATTGGGATGTTTCCAATTTCAGCACGCGCTTCAGTAATAGGCTTGCCTGTTTCATCGGATAGCGTACGTGCAAGCTTTTCTTTATCACGCTCAACCAGTTCAAGGAACTTCATCAGAAGTTCAGCGCGCTCATACACAGGAACCTTTGCCCAGCCCTTTTGAGCTGCTTTCGCTATATCAACAGTATTTTTAATATCTTCAGGAGTTGCTGCGGGAATAGTGTCGATTACTTCACCCGTTGCCGGGTTGGTCACTTCAATAGTTTGACCATCAGATGAATCTACCGCTTTCCCATTGATAAACATTTTCATATATATCCCTCACTTTTCCGCACTGCGCGAACTGTATTACTTGGAAATGGACACATGAGTGGGAAATGTGCTGGTGCCGCAAAAGAACACGGCACCGCACAGGCACTCAAACCATCAGTTTGCTTATGCACTGAATCCTGTGAACGAGAGCATCAAGCCACCACAGGTATTGTTGTTATCGGATTCATAACCGTATTCACCGAAGGTGAACTCCATAATGAAAGGAACATCGCCCGCAACTTCTTTAACTGCATCAGCCACTTCACCAATACGAGCATCAATGCCCGCACGACGTCCGCCGCAATGTACCAAGTGGAAAGCTAAAGGCTCGCCAGGCATTTTTTCAATGAGCGCCTTGAGCGTGTCGGGTACCGACTGGATAAGCTCATCTACCGTTGCCTCCATGCGGATAACGCAGGTTTTCTCTGCCAAATTGTTGCCGATGGCCATTGAGCCGTCTTCATTGCCATTCATTGGATGACGAATAGCGATCAAATCACCCAAGCGGTCCTTCACGCCAAGGGGAGAAGTAATGCAGGTTGCCAACAAATTGGCGCCCGATACCGCCTCATCAGAATCGCCTGTCCATTCCTGATATTTCTTCGTTGCAGGAACGCCATCAATTTCAACAAGCGTGCGGTTTCCATCGATTTTAGTGATTACACCAAAGTCGTCTGTTTCGCGATAGGCTCCCGTGTACTTATTGGTAATAGTTGGAGCATTGTAGAAAAATGCCACTATGCAACCATCCGCAAAGCAAGCATCATCAGCGTAAAGAGACCATTTTCCTTCGATGGTATTGTCTGCCGCAGAACCGCCAAAGAACGGAATACGTCCAACAACCTTACTGATGCCTTTAAGATAAAACTCTTCTTCAGCAGGAGAAGCTGCCATGTAGAAATAGTCAGGAGCGCTTTCTTTACCTGCAGATTCCATGGCGGCCTTTGCAAGACTTTCTCCAGCAGAAACAGGGCAATCAACACTTGATCGATCAATA
>OKVH01000741.1_pt1 | contig 17310 bp, 15 predicted proteins | sample 1604791 | NCBI WGS metagenome assembly OKVH01 (sample SAMN01760919, study PRJEB22395) | human gut metagenome | reverse complement strand
AAATTCGATCGTAACCGCTACGTGCTCGTCACGACCGAGCAGGAGTATCAAAAGCTGCTTGAGGGGAAAGTCTCCGTGCTCGACGCGGTGCGAAGCGTCGTCACTGAGGACGGCGTCGCCGCAACGCTCTCGATCGGCGTGGGCAAGGACGTGGATGACTACGAAACGCTCTATCAGAACGCCATGCTCTCGATCGAAATGGCGCTCTCGCGCGGCGGCGACCAGGCCGTGGTGAAAAACCGCGTCACGTTCGAATTCTTCGGCGGCCGCGGCGGCGAGGTCGGGCGGCGCACGAAGGTCAAGTCCCGCGTCATGGCCAACGCTCTGGGTGAGCTGATCGACGATGCCAAGCAGGTGTACGTCATGGGTCACAAATACGCGGATATGGACTCCCTGGGCGCCGCCGTGGGCATCTGCTGTATCGCCCGCAAGCGCGGCAAGCCCTGCCAGATCATCATCGACACCGAGAACAACGCCGCTCACCCCATCCTGCGGCGTCTCTCCGAGCAGCCGGAATACGCCAATACCGCCATTTCCGGCCAGGATGCCTTTATCAAGTGCCAGCCCGGCTCCCTGCTGGTGGTGGTAGACACCAACCGCCCCGAGAGTGTGGAGTCCGAGGAAATGCTGGAGACGTGCAACCGTGTGGCCGTCATCGACCACCACCGCCGCGGCAGCAGCTACATTGAGAAGATGGCCCTGAACTACCATGAGCCCTACGCCTCCTCCGCCAGCGAGTTGGTGGCGGAGCTGATGCAGTATCTGGTGGAGCCGTCTGACGTGCTGAAATGCGAGGCCGAGGCCCTGCTCTCCGGCATCGTGCTGGATACCAAGAATTTTACCAACCGCACCGGCGGCCGTACCTTCGAGGCGGCGGCCTACCTCCGCCGTCTGGGGGCCGACACCCAGGATGTCCAGCGGATGTTCCAGGGGGACCTGAACTCCATGATCGCCCGCTACGACATCATCCGTCAGGCAGAGCTGTACCGCGACGATATCGCCGTGGTGGCCCTGGATGAGGAGTGCGACCGCGTCACCGCCGCCAAGGCGGCCGATGAGCTGCTGACCCTCAAGGGCATCCGTGCCAGCTTTGTGCTGTATAAAAAAGGTGACGGCGTGTATATGTCTGCCCGTTCTTTGGGTGAGGTCAACGTCCAGGTGATCCTGGAGGCCTTGGGCGGTGGCGGCAACTCCACCACCGCCGGCGGCCAGGCGGACAACATCACCGTGGCCGAGGCCAAGGCAAAGCTGCTGGAGGCCATCGACAAGTACTTTGAAAATTAAGGTAAAGGAGATACAGATATGAAAGTCATTCTCAAGCAGGACATCAAAGGCAAGGGCAAGAAGGGCCAGATGATCGAGGCCGCCGAGGGCTATGCCCGCAACTTTCTGATCCCCAAGGGCATGGCTGTGGAGGCCACTGCCGACGCCGTCAACACCATGAACCTCCAGGCCAAGGCCAAGGCCAAAGCCGACGCTGAGGCCAAGGCCGAGGCACTGGCCATCGCCGAAAAGCTGAAGGCCTGCCAGGTGAAGATCGCCGCCAAGGGCGGCGAGGGCGGCAAGCTGTTTGGCGCCATCACCGGCGCCGCCATCGCCGATGCCCTTCAGGCCCAGCACGGCCTGACCATCGACGGCAAGAAGCTGGTGCTGGACCAGCCCATCAAGAGCTTCGGCAGCTATGAGGTCAAGGCCAGGCTGGGCTACGAGGTCTCCGGCACCGTGTACGTCCACGTCATCGAAGAGAAATAAGCGGGGAAAGCACCGCGCCGCAGGCGCGGCTATTACCGTAATTTTGAAAGGAGGTCTTCCCATGGCCAACAACACCGACGCCCTGCTGACGCCGTCCATGCCCCATTCCCCTCAGGCGGAGCAGGCGGTGCTGGGCTCCATGCTCATCGACGCCGACTGCGTCAAGGACGTGATGGACAAGCTGCAGGCCCAGGATTTCTATCTGCGGACCAACCGGGAGATCTTCGAGACGATCTACCATATGTTCGTCTACTCCCAGCCCATCGACGGCGTCACCGTGGCCGGCGAGCTGGAGAAGAACGGACTGTATAACGACAATACCCGTTCCTATCTGCTGCAGCTGATGGAGGTCACTCCCACCAGCGCTAACGTCATGGAGTACGTCCGCATCGTGCAGGACAAGTCGCTCATGCGCCAGGTGGCCCAGGCCGCCGGCAGCATCACCGCCATGGTGCAGGAGGGCAGCGGCGCCGCCGGCGATATGCTGGAAGCCGCCGAGCAGCAGATCTACGCCATCCGCCGTGGCCGCAGCGCCCAGGGCATGGTGACGGTGGGCATGGTGCTGGGCGACGTGATGAGCCAGTTGGCCGAGCTGTCCGCTAACGGAGGCCGGACCGTGCCGGGCCTGTCCACAGGACTCTCCGCTGTGGATGCCAAGATCAACGGCATGAACAAGTCCGACCTGCTCTTGCTGGCCGCCCGTCCCGGTATGGGCAAGACCAGTATGGCCCTGAATGTGGCCCTGTCCGCCGCCCGCGAGTCCGGTAAGACCGTGGCCATCTTCTCCCTGGAAATGTCCAAGGAGCAGTTGGTCACCCGCCTCATCGCCAGCGAGGGCCTGGTGGAGAACCAGCGCCTGATCACCGGCAACCTGCGGGAGAGCGACTGGCAGCGCATCGCCGAGGCCGCCTCCGCCCTCAGCCGCATGGACATCCGTATCGATGATAACCCACTGCTGACCGTGGCGGATATGAACGCCAAGTGCCGCCGCCTGGAAAATCTGGGCCTGGTGGTCATCGACTATCTTCAGCTGATGACCTCCGCCGGCGGTAAGGGCTATTCCGGCGAGAACCGCCAGCAGGCGGTGTCCGACATCAGCCGTATGCTGAAGATCATGGCCAAGGAGCTGCAGGTGCCCGTGCTGTGCCTGAGCCAGCTGAGCCGTGCCAATGAAAAGCGCGAGGACAAGCGTCCTATGCTGTCCGACCTGCGCGAATCCGGTGCCATCGAGCAGGACGCCGACATCGTCATGTTCCTCTACCGGGATGACTATTATAACAGCGATGCCGAGAAGCGCAACGTGGCCGAGTGCATTGTGGCCAAGAACCGCCACGGCGAGACCGGCAAGGTAGAGCTCCGCTGGATGCCCGAGTACACCGCCTTCGGCACGCTGGAGACCCGCTATGACGAGGATGAGTGAGCCCCTGGACCTGACCGCCTGGATGACGCGCTGGCGGATGCTCCCGCCTCCCGGCGGGCTGATCCTCTGCGCCGTGTCCGGCGGCCGCGACTCCGTCTGCCTGCTGGACTGCCTGTGGAAGCTGGGTCGGGCCCGCGATTTCCGCGTGGCCGCCGCTCACCTGAACCACGGTATGCGTCCCACAGCCCAGCGTGACGAGGACCTGGTCCGCGCCCTCTGCGCCGAACGGAACATTCCCTTCTACACCGAAACGGTGGACGTCTACGCCCTGTGCGCCGTCTGGCGCCTGACGGTGGAGGAGACGGGCCGCCGCGCCCGCTACGACTTCCTCCGCCGCACGGCGGATGCCCTTGCCGCGGATTTTATCGCCACCGCCCACCACCGCGACGACCAGGCCGAAACGGTCCTGCTGCAGCTGCTTCGCGGCACCGGCCCCCAGGGCCTTACCGGCATTCCCCCCGTCCGTGACGGCATCATCCGCCCCCTACTGGATACGCCCCGCGCCGCTATCGATGACTACATCGCGCAGAACCGCCTCCCCTACGTCACCGACGAGACGAACCTGGACACCCACTACGCTCGCAACCGCCTCCGGCTGGACATCATGCCCCAGCTGCTGGCGATCAACCCCGCCGCCGTGACGCATATCACCCGCACGGCGGATATCCTGCGCGCCGAGAACGACCTCCTGGACGCCCAGGCCGCCGCCCTCCTGCCGCCGGAGGGCACGACGCTTCTCTGCGCCGCGCTCCTTTCCGCGCCGGAGGCTCTGCGCCCCCGCATGCTTCGCCTGCTGACGGACCGCCTCGGCACGGGCAAAAAGGACTTCACCGCTGCCCACTACCGGGCGCTGGAGGACCTCTGCCGCACCGGCGGCGCGCTTTCCCTGCCCGGCGGCGCGTCCGCTGTCTGCCGTGACGGCGCCCTGACACTCTCCGACGCGCCCGCCCCACTGGACGAGGCGGCGCTCCGCCCCGGCGATAACCTCGCCGGCCTCTGGCGCATCACCCTCTCTGACGCGCCCGCCCCCGACGCCCTGGCACTGCGGTCCGGGCCCTGGACCGTTCGGCCCTGGCGCCGCGATGACCGCCTGGCCCTGCCCGGCAGCCGCGGCAGCCGCCGTCTCAAGCGCCTGTTCGCCGAGCGCGGCATCGCCCCGCCGGAGCGCGATACCTGGCCCGTCCTCTGTCTGGCGGGCCGCCCCGCCGCCGTCTGGCGTGTGGGCATTGACCAGAAAGCCCTGCCGGAGTGTTCCGGCAACACCATATACATCACCATCACAAAAAACAACGGAGGATAACAAGCAATGGCAAAGAGTAATATGGATCAGGATATCCTGAAGGTCCTGCTGTCTGAAGAGGAGATCAAGGCCCGTGTCCAGGAGCTGGGTGACCGGCTGTACGACAGATTTAAGGACAAGAACCCCATGTTTGTGGGCGTTCTCAACGGCTGCTTCATTTTCATGGCGGACCTGGTCCGCGCCGCCCAGCTGAAAAGCGAGGTGGAGTTCATCGGCCTCTCGTCCTATAAGAACGCCACCAAGTCCTCCGGCGTGGTGCAGATCACCCGCGACCTCCAGCGCGACATCAGCGGCCGCGACATCATCATCGTCGAGGATATTCTGGACTCCGGCAATACCCTGTATTTCCTGACGGAGTACCTGAAGACCAAGGGCGCCGCCTCCGTTACCATCGCCACCCTGCTGGATAAGCCCGCCCGCCGCGAAAAGCCCATCACCGCCGACTATGCCGGCTTCGAGGTCCCCGACGAGTTTGTGGTGGGCTATGGCCTGGACTACTGCCAGCAGTACCGGAATATGCCCTATATCGGGGTCCTCAAGCCCGAGGTCTACAGCAAGTAAAACCGCGTCTTTTCCGCCAATACTTCGTTACGGCTCCTCGACGTACACACGGTACGCCGTCGTCGCCGCGCCTCGTCTTGGCGAAAAATCCGGTTTCTCCCCGCGCCGCAGGCGGAAGAAGAGCACGCGCCGGGAGGGCGCGGAACATCCCTCTTAGCATTTGAGAATAGGAAGTGAAGTATATGGAAAACAAAGGCGGAAAGCGCCTGGCTCCCACCGGTGAGCCGGTGAAAACCACACCTCCGGCCACCGCGGCCGACGAGGTAAAGACCCCCGCGGAGCAGCCCGCCCCCGCGGAGAGCGCCGCACCCGCTCCGGCGGAGATAGTGGGCGGATTCGGCGGCATATTACGATAGACCAATCGAAGTTTGAAGTCGTGCCCCCGTGTGGGGGGCATCGCTGCGATTGTTAAAACACTCTGCCAGTCTAAAGGTGTTCGTGCTGTTCAAGGTGCTGCTGCAGCTGGCCTATGTGCCCAGCGGCTCCATGGAGACCACCATCCCCACCAAGTGCCTGCTGGTGGGCTGGCGGCTGCCCTATGTGGTGTCCGATCCGGTGCCGGACCGCGGCGACATCGTCACCTTCTGGGACGAGGAGCTGAACAAGGTCCTGGTGAAGCGCGTCGTCGGCCTGCCCGGTGAGACGCTCTCCTTCAAGAACGGCTATACCTACGTCAACGGCGAGAAGCTGGACGAGAGCTATTTGCCCACCCAGGGCATCACCACCCTGCCGGACAGCATGGCCGACAAGACCTTCACCGTGCCGGAGGGCTGTATGTTCGTCATGGGCGACAACCGCACCGGCTCTAATGACAGCCGTCTGCTGGGCGAGCCCTATATTCCGATTGAGGCCGCCCAGGCGCGGATGCTGGTGGCCATCTCCGTGGGCAGTGACCAAAGCTGGCAGGGCGTCCGCTGGATCGGCTGAGAAGGGAGACGGGGAGACATGGAAAGAAAACGTTTCAGCGGCGTCATGCTGCTGTTCATCGTGCTGGCGGTGGTGCTCATTACCCAGGTGGTGGGCAACCTCGGCCGTTCCGGCGACGTGAGCTACAGCGATATGCGCGCCTATTTCACGGCGGAGAAGGTCAAGTCCTTCACCGCCACCGACACGCGCCTGGTGGCGAAGCTGCAGGACGGCTCCAGCCTCAGCTGCGCCCTCCACAGCTTCGACACGTTTTATAACGACATGAACGATCTGGTGGTGTCCCAGGCGGAAAAGGGCGTCATCACCAGCTATGACTACGCCGCCGGTAACGAGAACGGCTGGCTGCGTACCCTGCTGCCCTATGTGCTGGCGGCCATGGCCTTCATCCTGCTGATGAACCTGATCGCCCGTATGGGCGGCATGGGCGGCGGCGCCGTCAACGATAAAATGGCCCGCTTCGGCGAGGCCCGTATCCAGGATATCCCCTCTGACGGCAAGAAGGTCACGTTCAAGGACGTGGCCGGTGCCGATGAGGAGAAGGAGGAGCTGGAGGAGATCGTCCAGTTTCTGCGCGATCCCCAGCGCTATACCGAGCTGGGCGCGCATATTCCCAAGGGCGTACTGCTGGTGGGCCCTCCGGGCACCGGCAAGACGCTGCTGGCCAAGGCCGTGGCCGGCGAGGCGGATACCGCCTTCCTCTCCATTTCCGGCTCCGATTTTGTGGAGATGTATGTGGGCGTGGGTGCCAGCCGCGTCCGTGACCTGTTCGAGCAGGCCAAGAAGCAGGCCCCGGCCATCGTCTTCATCGATGAGATCGACGCCGTGGGCCGCCAGCGCGGCAGCGGCCTGGGCGGCGGCCATGACGAACGCGAGCAGACCCTGAACCAGCTGCTGGTGGAGATGGACGGCTTCGCCGCCAACGAGGGCGTGGTGGTCCTGGCGGCTACCAACCGCGTGGACATTCTGGACCCGGCGCTGCTGCGCCCCGGCCGGTTCGACCGCCAGGTGTTCGTGGGCCTGCCGGATATCAAGGGCCGCGAGGAGATACTGAAGATACACGCCAAGGGCAAGCCCCTGGCGGAGGATGTGGACCTGGGCTCCGTGGCCCGCGCTACCTCCGGCTTTACCGGTGCGGATCTGGAGAACCTGCTGAACGAGGCGGCGCTGCTGACCGGCCGCCGCGGCCAGCGCTTCATCACCGAGGAGGCCATCCACCAGTCTGTCATCAAGGTCATCGCCGGCCCGGAGAAGCACAGCCGCGTGGTGCCCGAGGCCGAGCGTCGGCTCACTGCCTATCACGAGGCCGGTCACGCCGTGGTCATGCAGGCCCTGCCGGACCTGGACCCCGTACATCAGATCACCATCGTTCCCCGCGGTCAGGCCGGCGGCATGACCATCTATCTGCCGGAGGAGGACCGTTCCTACCTGTCCCGCCGTTATATGCTGGACCGGGTGGCCGGCCTGCTGGGCGGCCGCGCCGCCGAGGAGATGATGCTGGGCGATATCTCCACCGGCGCTTCCAGCGACATCCAGCGGGCCACGGCCATCGCCCGCAAGATGGTGGGCACCTACGGTATGTCGTCCAGGCTGGGCAACGTGGCCTTTGACGCCGGCACCGACGAGGTGTTCATCGGCAAGTCCATGGCCCACACCCGCCCCTACTCCGAAAAGACGGCGGCGGAGATGGACGCGGAGATCCGCGCCATCATCGACGAGGCTTACGAAAAATGCCGTGAGATACTGGCTCGGTACAAGACGGAGCTGACGGCGGTGGCGGAGTACCTGCTGGAGCACGAGACCATGGACGGCGATACGTTCAAGACATATTTCACGCAAAGCGGCGAAAGCCGTCAGTGAGAGTGATATAACGATATGCGGAACCGGCAGGCGCATCTGCGCCCGCCGGTTTTTTGCGCAAAAAGCGGCACCGGTTTTGTGCACAATGACGGGACAGACCGTCCGCCATAGGGAGACAATCAAGGGGGAAAGTTTACCAACACAGGGCGTTTGTCCTCTGAACAAGGACATACTGGCGATCATTACGGATTATTAACGCCATGTCGCTGATGCAAAAGCTGTGATTTTTAGAGGTTGTTACAATTGTTTTTGCCAAATATTTTCGCTAAAATACACATATTCTGTGAGCGGTCGACAGACTTGACCGCTGCAAGGTGAATTTAGGAGGAATTACCATGAAAAAGTTTTTAGCAATGATGCTGGCGCTGGTCATGGCTCTGTCTCTGGTGGCCTGCGGTGAGCAGGGCGACAGTCAGAAGGGTGATGATTCCGCTTCCGGCGACAAGGTCGTTAAGATCGGCGTGTTTGAGCCCACTTCCGGTCAGAACGGCGGCGGCGGCAAGAAGGAGATCCTGGGTATTGAGTATGCCCACTCCCTGAAGCCCACCGTTACCATCAACGGCGAGGAGTACAGTGTGCAGTTGGTCTATGCGGACAATGCTTCCGACCAGGCTAAGGCACCCACTGCCGCGCAGACCCTGATTTCCCAGGGTGTGTCTGTGGTGATCGGTACATATGGTTCTGCTTGCGCGATTGCTGCCGGCCCTCTGTTCGAGAGCGCTAAGATCCCTGCCATCGGCACTTCCTGCACCAACCCCCAGGTGACTGCGGGCAATGACTACTACTTCCGTGTCGGCTACATTGATCCGTTCCAGGGCGCTGTGATGGCCAACTTTGCGTTCAATGAGAAGGGTAGCAGCAACTGTGCCCTGATCATCGAGTCCGGCGATGACTACTCCGCTGGTTTCGGTAACTACTTCCGTCAGGAGATGGAGCGTCTGGGCGGCAAGGCTACCACTCTGGAGTTCCAGAAGGGCGAGGCTGACTTTTCCACTATCATGGCTTCCATCAAGTCCGAGGGTTACGACGGCATCTTTGCTCCTGTTTCCATCGAGACCGCGGCTATGATTATCTCTCAGGCCCGCGATGCCGGAATCACCTGCCCCATCATGGCTGGCGACACCTGGGATGACATCTCCATCGCCCAGCGTACCGGCAGCAAGGCTACCGATATTTACTTCTCCGCTTTCTTCGATGCCGCCGATACCACTAATGAGGCCGGTAAGGCTTTCGTGGACGGTTTCACCAAGTGGGTGGCTGAGGATGCGACCCGCGTGGAGAACAACGGCGGTGTGTCCGACGTTATCTCCAGCGTGACCCCCTGCGGCTATGATGCTTACATGGCAGCTGTGGGCGCGATCGAGGCGGCCCAGTCCACTGACGGCGCCACCATCCGCGATGCGCTGGCAACTCTGGAGATCTCCGGCCTCATCACCGGTGACCTGAAGTTCGACGAGAACGGCGACGCTATCAAGAACTACGCGGTTATCAAGACCATCGAGAACGGTGAGATTGTGTACTTCAGCACCTTCAACGGTTTGGAGTAAAAGACGGCATACGTCGAGTCTGAGACGAACCTCATTGTAGGATAACAGCCATTGTGGGGGGAGCTTGCGCTCCCCTCACAATGCAACTTTCATGACTCTTGCGTTTTTGGATGCCGATGGCATCGCCCCCGGTCTCCGAAAGCGCAAGATTCATATAAGGAGGATGCTTTACTTATGCATGACGCAGCGTATTATATCGACTTGCTGCTCTCCGGCGTAACGGTGGGCAGCCTGTATGCGCTGATCGCTATCGGCTATACGATGGTGTATGGCATACTGCGTCTGATCAACTTCGCACACGGTGACATCTTTATGATGGCGGGCTTCTTTATGGTGTATGCCGCCACCTGGATGCCGATGGCAGTGTGTATTCCCCTGGTACTTATTGCCACAGTGGCGTTGGGTGTTCTGATCGAAAAGGCGGCATACAGCCCCCTGCGTACCGCGCCCCGCATGTCAGTGATGATATCGGCCATCGGCGTCAGCTATTTGCTGCAGAATCTGGCCACCTATATCACCGGCGGTATCGCCCGTGCGTATCCTGACATCCCGTTCCTGACCCAGGTGATGCAGGTGGGCAGTCTGAATGTCAAACGTATCACCATTATCACCCCCATTTTGACTATCTTGCTGGTGGTGGTGTTGGTCATTCTTATCCAGAAGACTAAGATCGGCATGGCCATGCGTGCGGTATCCCGCGACTTTGAGACGGCGCAGCTCATGGGCATCAAGATCAACAGCGTTATTTCCGTGACTTTTGTTATCGGTTCGCTGCTGGCGGGCGTGGCCTCTATTCTGTACTTCTCCAACTATGGTCAGGTCAGCCCCATGATCGGCGCTATGCCTGGCCTGAAAGCCTTTGTAGCGGCGGTGTTCGGCGGTATCGGCTCGATCCCCGGTGCGGTGATCGGTGCGTTTATCATCGGTATCTGCGAGTCGCTTATCAAGTCCAACGCCGATATGGCCGTGTTCAGCAATGCCTTTACGTTTGCACTGTTGATCGTGATCCTGCTGTGCAAGCCCAACGGCTTGTTCGGCGAAAAACTGACGGAGAAGGTGTGAGATATGAAGAACAATAAGAAAAGAAATCTGTTGCTGTCTCTGATCCTCGCCGCCGTCTGCCTTGCTTTCCTGCTGTATGTGGACAAGTTCCAGCACTATTCCATGTTGGCGACCGTGCTGAAAAAGGGCGCGATCTACTCCCTGGTGGCAGTGTCGTTGAACTTGCTGAACGGCTTTACGGGTCTGTTCTCTTTGGGACAGGCGGGCTTTATGATGATCGGTGCATATACTTATGCAATCCTGACTATTCCCGTGGCTTCCCGCGCTGCCGTGTATCAATATTTTGACGGTGGTATCGTGCAGTTCTGCCTGCCCATGGTGGTGGGTCTGATCCTGGCCGGCGTGGTGCCGACGCTGTTTGCGTGGCTTATCGGCCTGCCAGTGCTGAAGCTGAAGTCCGATTATCTGGCCATTGCCACGCTGGGCTTCGCTGAGATCATGCGCGCTATCATTCAGTGGAACAAGGTGGGCCCGCTGACCAACTCCTCTAACCTGCTGCGGCAATTCGCCAACTTCGACAGCGTGCTGTTCCCGTTCATTGTTTCCGGCATCTGCATCGCTATTATCGTGCTGATCATCAACTCTACCTACGGTCGTGCCTTCAAGGCGATTCGCGATGATGAGGTGGCGGCAGAAGCTATGGGTATCAATCTGGCCAAGCATAAGATGCAGGCGTTCCTGATCAGCTCCTTCTTTGCCGGTATCAGCGGCGCGCTGCTGGCCATGTTCCAGGCCAGTATCCAGGCCAACGCCTTCACCTCCACCATGACCTATGAGATACTACTGATTGTGGTCATTGGCGGTATTGGCTCCGTGACCGGCTCCATTCTGGGCTCTTTCCTGTACATCGCCTGCTCCGAATGGTGGCTGCGTTTCCTGGATGACCCCATGCCCTATCTGGGTGTGAACATCCCATTCATGCGCGGCGGCTTCCGTATGCTGGTGTTCTCGGTGATCATTATGATCGTGGTGCTGTTCTTCCGCAAGGGCATCATGGGCGACAGGGAGTTCTCGTGGGATGCCATCATCAACTTCTTCGGGAAGCTGTTCAAAAAGAAGGATAAAGCGGCGAAGGAGGTGACGTCCAAATGAGCAAGAACGTATTGTCCGTGGAGAACGTCACCATGCAGTTTGGCGGCGTGGTGGCCGTGGATAATCTGAGCCTTGAGGTAAACGAGGGCGAGATCGTGGCGCTGATCGGCCCCAACGGTGCCGGCAAGACCACGGCGTTCAACGTCATCACCGGTGTGTACGCCCCCACCAACGGGCGGGTGCGCTTCAATGAGGCGTGCATCGTGCGAAACCATCCCACCGGCAAGATGAAGAAGATGTACAAGGGCGAGCACGCCGATATGTACACCGTCCAGTTCGCCCCGGAGGAGGAACTGGACGAGGCGGCGCTGAAGGCGTGGAAGGAGGGGCAGAAGGCGCTGGACGCCTATGCCTTTACCGACCATGTGCTGGCCCCTACGCCGGATAAGATCACGGCGCTGGGTATGGCCCGTACCTTCCAGAATATCCGTCTGTGGAAGACCCAGACGGTGTTTGACAATGTGCTCATCGCCAAGCATATGCGGCGCACCAGCAATCTGTTTACCGCGGCGTTCCACCTGAACGCCAAGGAGGAGATGCAGCAGCGCGCCGAGGTGCTGGAGCTTCTGAAGGTGGTGGGTCTGGAGGATGTGCAGAACGAGCTGGCTACCAGCCTGCCCTACGGCAAGCAGCGCCGGCTGGAGATCGCCCGCGCGCTGGCCACCGACCCGACCCTGCTGCTGCTGGATGAGCCGGCCGCCGGCATGAACCCACAGGAGACGCTGGAGCTGGCGGAGTTCATCAAGGAGATCCGGGATCACTTCCACAAGACGATCCTGCTGATCGAGCACCACATGGACCTGGTCATGGGCATTGCCGACCGGATTTACGTGTTGGATTTCGGCAAGCTGATCGCCAAGGGCACACCGGAGGAGATACAGAACAACGAGCGCGTCATCGACGCATACTTGGGGGTGGAAGAAGATGCTGAAGATTGAGAATTTGTGTGTGTCTTACGGCGGCATCAAGGCGCTGCGCGGCATCAGCCTTGAGGTACCAGACGGCAAGATCGTCACCCTGATCGGCGCCAACGGCGCCGGTAAGTCCACCACGCTGCGGACTATCTCCGGCCTGGTAAAGGCGGACAGCGGCTCCATCACCTATGACGGACAGGAACTGCTGGGCAAGCCCATCAACAAGATCCTGGAGGCGGGCATCGCCCAGTCCCCGGAGGGCCGGCGGGTGTTTGCCAACCTGACCGTGTTGGAGAACCTGAAGGCCGGCGCGTACCTGCGGAAAGACAAGGACGGCATCGAGCAGGACATCAAGTGGGTGTATGAGCTGTTCCCCCGGCTGGAGGAGCGCAACTGGCAGCTGGCCGGTACGCTGTCTGGCGGCGAGCAGCAGATGCTGGCCGTGGGGCGCGCGCTGATGAGCCGCCCCAAGCTGCTGATGCTGGATGAGCCGTCGCTGGGTCTGGCGCCGCTGGTGGTGCAGGGCATCTTTGATATCATCCGCACCGTCAACGAGCAGGGCGTCACCGTGCTGCTGATCGAGCAGAACGCCAACATGGCCCTGAAGATCGCGGACTACGCCTATGTGCTGGAGACGGGCAACATCACCAAGTCCGGCACCGGCGCGGAGCTGCTGGCGGACGAGTCCATCAAGGAAGCCTACCTGGGCAAAAAGAAGAGCTGAACAAACATCCCCCGGCCGTCAGGCCGGGGGATGTTCATTTTGCGGATTGCCTTTCCTGCGTGAAGTTGTTATAATAGCCGGGAATATGACAGAAAAGGCGGTGCGTGCAATGGCATATGCAATGATGGGGCTGGCGGCGCTGGCGGGCGGTGTGATCCAGCCACTGACGGGCTTTGGCGCGGCGGTCATTATGATGGTGGCGGCCAGCGCGTTTTACGACATGACCATTGCGCCCACCATCGTGGCGCTGATCTGCATGGCCCAGTCCGGCACCATGACGTGGATGTACCGCAAGCACATCGATGTAAAGCAGATCGCGCTGCCCATCGGGCTGTACACCGTGTGCAGTCTGGTCATCATCAATCTGCTGGGGAATTTCGACCTGCACGTGCTGACGGCGTTGTTTGGGGCGTTCCTGATCGCGCTGGCGGCGTACTTCCTGCTTTTTGCCAAGCGGGTGAAGCTGGACCAGCCCGGCTTGGCGGCGGGGCTGGTGTGCAGCGCCTTCTCCGGGTGCTGCGCCGGGGCGTTCACCATCGGCGGGCCTATGATGGCGCTGTATTTCGTCGCCATCGCCCGGAGCAAGGAGACGTATGTAGGCAATATGCAGTTCCTGTTCTTTACCACCAACCTCATCAACTTCACCATGCGGACGGTGCGGGGCTATTTCAGCGCGGCACTGCTGCCTATGGCGGGGCTGGGTATGGCGTGCATCCTGCTGGGGCTGTGGATCGGTACACGGCTGAGCCGGAAGATGTCCGGCGACGTGGCCCGGCAGGTGGTGTACATCGGCGTGGGCGTCAGCGGCCTGGTGACGTTGGTGCAGGAGCTGATGAAATAAGATCAAAAAAAGAAGCGGCGCACCGCGCCGCTTCTTTTTTGCTTATTTCCGCAGAATGGTCTCCACCACGCCGTCCAGCCAGTGACCCTCGAACTGCTCGATGCAGCCGTCGTCGGTCAGCTTAGCCAGTGCCGGGTCGATGGGCATTTTCGCCAGCAGGGGGATGTGGTACGCCTTGGCGGCCTCCTCGGTTTTGCCTTCGCCGAAAATATAGAGTTTCTTGCCGCAGTCGGGACACTGGACGTAGCTCATGTTCTCCACCAGGCCCACGATGGGGATGTTCATCATTTGCGCCATCTTCACGGCCTTCTGCACCACCATGGATACCAGGTCCTGGGGGCTGGCCACAATGATGACGCCATCCACCGGCAGCGACTGAAACACGTTCAGCGCCACGTCGCCGGTGCCGGGAGGCATATCCACGAACATATAATCCACATCGTTCCACAGGGTATCGCCCCAGAACTGCTGCACCACGCCGCCGATGACCGGCCCGCGCCAGATGACCGGGTCCGTCTCGTGCTCCAGCAGCAGGTTCACGGACATCAGCTGTATGCCGGTGGCGGTGGTCACGGGCACGATGGCGTCGCCCTGCGCCACGGCCCGGCCGTGGATGCCGAAGGCCTTGGGGATGGAGGGGCCGGTGATGTCCGCGTCCAGAATGGCGGTGCGGTAGCCCTCCCGCCGCAGCGCCACCGCCAGCTGGCTGGTGACCATGGACTTGCCTACGCCGCCCTTGCCGGACACCACGCCGTAGACCTTACCTACGCGGCAGCCGGGGCGGAGGGGCTTTTTCTCAAATACGTTGGCTTCCTTGCGCTCGCCGCAGCTTTCACCGCAGGTGCTGCAATCATGGGTGCAATCGCTCATAACAGGTTCTCCTTTTCAGATGATCTTACAGCTCGTCCCCGGCGGTGTAGACATAGCCGCACAGGGGACATTTGGGGTAGTCGAAATCGTGGGCAAAGCCGCATTTCGGGCACTGACGCTGGTGCAGGCAGGGGTCGTTGCCGCTGGGCTGGGAAACGCCGCCGGTGAAAAATTCCAGCTTGCCGCAGGCGGGGCAGGCCATGATGGACACGTCCAGCGCGCCGGCCATCAGGTTGGGTAGGTCGCCGAATATCCAGCTGGTCTTGCCCAGCTGTAGCTTGTGCTGGCCCACGAAATGCATGGCCGTGCCGCAGCGGAGACAGTCAAAGTCAGGCATGGCAGACTCCTTTCGATCTGTTGTATATGGTATAGCACGATTTGAGGGGATTTGCAAGGGGGGGGACAGAGTGCGGTGCCCTCTTGAGTGCGTTGTAGGGGGCATCCGTTTGCCCTTTCGTAGGGGGCGATGCCCACATCGCCCCGCCGCACCTCTGTCCGGGCGGACAGAGTCGTCCGCCCCTACGCATTTTTATGCGGGACGCTGCACTCTGCGCGCCCTAAGGATGTTCTCTGGTTGACGCATATTCATCTATGATATAGTTAGCGTATCTGGCTGCCTGCCGTTCTCTGCCTACAGGCGTTAGTTGAATGTTATTGATCCATTGATAGTAATGCGTCAATTCATGGGCCAAGGAAAGAAGGATCGACGCCAGGGCATTGTCTTTCCCTAAATGGTTCGCTAATTCATTATAATCACCCGCTGCAATTCGAATATACGGCTCATCCGAGTATGAAAAAGGTTCAAAAAAGCTTCCTACTACATGATCGCCATCTTTTGTGCGAATGGTTTTTGCTCCTTTGACATAAACAACGACTCTTAGCGGAAAGTAATATTGGGTTCTCAGCCAAATCGCGAATTGTAAGCACGCACGTTTTACTTCGGGGTGCGTATTCCTGTCGTATCGAAATCGCAAGCCGGTTCTTCTGAGGGAATTATCTGGAAGGTTCTTTTTCCAATCAGTAATTGTCCAAATATGCATATCCCGACCTCACAGCTTCGTGACGGTCACGTTTTCCCTGCCTTGCAGATAGGCCATCTCCCGCTTCTGGCAGGTGAACAGCAATATCTGGCGCCTTTGGCTCTCCTCCAGCAGGTAGTCCAGCGCTGCGTGGAGCCGCTCGTCGTCGAAGGTCACCAGCGCGTCATCCAGAATGAGGGGCACCCGCTTGTCGGCGGGCAGCACCATGTCGCAGATGGCCAGCCGCACCGCCAGATACAGCTGGTCGGCGGCGCCCTGACTCAGCAGGCGGACGCTGCGTCCCACCGGGTCGCCGGCGGGCTCGGCGGACAGGGAGAAGTCCCGGCTCAGCAGCACACGGTCATAGCGCCCGCCGGTGATGGCGGAGAAGATCTCCGCCGCCCGTGCGCCCAGCGCCGGGGAAAAGCGGTTCTGCAGCACGGTGTTGGCTTGTGACAGAGCGTCCATGGCCAGCGCGATGGCATCATATTCATCCTGCAGGGCGGTCAGCTGCTCCTGCCTCTGCGCCAGCTGGGCCTCCAGATCGCTGGAGAGATCCAGCGCGCGGATGCGGCCGGTGAGGGTGTCAAACCGGGTGCGCTCCTGCGCCAGCAGTGCCTGTGTGCGCGCCAATTCCGCGGCGGCCTCCTCGCGTGAGAGCGCAGGGCGCTGGATAGAACTTTCGGCGGCCGGCTGTTCCGGCAGCTGCACCCGCAGGGCATCCCGGTACAGGGCGGCTTCCCGGGCCGTCTGCCGGGCGTCGGCCAGCGCGGTCTTGCGGCGCCGGGCGTCTGACAGGGCCAGCTGTATGCCGGACAGATCGGCAGCGGCGGGGGCGAAGACGCGTACCTGGGTCAGCAGATCCCGTAGCCGGCGGCGGCAGGCATCTTCACTGTCCGCGGCGGAGACTTCCGCCCGGCGGGCAGCCTCGGCGGCCTCATCTGCCTGCTGCCGCAGGGGGAGATATTCTGCGATTTGGGTCTCCAGCGCGGCGCGCTGTGTTTCGGCGTATTTATGCCGTTCCACGATGGCCTGACGGCGGGACCTTGCAGCGAAGAGCGTGGCGATCATGCCCAGCCCCGCCATGCCGATGAACAGCCAAAAGGGCAGCGGCTGCTGCGCCCGGAACAGAAATGCCAGCGCAGCGGCGACCACGATCAGCGACGCGGGGAAGAGGACCAGGAGCAGAGAGGGAGTCCTATCGGGCTTGATGGCTTCGGCGCGCTGCCGCAGCTCCGGCTCGGCGGCGGGGTAGAGGGGGTGCTGCTCCAGAGCGTTCCGGGCCTGCTGCGCGGTTTGCGCGGCCTCCTCCGCGGCGCTGCACTTTTCCGTCAGGGCGGACAGCTCACCGGGAAGTGCGGCGGCCTGCCCCTCCAGCAGCGTCAGCGAAGAATCGTCCGGCAGGGCGGCGCAGTCGGCCGCCA
>OKVH01000736.1_pt1 | contig 17432 bp, 6 predicted proteins | sample 1604791 | NCBI WGS metagenome assembly OKVH01 (sample SAMN01760919, study PRJEB22395) | human gut metagenome | reverse complement strand
AGGGAATCATCCGTGGAGGCATTGTCCACTACAATAATCTGGTGCAATACATCGTAATCCGCAATCTGCATCACCAGTTTTTCGGTAGTTTCCGCATCGTTGTAATTCAGAATCACACAGCTCAGTTGCATACTCATGCTTCCTGCTCCTGTCCCACAGCCTGCTCACATTTCGGCTGCCGCATCTTCTCCGCCCAGGTGTTCGACTCGCGCGCCGGTGCCGGCGAAGGCGACTTCGCCAAGGCGATAGTCTATGCCGCCGACCGCGGCGCTTCCATCGCCCAGTGCTCCTGGGGCTGGGGTGAGGCCGGCTACTGCGAGCCCTCCGTGCTCGCCGCCATCGACTATTTCACCGAGGCTCCGCGCACGGAAGTGATGACCGGCGGCCTCTGCATCTTCGCCACCGGTAACTTCGGCGCCACTGGCGACTGGTGGCCCGCCTGCTACGAGAAATGTCTTAGCGTGGCCGCCATGACCTCCATGGGAACCCCCGCATCCTACTCCAACTACGGCGAGTGGGTCGATGTGGTCGCTCCCGGCGGCCTGATGGACTACAATTCGGCCCTGGGCGTGCTTTCCACCCTCCCGGGCAATGAGTACGGCTTCAACGAGGGCACCTCGATGGCCACTCCCCACGTATCGGGCATTGCCGCCCTCATCCTTTCCAAAAACGGCAAGCCCGACCTGCTCAACGAGACCCTCCGCCAGCAGATTGTAACCTCTGTCAGCGACTTCTATTCGCTCAACCCGTCGGTCAAGGGACTCTTCGGCTCGGGCTACGTCGATGCCGCCAAGGCCCTCCGCATGAGCGACGGCACAGCCCCCGAGGCCGTAGCGGCCATCACGCTCGCTCCCTCTCAGGATGAAATCAACGTGAAGTGGACCATCCCCGCCGCGAGCGACAACAACGTCAACCACCACCTGCTCTACTACAGCACCGAAGCCTTCGACGCCACCTCCGACCTCTCGAAGATTACCAGCGTGATTGTCGATACGAAATTCATCGACTCCGGCGCCGAATTCAGCTACGACCTCACCGGCCTCTCGCCGATGACCACCTACTGGATTGCTCTCCGTGCCGTCGACCGCTGGGGCAACGCCTCCGACCTCTCGCCCGTGGTTTCGGCAAGCACCAACGCCGGCCCGCTCATGACGCTCCCCGACGGCGGCATGACCGTAGCCGTTACAACCGACGCTACTGCAGGCGTTACCGCCGGGAGCTTCACCATCGGCAACGACGACGAAGGCCTGCTGAAATGGAGCGCATTCACCCGCACCGTGCCCGCATCGCTCTTCGGAGTGCAGCGTCCCAATCCCGGCAAGGTCAAGGCCTACGCCGGCCGTATGGGCTTCATCCCCTTCGCCGCTCCCAAGACGTATTTCGACGTCGAGGACTACGACCCCGACACCTATCCGCAGACGATGACCAACTACGACATGATCCGCGCCTATATCGGCGAGAGCGACCCCTCGCTCCCCAACTCGCTTGCGCAGATGTTCACCGTATCGGCCACGGATTATCCCCAGGGCTTCAACCTCACCCATGTCAATCTTCAGGGTGCCAACGGCCAGAATCCCGTAATACAGATCTACCGCGGCACATCCATCTCCTCGGCAACACTCGAATCAACCGTCGACTACCAGTTCTGGGTCTACGACTACGATATCGCTCTGGGCGAGCAGCTTTTCTTCGCCCCCGGCGAGTCCTTCTGGGTGGTATTCCATTTCCCCGCCTCCACCGAGCTATATCCCCTCGGTCTGGGCGAAGCCGTCGACGGCTACAATGAAAACTGCAGCTTCATGTCGACCGACAACGGCCAGACATGGTCGCGCCTGAGCGAAGTGCTCAAAGGTTCCTCCTATGCCGACGCTCCCAAGGCCTGGGCCGTGAAGGCCATCAGCAAGAACCCCGACTGGAGCCAGCTCCTCGAGCTGACACCCTCCGAAGGCCAGGTGGCCCACGGCGAGACGCAGACCGTATCCGTATCTACCGGCTCCAACCGCCTCATCAACGGTACCTACAGCGCCAACATCCGCTTCACCACAAACGAAAGCGCCAAAAATACGCTCGTGGTTCCCGTCAGCATCACCGCCTCCGGCAGCAAGCCCGAAATCGTAGGTCCGAAAGTCGTGAACTTCGGCGACCTGCTCGTAGGGCAGACCAAGAAAGCTACCGTACGCATATACAACAAGGGCTACGGCACCTTCTCCAGCTCCGTTTGGGGCACCCCCGGCATCTATAGCGACAAAATCACCTCGAGCAGCGAGCACTTCGCCGGACCTGACATGGTGACCGGCGGTTTCCCCGCACGCGCCTACAAGGAGTTTGAGGTGACTTATTGCCCGCAGACTTCCGGCAGCCATACCGGCGTGATCACCTTCACCGACCGCGACGGCCTGCAATACCGCCTTATGGTGCAGGGCGTTGCCACCGACCCCGCCAAAATCGCCATCGACCCCGCCGTGGTCAATGTGGGCGACCTTGAAGTGGGCGCCGATCCCGCCACCTTCGAGTTCAACATCAGCAACACCGGTAAATACCCGCTCGAATACGTGCTTCCGCGCTTCAGCGACGCCACCATCGACGGCACCCCCGGCTCGGCCCACCGTTTCGGCTACACCTGGACCTCCACCCTCGACGGCACCGCCGAGTACGACGGCAACCCCGCCCTCAACGCTGCCACCGACATCTCCGGCCAGTTCACCGACGACGTCTACCTCTCCAAGCCCATATCGCTCGGCTTCGACTTCCCCTACTACGGCAAGACCTACGATAAGGTATACATCACCAGCTACGGCGGCATCTGCTTCGGCCAGAACGAAAGCACCTTCCGCTCGCCGCTCGACGAGGGCAGCTACGGGCTTCCCGGCACCGGTCTGATTTCGGCCTGGGGCTTCCAGATGCCCATGGGCCCCGACTCGCGCGTGGAATACGCCCGTCAGGACGGCAAGTTCGTCGTCAAGTTCGTCAATACTCTCGGTATCGTCTACGGCACCGACTATATGCCGATTTCCTTCCATATAGCTCTCTCCGCCACCGGCGACATCGAAATCTACTACGATGACTTCAGCCCTATGGAACTCTTCCAGAGCGGTGTCACCACTTTCCTGGCCCTCAACGATCCTGAATGCGCCGATCCGCTTGTGCTCACGTCGGCCAACATCGCCTACGATCAGGAAAGCCCGCTCTATCCGCAGATTGCTTCCGGCACTGCATTCCGCTTCGCCGCTCCCAAGCCCTACTTCGTGCAGAGCGTCGAGCCGGCCACCGGTCTGATCGTGCCCGGCGAGAGCGTTACGCTCACCGCCACCGTCCAGGCCACCGACGGAATGAACGCCGGTCCGACGGTCAACAATCTGGTAATCTCCAGCAACGACCCGCTTTCGCCCACATCGTTCGTGCGCTTCGACGCCAACATCACCGGCGCATCGCTCCTGCCAGTCAGCTCCGTCGAATCGTCGGAGTGCGCCTTCGGCGAAGTGTTCCGCACCGCCGCCGCCACCAAGGCCGTGACGGTCAAGAATGCCGGACATAACACGATGCACGTCTCCGCCATCGCTCTCACCGGCGATGCCGCCTTCACCCTGCAGACCGAAGCTCCCTTCGACATCGAGCCCGGTCTCAGCCGCGACATCATGATTTCTCTCGATACCGCGGTCGAAGGCTCCTACACGGGCTCGCTGGCCATCACCACCGACGGCGGCGACCAGACCGTAGCCGTAAGCGCCACTGTAATCGGATGCCCCGACATCGCCCTGAGCTACGACGCCATCACCGAGACTCTCGAGAGCGGCACATCGAAGGCCCTCCCGCTCGAAATCTCCAACACCGGCGACGAACCCCTGGCCTACAGCGTTCTCCCTTCCACTATGGTCAGCTTCCCGGCTGCCGTCGATTCCGAGGCGAAGACCACTTACTCCTACCGTAGCAAAATCGACGATCCGACCGTAGAATTCAGCTGGATCGACAATACCAAGGCCGACGGCGTAGTTCACCACGGCTACGACTACTTTACGAACAACGACTACTACGAACTCGAGCTTCCGTTCCCCTTCACCTTCTACGGTAAGGAATACACGAAGGCCTACGTATACATCACCGGTTTCGTATCGTTCACCCGTCTGGCCGACCAGCACGACATTCCGCAGCCACCGGCCGAATTCCCCGCAGGCTCCATCTACAGCAACCTGATCGCTCCCTACTGGGGCATGCATACAATGGCTACCGATTCGGCCGACGGCGTGTTCCACACCGTGTCCGACAGCGAGGTGGTAATCTCCTTCATCGGCTACGGCAACTCGATGAACATCGGCGTAAACTATCAGCTTATCATGCGCCCCGACGGAACGTTTAAGTTCCAGTATGCCGCCAACGACGAGAACGCCCAGCTGATGGGCATCTTCGGAACGGCCGGCGTATCGGCTCCCGGCGGTCAGGAAGGTGTACGTCTCGGCGAGCGCCTCGTGGCTTTCGGAAATGCGGTTGAATTCAGTCCTGTCAGTGAGATAACACTTGCTCCCGGCGCCAAAAAGACACTCGACGTTACCCTCGCCGCCACCCAGCTTGCCGGCGAATACACCGGCTCGCTCGACATACTCACCAACGTCCCCTCCAGGGAGCGCGTATCCATCCCCGTCAGCCTTACCGTCACCGGTACGCCCGACGCCGTATTCCCTGCCGACGTGGAGATTACCCAGACCGTGGGCTACACCGACATGAACCATCCTATGGCTCAGATGGGTGTTCCCTACGCTGCATATCTCACCGTTGAGAACAAGGGTACCGCGCCTTTCTCGATCGACGCCGTAAGCTACACGTCGCCCACGATGATCGACGAATGGTTCGGCGACGAGATCAACCTCTTCGACCTATGGTATTACGCCGACGAACTCGACTGGATGACAGGCGAACCCACCGGCAACAAGGCATGGCAGCAGTATATGCCCGGCATGATGGCTCCCGTCACCGTGGGCCGCGAGCCCGTGCAGTTTGCCGTGCCCGTCACCAATGCGGCCTATACCCCGGGCGAGTATGAGATTCCCGTCACCTTCACCGTTTCGGGTCTTGACGCCCTCACCGAGAAGACCGTCAACGTGAAGATTACCATCACGCCCGCTCCTGTCGCCGTGCTCGACCGCGAGGAGGTGCATATCGAAGGCGCCGTGCCCGGCTTCGTAGGCACCGAAATCCTCGGCCTCTCCAACTACGGAGAATACGGCCTCGACTACACGCTCTATATCGATCCCACCGGCAAGGGTGAGGAAATCGAAGAGGGTGGCGGCGGCATCGCCCCCATGCTGACTGCAGTGGCCAAGGCTCCGGCCGTGGCTCCCGCCGAGCAGCTCCGCGCGGCTATCCGTCCCTTCTCCACCGAAGCTACGGATAATATCTACGACGCTCCCGACAAGAGCAAGTTCCCCTACAACAAGGTTCTTTACTATCCTACCGTAGGTACGTACTACAACGTCGGTTCCTTCACCACGTTCGACGACTACAAGGCCTCCGTGCAGTTCGTATCGCCCGAAGGCGGCATCAATATCAGTCATATCTATACTGCCCTCAACTATACCAAGGGCTCCGGCGACTACAATGTCGAGGTCGACATCATTTCGGGCACTTCGCCCGTAGGTCAGACCGTTCTGGGCCACGGCTCCTACGTAATTCAGGGTGGTGGCTCCGCCGGCGAGATGGCTCTGATTCCGCTCGACCGTCCGCTCTTCCTCCCCGAAGGCTCCGACTTCTGCGTGGTATTGAGCTGCCCCAAGGGTGTCGAGACGCCACTGTTCGCCGCCGTCAAGGAAGGCGACCTCGTCGAAAGCCGCTATATGAACTACTATGATTCCGCAGGCTGGTACGACTTCGGCTCCTACTGGAACGGCCAGTACGGCAACCTCGGTTTCCTCATCAGCTGCGTAGAGACCCAGGCCGGCAAGTTCTGGCTCAATTTCTACGAGGGAACCCCCGCCTCCGGTAAGGTGGAAGTAGGCGAGACAGCCTCTGTAGGCCTCACCTACAATACCGATGCCGCTCCCATGGAGAAGGGCAACAAGGCCATGCTTGTTCTCAAGAGCAACGACCCCGGCCAGCCCGTGGTCAATATCCCCGTGATTCTCGATAAGAACGGCGCTCCGAAAATCGCCTCTGAGTCGGCTGTGGTATATGCCGCCGAAGGCGCTGTTACCGCCGTCAAGCTCACCGTCAGCGAGGCCGAAGCCGACGACTTCACCGTAGCCCTCGACGACAACGGCCAGCACGCCACCATCGTCTCCGCTACGCCCGACGCCGGCTCCGCCACCATCGACGGCGCCAACGTGGCCGTAACCGGAGCCTCCACCGTTGAGCTCGGTATCGAGTTGCGTCCCGACTACGGCGACGCCGGCAGCTACTGGATGACCTTCACCGCCGCCGACAGTCACGGCTCCTCCACGGCCCACACCGTAAGCTACGTCGTCGAGCACTCCAACCGTGCTCCACAGCCCGTAGAGCAGGCACCGCTCATGGTGCTCCTGGGCGCATCGACCACCCCCGTCGACCTCTCCGCGCTCTTCACCGATCCCGACGGCGATGAACTCACCTTCGCCGTTTCCGGCGGCGACGACCGCATCGCCCAGCTTTTCGTATCGGGCAAGGACATGATCGTCTACGGCGTGGCCGAAGGCAAGTGCGACGTCACCGTAACGGCCACCGACCCCTCGGGCGCCACGGCCACCAACATCCTCCCCGTTGAAGTCAGCAAGACCCTCGGCATCGACGCCGTCACCGTAGAGAGCAGCCTCAGCGTATATCCCAACCCGGCCCACAGCACCGTCAACATCCGTTGCGACTTCTCGGCCCCCGACGCCTCGATTGCCCTCTACGATATCGCCGGTGCCCGCGTCCTCAGCCGTAAGGCCGACATCACCGAAGGCGAGCACGTCGCCCTCGACGTCGAAGCCCTTACCCCCGGCACCTATCTGCTGCGCCTCGAATCTCAGGCCCACAGCATAACCGCCATCGTAATCAAGCGCTGATTAACAATAGAAAAACCCTATAGAATCCTATCTTCGCGATGCGCCGGACCATCTCCGGCGCATCGCTTTTTTAATTTGTATAATCCAACGAAAATCTGTACTTTTGCGTTGTAATTACTGAAACCAGTGGGACTTACATTCGGGCCGCCACAGCCGGAGGCTGAGTCAATTGCCTGAATGCCATCGCGTTATCAACTTTTTAATTGAGAAATATAATTATATTTTTTACAATAAATCTGTTGTTTTAGGCTGAGAATTTCGAACAGACTTATGCCGAGAGGCAAACCTACACACTTTCGCTAAAATCCTGGCGTAAACTTCAGTAACTTATTTTTTTCTAAACCATAATGGAAGCTAACGACGCTAAAAAACCGAAACGTCCGCGCATCGGGCAGATTACTCCGGGCGCCGACAGTGCCAACCCCGCTCAGGAAGGCAGTCATTACGAGTCGAACTACAACGCTACCGCCGGCAAAAATCAGAACGGCTATCAGCCGCGCCAGCATCAGGGCGGTTACCAGCCCCGCAACAACCAGGGCTATCAGCCCCGCAACAACTACGGCCCGCGCCAGCAGGGCGGATACCGTCAGCAGGGCGGCTACAACAACCAGGGTGGTTATCAGCGCAACTATCAGCAGCGCCCCTACAATCATCAGGGCTTCCAGCCCCGCCAGCAGCCGGCCGTTCCGACCACGGATGGAACCCCCTCCACGACTCCCGCAGCAGAAGGCACCTCGACCGAAAGCGCAACCCAGCCCCAGCTGGGCGGTTATCAGCCCCGCAACAATCAGGGCTATCAGCAGCGTCCCTACAACAATAACCGTCAGCAGGGCGGCTACAACAATCAGGGCGGCTATCAGCAGCGCCCCTACAACAACAACCGTCAGCAGGGCGGCTACAACAACCAGGGCGGCTATCAGCAGCGCCCCTACAATAATCAGGGCGGCTACAACAACCAGAACCGCCGTCCCAACGGCCCGGGCAACCGCTTCCAGAAGGGTCCCGTACGTCAGGGCAAGAGTTTCACCCCGCGTCCCAAGCGCATTGAATACGAGCTGCCGCTCCCCGATCCCGACGAAAAGATCCGCCTGAACAAGTTCATGGCCAACGCCGGCATCTGCTCGCGCCGCGAAGCCGATGAATTCATCCAGCAGGGCCTGGTGAAGGTCAACGGCGAGGTCGTTACCGAACTCGGCACCAAGATCTGCCACTCCGACACCGTGGAATACGATGAGAAGGTTGTGGCTCTGGAGAGCAAATGCTACATCCTGCTCAACAAGCCGAAGGACTGCGTCACCACCAGCGACGACCCCAACGGCCGCACCACCGTGCTCGACCTCGTAAAGGGCGCATGCAACGAGCGTATCTACCCCGTAGGACGCCTCGACCGCAACACCACCGGCGTGCTCCTGCTCACCAACGACGGCGACCTCGCCTCGAAGCTCACCCACCCCAAATACGTGAAGAAAAAAATCTACCACGTATGGACCGACAAGGACATCGCCGAGGACGACATGCAGCGCATCGCCGACGGCATCGAGCTTGAGGACGGACCCATCCACGCCGACGCAATCAGCTATGCCACCGAGACCGACCGCAATCAGGCCGGCATCGAAATCCACTCGGGCCGCAACCGCATCGTGCGCCGTATCTTCGAGAGCCTGGGCTACCACGTTACCAAGCTCGACCGCGTATATTTCGCAGGCCTCACCAAGAAGAACCTGCCGCGCGGCCGCTGGCGCTACCTCACTCAGGAGGAGGTCAACTTCCTGAAGATGGGCTCCTTCGAATAAAGAATCTTATTCCGTTAAATATATGAAACGTATCAAGATAGCCGACCTTTTCGCCGACGCTCCTTCGCTTCTGGGCAAGGAGGTCTGCGTGAAGGGATGGGTACGCACCCATCGCGGCAACAAATATGTGCAGTTCGTAGCCCTCAACGACGGCTCCACGATCCGCAACATCCAGCTGGTGTTCGACATGAACACCTTCACCGACGAGCAGCTGAAGCCGCTCACCACCGGCTCGGCCCTCGCAGCCACGGGTATCCTTGTGGAGAGCCAGGGCAAGGGCCAGAGCGTTGAAATCCAGGTGAAGGAGCTCGAACTCTACGGAGGTGCCGACCCCGAGGCATACCCGCTCCAGAAAAAGGGCCACTCGCTCGAGTTCCTGCGCGAAATTGCCCACCTGCGTCCGCGCACCAACACGTTCTCGGCCGTGCTCCGCGTCCGCTCCACCCTGGCCTACGCCATCCACCGCTACTTCCAGGAGCGCGGTTTCTTCTACCTCAACACCCCTCTGATTACCGCGAGCGACTGCGAGGGCGCCGGCGCCATGTTCCAGGTCACCACGCTCGACCTCAACAACCTGCCGCGCACCGAAGAGGGTGCCGTAGACTACTCAGCCGACTTCTTCGGCAAGCCTACATCGCTCACCGTATCCGGTCAGCTTGAAGGCGAGCTGGGCGCCACCGCCCTCGGCGCAATCTACACCTTCGGCCCGACGTTCCGCGCCGAAAACTCCAACACTCCGCGCCATCTGGCCGAGTTCTGGATGATTGAGCCTGAGGTGGCCTTCATCGATATCGACGAAAACATGGACCTCGCCGAGGATTTTCTTAAATACTGCATCAACTACGCCCTTGACCACTGCCGCGACGACCTCGAGTTTCTTAACGAGCACTACGACAAGGAGCTTATCTCGCGCCTCCAGGCCGTGGTAGGCGAGGAGTTCGTGCGCCTGAGCTACACCGAAGCCATCGACATCCTTCTGGCCAGCGGCCGCAAGTTCGAATTCCCCGTAAGTTGGGGCGTCGACCTGCAGAGCGAGCACGAGCGCTACCTCGTGGAGCAGCATTTCAAACGTCCGGTAATCCTCACCGGCTACCCCAAGGAAATCAAGGCCTTCTATATGAAGCAGAACCCCGACGGCAAGACCGTACGCGCCATGGACGTGCTTTTCCCCGCCATCGGCGAGATTATCGGCGGTTCGGAGCGTGAGGAGAGCTACGACAAGCTCCTGCAGCGAATCGAGGAACTGCACATCCCCATGAAAGATATGAAATGGTATCTCGACACCCGCCGCTTCGGCTCCGTGCCCCATTCGGGCTTCGGCCTCGGCTTCGAGCGCCTGGTGCTCTTCGTTACGGGCATGACCAACATCCGCGACGTCATCCCCTTCCCCCGCACCCCCAAATCCGCCGAATTCTAAATCCGGCGCATCAACAAAATTAGCAATAGCGCATTGGACGAAATGGGATCCAATGCGCTATTGTTAATCTTTTTCGGCACGAAGGGTGGTTAATTTATCTTATTAATGAAGTGAAAATACGAATTCGTGCTGTTCCCTTAGAATGGAGAGAACGGGATAATTAGTCTACTTCCGGTTCAATAGGTTCCACTATAGTTTCGTAGTTTTTGTCGAGTTTTCGGTCGATGGACTGAGCTGAATTTGCGATATTGGCAAGCGCCAGGCATCCTTCGGCCAAGAAACGGAAGAACACTACCAGAACATATCCTACTACCGGCATCAATATCACAACGAGGAAATTGATGTGATAGTAGTACAAGATGCTACCGCCGAAAATGAACCCGATTAGGGCCGTGAAAAAACCACCGACGCCGATTATCATGCCAATCCATTCGCCGTAGGTCTGGAGCAGATTAGCCACAAGGGGTATAGCGATGAAACGCGAGGATTCTCCAGCATCGCATTTAAGATTCTGGGCGCGCTTGTACCAAATCAAGAATCCAAGAAATGCCACTAGGATAGCCACTAGTATATTGAGAACCATAGCAAAACGCATTGCACCCTGCATGTAATCCCATCCATTGCTCACACCAATAATCATTGCAATAGGAATAATAATGTTGAGCACGCCGATAATAATATAGAGCCATTTAAAAGGCTGGCGGAAGAATTTGCCTGAATCAATAAATCCCAATACAGGATTTAGGATGTTGAGTAATTTGGAGTTTTCCATGATTTATTTAGTTTAGGTTGGTATATTATAATTCTGTTGTGGGAAGTCGATAACTTTCACAAAGATATATATTTCCTCCTGAATGTAAAAAATATAGATAAGCAGCGCTTTTCATTTTTTTTGCATGAATTGAGCCGCAACAATACCATTGATAGCTAAGTTGATATGGCGATGTGCCAAAACTCGGAATGTTGACAAAACACCTTAATCGTATTTTCGTCCGGATGGCGAAGGCGATGCCAGAGTGGTGCAGATTTTAGGAGCGGCGGGGCGAAGGCGAAGGGAGTTGACTGATGTCAATGACCGAGCCTGAGATTCCCCGTCGCGACGCCAAAGATGCGCCGCTATGGCGTGTCTTCAGGTTATTTGCCGGTTAAGATCGAGCGTATATCACTCAGCTTGTTGAGCGCCTGCAGCGGCGAGAGGTTGTCGATGTCGAGGTTGAGGATTTCGTCGCGGATCTGCGTCAGCACAGGGTCGTCGAGCTGGAAGAAAGTCATCTGCATGGGGGCCGAGTCGATGGCAGCCGTATTGGCGCGGGCAGGTTTCGGCCCTTTCGTCGCTGCCTCGCTCCCGGTTTCTGCCATCCCGGCTTTTTCGGCCACGGAGTGGCGGTTGGCCATCTCAAGCTGTCGGAGCACTGAGGCGGCACGCTTCACTATGTCGCGCGGCATACCGGCCAGCTTGGCCACGTGAATGCCGAAACTGTGCTCGCTGCCGCCGCGCTGCAGCTTGCGCAGGAATACCACCTTCCCGTCGATTTCCTTCACCGACACGTTGTAGTTCACCACGCCGGGATAGGTCGCCTCCATCTCGTTGAGCTCGTGGTAGTGGGTGGCAAACAGCGTCTTGGGGCGCAGGGGCGAGCGGTTGATGTATTCCACGATCGCCCATGCTATCGAAATGCCGTCGTAGGTCGAGGTGCCGCGGCCGAGTTCGTCGAAGAGTATCAGTGAGCGGGCGCTCATGTTGTTAAGAATAGAAGCGGCCTCGTTCATCTCCACCATGAAGGTTGATTCTCCAAGCGAGATGTTGTCGGAAGCGCCCACACGGGTGAAAATCTTGTCGACCACGCCGATATGAGCGCTCTCGGCGGCCACGAAACTGCCGATCTGAGCCAGCAGTACGTTGAGCGCTGTGGAGCGTAGCAGCGCCGACTTACCGCTCATGTTAGGGCCTGTAATCATCATTACCTGCGTGGCCTCCGGGTCGAGGACCACGGAGTTGGTGATATAGGGAGTGCCGATTGGAAGTTCTTTCTCGATTACGGGGTGGCGCCCCTCACGGATGTCGATTACCAGCGAGTCGTCGACCACGGGGCGGTTGTAGCGGTTCTCAAGCGCCACACGCGTCAGGCCCTGCAGGCAGTCGAGGCTGGCAACCAGGTGGGAATCGGCCTGGATGGCCGTCACGTAGTTCGAGAGCGAAGCCACAAGCGCGTTGTAGATGGCCGTCTCGAGTATTTCGATGCGCTCCTGCGCGTTGAGTATCTTCTCCTCGTATTCCTTGAGCTCCTGGGTGATGTAGCGCTCGGCGTTTACGAGCGTCTGCTTGCGTATCCAGTCGGAGGGCACCTTGTCGCGGTGGGTGTTGGTCACCTCTATGTAGTAGCCGTACACGTTGTTGTAGCCGATTTTCAGGCTTGTGATGCCCGTAGCCTCGCTCTCGCGGCGCTGAACGCGCATCAGGTAGTCCTTTCCCTGGTAGGCCATCTCGCGCAGCTCGTCGAGTTCGGCGTTAACCCCCTGGCGCACCACGTTGCCGCGGTTCAGCTGGTTGGGAGCGTCGTCTACAATCTCCTTTTCGATACGCGTGCGGATAGCCGAGCATGGATTTAGCTGCTCGCCGAGGGTGCGCAGGGTGGGGCAGTCGGCCTGTTCGAGCATCTGCTTCACCGGCTCGATGGCGCCCAAAGCGTGGCGCATCTGCACCACTTCGCGCGGTGTGATGCGCAGTGTGGCCACCTTGGAAATCAGTCGCTCCAGGTCGCCGATGCTCTCAAGGTTCTCCACTATGGCGTCGCGTATCTCGGGATTCTTGAAGAAATATTCTATGGCGTCGAGGCGCGCGTTGATTTTCGCGGGATCCTTGAGCGGAAACGAAACCCAGCGGCGCAGCATGCGCGCCCCCATGGGGCTTACGGTGCGGTCTATCACGTCGAGCAGCGACCGCCCCTCCTCGCCGAGCGAGTGAAGCAGCTCCAGATTGCGCACGGTGAATTTGTCGAGGCGCACGAAAGCATCCTCCTCAATGCGGCGCAATGCTACGATATGGCTCGTGCGTGTGTGTTTGGTTATGTCGAGATAGTGGAGGATTGCGCCGGCGGCAACCACGGCCAAAGGCATGCGCCCTATGCCGAATCCTTTGAGCGACGACGTCTCGAACTGCTTGAGCAACCGCTCGTTGGCGCTCTGGTCGGTAAAAATCCAGTCGTCGAGCTCTGAGGCCAGATAGCGGCCGGAGAAGAATTCCTCCAGCCTCCCCTTGTTGCCGCGCTCCACCAGCACCTCCTTCGGAGCGAAATTGCCCAGCAGTTTGTCGATATATTCCATCGGCCCCTCGGCGGCAAGGAATTCACCGGTCGAGATGTCGAGGAAGGCCACGCCGGCAGTGCCGCGCGCCGAGGCGTTGCGCGCGAAGTGTATGGCCGCCACGAAGTTGTTCTCCTTGTGGTCGAGCACATTGTCGGTCAGCGCTACTCCGGGTGTCACCAGTTCGGTGATGCCTCGCTTTACGAGCGTTTTAGTGGTTTTCGGATCTTCGAGCTGCTCGCAGATGGCCACGCGCTTGCCCGCGCGCACCAGTTTCGGCAGATACGTGTCGAGCGCGTGGTGGGGAAATCCTGCCAGCTCGATTGAGGCCGCTGCGCCGTTGGCGCGCCGCGTCAGCGTGATGCCCAAAATCTCCGAGGCCGTGATGGCGTCGTCGCAGAACGTCTCGTAGAAGTCGCCCACGCGAAACAGCAGCACCGCGTCGGGATGTTGCTGCTTCATCTCGAAATACTGTTTCATCAGGGGTGTCTCCACCACTTTCTTAGCCATCGCTTCGCTCTCCGTCGTTTTTTATTAAGGGAAATGAGTATCTGCAATTATCCCCTACCTGAAATTTAATATCACCCTCAGAGGCCCGGAGGGCCGAGATTGTGTCCAACCCCAGGTGAAGGCCGTAGGCCGAGCCTGGGGCAGAGCGAGAACCATCTGCAACTGAGCCTCGGAGAGGCGATGTTGTGGTAATAGCGCTGTTAAAGTAATAAATCTCGTAGAGAGTATATAATGAAGGGGTGCGCCTCTTCTCCGTAAAGCAAAGTTACGCAAAATCCCTCTCCTTTTCAAATCCCCCGCCCCCATAATTCCCCGAAATTCTACCGGCCGCCCCCCACGGACCTAAAAAGCAGACCACCCCGCCGGGGCGCGGTGCCCGGCGGGGTGGATCGGTGTAGCCGAAGTGGGACTCGAACCCACACAGCCGTAATGGCCAAGGGATTTTAAGTCCCTCGTGTCTACCATTCCACCATTCGGCCACTCGGTGGGATGGCGCCACAGCGCCATCTATGGGTTGACTCTGCAAAATTAGGCATTTCCGCCGAATCTGGCAAGCCTCGTTTTTGCCTGTCTGAATCCGGATGGCGAAGGCGATGCCAGAGTGGTGCAGATTTTAGGAGCGGCGGGGCGAAGGCGAGGGAGTTGATTGAGGTCAATGACCGAGCCTGAGGTCCCCCGTCGCGACGCCAAAGATGCGCCGCTAAGGCGCGCCTTCAGTTTAGCGGGCGATAATCAGATAATAATTCTTCTTCCCGCGCTGCACCAGCAGATACTTGCCGTTGAGCAGCATCGGGGCGTCGACAGTAGCGTATGGGTCGGTGGCCTTCTCCTTGTTGATCTGCAGGCCTCCCTGCTGGGTGAGCTTGCGCATCTCGCCCTTCGAGGGGAATACGGCGGCGTGGTCGGTGAGCAGATCGATGAGTTTGGTCTCGCCGTTGATGATGTCGGCGCTTACCTCGAAGGTGGGCACTCCCTCGAATACGGCCAGCAGCGTGGCCTCGTCAATCTTGTGGAGCGTCTCGGCGGCTTTGGCGCTGAAGAGTATCTGCGAGGCCTCGATGGCGTTCTGCAGCTCCTCCTCGCCGTGGACCATGCGGGTAATCTCTTCGGCAAGTTTCTTCTGCAGGGGGCGTGCGCCGGGGTTCTCCACCTGCTCGGCCACGAGTGCGTTTATCTCCTCCTCGGAGAGTACGGTGAATATCTTGATGTATTTCTCGGCGTCGGCGTCGGATACGTTCAGCCAGAACTGGTAGAACTTGTAGGGCGACGTGCGGTTGGCGTCGAGCCATACGTTGCCCCCCTCGGTCTTGCCGAATTTCGAGCCGTCGGCCTTGGTGATGAGCGGGCAGGTAATGGCGTAGGCGTCGTCCTTGCCGAGCATGCGGCGGATCAGCTCTGTGCCGGTGGTGATGTTGCCCCACTGGTCGGAGCCGCCCAGCTGAAGGCGGCATCCCTCCTTCTCGTAGAGGTGGAGGAAGTCGTAGCCCTGGAGAAGCTGGTAGGAGAATTCGGTGAACGACATCCCCTCGCCCGATTCGCCCGAAAGACGCTTCTTCACGGAGTCCTTGGCCATCATGTAGTTGACGGTCAGATTCTTGCCCACGTCGCGGATAAAGTCGAGGAATGTGTAGTCCTTCATCCAGTCGTAGTTGTTCACGAGGATGGCGGCGTTGGGGGCGTCGCTGTCGAAGTCGAGGAAGCGGGCCAGCTGACGCTTGATGGCCTCCTGGTTATGGCGCAGTGTAGCCACGTCGAGGAGCTTGCGCTCCTGGCTCTTCATCGAGGGGTCGCCAATCATGCCGGTGGCGCCTCCCACCAGCGCGATGGGCTTGTGGCCGGCGCGCTGCAGGTGTTTGAGCATCATCACCCCCACGAGGTGGCCGATATGCAGCGAGTCAGCTGTGGGGTCGATGCCGAGATATGCGGCGGTCATCCCCTTGTTGAGCTGTTCGTCGGTGCCGGGCATCATCTGGTGGATCATGCCGCGCCAGGTAAGTTCTTTTATGAAGTCCATTGGAGTGTAATCTTGTTTGGTGTTTTATGTATATTCTTAATCTTTCGGGAATCAATATAGCTCGGCCAGTGCGCGGCCTATGCGGGCGAAAGCCTCGCGAAGGGCGTCGTCGCCTGCCGCATAGCTCAGGCGGATGTAGCCGGGCAGGCAGAATGCCGAGCCGGGCACGGTGGCCACGTGGGCGTGTTCGAGCAGATACATCGACAGGTCGGTGTCGGTGCTCACGGCCTTGCCGTCGGGAGTGTTTTTGCCGAGGAAGGCGCTCACGTCGGGGAAGAGATAGAAGGCGCCCTGGGGGATGTTGGCCTTAAGGCCCGGAATCGCGGTGGCAAGCTCCACCACGAGGTCGCGACGGCGCTCGAAGGCCCGGCGCATCTGCTCCACGCATTCTTGCGGACCGCTGTAGGCGGCGTAGGCCGCGCGCTGGGCGATGGTCGAGATGCCCGAGGTGGTCTGTCCCTGCAGCTTCGTCACAGCCTTGGCAACGCTTTCCGGGCCGGCCATGAAGCCGATACGCCAGCCGGTCATGGCGTAGGCTTTCGATACGCCGTTGACCACAACCACGCGGTCGGCTATTTCCGGGAATGATGCCAGCGAAGTGAACGCACCCGAATAGTCGATATGCTCATAGATCTCATCGGAGAGCACGGCCACCTGGGGGTGACGCGCCAGCACTTCGACAAGCCCCTGAAGCTCCTCGCGGGTATATACGCTTCCCGTGGGGTTGGAGGGGGAGCAGAGAAGCACCATGCGCGTGCGCTCCGTTAGGGCGGCCTCGAGTTGTGCGGGCGTCACCTTGAAATCCTGCTCGATTCCGGCCGGAACGAGCACGTTGACACCTCCGGCGAGCTTCACCAGCTCGATGTAGCTCACCCACGCCGGCACGGGAATCACAACCTCGTCGCCGGGATTGATCATGGCAAGAATGGCGTTGTTGAGCGAATGCTTGGCGCCGGCCGAGACCACCACCTGCGCCGCAGAGAAGTTCAGCCCGTTCTCCTTGCGCAGCTTTTCGGCGATGGCCTCGCGCAGGTCGGCATAGCCCGCTACGGGCGGATAGCGCGTTATATTCTTGTCGATGGCCTCTTTGGCGGCCTCCTTTATGTGCTCGGGAGTGTCGAAGTCGGGCTCACCCACCGAGAGGTTGATCACGTCGACCCCTGCGGCGCGCAGTTCGCTGCTCTTCTGCGACATGGCCAGTGTGGCCGAAGCGGCCATGGCCTGAATGCGGTCGGAAATCCGGATTGCCATAAATCTCAGTCGTTTTAAATATTATAATGTCCCATTTCCGCCTGCAAATTTAGCGAAAATAATTGATTTACGCCTCAATGCTTCCCCCGCGATTTCCTGTCGCTTTTTTCGGATACGGGTGGGGAGACGGGAGG
>OKVH01000732.1_pt1 | contig 17523 bp, 22 predicted proteins | sample 1604791 | NCBI WGS metagenome assembly OKVH01 (sample SAMN01760919, study PRJEB22395) | human gut metagenome | reverse complement strand
GCCCTATTTGATTGTGGTCAATGTGGTGCGGTTTAATTTCATCACAATATTTTCTGTATAGCTTCTTCCGTCAACTTTTTAATTGCCATGCTCTCAAACCTAACACATCCAATTTTAAAAGCCTTGCTTAACCAAAGTATATGAGAATCTTTCATTTTTGTTAGCATAGTATTTTCTGTGTGGTCATCCAAGGTAATAGCATATCTAAACGGGCAACTCGGGTCTACATGGTCAGATATAACTACAACTCCTTGTTTAACATCATTATATACACCAAAACTCATTCCATTAGTTTCTAGTGTCATAATGTAAATACTATTCCCGCTATGTTTGCCCAAGAAAGCAGTATTATCTTCAATATAATCACCCTCTTTAGCAAACTTTCCGTATTTAGTCCCATCAATCATATTTAGAAATTTAGACCCTTGCTTTTTCTTCTTTAATTCGTTATCGCTTACAGCCCATTGATAAAGTACGTTTTCGCTTGTCCAGATTTCGCCTTTATGTACAGGTTGAACATTAAAAGCGGGGTGCATATGATACGGGTTGTAAAAGCTGGTGTTATTACCTAAAAGAAAACATTTTACCCTATCTTCCTCCCTATCAACAGTATGATAAATGCTTAAAAATAAGTCTGGTTCATCCCACCCGCTAACATACTGGGAACGGCTCCCAGATTCTAGCATATATTCATCAAATATAATATAGTATACTAGCGGGAAACTTCTCTTTTTAATTTTATGCGATTCACTTAATGCAATGCAATGTCCTATTGTTTCACCTTCACAAGTACAAGTTTCAGTGGAAAACTTAAAAGAATAATCGGGAAATTCGTTAAGCAACACTTTTTCAAAACCCAGGGCAAAAACTCCATTTTTCTTTTCTTCCTGTGTTCTTACGATATAAATGAATTGCTGGTGATTCTTTATGCACCTATTAACCACCCATTTTTGGGTAGTATAAGTTTTGCCTATACTTCTTTCGCCGTTTATTAAATTGAAGTTACGTTGATATGGCAATATTTTATTTATATCCCAGTACAATTTATACACCTCTATAAAAGTTTAGGCAAGAATCCCGTTGGGGTGTTGCGCCCGTCACGGCGTAGCCCCTGGGAGGGAATCAACCCTTGACGCCCCAGTAAAGCCGAACACTACCCGAAAGTTTCGGAATCCTTGCCTTTTCTTTATTATACTATAAAAAGCGGGGGTTGTCAAGACCCAGGAAAAGGTGTATAATATAGGGGAAAGGAGGTGGCGCACTTGGTTTCAAATTTAGCAAAGGTTCGCATTTTTAGAGGATACACCCAGGCAGAACTTGCCGACCGGGCGGGCGTGTCGTTACGTGTTTTGCAGAATTATGAACAGGGGGCAAATAATATCAATGGTGCGAAGTTGCGCAAGCTGTGCAAAATAGCGGATGCTTTGGGATGTAGTGTGCTTGACATATTGCAACCCGAGAAAGATAACTTGATAGAAAATCATTTCATAAATTTTGAAAAAAGGGCTTGACAATCTCCCCGAAAAGCTGTATAATGATTACGTTGAAACGGAACAGGAACAGCAGAGGGATGGTATAGAAAGCTGAATTCAGTATCGTTTCAGAAATATTAAATAAAGGAGTATCAGAAAATGAAAGTGAAAATCCCTGTGACCAACTCTATTATTGGAAAGCTGAATGGCGCAAACGTGGAGGAAGTACACACTGTAACAAATGTGGGCCACCTCTCCCCTGCAAAGGTAGTCAAGGAAAATCCTGGTTTTACCGTCATTAAGCAGAGCAAAACCCATGCCGTGGCAAATATTCCTGATGAGATTATTGCCCAGTATGCCGTTTTTGAAAAAACCGCTGAATAAGAAAGGAGAAATAAATAATGGAAAACGGTCTTACTTTGTATAATGTAACTGCAAACGAAAGCGGAGCGCCTTACACCTCCCTTTTGGCAGAATCTGAGGATACCGCCTTGTTGCTCTATAAGGCTATGAATAACCCTGACGAAAGCCTTGGTGACCATATCAACGAGATTGTTACTATTCGTCACATTTTTATTCAGCCTGTAGAGTTGCCTAACCAGGAAACCGGTGAAGTGCAGGTCTGCCCCCGCATCGTCCTTATTTCTGATGATGGTACTACCTATGTCACCATTTCCAAGGGTGTATATAATAGTCTTAAAAACCTTTGTGCTATTATTGGTACTCCCGAAACCTGGAAAGCCCCTGTCAAGGTTAAAGTTATCCAGCGTACCATTAAAGAAAGAAAAATGCTTTCTTTGGATGCTGTAGACTTTGGGGGCAATCTCAATCACGAGTAAAAGAATCTAGCATATATTCCCAAGAACGGGGGGAGGGGCTAAACCCCTTCCCCTTTCTTGTCTTTATGGAGGTGTAATAAATGGCTAAATTACCATTTAAGACATGGACGCAAAAGGACGCAGACAAACTAAAGCAATTAGTAAAAGATTTCAATAGAAAACGCCGTGAATTTGAAAGCCCAGTAACGCCACAGCCCCCTAAAATCACCTATGGGGAATTAAAGAAAACAATTTCTAGCAGGGCTGAATATAATCGAGTTATGGGAGTTTATGGGCGATATTTAAAACCAGGTGCAGAACGTCCATATAAAAATAATTATGGGTTGCGCATTACACAATGGGAACGAAAGGAAGCTATCTATGCTAATAGGCACATAAACGCAGACAGGGCAAGGGCATTAAAGAAGTTAAATCCTTCTACAACTCGTGGAACTATGGGTACTGTGGAAGCAAATAATTTAGCGCCCCGCACGGATTTTACCGCAACTTATACGGGAGGACGGGAAAATTACCTTAAATATTGGAAAAGCGCACAGAAACAAGCAAATGTAAATTACCGGGAAAACATGAACGCCGCATTAAAACAGAATTATTTAAAGGCAATGGCTAGAGAACTAAACGCCGCAACAAACTATAAGGAATTAAGAAAACTTGTCAACAGTTTAACGGTAGATGAACTAATGGAGGGTATGAGCGCAGACCCTGTACTAGGTATGGAGTTTGTATATAGACTTGACCTTTCCCCAAATGAACGTGTTGAATATATGTTAGATAAATGGGAGTATTTAAAAGACAATGGGTAAAAAACTGCTTAAATATGTAGCGGATTTTGAAACCACAACGCAAGAAGAAGATTGCAGAGTGTGGGCCGCTGGTATTTATTCCATGGAAAATGAAGAATTTTATCTAGGCAATGACATAGAATTTTTCTTGAATTTTGCTAATACCATGGGTAATGCAGTTTTTTATTTTCACAATTTAAAATTTGACGGTTCTTTTATAATTGACTGGTTATTTAGACATAATTTCAAGCACACAACTAATAGAAAGAAGTTGAATCCAGGCGAGTTTAATACTTTAATATCAGATATGAACCAATTTTATAGCATTGAAATAAGTTTCAGAGAGGGCCAGAGATCTATAATTTATGACAGCCTTAAAATTATACCGTTTAAGGTTGCGGTTATTGCAAAAAGTTTCGGACTAGAAGTAGAAAAAGGTGAAATTGATTATAGTTACCCCCGCCCTATTGGCTGGGAGATAACAAAAGAGGAACAAAGTTATATTTACCGTGACTGTAAAATAGTATCAGATGCATTAAAGCTATTATTTAGCCAGAATCTAACCAGAATTACACAAGGCTCAAATGCTTTATATGATTTTAAGCAAACATTACCACGCAAATTTGAAAAAATCTTTCCCCCGCCAAAGTATGACAAAGATATAAGGCAAGCGTATAAGGGAGGTTTTACCTATTGTAACCCATTATACCAGGGCAAGAATATAAAAGAGGGAATTGTATTAGATAAAAATTCAATGTATCCTTCTGTAATGCGTTTTGAAAAATTGCCGTTTGGAGAGGGTATATTTTATGAGGGAAAATATATACAAGATGATTTATACCCGCTATATATTCAAATGTTTGTTGCAAATTTTGAATTAAAAAAGAATCATTTACCGACATTGCAAATAAAAGGGGGACGTTTTGGTTTTTTGCCTACTGAATATGTAACTTCATCTAATGGGGATGAGATTTCTTTGTGTTTGACTAGTGTTGACCTTGAATTATTTTTAGAACATTATGATGTGTTATCAATAGAATATATTAGTGGCTGGAAATTCTCCGCTAAAGTGGGGCTATTTGATGAATATATAGATAAATGGTATAAAGTAAAAGAGGAATCCACAAGAACAGGAAATAAAGGTATGAGAACGCTTGCGAAACTAATGCTTAATGCGTTATATGGGAAATTTGCTACAACGCCAGAATGCCAAAGTAAAATCCCTTATTTTGATGAGGAATCTAATTTAGTGAAATATAAGCTAGGCGAAATAGAGGAAAGAAAGCCGTTGTATTTGCCCGTTGCGGCGTTTATAACAGCATATGCAAGAGCGGATGTTATACGCAACGCACAAAAGAATTATAAAAGATTTATATATGCAGATACAGACAGCTTACACTTAATTGGTGAAGAAATGCCACAGGGAATAGATATAGATGATTATAGGCTAGGAGCCTGGAAAGTAGAAAGCCACTTTAAAAGGGCTAGATTTTTAAGGACGAAAAGTTATATTGAATATATAAAAGAACCCCTCCCCCATTTTACCACAAATCCAAGGCCAAAAGTAAAATATCACGTTTCACATGAAACATTTAAGGAGCGGCTTTATTATGCGCCTATGAAAGTGACGTGCGCCGGGATGCCCTCTAGCTGTCATAAATATGTAACCTGGGAAAATTTCGTACCCGGTTCAGAATTTCAAGGAAAACTTCTGGCTAGTGTAGTAGCTGGCGGGACAGTGCTAAAGGAAACCACCTTCACAATAAAAGGTTGACAACCCTTTAATAATAGTTTAGAATAGAGATAGCAAAGAGAAGGGAGAGAAGGGAGGTGGACACCGTGGACGCAAATGGAATTATTGCTTTAATCCAGAGTGTTGGCTTTCCCATTGTTATGTGTGGTCTAATGGTTTGGTATGTAAAATACATTACGGACAAAAACCGGGAAGAAATCGCAGAAGAAAGAGAAGCACATAAACAGGAAATGAACCAGGTTATTACAGCAATCAACAATAATACCATTGTTATTGAAAAATTGATTGCAAAACTTGATGCAGAAAGCGAGGTGCGGAACAGTGCTTAATGGTGTAGATATTTCTAGTTATCAAAACAAGGTAGCTTATAATAGTTATGATTTTGTTTTGATTAAAGCCAGTGAAGGAAATAATTGGAAAGACCCAGGACTTGACAGGCATTTAACTGGGCTTTTTGGAACGACCGACCCCACACCGCAAGATACTAAAAATTATGGATTTTACCATTATGCAAGGCCAGAACTCGGGAACAGCCCAGAGCAAGAAGCGAAAAGTTTCTTGTCTTTTATTTCTGGGCAAGTTGGGCACTGTGTAATGGCTCTTGACTGGGAGGGAACGGCCCTCAGCTATTCCCCGCACTGGGCTTTGAAGTGGCTTGAATATGTGTATAAACAAACTGGTGTTAAGCCGTTGCTTTATATCCAGGCAAGCCAAGCGAAACTATCCAAGTATGCCCCTATTGCTAATGCTGATTTTGGCTTGTGGGTTGCACACTGGGGAGTGGAACAGCCAACTTATAGTAACTGGAAAAACTGGGCTATTTGGCAGTACCAGGGTAGCCCCCTTGACCTTGATTATTTTAACGGCAGTACGGCACAATGGAAAAAATACTGCGGATTGGAGGAAAAAGACATGGATGAAGCAACCGTGCGCAAAATTGCAAAAGAGGAAGCAGACAATGCAATTAAAAACTATTTTTCTAAATTGGAAAATGCACCGGCGGCAGGCTGGGCAAAGATGGCTATTTCCTGGTGTATGGCTAATGGCGTGATGAACGGGGATGAGGAAGGGAACCCGAATAAATTCCGCCCTGCTGACCTGATTACCCGGCAGGAAGTGGCCCAGACAATGTACAACTATAGCAGGAAGATTACAGATAAACGGTAAAGGGGTTAGGCGTTTCACGTGAAACGCCTTTATCCTTATTTTATACTACATTAAAGGGGGTATAATAATGGCGTTACATGGGTGTGACGTTTCGACTTTCCAGGCCACAATGGATTTTTCTAGTTATGATTTTGTAATTATAAAATCTAGTGAAGGTATAAACTATCAAGATGAGGGAATGGAAAGGCACGTACAAAGCGCTTTATCTACCAACACGCCTTTCGGGTTTTACCATTACGCAAGGCCAGATTTAGGCAATACAGGCGCACAAGAAGCCGCCAGCATGTTGCAATATATTTCGCCATATATTGGGCAATGCGTGATTGCGTTAGACTGGGAACAAAACAGCTTGTCCTACCCTATTTCCTGGATTGAGGAATTTTTAAATTATATTTTGGACAAGACAGGAGTACACGCTTTATTATATATTCAGGCTAACCAAGCAACGCAAAGCAAATATGCCCCTATTGCAAATGCCGGTTTTGGCCTATGGGTTGCACATTGGGGGGTTGAGGAACCTAGTTTTAGTAACTGGAACACATGGTCTGTGTGGCAATATACGGATACCCCCATAGACCTTGACTATTTTAATGGTACTGTAGAGGATTGGAACGCCCTAGCCGGTGGCGGTGTACAACTAGAATGGATTTACGGGAACCGCTATTTGTCACAATCGGAGATGGAAAATAACGCCCGTTTAGTGTGGAATTATTTTGGCTCTCTTGGGTGGACTTTAAACGCTGTTGCGGGTATGCTGGGGAATATGCAAAGGGAATCAACTATAAACCCCGGTATTTGGGAGAACCTAGACCCCTCCCAGCCTAGTGTTTTGGGCTATGGGCTTGTAGGATGGACACCGGGCACACGTATTACAAATTGGTTAACTTCTCATGGATACGAACTAACTAGCGGTGAGGGGCAATGTGCTAAAATACAAGAAGAATGGCAACACCCGGAAATAGAAGTTGTATGGCTTACAACAGATGAATACCCGGAAACTTTTAATGAATTTGTTTCAAGCCATGAAAGCCCGGAGTATTTAGCAAGCTGTTTCCTTTATAACTATGAAAGAGCCGGTGTAGCCGCAGAAGATGAGCGCAGACAAAACGCTAGAAATTGGTATAATTTTTTATCATCATCCCAAATTTATGTACCACGTTTAGACAGTGACGGGATAGAAGGTAACCCCATGTGGTATGATGAGAACCCATTTTATCAATCTGGTTATGGTATGCCCAACTGCACCGCCTATTGCTGGGGCCGGTGGTATGAACTTTTAGGCGAACCGCCTGATTTGCCTTTGGGGGATGGTAATTCATGGTTCCCCACGGCCCAAGAAATGGGGGTATATGAATCAGGAGCATACCCAGGAAGTACGCCAGCATTAGGCGCAATTATTTGTACCTATTATGACATAGGGGGCCATGTTGCTGTAGTTGAACAAATAAACGAGGATGGCAGTATAGTTACCTCTAACTCCGGTTGGCAATCTACCTATTTTTGGACAGAAACACTATACCCGGAAAATGGTTATGTTCCCTCTTGGGCAGACCCTGGCGCATATGTACAAGGCTTTATTTATTTGCCGATTTCCTACGGGCCAGGGCCAGGGCCAGAACCCCCGGAGCCAGAGCCGCCAACTTATCCATCGTCCCGCAATTTTATTTATTATTTGCGAAATCCTTGGTTGCATTTTCTACACTAATATGATACAATAAAAACAGGAGGTGAAAGCCGTATGAAAACAGGAAAAGCCCTTAATGCGATTTTAGCTGATATTTGGGACAAAGCAGGGTTTGGCGAGGATATGGAAGAAAGCCTTGCCGTACTGCGTGACAATATCAGCGAAAGAGATGGGATTCTTCACGGTTACGGGGAACCCTGGAACGATGAAGCGGACGAATTCAATTTTACCGCCCTCCCACCCGTAACGCCCGACCCGGCCCCCGGTGAGGATTGGGAGGGAAAGTATAATGAATTGAAATCCCGTTATATTAGCCGGTTCTTTACTGGCGGTGAGGGTGACAACGGCGAAAGCGATACCAACGGGGAAACCACCCCGGAGCAGGTAAAAGCCGACCAGAACGAGGACATTAAAAACGATGATGAGGGGAAAACCATTGATGAGTTGTTTTCCTAAACTAATTAAAAGGAGGTAAATATAATGCCTAGTATTCCCGAAAAGAAAAATTTGACTGCAAGCGCCGCAGATGTTGTAAACAGTATCCGAAGCGAGGTAGGCGGTACGTTTGCCGACCAGGTGCCCGCCGCTATTAACGAAGGGCAGGCGCTTTCTGATGGCACCATTGCAACCCGTGAAATGGCCCTGGGAACTTTGCGCCAGATTGGTGACGTTATCACCACATTTCAGCCTTTGGCAAATGCTTTCCTTTCTGCCCTGGTAAACCGTATTGGGCGAGTTATTATTAACTCCAAGATGTACAGCAATCCCTGGGCAGGGTTTAAGCGTGGTTTACTCGAATACGGTGAAACCATTGAAGAATTGTTTGTAAACATTGTACAGGCCCAGGATTTTGACCCGGAAACCGCAGAAAATGAGGTTTTCAAGCGTAAAATTCCCGATGTTCGCAGTGCTTTCCATACTATGAACTATCAGAAATTTTACAAAACTACGGTTAGCAATGACCAGTTGCGCCAGGCGTTTTTATCCTTTGAGGGTATTTCCGATTTAATTGGGAAGATTGCGGAAGCCCTTTACACGTCCGCTAACTATGATGAATACCTTGTAATGAAATATATGTTGTGCTATGCCATGGAACACGGCGCTTTCCACCCCGTGACCATTGCACAGCCTACCGCCGCCAATTCAAACAGTGTGGTTACTACTCTGAAAGCTACTTCTGAGAAGTTGCAATTTTTGAGCGCTGATTATAACCAGGCGGGGGTTTATAACCACACTCCCAAGGATGACCAGTATTTCATCATGACGGCTGATTTCTCAAGTATTGTTGACGTGGAAACCCTGGCCCGTGCCTTTAATATTGATAAAGTTACCCTTATGGGGCATACTGTTATCGTTGACCAGTTTACTTTTACCACAAGCGAAACTGCACGGTTGCAGGAACTGCTGGGAACTCAGTATACGGCCTTGACTGATTCTATTTTTGCAGATGTCCCTTGCGTTTGTGTTGACCGAGTTTTCTTTATGATTTTCGACAACTTCCAGAATATGACTGAACAATATAATGGCGAGGGCCTTTACTGGAATTACTGGCTTCATCAGTGGAAAACTTTTAGCACTTCCCCGTTTGCAAATGCCGTCATTTTCACGGATGAAACACCCGCCGTTTCTGCTGTGGATGTTACTCCTTCTGCCCTGACCATGGGTAAAGGCACAAGCACCCAGTTTACCGCCACGGTAACTAATGCCGGTTTTGCGTCTACTGGGGTAACGTGGAGCATTTCGGGCCAGCAGAGCGCCAACACCCGCATTGACGGGCAGGGGCGGCTTTACATTGCACAGGATGAGAGCGCAACAAAAATTACTGTAACTACAACCAGTGTGTTTGATGCCGGTAAATCTAATAATGCTACCGTAACTGTGAGCGCTTCTTAAACAAAGGAGGGGAATAGGTATGCCGGGAAGTTTTACAAACCCGCCCTATACCCCGCAAAATGAAGTTTATACTTTAATGGGCATTGAACTTTCAAATAATTACCAGGACACCTATTTATTTGATAGTATCAGTGCCCAAACTTCATTTTTTACGGGGAAAGCAAACAAAAGTGTAGACCATTACACGAATGTAACACCGTTCAAAATTAGTGATGGCTTCATTTTGTTACCTAACGCAATAGAGCACTTTAATAGCTATAACTATCTGATGATGAAAAACACAGATATGTATAGCAATAAATGGTACTATGCTTTTATAACTTCATGTGAAATGGTAAACCCAGGAGTAACCCGCATAAATTTTGAATTGGATGTAATACAAACATATCAATTTAACTGGAACTTGCATCAGTGTTTTATTGAAAGGTGCCATGAATTAACAGACAGCCCAGGAAGCAATATTCTTGACGAGGGATTAGAGTTAGGCGAGTATATTATAAATGACGCAAAACAAACAGATAAATTCGACGATTATACAATCTGCGTAGCCTGTACTATGAATAGTACATTAGTAGATACAACAGGGGGATATTTCAATGGACAGTATAGCGGATTAAACATTATTTCTTTTGACAGTGCAAGCAAAGTAAACGACTTTATTTCATCCGCCACAAAAGCTAATAAACTAGATGGCATTGTTGCAATATTTCAAATGCCCTCTAATTTTGTACGCAGTAAAAGCAATTCTCCATCTATAAGTAGTGCGGCAAATGATGTATATACCTATAATGTAACAAGTTTAACATTAGATGGATACACGCCCAAAAACAAAAAGCTATTAACATATCCTTATAAGTTTTTACACGTCACAAATTTTATGGGAAACAGTGCTGATTATCATTATGAATGGTTTTCAAGCCGCCCACTATACCCCACAACAAACCCTAGGCAAGTAAAATTTGAAATACGTTGTTCTATGGAAATAAACCCTACTGTAAAAATTATTCCTACTAATTATAATGGTATGGACGGAACTTCAATAGGCACTTTAAATAATGTTGACTATGGTTTGACGTTATCCGGTTTCCCTCAATGCTCATGGGTATCCGATACCTATAAAGCCTGGGTTGCCCAGCAGGGCACGGTTTCAGCCTTTGGTATGGATTTTTCTGGGGTTGACCTTGGTTATATGTCCCAGGGTCTAGGAGTGCTGGGAAGTGCGTTATCTCTTAATGTTGGCGGCGTAGCAAGTGGCATTTTAGGCATTGCCCAAACAATGGCAAAGCAAAACGCCACAAAAAGCCTACCGCCCCAGGCGCACGGCGAAAACGCCAACGGCGCACTTTTTCAGTTTGGCCTTAAAGATTTCGGTTTTCAAGATATGAGCATTAGGCAGAGTTACGCAAGAGCAATAGACGGGTATTTCGATATGTTTGGATATAGCCATAAACGCACAGAATCCCCCATGTTTTATTTAAATAATAGGCCGTTTTGGAATTACATTAAAACGCAGGGCATTTTAATTAGTGGCAATTTTAATAACGATGTAGCCCGGAAACTCGAAAGCATTTTTAATAATGGTGTTAGGTTTTGGCATGGTGATTATATCGGAAATTATAGCCTAAATAATGCCCCGCAGGGAGGTTAAACAATGGGCAAGAAAAAACGCCCCGCCGGTTTGCCAGGTATGCCCCGGCGAATTTGGGCAAGCGCAGAATTAAACAACTATACATTTAATGATTTCTACTTTAGGTTAAAAGCAATCGCCCTATCAAGGTTTAAATGGCTTAATATGCCTGACACTGTAGATATCCGCTTTCTCGAAAGGGCATTGTTTGAGCGTGGGCAACTAACCTTTTTCAAGGATGAAACATTAGGGTATTTAGCCTTAAACTCTAACCTTGGAGGGCAGTTAAATGTCTATGATATACCGCTTGTACGCCAAGTATATACAAGCAATGGGACATATACCGCACAGTTAAGCCCTATAAACAGTATAATAATCTGGAACAACTATTTACACACCCCAACAGAAATGACTACCCGCCTTTATGCGTCCCGCCTTTATGAAATTCAGAGGGCTATTGACGTAAATATTAAAGGACAGAAAACACCTAAAGTAATTTTGACCCCACAAAGCCAGCGCCTTACCATGCAAAACCTTTTCATGCAGTATGATGGAAACGAGCCTTTTATTTATGGTGACCCGGATATGCTGACGGAATCTAAAATAAACGTGCTTGACACAACGGCCCCTTATGTAGCAGATAAATTAAATGTACTAAAACATGATTTAATGAACGAATACCTAACCTTCCTGGGAATTGAAAATAGTAACCAAGATAAAAAGGAAAGGCTAGTGGCTGATGAAGTAGCCAGTAATTACGGCGCAGTTGAAGCGCAAAGAAACGCTTTTCTTGACAGCAGAAAAGAAGCGTGCAAACAAATTAACTCTATTTTTGGGCTTAATGTAGATGTTCGCTTTAAATCTGATGTACAAACAACCGTAAATGCACCAAACATGGAAGGAGGGGAAAACGATGGCGAAGTATACAACCCAACTGAGGACAATAATTGAATACAACAGCACGCCAGGAAAACCAATTACAGACAGGATTAAAGAAGCCGCCCCTAAAATCTTTAACTTTGATTTTCCCATGTGGCTAGAAAGCTATCGTGAAACCCTGGAATATAAAATTTTATTGCATTACTTTTCAAACGAAATCGGTTTTGAAACGGTGGGGTTGTGGAAACTGTATTTAAATCAGCGCTTAAATGAAATCATGCCGTATTATAATGATGTTTACTTGACCACTACAGACAAATTTAGTAGTGCTTACGACATGGACGTAACAGAAACATTACAGCGCACTTTGACAGGGGCCGACAACACCAGTACAGAAGTAAACGGGGAAAGCACAGACACCACGACAACAACCGCAACGGACAACACACAGCAATTAAATAGTAATTACCCGCAAGCACAAGTTGAAGGTAACCAAAATAATCTATTTTACGGAACTACCGGCACAAATGAGGATGCAACTAGCAACAGCAACACGCAAAATCAAGGCACAAATAAAACCAACAGCAAAAGCCAAGGAAATTCTCAGACAACCGAACAGCACACGATACAAAGAAAAGGTATCACTGGAAGCCGCACCCCGTGGGAAATTGCGCAAAGTTACCGTAACAGCATTATAAATATTGATGTACAAGTAATCAATGCTTTAAAAGATTTATTTATGATGATTTATTAAGGGAGGTTTATATCATGGGCTATAATGTTTGTAGTGATTTCCGTTTCTGGTGCCAAAAGGTGCTACCCCTTGTATATGATGAATCTTTGTCATATTATGAGGTGCTTTGCAAGTTAACGGAATATATAGTAAAAATGTTTGAAACGCAGGAATCTTTTCAAGAAAATCTAGATAAACTTGGATTGCGTCAAGAACAAGTTGAGCAAGATTTTTCTACACTGAAAGAAACTGTTACAGAACAGCTTAACCAAATGCAAAACCTACTCAACGATATTAGGGACGGTAAATACGCAGACCTTTATATTGATAGTTTGCAAGCATACATTGACCAGAACTTGCAAAACATGGTAAAGGGTATTGTGTCTTATGTTTCTTTCGGCTTAACTGCTAACGGGTATTTTGCCGCTTATATTCCCCCTTCCTGGGATTTCCTGGGGTTTGATACTGTCCCCTATGGGGAGCCTTTAGCAGGGCATTTGGTATTGCAATGGTAAATACTTTATGCTATAATGGAGGTGAAAAAGATGGAGGAAAAAACCTGGAACCAATTCTTACTAATTGAAGATATTGTAAATTTATATAATAGTGGAGTTGCCCCCGGTTTTTGCTATCTTGCCAACACCACAAGAGAGGAGTTAGGGCTAAATGGCTAATGTATACGTAGGTTTTCGCTATGTGCCCCTTTTTTGTGGTGTGTGGGATAACTCAAAAGGATATGAAGTCCTCAGTGTTGTAACCCATAACGGCGGCGGGTATACCTCAAATAAACCTGTACCAGCAGGAATAGAACCGGGTACAGATAACGGGGAATACTGGGCATATACGTATAGAGCAGGCGGCAAAGCTAGTGCAATAGACTGGGACAACGTACAGAATAAACCATCCACCTACCCCACCACATGGGAAAGCGTGGAGGGCAAACCCCAGACTTTCCCACCCTCTACACATACACACGAGATTTCACAAATTGAGGGGCTAACGGATGAGTTAGAAACTATTGGTGATAGCCTAAATTCTATCAATAATGCGCTAAATTCCTATGACGGGGAATTTTCCGCACTTGAAGAAGAACTAACCAGTATAAACAATACGGTTTCCACACTTTCCACAAACCTTTCCACATTAGAAACAACTGTTGCGGGGAAAGCAAACACAGACCTTTCCAACGTATCAAACGAAGATTTTTCCGCAAAAGCCGCCGCCGCTGGCGTGGGAGGGGGTGGAGGGGCTTCAAGCTGGGATGAAATCACCGGAAAGCCCGATATTTTCCCCACAAATTGGGCCAGTATAAGCGACAAACCCACAACCTTTCCCCCGTCAACACATTATCATAGCATAGCCAATATTGACGGATTAAGTACAGAACTAGAAGAACTGACAAACGATATTTCGGGATTAACAGGGACATTACAAACAGTAACTAATAACATAGATACCATATTTACAAATATTGCTTCACTGTCAAATAGTGTAAATGACAAAATGAACAGCCCTACAAATAATGGTTCTAGTACGTCCTATTTCTTGAGATGGTCAAAAGCTAATCAAGGAACATGGGCTACACTACCCACCGCAAGCGCAAGCCAGGCCGGTACTATGTCAAGCGCTCATTATACGCAAGTGAACAATACAAAAAGGTATGTATCAAATGAGGGCAAAAACGGCATATTTAATTTTAGGTATTGGTCAGATGGGTTTGTTGAATTATGGGCAAAGGTAGAAATTTCTAACTTGTCCGTGAGTACATCCATAGGCAATATGTACAGAAGTAACTCGCCTATTACTGATACACAATACCAGTACCCTTATACATTTTATCCACAGCCATTTGTTTATACACAGTTTTTTACCTCTATTAATAGTAGCGCTTTTGTTTGGCTTAATCCAACATGGAACAAAGCCACACAATATCTACCGGAATTTTACCTAGTACGCCCCACAACTGGGACTTGTTCCGGGTATGTATATTATTATATATGTGGAGATACATAATAAAGGAGGAAATTTAAATGTCAGTACAAGCTAATAACATTTATGTAGGCGCACGTTATATTCCCCGGATAATGGGAGAATATAATAATGAAACTGCCTATGAAGCCCTAGACATTGTTACAAGCGGCGGTGTAGGATATATTAGCCGCCAGCCTGTACCAGCCGGTACTGCTGTAACAAATAAAAATTATTGGGCAATGTGGGGGAGTGGAAACACCTTAATTGATTCCCTGACCCAAAGAGTGGCAACAAATGAAAACGATATCACAGCACTTGAAGCCGGTTTACAGCAAACTAACCAGAATTTACAGACAACTAACCAGAATTTACAGACAACTAACCAGAATTTACAGACAACTAACCAAAACCTGGAAAATTTGGTTATTCCTTGGGAACCTGCAAGCACCCTAAAAGGGGATGGGAGTACAGATAATACGGCGGCATTTGGACAGCTTGACGCAAATACCCCGGTTTCCATCATGCCTGGTAATTACCTTATTAGTGGAAATGTAACCATTCCTTGCGCTGTGCAATTTTTGCCCGGTGCGGTGATCAAGTATAATGCAGCTACACGCGGAACAAACTATGTCACTATAACGTTTGCAAAAGGCTTTTGTGTCCCCGAAAACACGCAGATTTTTGATACCTACATCATCCCTAAGTTCGGTGGAAACAACGCAACTGTTAACCCTCGTTTCAGTTGGTTTGGTGGTAAAGAATCCAATTCTGCCCAGGTAAACGATAACATTCTTTCCTGGCTGTTAAGCAGTACTTTCCTCTGTCGTGAGGTCACTATTGAACCCGGCTCTTATTCTTTCACTGATATGAGCGCCGGACAGTATTTTACCTCTGTGTCCACTATTCGTACCAAAATTAGAGGATACGGCGCAAAAATTACAACTCAGGTAAAAACAGCTAAAGTTGTATATGAAGGTATCGAGTTCTCTGGCGGTGTTGAAACCAATGAAAACAGTATCTTTGAAAACTGTTCTTTCACCTCCCTTTTGACTGCTGGTAACAACACCACTTATACCAACTGTTTCTTCAATAACGAACTTTCTTCCCCCACTGGTAATTTTACCATTAACGGAGGACGTTTCACAGTTGTTAATAATACGTCTATTTCTTCCATGGGAACAGGCGGTAAAACCTGCATTAAAAACCTTTATATGGATTTGGGCGGTGTTACTGACCCTGTGAGCCTTTCCACAAGCAACACAATAGTTCTTGAAAATATCTTTTTCAACTCTACTGCTACTGAATTCAAGCTTGACATTGGACAAAGCGGAAGCATCGTTGTTTCAAACTGCATGTGTCCTAACGGCGTTATTACTGCTACTACAGCAATCAATAACTGCTGTAAAAAGCTTAATGCGGTTAACAGCTTTGGTAACATCGTAAATGGCAAACTTGAGACAAGCAAAAGCATTAAAAACATTATTGGCTACACCCTCACTAGCGCCATTGGTGATGCTGGTCTGAATAAGGGCGTTAATTCCAACGTTGACCTCGAACTCGTTGAACTGTATTCTGACGGTTCCTATAAAAACCTGGGAACTGTAAACAAAGGCTATGTGTTCATTTTTGGTGCTAACAAAGGCGCTACTTATAACGACATGACAAACACCATTACGCTTGATGCACAGGAAACTGCACAATATGTGCTTGTTACCTTCCATTCAACTAAACCCAATGAAGGAACAAGAGGTGCTTTCGCTTTCATGGTACTGCGTGTCAATCAAGGAGCAGGTTAAAATCGAGTACAAGTTATCCTTAACTACCCTCATAAGGAAAGCCCAGGAAATTTTGAAAATTTCCCAGGCTTTCCCTATTGACAAGCTACAGCAAAAGGCGTATAATAAGGGTACAGTAAAAGAAAGGGGAACCGAAAAATGAAAAAACAAGACTTAATAAAGGCTATAGAAATCCATATGGAATTAGGGGACTTCAAAATTAAATTTTTTGAAGTCTTCAATGGTTGTGAAATAGGCGTTACTTTGGCTGTGTTAGATACGGTAATAGACGATTTAATAGACCTGAAATCATCTATCGAGAAATCAATAGGAGGAAATAAAAATGGTTGAAATGATGATTTTTGCAGGGTGGTTACTTGTGTTGGCTGGTATAGGTTTTATTGTAAATCATATCCCCGAAAAAGTCTGGGATAAAATAGAAAGGATGTTGAAGTTATGATTATTATTAAATACAGCAGGAACGAAAAAGAGACCAAATGCGAAACTACTACAGAGTTTTGGGCGGCTGTGGTTACGATGTTGCTAAAGGCTGATTGCGAAATTTTAGAGGTAAAGACGAATGGAAAGGAATAAGCAACTAAAAATTATACAGGCGGTCAACACGGAATTGAGCGAGTTAGAAAGGCAAAGAAACGTGTACTTAAATTTACTTCACGAAGATATTAGCGGGGATGCAGAGGAATTTATATTAGCAAGTCTAAGAGAAATAAATGAAGATATCGTATACTTGGAAGAACTACAGGAGGAAGTATTAAATGGAAACAAGGATAATTCATAATAAAGAGGTTTATATAAATGAATATGATAAAGTAATATTTGATATTGACGGAAAAGTGCCTTTTAATAAGGTGTTTAACATATGGTGGAATGTATCAGGATGGTACACCCCGGAATACATTAGAAAGCGTGAAAAGCTAGGTAGAATAG
>OKVH01000731.1_pt1 | contig 17531 bp, 20 predicted proteins | sample 1604791 | NCBI WGS metagenome assembly OKVH01 (sample SAMN01760919, study PRJEB22395) | human gut metagenome | reverse complement strand
TAGAAATTGCGAAGCGGAACAATGTCAGTGAGAGGACGATTTATAGGTATAAAGCGTATTATGACAAAATGAAGAAAAAAGAAGAATAGACCATTTTACTGATGTCAGCAATATGTTATATGAGAGTTGTGGATGATTTTTTTGACCGCAAAATGGATGGAGGAGTTCTATGGCAGAAGATAAAAAGAAAGAAATCGATGTTGCAGTAATAGAAGTAACAGAAGAATATCTAAAAGAAAAACTGTATAAAATTAGGGGCAAAAGGGTATTGCTTGATGCTGATTTAGCAGAGATATATGGCTATGATACGAAGGGATTTAATAGACAGGTAAAAAATAATATTGAAAAATTTGATGAAGATTTTATGTTTGAATTGACAGATGAGGAATTAGAAGATTTGCGGTACAAAAATTGTACCGCAAATATAAGTTCAAAAAGTCGTTATAATCCTCATGTATTTACAGAGCAAGGACTATATATGCTGATGACTGTTTTAAAAGGACCATTGGCTGTTAAACAGAGTAAGGCATTAATAAGAACCTTCAAAAAAATGAAAGATTACATATTAGAAAATCGTGATTTAATCGGTCAGAGAGAATTACTTCAGTTAAGCATGGAGACTGCTAACAACAGAATTGAAATTAGTAAAATCAATTCTGATATGATATCTCTTGAAAAACAGATTTCTGATGTCGCAGAAGGTCTGAAGGATGTAGTGACGAAATCTGAACTTGCGGATATGATGAATAGTTTTATTTCAGATGATGATGAAAAATGGCTTATGTTTAATGCAAAATTTAGTAGTGCGGATGAGCGAGTCTTTCTGTGTGGCGCTTCTTCCAAGGATGCCGGGGCTAGAATAACAAGCATTGTTGAGGATTATGGAACAGCCAAATACAACTCTGTTGTTGCAGGATTATTGAAAAATTCGCCATTAGTATTACCGAAATAGGAGTGTGAGATTATTGAAGAAGAAAACAAGATGTTACATATATACTCGTGTGTCTACGGCTATTCAGGTTGACGGATATAGTCTTGATGCACAGAAGGACAAGCTGAGAAAATATGCAGAATTTCAGGACATGGAGATAGTGGGGGAGTATTCGGATGAAGGACATTCCGGAAAGACGTGAAGATGGTAATTGGATTAGGAATATCAAATTTCGGTTTCCACTACCGATTCTTAGAGATGGCAAGGAAGTAGTTCGAGTCGATGGTATTTCTTTGGATAAAGAGCAGCCTGATGAGCATACTGTTACCTTGGAAAAGTTTCCGACACTTGAGACTGTAGTAGCACTACACCATCAAAGGCCGACTGTAGGATCCCAAAACAATCCAATATCCGGTGGGCAATAGGTGAACACGAAAAATGCAACCGTAAGCAACAGCAGGACAGCGGCTGCGGCTTTCGTCGACAGAAGAGAAGACTTGCGATACCGTTTGTTTTCGACAAACAATGACAGAAGAACCCCTGCAAAATACAAAGCGATATTTAAAGCATCGTAGTTTCGGCCAAGCACACCCTGCAGCGTATAAAATCCGACCACAATCCCGCCCATTCCGGCGAGGATACCGAGAACTCTTGCCGGGAGAAACTGTTCCGGAAGCATATTGCCGCGGAGCAGCACTTCGAGGATGGTCAGAAGCAGAAACGGGAAAAACAAAAGTTTTAAATGCTCCCAGGTGGACTCATTTACAGCTGAGAATAACCCGACGACAGCGTTATCTCCGGACCATTCATAGGTGAAATGGAGAAGAACACCCAGTACAGAAATAAAAATAAAACGGAACAGATTGGTTTTTAAAGACATAGATTCCTCACGGTTTTATAATTGTTAGAAACAGTATATGAAATTTGAACAGCTTTATGCAGGCATCAGCCGTTTTTTGTGAAAATATGGAAAATTCTTACGTTTTTCTTAACCCATTTGAAACCGAAAGCATACCATGGTAAAACAGGGGGAGCAAAAAAGAAGCTTGGAATCGATACTACCGGAGCACGGATTGCAGATGGTAAAGTTTATTATGCGACCTATCCGGAAGGTGGAACACACATGAATAAGATGAATGTGTATCGCTGTGACCGGAACGGAAAGAATAATAAACTGTTATTCACACAGAATGTTGATGACGAAAATGGCTATATTATTCCGGAAGAATTTACTGCAAAGAAGATAACATTTGCAGTAAGTTCAGAGAAACTGTCCGGTTCCGAAGAAGATCCGGTAATAGAATATGTTTATGACTGCACCACAGAGCAGATCACAAAAGTGGAAAAATAGTTACGGTTCGCAGGGAGTCCTGCGAACCGTGACAGAAAATAAATGATCATATTACATAATGATACATAAAGATAAAGTGACAGACACTTCCACCCATCACGAACAGATGGAAAATTTCATGGCTGCCGAAGTATTTGTGAAGTGCGTTAAATACCGGAAGTTTCAGAGCATAGATTACACCACCGATGGTGTAGATGATGCCGCCCGCTAAAAGCCAGCCAAATGCGGCATGCGGGAGATCCGTCCACAGCTGGGTAAATACTGGCAGGCACGTCCAGCCCATGGCAATGTAAATGATGGAAGAAAACCATTTCGGACAGGTGATCCAGAGTCCTTTGATAATGATTCCTGCCACTGCAATTCCCCATACAAGAGCCAGAAGGGTATATCCAATTCTGCCGCCTAAGATGATCATGCAGACAGGGGTATAAGATCCGGCAATCAGAACGAAGATCATCATATGATCAAGCTTCTGAAAATTCCGGAGTACCTTAGCAGATACATGACAGATACTGTGATAGATTGTGCTTGCTGCGTACAATAAAACCATGCTTGTGGCAAAAATGGTCATGGCAAGCATATAGGTTGTATTTCCATGGGCTTTTATTAAAAGTGGTGAGGCTGCGATCAAAGCCATCAGGCAACCGATAAAATGTGTGATGGCGCTTCCGGGTTCCCGAATTGTTAATTGCATGGTAAAATCTCCTTTCTTACAATGTGTAAATAAAAACTAACTAATGTAGTATTGAAAACTATATCTAACATAAATAAATACTATGATATATTGGTGCGCATGTCAATAATAATTATGCATAAAAAAACGGGAATAAAATGCCGTTTCATTGACACAAGTTCAATGTTTGTGTATTATGCAGTTAGTTAAAACTAACTGCGTGAATAGTATGAAAAGAAAGGATTTCTGATGTATGAATAAAAATAACAGGAAAGAAAAAAAAGACAATTTAAATATTTTGAAGTTTATCGGCCCCGGACTGCTGGTAACAGTCGGGTTTATTGATCCGGGAAACTGGGCATCCAATATTGCAGCCGGATCGGGGTATGGATATACCCTGCTCTGGATGGTAACTCTTTCAACGATTATGCTGATTATTTTACAGCACAATGCAGCGCATCTGGGGATTGTGACCGGATTGTGTCTGTCTGAGGCAGCGAGTCGTTACATAAACAGAGTATTAAAAAACGTGATTCTTGCGACTGCGGTAGCCGCTGCCATTGCGACTGCGATGGCAGAGATTTTAGGAGGTGCCATTGCACTGCAGATGCTGTTCCACATTCCGATTAAAGTGGGCAGCATGCTGATCCTTGTCGTGGTCTTGTTCTGTGAATTTACCAATGCATATAAAAGGATCGAAAAACTGATCATGCTTTTTGTCTCTCTGATTGGTTTTTGCTTTTTAATTGAAATCTGTATGGTGAAAATTGACTGGGGAGCTGCCGCCACAGGATGGGTAAAACCGGTATTTCCATTGCATGCGATGCCGGTTATCATGAGCGTGCTTGGCGCGGTTGTCATGCCGCACAACCTGTTTTTACATTCGGAGATCATTCAGAGCCGGAAGTGGAATCTGAAAGAAGAAGCGGTGATTCAGAGACAATTGAAATTTGAATTTAAGGATACGCTGTTTTCCATGATCATCGGATGGGCGATTAACAGCGCCATGATTCTCATGGCGGCGGCGACGTTTTATCAGAGAGGGGAAAACCAGGTGGATGATCTGACGACTGCGGGAAATATGCTGACACCACTGCTTGGAAATGGAGCAACGGTGATTTTTGCCATTGCCCTTTTACTTGCCGGGCTTTCTTCAAGTATTACCGCAGGGATGGCGGGAGGAACGATTTTTTCCGGAATTTTTAATAAACCTTATGATATTGCGACGAAAGAAACCAAACAGGGTGTTTTGATTACGATGATTCCGGCAGCGCTTATCATTCTGCTGATCCGGTCTCCGTTTCAGGGATTGATTTATTCCCAGATGCTTCTTGCAGTACAGCTTCCGATCACTATTTTTACGCAGATTTATCTTACCTCGTCCAAAAAAGTGATGGGAAAGTATGCAAACAGTACCGGACTTAAAATGGTTCTCTGGGTAATTGCAATTGTAGTTACAGCATTAAATATCGGGCTTTTTGTGACGGGCTTTTAAAAAGACGATAGTTTTTTCAGAAATTCTCTGGGTGTCATGTGGAATTTCCGTTTAAAAACTTTATGAAAATAGGAAAGGTTGTGGAATCCTGTGGCGAGAGAGACCTCCAGAATGGAGGTGTTTCCCTGTTCAAACAGTTCTACAGCCTTTTCCAATCGCAGATTGTTGAGGTATTCCACTACGGTCATGTTCATGTGTTTTTTGAAAAAACGCATAAAGTAATATTCGCTGAAATAGCACTGGGCAGCGAGACCGGCAACCGTAAGCGGCTCGGCATAGTGCAGATGGATATAGTCCAGTACGGTTTTTAATTTTTCAGAGGCGTTTGCGGTGTCGACAGATCGTTTCCCGTCCGGGGTACGGTACTGCAGGAGCAGGAAAATAACCTGCAGCAGTAATGCCTTAATGGACAGTTCGTATCCCTCAACCGGATTTGCAAAGAGAGAACTGATCTGTGCAAAAATTTTGCGCAGAGATACATAAGCCGGATGGGTCGGACGGATCAGACAGGGAACCGACAGTTCTTCATTGGTCAGTGGCATCAGATAACGGGTGGAGCAGATATCGGTCGCATTTCCACCGAGAAAGTTCATGTGAAACACATAGGTTTCGGACTGGTAAAGCGCAGACTGTCCGCGGGAGACCGAGTGCAGCAGCAGAGGCGGGATAAAAATCAGATCGTCTTTTTCCACAGCGTAGGAAGTAAGGTCGATCTGGTAGCTGGCATCTCCTTCGGTGATGAGTGTAAATTCAGCCTCTTCGTGCCAGTGCGTTGTTATGACCGGATAATCCGGCTTTAAAGAAGTGATATATTTCTGTATGGGGAAGGTTGCGTCACCGTGACGGGCATCTTCTTTCTGTTCAAGGGCAAGTGTCTGTAACCGTTTCATGGAAAATTCTCCTTTGTCTTATGAGAGCAGTATTGTGTTATAAAAAGTAAGAATTATGCAAGATAATTTTGAAATTCCAAACTATAATGACAGTATAATGTTACAGAAACAAATTGTCAAAGGACATGGAGATACAGGCGAAGGAGGACATGGACATGCAGAAAAAATGGTGGCATGACAAGGTGGCATATCAGATTTATCCAAAGAGTTTTTGCGATACAAACGGAGATGGGATCGGTGACCTGCGGGGCATTATTTCCAAACTGGACTATTTAAAGGAACTTGGAGTTGACATTATCTGGCTTTCTCCAATCTATAAGTCCCCGTTTGTGGATCAGGGCTATGATATTTCGGACTATTATGCAATCGCTGAAGAATTCGGAACGATGGAGGAATTCGACGAACTGCTTGCGGAGGCCAAAAAGAGAGATATGTATCTGATTATGGATCTGGTTGTCAATCACTGCTCCGACAAGCATGAATGGTTTCAGAAAGCACTGGCGGATCCGGACGGACCGTATGCCGATTATTTTTATTTCCGGAAGGGAAAGAATGGAAATCCACCGAGCAATTACCGTTCTTATTTCGGGGGAAACTGCTGGGAGCCGGTACCGGGATCGGACAAATATTATTTCCATATGTTCGCAAAGGAGCAGCCGGATTTAAACTGGGAAAATCCAAAACTGAGGGAAGAAATCTACCGGATGATCAACTGGTGGCTGGACAAAGGACTGGCAGGTTTTCGGATTGATGCGATCATCAATATTAAAAAAGATCTGGCATTTCCGGATATGGAGCCGGATGGTGACGATGGACTGGCAAGCTGTTGGCGTATGGTCGAAAATGTAGAAGGTGTCGATGAGCTGCTTGAAGATTTAAAGAATCATACATTTGCTAAAAAGGATGCATTTACGGTAGGGGAAGTATTTAACATTGGGGTGGAAGACCTGCCGGACTTTATTGGAGAAAATGGACATTTTTCTACAATTTTTGATTTCAGCGCCCATATGCTCAGTGACGGGGAACACGGATGGTACGATGCGCCACCAATTTCTTTTGATGCGTGGAAAAAAGCAATCACAGATTCCCAGATGCGGGTACAGAATGTCGGGTTCGAGGCAAATATCATTGAAAATCACGATGAGCCGCGCGGCGTTTCCCGTTTTCTGCCGGATTATGCGCAAAATGCGGACGGGGCAAAGATGCTTGGTACAGTAAGTGTTCTGCTGCGTGGAATTCCGTTTATTTATCAGGGGCAGGAGATTGGCATGCAGAATGCCAGATGGAACAGTGTGGATGAATTCGATGATATCAGTACCAAAGACCAGTACAGGATGGCGCGTGAGGCCGGACTTTCGGATGCAGAAGCACTTGCCGTATGTTCGGCCATGAGCAGGGACAATGCACGGACGCCGATGCAGTGGAAGGATGCGCCGCAGGCGGGCTTTACCTCGGGAACTCCATGGCTGAAAGTCAATGATAATTATCCGGTGATCAATGTGGAAAAAGAGGAAGGGCAGCCGGATTCGGTTCTGCATTATTACAGAAAACTTATCGCATTGCGCAAATCCGGGGAATATCGGGAGTTGTTTACTTACGGAAAATTTGAGCCGGCATATGAGAATGCAGATCACGTAATGGCATATTACCGTATCCTGCAGGGACGCCGGGTTCTGGTAGCAGCAAATTTTGGAACAGATACCATAGAGCTGGATTGGGAAGTTCCGGCAAAAAAGGTACTTTTATCAAATAAAAAACGAACAAATGCCGAAAATAAGCTGATTTTAGAGAAATGTGAAGTGTTTGTGACGGAATGTAAATAGCGTTGCAATCTTATCGGATTTTGATATAATGAGAGCATACACGAATGTCTGTTTGGGGAGAGGAAAGGTATGCCGCAGTATATCGCAATTGATCTGAAATCATTTTATGCATCCGTAGAATGTGTGGAGCGTGGACTTGATCCGCTGACCACCAATCTGGTGGTGGCGGATGAAAGCCGCACGGAAAAAACCATCTGCCTGGCAGTTTCTCCATCCCTGAAAAAATATGGGATTCCGGGAAGGGCCAGGCTTTTTGAAGTGGTTCAGAAAGTAAAACAGGTAAACCGCAGCCGAAAAACCGGTGAGCCGGAATTGTCGTACATTGCGGCACCTCCGCGGATGGCACTTTATGTGGAATACAGTACGCGGATCTATGATATATATCTGAAATATGTGGCGCCGGAAGATATTCATGTATATTCGATTGATGAAGTGTTTATGGACGTGACACATTATCTGAAAACCTATGGAATGACAGCTTATCAGCTGGCGCAGACTATCATTCTGGATGTGCAGGATCACATTGGGATCACGGCCACTGCCGGGATCGGAACCAACCTGTATCTGTGCAAAATCGCAATGGATATTGTGGCAAAGCACATCGATGCGGATGAAAACGGTGTGCGCATTGCCCAGCTGGATGAAAAAAGTTACCGTAAACTGCTTTGGGACTACCGGCCGATCACGGATTTCTGGCGTGTCGGACCGGGATATGCGAAGAAACTGGCAGAAAACGGAATGTATACCATGGGAGATGTGGCGCGCTGCTCCATCGGAAAAGAAACAGATTATTATAATGAAGATCTGCTTTACAAACTGTTTGGTGTGAATGCAGAACTTTTGATTGATCATGCCTGGGGGTACGAACCGTGCACGATTGCACAGATCAAAGCGTATCGTCCGCAGGCGAACAGTTCCGGATCGGGACAGGTATTGCAGTGTCCGTACCCGGCAGATAAAGCAAGGATTGTTGTGCAGGAAATGACAGACCAGCTGGTACTGGATCTGGTGGAGCATGGATTCGTGACGGATCAGATAGTGCTGACGGTTGGCTATGATATCGAAAATCTGACAGATCCGGTGCGGGCAAAAAGATATCACGGGGAAGTGACTACGGATCGTTACGGAAGAAAGATTCCAAAGCATGCGCATGGGACAGCAAATTTGCAAAATCATACATCTTCTGCCATTACGGTAGTAGAAAAAACACTGGAATTATATGACAGAATTATAAATCCGGATCTTTTGATCCGCAGGATCTATGTTACGGCATGCCATGTACGCACAGAGCAGGAGGCACAAAAAGAACAGACTTATGAGCAGATGAGCCTGTTTGATTTTGCGGAAGAAACCGAGGAACAGAAGGCACAAAAGCAGGCATTGCAGAAGGAAAAACAGATGCAGAAAGCCATGCTTTCCATTAAGCAGCGTTATGGGAAAAATGCCATTTTAAAAGGAACCAATTTCAAAGAAGGGGCAACCATGCGGCAGCGCAACGGGCAGATTGGAGGACATCGGGCATGAACCGGCTGGAAAATACGCATCGTTATGATGACATCATAGATCTGCCGCATCCGGTTTCGAAAAAGCATCCGCAGATGCCATCGGAAGACCGGGCCGCACAGTTTTCTCCGTTTGCAGCATTGACCGGTTATGAACGCGCCATCCGGGAAAAAGAAATGCAGCATGAGGAACGGATGATGCTCGGGGAGGGCATCAGCAGGGAAACTTATGATTCAGAATAAGGACAACATATTTTTTATGATTAAATTCATACGATATACTAAGCAGGAAATTTGTGTGGTATGAAATGGCGGACAAAAAACAATGGAAAAGATATGTGGGGTATGCACTGTTTCTTTTCCTGTCATACAGCATTGGAAACGCAGCGGCTGTTGTAAGTACAATGACACTGCAGCCGGAGAAAGTGGAGAAAGAAATGAAAACAGTTGCAATTACCTTTGATGACGGGCCGAATCCGGAATATACACCGAAATTGCTGGACGGATTAGAAAAACGTGGTGTAAAAGCCACTTTTTTTCTGCTGGGAGAAGAGGTAAAACAGTATCCGGATGTCGTCAGACGGATGCATGATGACGGACATCTGATCGGTGTTCATTCTTATAAACATGTTAATTTTAAGGAAGTGGGCACGGCATGCACTTTGCAGCAGATTGAAAAAACACAGAAGGCGATTTATGATGTGACGGGAGAATATGCAGGATATATCCGTCCACCTTACGGATGCTGGCAGAAGGAACTGGATGCGCAGGTAAATCTGATCGAAGTACTGTGGAATGTAGATCCGCGGGACTGGGCAACGACCGATGCGGATACTGTGGTTCAGAGAATTCTAAAGGATACTAAGCCGGGGGACATTATTCTGCTTCACGATGCTTCGGCGTCATCTGTACAGGCGGCATTTACGGTCATAGATACCTTGCAGAAACAGGGATATTCGTTTGTCACGGTCGAGGAGCTTTTGTTAGAGTAGCATACTTGAATGTTCCGGTGATCTCGTGGTAAAATAACTAGCAGACCCAATCATTACAAGCTGAAAAAGAAGGAATAAAAAATGAGTAACGATAAATTTGACACGGCACGGCAGGTGCTTCGTCAGCAGAAATTAACAGGAGAACGCGCACTGTTTCAGTCTGAAAATCTGGCGGTATATGACAGTGTGTTTGAGAATGGGGAATCCCCGTTGAAGGAGAGCAGCAGTCTTTATCTGGATAATTGTCTGTTCCGGTGGAAATATCCGCTCTGGTATTGCAAACATGTCGATGTAAAGGAATGTACCTGGTTTGACATGGCGCGGGCCGGGGTATGGTATACCGATGATATTTCGGTAAGAGATTCCATTGTAGAAGCACCAAAAAATTTCCGCCGTTGCAGGGGAGTAACCCTGACAAATGTAAATTTCCCGAATGCAGAGGAAACCCTCTGGAACTGTACCGATGTAAACCTGTCCTATGTGCAGGCACACGGGGATTATTTTGCCATGAATTGTAAAAATATGCAGCTGGATCATTTTGAACTGGTTGGAAATTATTCATTTGATGGTGTGGAAAACATGGAGATCCATCATGCACGCATGCTTTCCAAAGATGCATTCTGGAACAGCAATCATGTTACTGTGTATGACAGTTTTATTTCGGGAGAATATCTGGGATGGAATGCCAGAAATCTTACACTTGTCAACTGTACGATTGAGAGCCTGCAGGGCATGTGTTATATAGAAAATCTGAAAATGGTGAACTGTAAATTGATTAATACGACACTGGCATTTGAGTATTCCACGGTGGATGCACAGATTGTAAATACCGTGGACAGTGTGCTCAATCCTTCCGGCGGAATCATCCGGGCGGATAAGATTGGAAAACTGATTTTGGAAAAAGACAAGGTAGATCCAGGGAAAACCACAATTATATGTACAGAAGATGAAGGGGAGGGACAACGATCATGAAAGCAAGTCACAGAAAAGACGTCATTATTGCCAGAATTATTTTTGCCATAATCTGCGCAGCACTGCTCGCAGGAATTATATCACTTATCGTATGGCTTCATGGGCGGAATGCAGGGAAAAACCAGACACCGGAAACGGAAATCACAAATAATGCACCGCCGGCAGACAACAGCAATCTGCCACCGGTAACGGAACAGCCGCTGGACGAAGACGGACAGAGTGTATGGACAAGCACGGATGGCGTAAATTTCCGTGCAGAGCCGAATACAGACAGTGAAATTCTTACCGTTCTCGTGACGGGAACGAAGCTGACACTGCTGGGAGAAGAAAACGGATGGGTGCAGGCAGAATATAACGGACAAAAAGGATATGTCAGTTCAGACTATGTTACCGATCAGGAACCGGATACAACAACGCAGGAAACAGAGTAACGGAAAGGGGAAACAATGAGTACAGCAGGAAAAATTATGTCCTTCCGACAGGATGGAAATGAGATTTGTGTGAAGTATGAACAGCAAAAACTGGTGGTGAAAGCCATAAGGGATGATATTGTCAATATTTTTGTGCCTTACAGAACAAAAGAACATTATTCTAAGGCCATTGATGGAGACAAGGCGGTTGCGACAGAACTGACGGCAGAGCAAAAAGGAGAAGATCTGGTAATTGCAACCGATAAGATCCGGATGCAGTTTGGAGAAAATCTGGAAATGGTGATTACGAGACCGGACGGGACTCCGCTTGTCCGGACACACCGGCAGGGCAGAAGTGTTTGCGGGGAAGTCAGTGAGCAGATGAAACAGATTCTGGAGTCGGAAGGGCATGATACGTCGAATCTGGGCGCACATGATTATCCGGTACAGATGATGTTTGATCTGGACGAGGGGGATGATTTTTACGGTCTGGGTGATAAGACCGGATTCCTGAATAAAAAAAATTATGAGTATGAGAACTGGAATTCCGATATTCCACAGGCACACAATGAGGACTATCATGCGCTGTACAAGTCGATTCCGGTGCTCTTTTGCAAGAAAAAGAATGACGTATATGGCATGTTTTTTGATAATACGTTCCACAGCTATCTCAATCTGGGCAAAGAAAATCCGGAATATTATTTTTACGGCGCGGATGATGGCAATCTGGATCTGTACTTCCTGGGTGGAGAAAAACTGACGGATCTGATTGAAGAATATACATATCTGACCGGGCGGACACCGCTGCCGCAGCGATGGACGCTTGGATACCAGCAGAGCCGCTGGGGCTATCAGTGCGCAGAAGATATCCGTGATGTGGCAGAACATTTCCGTGATCTGGATATTCCGTGTGATGCCATTCATTTTGACATTGATTATATGGATGGGTATCGTGTGTTTACATGGAATGATGCAAAGTACGGAAAACCTGGGGATCTGATTGCGGAAATAAAAAAACAGGGCTTTAAAACGGTAACGATCATTGATCCGGGAACCAAAGTCGATCCGGACTATTTTATGTGTAAAGAAGGCGAAGAGAACGGATATTTTGCGACCGATACACAGGGAACTACCTATGTCAATGAGGTTTGGCCGGGAGATGCAAATTATCCGGATTTTGGACGCCGCAAAGTACGCGACTGGTGGGGAAAACACCATAAGTTTCTGGTCGACATCGGTGTGGACGGTGTATGGAATGATATGAATGAGCCGGCAAGTTTCCGTGGCGAGCTGCCGCAGGATGTTGTATTTCATGATGAGGAGCGTACGACAAATCATGCGGAAATGCACAATGTATATGGACATTATATGAGCCGTGCGACCTTTGAGGGACTGCAGAAACTTTCCGATAAGCGTCCGTTTGTTATCACACGTGCAGCGTATGCAGGAACACAGAAATATGCGACCGTGTGGACCGGAGATAATCAGAGTCTGTGGTCGCATCTGCAGATGATGGTGCCGCAGCTGTGTAATCTCGGTATGAGTGGATTTGCGTTTGCCGGAACCGACATTGGCGGATTCGGTGCGGATACGACCCCGGAACTTCTGACCCGGTGGATCGAGGCTGCCGTATTTTCTCCGCTGTTTCGAAATCATTCCTGTCAGGGAACACGCAGACAGGAGCCGTGGCAGTTTGATGATCAGGTGGTGGGAATCTATCGAAAATATGTAAAGATGCGTTATCGTTTCCTTCCGTATCTGTATGATCTGTTTTATCAGGGAGAACAGACCGGACTTCCGGTTATGCGTCCTCTAGTTCTGCATTATCCAAAGGACCCGGAAACCTATAACCTCAATGGGGAGTTCCTGGTAGGAGAAAATCTTCTCGTTGCCCCGGTATTGGAGCAGGGAGCCACGAAGAAAATGGTGTATCTGCCGGAAGGGGAGTGGTATGATTACTGGACTGGAGAGAAAATTACCGGAGGAAAGTATTTCCTGCGGGATGCACCGATTGATTTGTGCCCGATGTACCTGAAAGAAGGAACGATGATCCCGATGTATGAAAAAATGGCGTATGTTGGAGAAAAGCCGTACCGTACGCTGTATCTGCTGACAACTCCGGGAGAGGCTTCTTACGATCATTTTCAGGATAATGGAGAGGACTATGCCTACCGTAAGGGTGTGTATAATTTATATCATTTCCATAAGAATGCACAGGGAGTACTGGAAACGGAAATGCGGCACAAAAATTATCCGGAATACGAGCAGATATGCTTAAAAATAGTAGGAAAATAAGAACAAAAAACCGTTGCATGGCATAGTCTATAATGATGACAGGATGGAGCATGCAAGTGGATTATTCAAACGATTTTTACCCAAAGATTCCGTTTTATATGACATATCCGATGCAGAGTATGTATCTGACAGAGATGGAATATGAAAAAGATATGGAACGAATGAAACAGTACTATCCGGCAGAGACAAAAGAGATCATGGAGCTGGTGGAACAGAGGCTTGACCAGCTGGAATATGAGGGAAGCCGCATCTACGATGAGGAACCGGACCGCCTGATGATACAGATGGAAATTGATGGAATTTACCGGAAACTGTCCGAAGTGCAGAAAAAGAAAGAGAACCGGATCGAAGGAAACATGCAGGCGGCATCATATTTCGAAATGGTTCCGGCTTCTATCGCCGGAGAAACTATGACAACACAGGAACGGGAATGTGGGAATCCGTGGCTTTGCAGTATGATCGGTGTGCTGTTTGGTGCGGAAATGTGCAAACGGCGCTGCCGGCATCGCAGATGCAGGAGATGGATGTAACGGCAGAAATTACAGCCATAGTTTAAGAAGGAAAAGATAAATGAACAGGAAAGTAATTAAACCAGTGGTGCTGTCAGGGCTTTTTCTGGCAGCACTGATTGTTTTCAGTATCATAACCAATCAGGATAATAAAGATATGACAACGGCGATGAAGGAGGCAACCCTTCCCATCGTCCAGTTTTATGAAGGAAATAACAGCGTGGCACAGCTGCACGGATACGTATCGGAAATGAATATTACAAAGATGCGGGATGGAATTGTGCCGGTAGACCATACACGACTGCTTCCGCTGAAAATTAATACATATGGACAAAAAATCAGAGGCATTGCTTATGAAATCCGGAGTCTTGATGATTCCCGGCTGGTTGCAAAGGGAGATGCACAGGGGATCAAAGAAAAAAATAATGAAATCTCTGCAAACCTGAAAATCCAGAATATCCTCGGAAAAGGGGAAGAATATGAACTGATTGTTATTCTTGCTTCAGGAAAAAATAAGATCCGGTATTACACCCGGCTGATGCAGACACAAAACGATGATACTCAGGCATGTATGGATTTTGCACTGCAGTTTCATGAATATACATTCCGGGATGATGCAAATAAATTTATTCCGAAATATATGGATGCGGCAACAGGCGATACCAGTACACTCAATTATGTGGATTTAAGCTGTACCTTAAACCAGATTGCCTGGGCAGATTTAAAACCAGAGCAGATGGGAGAACTCGAGGCATCTTTCAAGGAAATCAATGATTCCTATGATGTGATCACACTCCGGTATGTGGTGACCACCAAAGGAACCGGTGGGGAAACCGAGTATTATAATGTGGAAGAATATTATCGTCTGCGTATGACGGAATCCCGTATGTATGTCTTAAATTTTGAGCGTACTTTAAATCAGATTTTCCGTGGGGAAAACCGGTTTATTACAGATAATAATCAGATCCAACTTGGCATACGTGACAAAAATATTGAATATGCTGTAAGTGAGACCGGAGATGTGATCGCGTTTGTACAGCAGGGAGAACTCTGGTGCTTTGACCGTGTAAATAATAAGATTGTACAGGTATTCAGTTTCCTTGGGGCAGAGGGGATCAATGCGAGGGATAACTGGGATCAGCATGATATCAAAATTGCCCGTGTGGATGAAGCGGGAAGTATTGATTTTGTTGTATATGGATATATGAACCGTGGGGATCATGAAGGCGAAGTGGGCACGGCAGTATATCATTATGATGGTCTGGTACACACTATAGAGGAAGAAATTTTTATCCCGTCGGATGTTTCCTATGAAATACTCAAAGCACAGATGGGGCAGTTAATGTATGTGAACGAAAAGGGGACATTTTACCTGATCATGGATCAGAAACTTTACAGTATAGATACGGACAAGCGGACTCCGGAAGTGCTTGTGAAAGATCTGAAAGAAAGCTGTTATAAAGTGTCGGAATCGAATCAGTATTTTGCGTGGGTAGACAGCGACAAAGAATACAAAAGCGATGTGATTCACCTGATGAATTTGAAAAATGCTTCTGTCTATGATATCAAGGCAAAAAAGGGAGCGTATATTCTTCCGCTTGGGTTTATCGATGAAGATTTTATTTACGGAGCAGCAAAGAAAGATAAGGTGATGGTTGCAGCAGCGGGAAATACGGTTTTCCCGATGAAAAATTTAACCATCATGGATACTTCCGAAAATTCACACAGTATCTTAAAGACGTATAAACCGTCCAGGGGAAGTATCGGTTCCATTTCGGTGGAGGATTATACAATTACCATTCATCTGATCAAAAAGTCCGGCGGACATTATGTGGCTGCAGGAACCGATGCGATCATGAACCGTGAGGGAGACACGGAAGAAAAAGTTACCGTGGGATCAACCGTGACAGATCGCAAGGAAACACAGTACCAGCTTATGATGAAAAATGGGGCAGATGCATCCAAAATTAAAATGCTGACTTCCAAATCTGTTTTACTCGAAAATCCGCGTGATGTTTCCGTGAAAAATAAGGAGTCGCAGGAATACTTTTATGTGTACAAAAAAGGTGATGTGCTGTTTGCAACCGATGAGATCGCGGATGCCATCGTCTGCGCCAATAATCATATGGGAGTTGTGGTGGATTCCAAGCAGCAGTATGTATGGATGCGTGCGCGTAAATCGGCACAGACGGCATTTAGCAGCCTGAAAGTAAACGATGTGGATAAGAGTTCATCATCCGTGGTTCAGGCGGTCAGTGCCATGCTTAATTACAGAGGAAACGGGCTCAGTGTAAAAGAACTCATTGACAATGGAGGAACCCCGAAAAGCGCGATTGAAAATACATTAAAAGATTCAGTTGTTCTTGATATATCCGGCTGCACAGTAGAGGAGATTCTGTTTTATGTCAGCAAGGGCAGCCCGGTATTTGCAATGACCGGAACAGACAGTGCCGTATTAGTGACGGGATATACCTCTGGAAGCATTTATTATTATGATCCGCAGACCCATTCCACGAGGTCAAAAAGTTATAAAGATGCGGATGACTGGTTCCGGAAAGCAGGATACATTTTCTTTACTTATTTGGACCGTTAATTTTCATTGTAAAAATGAACAATTAAGGACAAGGTTTTATGGATGATTCGTGAAGATTTAACAGAAATAAAGTTAATATATTGCAATTCCTGGATAAGTGAGATATATTTGAGAATATGTTATACAGTTTTGGAAAGGGAGAGCGTATGAGTAAGAAAAATGTGATCGTTTCTAATGTGTCAGAAGGACACGACAATCCAATCGCAGAACTTGTTCAGGTAGCATGTCAGTTCGACAGTGATATTATGTTGGAGAGCGATAACCGCAGAATTAATGCAAAGAGCATTATGGGAATTATGGCGTTTAATCCATCCGATGGAATGTCGGTTGATATTGTGACGGAGGGTGCCGATGAAGAAGCAGCGCTTGATGCAATTGAAAAATTTTTAGTATGTGAATAATTCTGGTTAGGAGGAATCGTTATGCAGGAGAAGAAGTTAAACAAAGCAGTTTCTGACGTGAAGCTGATGAAGACACCAGAGGGAAAGACAGAAGTTAAAAATGCGGTTAAGGATGCTACAAAAAAGGTAGAATCAAAAGTCGGGGATGTTGCTGAGGCAGCAGCAAAGAAAGCAGAAGTTGTAGAAGAGAAGGCAAAAGAAGTTGCAAAGGCAACAACAAAGGCTGTTGTTGAGAAGGCAGAACCTGTTGTGAAGAAAGCTGCAACGAAAGCAAAGGCTGCTACAAAGGCAAAGAAAGAAAAACAGCCGGCAAAGACCGAAATCATTGTTCAGTATCAGCAGAATGCTGCAAATCTTGGAGAACTTGAGGATAAGGTAAAGAAACAGTTTGTAGCTGAGGGACATCGTGCCGGATGCATTAAGACATTAAATATTTATGTAAAGCCGGAAGAGTACAAGGCATATTATGTAATCAATGACAAGTTCTTCGGAAGTGTAGATCTCTTCTAAGCGAGTTTTATTACCCATACATGATATAAAGGACGACTGCAGATGCAGCCGTCCTTTTTACGTGGTATGAGACAGGATATTCATAAAAAAGAGTATAAAAAAAGAAACCGGATAAACAGTTTCTTTAAAAGAGCGGGTGATGGGAATCGAACCCACGTATCCAGCTTGGAAGGCTGGTGTTCTA
>OKVH01000716.1_pt1 | contig 17798 bp, 10 predicted proteins | sample 1604791 | NCBI WGS metagenome assembly OKVH01 (sample SAMN01760919, study PRJEB22395) | human gut metagenome | reverse complement strand
TGAAAGTCCTTTGTTTTCGGTCAAAAAAAGAAGGGACTAAGCCAGAATGCCTTGGGTTTCAAGGTCTTTCTGATTTAGTCCTATTATCGCACAATAATCCTTCACGATCAGAGTACGCACCAGCCCCGCCTCGATAAGCGTTACGATGTCCTGCCACGCGGGACGGTCAAAGTTGGTGCCACTGTAACCATCGTCCGCCATGAACACGGGGTTCTGAAATCCATTGTCGGCGGCGTACTTCTCCAGATAACTGCGCTGATTGACGATGCTGTTGCTGTCACCAGCGTGGTCGTCCTCCTGGCTCAAGCGACCATACAGGATGTCCACCGGCTCTCCGTTCTTGATGATGTTGGCTGTGATTTGACTTGCCATGTTTCCTCCTTTCTCAAGGGCAAGCCGATGCGGTACACACACCATACCGCAAGGCTCGTCCAAAGTCTACTGAAAGAATTACCGTTTTTCCTTCTCTATACTTGAGTCGATGCAGACCAGCAACTTCTTCGTGGCGGTAGTTGTTGGCTGGCCGGGGAAGATAGAGGTGACATGGAAGCAGTGCTTGCCCACCATCATGTCACGCTCCACGATGACAGCATCCTCGTCATAGTGATAAGTTGTATCACGGAATACAGGCTGCACACCATCGTCTGTCTCACGCAGCAGAGTACGTTCCGGCTGGTAGCTGCCCAGCATACCGGTCTGCTTGTATTCTTCGTATTCAGTCATAATAGTCCTCCTGAATCACATCCTTCAGCGAGATCGTGCCGCGTGTGCTGGTGACCTCGCGGACGCTGCCGCCACGCATCTTGTTGTATTCTTCGCGTGTCATATCTACGTCTGCGGCCAGCAGGTGGTTGGTGATGTTGTGTTCCACGGTCAGGTTAAACAGCAGCTTGGCCATACGGTTTGCGAACACGCCCAGCGTACCTTCCAGCACATCCGCCACTGCGTGTGGCAGGAACGCACCGGCGTTCTGCACCTTCAGGTAGCCATCGTAGAACCGAACCGCCTTCTCCACGAACTCACTTTGGCTGCCGCAGTTAGCCAGCGGCGCGTTTATTTCTATCATTTTCTTCGCTTCCGGCGTAAGCCAAAAAGCGTACTTTTCCTTGTTATTTGTCATCTCGGCTTTCCTCCTTGAATTATTGCCACGACCCCGCGGCTTTTCCCGTAATTGCGGGATCATTTCTGTTCTCGACCCCACCGCCCACCGAAAAAGCCACTTTACGACCCCTGTGGCTGACCCTGTGAAACTGCCCGCACTGTGGGCAGAAGTGACCGGGGTGGGGCGGGCACAACCCCACCCCTTTCTCCTGCTTCGCTTTCGGCGCACCGAAAAGCTCCCCAACACGCGCCCAAATAGGCTGGGTGGTATCCGTACCCCACCTCAGCCCTGCGAGGCCACACATCGGCCCACAGGCGGCAACACGGCGGGCAACCGGCGTGAGGCGCGGTGTGGCTGCGAATTTCCCTTTTCCTTCCCTGGGTTTGCTCCAAAATCGTGATTTTTCCGGAGCAAAATAGCATCGTGTACCTCTGCCAAAAATCGGTACATTTTCGCTCTGTGACGGCTGTGACAGGTGTGACGGCAAATTCAACACAGGTACCATATCAGTTTTTCCCGTCACTGCCGTCACTCCCGTCACACGGAAGGCAAAGGATACTCAGCATCCGCGTTGTCCGTGTGCGTTCGCTGACCACGCGGATACCGTTCTGCTCCAGTACCTCCGCGTACTTCACCAGCCGCTTGGACAGCACACTGGGCGTTAGCCTCTCCCCTGTCTTTGCTTCCAGCAGCGCACTCAACTCCGTAGCTGTTCCCTCGAAGCTGCCCAGCCCCCGCAGAAAGACAGAGAGGGAAATTGCCTCCGGGTCGATGGAAGTGCGTTCCCCCTCCACCGGCTCTGTCAGCCGCCATGTGTAGCCGCTCTTATCGAATACCAACGGCAGCTCGCGGTATTCTATGTCCCGTCCGGTGCAGTACAGGGTCGCTTCACCGCTGCCGCGCCTACGTTCCTTCAGCACGAAGTTGCTGTCTGTCGCTCCGCTGATGCCCGTCGTGCCGGAGATCATGTTCATGGGGTCATCATCGTTCATCTTACGGAGATGGTGAATGAGCAGGATAGCGATGTGGTGCTTGTCCGCCAACGCTTTCAGTACAGAGATGTCACGGTAGTCGTTGGCGTAGGGATTGCCGCTGTCGCTGCCGGTGCGGATGCGCTGTAATGTGTCGATGACCACCAGCGAGGTGTCGGGGTGCTGTGTAAGAAAGTTGGTGAGCTGCTCCTCCAGCCCCTCGCCGATGCCTGCGGCGATGGTGGCGAAGTGCAGTGCCTCCGGCGCGTCGTCGGTGATCTGAAACAGGCGGCTTTGGATACGGGTGAGGCTGTCCTCCAGGCAGAGGTAGAGCACAGTGCCTCTATGGGTCGGGAAGTCCCACACGCTTGTTCCCTGCGCCACTTGCAGACACAGCCATAGAGCCAGCCACGATTTGCCCACCTTCGGTGCTCCGGCAAGGATGTGTAACCCCTGCGGCAGCAGCCGGTCTATGATGAACCGTGTGGGCGGCAATGTAGTGGACAGCAGCGTGTCCGCGTCGATGGTAGAGAGCGTTTTTCTTGATGTCATAGCAGTCCTCCTTTGACAATTTATATCACCTACGATTATTCGAGTGCTGCGATGGTACCATTTCCCTTGACATTTGGCAATAGATAATTTACAATATTCGCAGATACACTATTATTCGAAATAGATTATCAATCGCAGGAGGGACGCGCCGTGGGAATATTGGGAAAAGATATGTTCGATATGGACAGGATGTACACCAACACACGCGTCGAGTTTGGTGCGGCGGGATACTGGGTGGAGGAGAAGGTGTACCCGCTGCCATACGGATTTGTGCTGACGGAGATCCTCAACATGGATGTCACGCCGTTTCAGGAAGCATTGGATGAGCTGGAGAGCGTGATCTCCCAGAGCCATACCGAGGCGGTATTGGGAACGTTTTTCAATGCTCTGAAATGGTTTGGGCGGCTGCCGCTGTACCGCAGCTACTTGTATCTGGCACAGGATATAGAGATGGTCTCGGTGGAGGAACTATTCACCGGCGAAATAAGAGAAGAGATTGAGGAATTTGTACTGCAGCGCAGGAGCAAGCTGATCCCCTTCATGCAGGAGCAGGTCAAGGCCATCCGCTTCGTACAGGAACGCTACGCGTGGTTCTTGGATGAGCTTTTCAGCAAGGCCGTTTTCGAAAAGAAGAAAGGGCAGCGGAAGCTGCCCTTGGCGGAACACATTTTGCAGGCGCACTTGGAGCCGTTTATCAGCGGCGTCAGCCTCGGCGCGGACAGAGAGGTAGATGCGCCGCAGGTAAAGACGCAGTACATGCTCAAGGGGATGTACTGTACCGAGCCGGAGATCGTGGAGCGAATGTACTTTGACGGGCTGCTGGATTTCGTGTATGTGGAGTTTATGAAAGGTTTGCAGCGGGGCTTCGTGCCAAAGCGATGCGCCCACTGCGGACGGTGGTTCTTACAAAAGCCGGGAATGAGCTATACCTACTGCGACAGGCCGTCTGAGCAACTGGGAGGTAAGACCTGCCGGGACGTGGGGGCTATGACAAGTTTTAAGGAGAAGTCCAAGAACGATCCGCTATGGCAGATACAGATCCGCGCCTATAAAAAATACTTTGCCCGTGTCCGTAAGGGGACAATGAGCAAAGCGGATTTTGAAGTATGGTCACGGCAGTCGGAGCAGCTCCGCGACGCGGCGGTGGAGCGATACCGTTCCGCACGCACAGACGAGGAAAGAAACGAGATCGTCGATACGCTGAGAGTAAAACTGAATGAGGTATGAATATGATAGGGAGCCAGTCGAACGACCGGCTCCCTATTTTTTGCTTACACCGACGCAGAAGCTGCTCCGTGTATATCATCCGTACAGCACCACCACGATGTACTCATCTCTCGCCGCGTTGTAGTGGACGGTGCAGTTGAACCGAGCGTATGTGCTGATGACCTCTGCACCGTCCAGTGCTGCGAGGCTGGCGAAGGTGGCATCTACGTTGCCGCAGACGGCGGCGTCGAGTGCCGCCTGTCCACCGTGTTCTGCCAGCCACGCCACGCTGTCCGCTGTGCCGGGGTAGTAGCTGGAATCAGCAGCGGTCATGCTGGTGTCGATGGTCACGCCGTACTGTGCCCGTGCATACTCGTTGCCCACGCGCATGGCTTCCTCGATAGAGTAGATGTCGCCGGTGGCGGGAGGCGCAGAGAATGCTTCCTCTACCGGTTGCTCCGGCGCGGTATCTAAGTCTGCATCAGACGCGGGTTCTGGCGTTTGTGCGGGTGCGTCTGCCGTTGGCGGCTCGGCTGGCACAGTGACCGCGGGTTCCTCCAGCGGCGCAACAACGGGCGCGTGTTGCGACTGCGCGGGGATTTCTGATATGGTTGGTTCGACAGCTACTTCCGCTATTCCCGTCGGCACATCTTGTGTGTCAGTTGTGGGGATAGTCTCCTCCTGCACTATCGCGGGAACGGTGTCCACTTCCGGCGCAGCAGCCTGCCCGCAGCCTGTAAGCAGCAAGATGGTACAGATGGTCAGCAGTATCAACTTTTTCATAGTCGTGTTCTCCCTTCGGTTTTGGTAGCAAACACAACTACCACACAACCACAAACACGTCAATGGGAATGTGAAAGCCAGAGATGGTCACAAAGAGCCATCCATGGCTTTTTCTCCGCTATACTATTTTGTCTGACCGCATGGTTAGGTGGCCTCCCGAATATCTCCAGAGGCCAATGCGGTCCGGGAACTCCGCTTCCTATATCAGCGTTCTCTATATCATGGTGCCTCCATTATCCACCCATACCGCTGCCGAGATCATAGCCAAGGTCACAGGTATAGCACCACTCCACGACGTCGCCGTCCTTCACCTGGTAGCGGGAGCAGCCGTAGTTGGGATACCAGCCGTTGACGGCATACATCCAGCCGGAGAGCTTCCCTACATCGAACTCGTACAGATTGTGAATACCCTCGATATAGGCACTGTTATACACCGGCGTAAAGCTGGACTCCATGTGTATCTTATTTGCCTTGCAGACACGCTGCAGTACATCGTAGACACTTTCGCCGTCGCTGAACGTTACCTCTGTGGCTGGAAGAATGATACCGTCCTCCGGTACAAGGGCTTTCTTGCTCTCAGCACACTTATCCATATTGTCCAAAATCGTCTCGCAGGAGATGGATATAGTGCAGGTATACTTTGTGTCCGCATCCACGTTGCTGTCCTGCGGCTCTACAGGTGCCGGTTTACCCTCCGGCACCGGGTCGGTCATGTACCGATCCTTCTCCCCGCCGCCCTCCGTTGTCTGACGGCTCCCGCAGGCGGCGCAGCAAAGCATCACCGCCGCCAGCAGCAAGCATATCCCTCTCTTTTTCATGTGACAAACCTCCCCATCACTCTCACCGCCGCCCATTTCTCCCGTCATTCCGAGCCAGCCCCGAAACTCCTGTCATTCCGAGCCAGCCCCCAATATTGCTGTCACTGGTTCGCGATCCGCGTTCCCCGTCTCCGCGCCCGCAGGCGCGGACACCCTGTCATTCCGAGGCAGCCCGCAGGCTGACGTGGGAATCCGTCCCCCCGTCCCCGCGCCGCAGGCGCGGTTTCCCCTATTTTAATGGACATCCCGTCGGAAATCAACCCCCGCCATATTGACAAAGCATCATCTCCCCTATATAATTATAACGTAAAATTGAATATTCAGGTTGTGTGGTGTGGTGTGGCGGCCGCCGTAAAGACCGATTCCGGTCAGGCGGCAGTTCAAAAGGAATTGGGTGATACCCTCTGCGAACGGCACTGTGAACGCAAGGAAGTGACCAAAGCGGCGAAGCCGTGGCGAACAGCATCCATTGGGGCGCAAGCTTCGAGAAGGTAGGTCATGTACGGGAGACGTCAGTCTCGCGGCGTTAGGGCAGGAGAATTGCACGAAGGAGAAGCTGTGAGTGTAGCGGGCGTTCTCTCCGTGTGCAGGAAAGTCATCGTGCGCTGCTTTTATGGATAAAAGCAGCGTTTTTTCCGGGAAAAAACGTACCGCCTGTCCCTCCGGGGACGGGCGTTTTGTTTTGTATACCGGCGCGGCATAAGCCGTGTTTCCCACGAGCCGGGAGAGGTACACCGACCTCTCCCGGCTTCTTCCTTTCCCCGGCACCATGTTATCCTGTTATTTCAAATAGAGATCAACAGAAAGAAGGAGAAAAGAGAATGAAAAAACGTGTACTATCTCTGCTGCTGGCAGTGGTCATGGTATGGAGCCTTCTGCCCACGGCGGTGCTGGCGGCCGGCGGCGAACTGGCGGGCGACGGCCGCGCGGACAGCCCCTACCAGATCGCCGGCGCGGCTGACCTGATGGCCTTTGCCGAGATGGTCAACGGGGGTAAATCCGGTATCTGCGCCGAGCTGACGGCGAACATCGATCTCACCGGCGAGGACTGGGTGCCCATCGGAGTGAAAGGTGCATCCTACAGCGGTACCTTTGATGGAAAGTATTTTACGGTCACGCTGGACATCACGGCGGACGGCAGCTATGAATATGAGTACATCGGTCTGTTCGGCTATCTGGAGAATGCCGCTATCCGGAACCTCAAAACCGACGGCAGCATCCGGGTGACCGCAGATTGCCAGAGTTATCCCGTTGTGGGCGGCATTGCGGCGTGTGTAGGCTCGTATTCCGGCTTTACGAGCTGCAAAAATGCCACCGCCATCACCGTGGGCGAGGACACCGGCTTAAACGGCAACGGCGTGGGCGGCATTGTAGGCATGATGTACGCTGACGTCACCTTTGAGCAGTGCACCAACTGGGGAACCATCTCCGTTGGAAGCAATACATGCTGCATGGGCGTCGGCGGTATTGCTGGATACAGCGACAACGCCATTCAAATCAGCTATTGCTACAACTACGCGGACATAGAATACTACGATAGTGACGGCGCCATGGGCGGTCTCATCGGCAGCTGCAATAATGATATTACCGCTGTAGGCTGCTATTCCGCGGCCTCTGCTGAACCGCACAATGCACCCAGAGGGCTGGAAGGAAAGACACTCAGCGGAAATAACTATGGCGACTTGTTCGGCAACACGTCGTCGTATGAGCTGGAGCGTATGCTGATCTATTGTGATCAGTTTGGCGCCAATAACAATATCAGTGACGAGGATTTTGACGAAGCTCAGATCAGCAAATCCAACTATATGTCCCCCCAGGAGATGGTCGAATACCTCAACGGTGACGATGGCGCCATATACACCGCCGACAGCGACATCACCGGCGGCTGGCCCGTTCTCGCCTGGGAGCTGAAGACCCCCACCGTGGTGACCAACCCGGAGGAGGCGGCCTATGCCAAGGCGGAAAGTGATTTCAATACCGCCAAGGCCGCTGCGCTGGACGCGCTGAACAACGGCTTCAAGACGTACGATCAGGCCCAGTACAGCGACACCGGCTGGGCCTCTCTGAACAGCATTTACAACAAGGCCAAGGCAGCCCTGAACGGCGCCAGCCTTACCCCTTATGGCGAGCTGGAGGACAAGTCTGTCGACGCGATCACCGCCTACGCTCAGGCGGAGATCGACAAACTGATGCCCATTGCCCAGACGGCGCTGGCGGAGATGAAGGCAGTGCCCACCAAGGCACAGGAGACCCAGTTTGTCAAAGAAAAGGAAAACGCGATACGCGATCTGGAGGACGCCTATACCAACGAGCTGAAAGAGCTGAACGACCTCCGGGGCGAGGCCGCCGCCGTGTGGCACGGGATAAACGGCGAGGTCCTGACGCAGCTGGCGGAGAAGTCCGCTGCGCTGAAAGCCGCGCTGGACGCCGGCAAGGCCAAGCTGGAGGCCTGCACCAACACGGTCGCGCTGGACGCCACCCTGCGCAGCAGTCAGGCCGCGCTGTCCGCCGTGCTGCAGGACTTCACCGTGTCCGTGGACAGCGGCGTGGCGGACAAGTGGGACGGCAGCAGCAAGGCCCAGCCCTCCGGCAGCGGCACCGCCGCTTCTCCCTATAAGCTCGGCACCGCCGCGCAACTGGCCTGGTTCGCCGACACCGTCAACAGCGGCAGCCGCTCCGCCTGCGCCGTGCTGACGGCGGACATCGACCTGAACGGGCAGGAGTGGACGCCCATCGCCAACAGCGGCGTCAACAACGGTTACACCGGCACCTTCGACGGCCAGGGCCACGTCATCCACGGCATCTGCGTGACCACCGGCGTCAGCAGCCGTCCCCAGGGCCTGTTCGGCATCATCGCCCGCACGGGCACGGTGCGGAACGTCAAGGCCGCCGGCCGCGTTCTGGTCCGCCAGAGCAGCGGCGCCGGCCTGATCGCCGGAGAGAACAACGGCGTCCTCTACAACTGCGAGGCGTCCGCCTTCCTGAAAAACAGCTATAACGCCGGCAGCACCGGCAGCAGCGTGGGCAACATCGGCGGCATCGCCGGACACATGGCCGCCGGCTACATAGAGAATTGCCGCGCCTATGGCCTGTTCCTGGCCAACCCGGAGAGCTACGACGAGGGAAATCTGGTGAACTCCTCCATGCTCTGCCAGATCGGCGGCATCGTGGGCGGCATGGGCGCCTCCCAGGAAAAGGACGGCTGCCTGGTGCGCTACTGTGAAAACCACCTGCAGATCGACTGCTACACCTTCACCTACGGAAATTCTTCCCCCTGCGGCTACGCCATCGGCGGCATTGTGGGCGGCAGCGGCATCGGCAAGGTGCGGGAGTGCGTGAACCGCGCCGCCGTCACCGGCGGGTATGACGTGGGCGGCATCGTAGGCTCGGCGACCCCCGGCGAGGGCGCGTCCTTCTCCGCCGCCTATGTGGAAAACCGCGGCACGGTTCGCTCCGGCAGCTCCACCGCCGGCGGCCGCGGTGCCGGCGGCATCCTCGGCAAGGCCGGCAGCGAAAAGACCACCGGCGGCAGCAGCCAGTATGTGGGCGATGTGTCCCTGACCCACGCCTATAACAGCGGCGCCGTCTCGGCGGCGGCCAGCGGCACCACCAACGGCATTGCCGGCGGCATCATCGGCGTATGGCTCAGCGGCACCGTCACCCACGCCCGCAGCAGCAGCGACACCTCCCTGTGGGGCATCGCGAATATGGCCACCACCGGCAGCAGCGACACCGCCAAGGTCGCCAGCTATGGCTCCCCCGTCCGCGCCGACGGCGGCACCGCGCAGAAGCTCTCCGCCACCCAGGCCCTGCTGGGTAAGCTGATCCGCTTTGACGCCAAGCGGGACGGCAGCTACGCCGTCTACGGCGACCAGAGCGCGGCCTACAACGCCGTTATCATGGACTACGTCCGCCGCATCGAGGAGGCGGCAGACAGCGCCGTGGGCGCCCTGCTGACCGAGGCCGACGCCGCGCTGTCCGCTGTGCCCACCCAGCTGCAGGCCGACAAGGCCGCGCTGCTGGCGGATATGCGGGCCTACGCCGCGGCCAACATCTACGACACGGACGAGCAGTCCGCCATGGACGCCCTGCTGGAGACCGCCGCCCAGGCCATCGACAGCGCCGCCACCGTGGCGGCCGTGGCCAAGCTGCGGCAGGTCTATATGGGCACGGAGAATATCGACGGCGAGCTGGCGGGGATCAAGACCTATCCCGCCAAGGCCGCAGACGAGCTGTATAACAAGTATATCTTCGACCGGAGCTATGCCCCGGAGGACATGGCCAAGGCCCTGCGCGCCTATGAGGGCTGGAAGCTGAAGCTGTTCAGCGCCCCGGACCTTGACGGCGTGGAGGCGGTGTACGCCGACGCCCGCAAGGCCATGGACGCTCTGACCAGGGACTTCACCACCGGCGACACCGCGCCGGACATGGACACCGCCGCCTCCGCCGCCCGGGCGCTGGCCCGGCAGGAGGTGCTGGACAGCCTGGCCATGCTGGAGCAGGGCTACATCGACGCTCTGACGGCCATCGCCGGTGACATGGACGCCCTCTCTTATGCGTGGAAGGCGCGTCTCACCGCCGTGCTGGACAGCGGCAAGGCCGCCCTTCACGCGGCGGCCACTCCGGCGTTGGAGGACATCGACGACTACGGCGTGCTGGAGGACAAGCTGGCCACCGGCAAGCAGGCTCTGTCGGACATCTTCGCCGACGTCTCTGCCCGGCTGACGGCCCTGGCCGCCTCCGCCGCCAACGAGAGCGCCTGGAACGGCACCACTGTCGAGCCCGGGAAGGACGCCAGCGGCGTCTATCAGATCGGCACCGCCGAGGAGCTGGCCTGGCTGGCCGCGGAGATCAACAATTCCTCCAACAACTCTCAGAGCTACAGCGCCGTGCTGACGGCGGACATCGACTTGGGCTACCGCCCCTGGACGCCCATCGGCTGCTATGTCGATTGGCAGAACAACCACCCCTACCGCGGCGTCTTTGACGGCCAGGGCCACACCGTGTCCGGCCTGTACGTCACCGCGCTGAGCAACGGCTATGCCGGCCTGTTTGGCTATACCTCCGGCAGCACCACCATCAAAAACCTCACCGTCGAGGGCGAGATCCGCCTTGAGGACGTCTCCACCACCGCCAAGCACATAGGCGGCATCGTGGGCGAGGCCAACGCCAAGCTGGAGCGCTGCGTATCCCGGGTGCGCATCAGCGCCGCCGGCTTCGGCACCAGAGATACTTGCGCCGTGGGCGGCATCGCCGGCAAGCTCAGCGGCGCCATGACCGACTGCCGCTTCGAGGGCAGCATCGATATTACCTGCAAGCGCGGCGGCGCCTATATCTCCGGCGGTGTGGGCGGTCTGGCGGGCAATGCCGCCGGCGGCGCCCTGACCAGATGTGTCAATACCGGCGCCGTCACCGTGGACAAGGGCACAGGCGTGGGCGGCATCGCCGGCATCACCTCCCGCGAGGTCACCTTCACCCAGTGCGCCAACACCGGCCATATCTCCAACGACACCACCGCCGTTCTCAGTAGCGGCGAAAAGCCCAAGGGCGGTACCGGCGGCATCCTCGGCGTGGGCAAGAGCGGCAACGTGTCCATCTCCCTCTGCTACAACACCGGCACTGTCTCCGGCACCACCATCGTCGGCGGTATCCTCGGCGGCGAGGCGGGAGATTATGGCACATCTATCTCCAATGGCAACCCCTCTCTCACCGTGGAAAACTGCTATAACGCGGGACTTCTCGACGTGGGCAGCAGAACCAACCGCATCGGCTCTCTGGTGGGCTTCCCCATTGCCGGACAGTACCGTGACGGTCTTTACGTCCTCGGCAGCAGCTCCCGTCAGGCGAAGGGCTGGTTCAGCTCTCAGGGCGAGTGCATCACCGTTCTGGACACACTGACGGCGGCGGCGATAAACCGCACCGGCGACATGGTGGACAGCATCGCCCAGCTGAACAGCGGCTGCCCCCTGTTTATGTGGCAGCTGGAGGAAACGGCAAGCCGCAGCGCGGTGATCGCCTATCTCCGCAGCTACTATACCGACAACGTCCGCACAGCCGCCACACCCGCCCAGCGGGACGCGCTGGAAACCCAACTGGCCGAGACGGAAGCCGTTATCAACGCTCCCGCCTCTAAAGCCCCGGCTATCGTGGAAGCCTACGAGACCATGCTCTCCGCCATGAACGCCGACACGCTGGTGCAGGCGGCGAAGGACGAGGCGAAAGCCGAGCTGAACAGGCTGAAGGAGGACAGTGCCAAGACCTACCCCGCCATCAAGGACAAGCTGAAAGCCCTTCTGGACGACCGGCTTGCCGCGCTGGACAAGTGCAAGACCGGTGCCGAGGTGCAGAGCTGCGTGGATGCCTTCGCCGCCGGCGTGGTGGATCTTCTCATCGACGACGCGGCGGGTGCCAGGCTGAAGGAGCTGGCGACCAAGCTCAAGACCATCGAATCGGCATACAACGCTCTGGACAAGACACGGCAGTCCCTTGTGACGAAATACGGCAAGCTGGCTGGTATGCAGCAGCTGTACAAGCAGTACACGGAAAACCTTGAAGCCCTGAAAAAGTGGTACGGCGAGGACTGCAAGCGATACGACTACATCAAAAAGACGGTGGAAAAGCTGTACAACGGTGCTGTGACGCAGCTGGGCGAGTGCACCGACAAGGCCGCCATGGACGCGGTGATGAACGGCTACGTGGTGGATATTGCGGAAGCTCTGACCGGCGACATTGCCTACAAGCCCGGCAAGACCCCCGCCTCCGCACTGAAGAATCTGGAAACGCGCATCAAGAACGCCCGCACGGCGTACAACAGCCTCACAGCGGAGCAGAAGCAGCTCTTTGACAAGGATCTGCTTGCATCACTGCAAGGTGCGGAATCGCTGCTCTCCGCCTACAACAGCGGCATCTCCTCTCTAAGCTCCCGTCTCCAGCAGGAAAAAAAGGCGTACCCCGACCTGTCGGACAAGCTGGAGCGTCTGGCGAGCCGCGCCCGCAACGCCATGGACAGCAGTGTGGACACCTCCGGCATCCTTTCCGCGCTGGATCGCTACGCCGCCTCCGTGGTGGACGCGCTGATCGACGACATCGGCTACGTGCCGGACGTTATGTCCGAATCCGATGCGGCGGTGCTCCGCGGCAAGATCTCCCGGGCGCAGTCGGCGTACAACGCCCTGACCGCCGCGCAGAAAAAGCTGGTCAAGGGCGTCACCGCACTGGAAACCGCTGCGGCACGTATGGCGGCCTACGAGGAAAACTACAAGGCGGCGCAGAGGGTCGTGGAGTTCATCAAAGCCATCGGCACCGTCACCAAGGACAGCTATGACGCCATCAAGCGCGCCACCGACGCCTATAACGCGCTGACCCCCGTGCAGAAGGCTCTGGTGCCCCAGTGGGCGATCGATCTTCTGGAGGAGGCGACCGCCAAGTACAAGGAGCTGACGGCGGCGGACGATACCGTCTCGGCGGAGCAGCCTGCGGAGCTGCCTCTGGACGACCTGCGGACAGAAGAGGCTGCAAAGCCTGACCGCCCCTTCGACTGGACGATCATCTGGATGGGCGCGGGCATTCTGGCGGCACTGGGCATCATCGTGCTGCTGTGGAAGTGGTTCTCCGCTACAAAGCAGACCCGCCGCAGAAACGACGAATAACCTCGCCCGGAGGGGGAGACTTCTATGGTCTCTCCCTTCGAGCGGCGTTCTGAACCAAGGAGAAAATCAATGAAAAAGAGAACGATACGTCTCCTGCGCGGCGGTCTGTGGCTGCTGCTGTGCGTCGCGCTGACGCTATGCGCGCTGTCACTGCGCTCAGAGGCCCCGCCCCGCGAGGACGTGGACGCCGCCTCCCGTATGCTGGTGTCCTCCTCGGAACTTCTCTACGACGCGGACAGCACCTCCCAGATCGACAGCTCCTCTCTCAGCGGGGAAGCGGAGGAGCCGCCCCCGCCGGAGCAGCCGGAGCCGCCCCAGGAGACGCCCCCGGAGCAGACGGACGCTCCCGCTGAGGCACCGCCCCAGGACGTGCCCTCGGACGACAGCGGCATCGGCGACCTTATGGACATTGGCAGCAGCGGCGGCGGATCCGGCGGTCAGCTGCCAGCCCGCCGCCCCGGCGAGGCACAGGGCAGTGCCGAGGTCGGCGACCCGGATCGCTACTTCGAGACCAGCATCATCGACGGCGACGTGGTGGACTACGAACGCTACACCTTCACCATCCGCCATCTGAAGCCGGAGCTTCAGGTGCTGGGGCTCACCGTCACCCTGAACGGTCAGTCCCTCGACTATAAAGCGTCCTCCTCCAGCGTGCTCCTGAAGCTCGCCGAGGGTGCCAACTCCATCGTGGTTCGCGCCTTTTACAGCGACGGCGCAAACACCGTCACTGCGTCTCAGGGCTACACGGTCTACTACGGCGCAGGCGGTGAGGTGGTCATTATCGCCGTCCGCGATAGCGACGGCGTATCCCTTGCGGATCTCCACACCACGTCGGACAGCACCCTCTCCTTCACCGCCTACGGTCTGAAGGACGGCAATAAGCTCCGCGCCTCCGTCCGCTTCAACGGCAAGACCGTCACCGGCAGCGGCGACCGCTTCTCCGCAACGCTGGAATACGGTGTCAACACCTTCGAGATCAGTGCCGGCGGCAGAAACGACACCGTCACCGCCCGCTACACTGTCGAATACAAGGAGGACGGCTTCAAGATCACCAACAGCTTCAACGGCACCGTCATCGACAATACCACCAGCCAGCCCTCCCACATTGCCGAGGAGCTCCCCGTCTATCTGGACACTGAGTTCTTCCGCTTCCGCTTCTATCTCAATCAGGAGACGGGCAGGGAGCAGCTCCGGCAGGTGCGCTACAACAACAAGCCCCTGTCCCCCGACGGCGACGGCTGGTACACGGCGACGCTGGACACCCGGCGGCCCGCGTACCTGTCGCTGCACTATACCAACGCGGACGGTACGGACCTTGTCTACAAGTGGCTGGTGCGCTTCCACCGGAACGCAGAGGCGACGCCGGAGGAGAAAAAGCCCGTCATCAACGCCTCCATCGAGGTGGGCAGCACCGTGATTGGTCTGGAAAACGGTCTCGTTCTGAAAAGCCCGGATGTCATCACGATCATCAACTCCGTCAGCTCCGGCGGCGAGCAGCTCTACCTGAACAACTACCGAGTCTGGGTCAACGAGCAGGAGATCTACTCCCCCTGCAGCCAGACGGGCAGCTCCTTCGGCTACGAAACGTACCTCTCCAACGAGGGAGCCAACACCATCACCATCTCTGCCACGGACGCGGATGGATACGCGGTCAAGCAGAGCTGGACGGTGTACTATGAGAAGGGCGACGTGACCGTCACCATTAGCGTAGAGGCGACCACCGTAGGTCTTGGCTATCTGGTGCCCCCCACGGACGTAACGGTTCCCGGCGGCACGAATCTCCTGACCATGGTGACGCAGCTGCTGTCGGACAACGGCTTCTCCCCCTCCGTCAGCAGCAACTATCTCGCCGCCATACAGAGGCCCGGCATCTGCGACGGCTTCTACATTGACGAGGAACTGATGGAACTGATCGTGAGCGACGAAATGGACGACTTCGGCGCAGGCCTTGACCCCCAGCCCGCGTCCATGGACAGTCTGGGTGAATTTGACTTTTACCGCTGGTCGGGCTGGATGTATTCCTACAACGGACGCTATCCCGGCTACAGCATGAGTGCCTGCAAGCCGCAGGACGGCGCAGAGATACGCCTGCGCTTCACGCTGGCGTTGGGCAAGGACATCGGCGGCTTCAATGCCGACGCCGGCGTCTACGGTGCCTCCAGCGGCAACTATTATAGAGAATGGTGAGGAGAAAACAGTATGAACGCACACATTGAAAAGATATTACAGGAGGTCGGCAAGGTCATCGTGGGCAAGGAGGCGACTCTGGAGAAAATTCTGATGGCGGTGCTCTCCCGCGGACACGTGCTGCTGGACGATGTCCCCGGCACCGGCAAGACCACCACCGCGCTGGCTTTCAGCCGTGCGCTGGGTCTGCAATACGGCCGCATCCAGTTCACGCCGGACGTGCTGCCCTCGGACATCGTGGGCTTCTCCCTGTACCGCAAGGAGAGCGGTGCCTTCGTCTACCAGCCCGGCGCGGTGATGACCAACCTTCTGCTGGCAGACGAGATCAACCGCACCTCCAGCAAGACCCAGTCCGCGCTGCTGGAGGTCATGGAGGAGCGACAGGTCACCGTGGACGGTCACACCCACAAGCTGCCCGACCCCTTCGTGGTCATCGCCACCCAAAACCCCGTTGGCTCCGCCGGCACGCAACTGCTGCCCCAGGCACAGCTGGATCGCTTCATGGTGCGGCTGGAGATGGGCTACCCCGACTTCGCCAGTCAGGTGAACATCCTCCGGGATCGCCAGACCGGCGACCCGCTGCAAGCGGTGCAGACCGTCTGCTCTGCGGAGGAACTCCTGACCATGCAGGCGCAGGCGCAGCAGGTGCACATGGCGGACGCGCTGCTGGAATACGTGACGAAGCTGGCGGAGGCAAGCCGCAGCCACCCTCTCGTGGTGCTGGGCGTCAGCCCCCGCGGCGCGCTGGCGGTGTGCCGTATGTGCAAAAGCCGCGCCTTCATGGCAGGTCGCGACTACGTGCTGCCCGACGACGTGACCGACGTATTCGCGGACGTGTGCGCCCACCGCATCGTCCTCTCCCCCAAGGCGCGGATCTCCGAAACCTCCCCATCGGACGTGCTGGCGGAGGTGCTCCGGCAGGTCACCCGCCCCGACCACATCTGAGCCATGGCGAAAAACAGAGTTTTATTCGCGCTCTGGCTGCTGCTCTGGCTCTCCATCTGGCTCTGGGGCAGCGGAAACGCGGCGGGCTTCCTACTGCTGGCAAGTCTGCTGGCAGCCGCCTTGGAGATCTCCCTCTCGCTGCTGGTGCGCCGCCGCATCACGGCTTCTCTTTCCGCACCCGTCTCCTGCCGCAAGGGCGAGGACTTGACGGTGGAGCTCCGCGCCTCCAACGCCTGCTTTTTCAGCTGTGCCGGTCTCCGCGCCGTCCTCCGCTGCCGCAACCTGCTCACCGGCGAGACGGAGGACGCGGTGCTTCGTCTCTCCGTGGGCGGCAGGGGCTCGCAGCAGCTTCAGCACACTCTCCGCCCCCGCCGCTGCGGCAAGCTGACCGTGGAGTTGACCCAGCTGCACGTGTTTGACCTGTTCGGTCTCCGGGGTGCGGCGGTGCCTGTGGACTGCGGTGCCGCCACGCTGGTCATGCCCACCGTCTACCCGGTGGAGCTGACCGTCTCCGAGCGGCAACGCTCCCTCGGCGACAGCGACGAGTTCTCCATGTACCGCCCCGGCGATGACCCCAGCGAGACGTTCACCCTGCGGGAGTACCTGTCCGGCGACCGCATCCGGAGCATCCACTGGAAGCTGTCGGAAAAGATGGATCACCTCATGGTGCGCCAGCTGGGACTGCCGGTGGACGACTCCCTCCTTCTCCTGCTGGACAGCAGCGCGGATGCCGCGCCCTCGGCAGCGGAGCGGGAGGCATTGGGTGAGGCGGCGGTCTCCGTCTCCGCCGCCCTCTGCGGCGAAAGCATCCCCCACCGCCTCGCGTGGCTGGATCGCGCCTCCGGCGAGCTGACGTTCCGTGAGGTCACCTGTCTGGAGGAGCTGACCCAGTCTCTCCCCGATGTCCTGTCCTCGGAGATCCGCTGCGAGGAGCCATCCGTGCTCCATCACCTGATGGCAGCAGCCTCGGAATACGCCCATATCATTGTGGTGACGCTCCGTCCCGCGCCGCCTGCGGCGGATAGCCGCTTTTCGTTCCTGTCGGTATCACCGGAAACACTGTCCGGAGAGGAGGGTGTCTACCTTGCGCTTTAAGAATACCCCTTGGCTGTCGGCACTGCTTCTGGCGGCAGGACTGTCCGCCCTCCCGGTGCTGCTGTTTTCACTGCCGGTACCGGTGTATATCCCCCTTCTCGCCGCGTCGGCGTCGTCCCTGTCCGCCGCCCTGACCGCCGAGCGAAAGCGTTTCTGGGCTGCGCCCGCTCTCTGGATGCTCCTGTGCGCGGCAACGCTCCTTCTTGCGCGGGACGGCGTCGCCCCGCTGCTGGACAGCCTCCTTACCGCGTGGCAGCAGCTCCACCCCCGCATCTATCCCGCCTACGCCGCTGCGGACTCTGCCGCGCCGCCTGCGGCGGTGGCGGCTGCTCTGGCGTCGCTGCTGGGTCTGTGGAGTGCCGCTTACGCCCGCCGTCCCCGTCCCGTATGGTTCTGGACGGCCTCCCTTCTGCTGTCACTGCTTCTGCATAACCTTCACGGTCCACCGCCATGGCACCACCAGCTGGCACACGGTGAGCTTCTCCATTGC
>OKVH01000712.1_pt1 | contig 17847 bp, 12 predicted proteins | sample 1604791 | NCBI WGS metagenome assembly OKVH01 (sample SAMN01760919, study PRJEB22395) | human gut metagenome | reverse complement strand
AGCGGTATTCCGGACAGCGCCGGTGTTCCCAAGGGCTGCACACAGGATACCATGACTGCAACCTACAATGATGCGGCCAGCGTGGAAGCACTTCTCAAACAGGAAGAGGGAAATGTGGCGGCAGTGATCGTGGAAGCAGTAGGAGCAAACATGGGCGTAGTTCCTCCGAAACCAGGTTTCTTAAAGAGGCTTCGCCAGCTTTGTGATGAGCATAACTGTCTGCTGATCTTTGATGAGGTAATCACAGGATTCCGTCTTGCCTTTGGCGGAGCGGCAGAGTATTTTGGTATCCGTCCGGATCTTGTCACCTATGGAAAAATCATCGGCGCAGGAATGCCAGTAGGTGCATATGGCGGCCGCAAAGAGATCATGGATCTGATCTCACCGTGTGGTCCTGTATACCAGGCAGGTACCTTAAGTGGAAATCCGGTTGCCATGGCAGCAGGATTCACACAGCTGAAATATCTCTATGAGCATCAGGAGATCTATAAAGAGCTGGCAGTAAAAGGAGAGAAACTTTACGGAGGTCTGAAAAAGATCGTGGAGGAAAAAGGCCTTCCATATCAGGTGAATTATGATTCTTCCCTGGCAAGTATCTTCTTTACAGATCAGGAAGTAAAAGATTATGTTTCCGCAAAAACTTCCAACCTGGATCTTTTTGCAAAATATTTCAAGGGAATGCTGAAACGAGGTATTCATCTTGCACCTTCTCAGTTTGAGGCGATGTTCCTTTCCACAGCGCACACAGATGAAGTGATCGACGAAACTCTGGAAGCAATGAGAGGTGCCCTGGGAGAACTGTAATTTCCGCAAAAAAATGATTTTGCACAGGAATTTACACAAAGATAGTAGGATGGTAACTTGTTCTTCAAAAAACTTTGTGATAAAATAAACACAAAAATACGTAATGAATGTGAAAGCAGGAGGCCAGAGCTTATGGGAAAAAAGAAGTACGTGGCTTACGTGGGAACATATACCCATGGAACCAGTAAGGGAATTCAGGTATACGATGTAGATGTAGAGAACGGAACACTGACAGAGCGCAGTGAGGTAGAGGTCAGCAATGCATCTCATCTGGCAGTTTCCAAAAACGGTAAATATCTGTACTCCATCGAGGATGAAGGTGTGGCTGTATTCGAGAGAGATGAAAATGGAGATCTTTCCCGTATTAACAGCGTAGATATTAACGGAATGCGAGGCTGTTATCTTGCAACAGATGTAGACGGAAGATATCTTTATGTAGCAGGTTATCATGATGGTAAGGTAACGGTTGTACATACACATAAAGACGGACGTCTGGGAAGTGTTATGGACGGTGTTTTCCATAAAGGACTTGGAAGTGTGGCAGAACGTAACTTCCGTCCACATGTAAATTGTGTCCGCCCCACACCGGATAACAAATATCTCTGTGCGGTAGATAATGGCATTGATCAGGTTAAGATCTACAGGATCAACAAGAAGAAAGATAAACTGGAGCTTGTTGACATCCTCCGCTGCCCGAGAGAGAGTGGCCCTCGTATTATCCGTTTCAGTGATGATGGAAGATTTGCATATCTTCTTTTTGAGCTCAGCAATGAGGTTAAGGTATACAGCTATGACGGAAGCGGCAAGAACCCGGAGTTCCAGCTGCTCCAGAGTATTACCACTCTTGGAAAAGAAGACGCCAATGATGCGATTCACAACGCAGCATCAGGCATGTCTCTTTCTGCGGATGGCAAATATCTTTTCTGCACAACTGCAGGTGAGAACACAGTAACCATGTATGCGGTAGACCAGGAAACCGGCCTTCTGACCAAGAAATTTACCCTTCCGATCAGTGGTGATTATCCGAAAGATCTTATGATCTTCCCGGATAACAAACATATTGCCATTGCAAATCATGGAAGTAACAGTATTACTGTTTTTACAGTAGATTACGAAAAAAATATTATTATGATGAATGAGAAGCCAAGAAAGATCGAAACACCGAACAGCATCCATATCTGGCCGGTGCCGGGAGATGTGGATGGCATCTGCAAATAATTCTTTTCGGTAAATGACTGCAACGGCCAGATATCCGGATACAAAAACAGACTCAGGGATAAGCAATAAGATTCCCTGAGTCTGTTTTTTGCTGGAAAAGCATTTGGCATTACGGATGAATCCACGGATCTGCCGGGAATGAGGGCGGTTTTATCTGCGATAGAATTCGTGGATGCGGTCCATGCGTGCGCTCATATTGGCAAAAAGTGCATCGGTGATGGTGAGAGCTGCCATGGCTTCCACAACAACTACGGCACGTGGAACAATAACAGGATCATGGCGTCCTTTGATCTCAAGCTCCAGATTTTCGCCGGAGCTGGTTACGGTGGACTGGGGCTGGCTGATCGATGGTGTTGGTTTGATATGGGCACGGAGGATAATGTCACTGCCGTCACTCATACCGCCCATGATACCGCCGGCGTGGTTGGAGGTCTTGGAAATGATGCTGTCTTTCTGGACAAAACCATCGTTATCTTCAGAACCGGTAAGGCGTGTCACACCAATGCCGTCACCGATCTCAACAGCTTTTACAGCACCGATGGACATGATCGCATGAGCAAGAGTGGCATCCAGCTTGTCAAAAACCGTATCACCCAGACCAGCAGGAACATTTTTGATCCGGCATTCGATCACACCGCCTGCACTGTCCTGGTTATTGAGACACTGCTCGAGATAGGCGGATGCTTTTTCTGCCGCATCGGCGTCTGGCATACAGAGGGAATTGTTCCGGATCTCTTCTTCTGAGAAAGACTGGATTTCCACAGGACCGATGGATTTCGCATAGGTGGTAAAAGTAATACCAAGTTCATTTAACAGCTTGATGGCAATGGCACCGGCTGCCACACGGCCGGCGGTTTCCCTTCCGGAAGAACGTCCGCCTCCACGGTAATCGCGGAAACCGTATTTCTGGTCAAAGGTAAAGTCTGCATGACCGGGGCGGTAGGAGTATGCAATATTTCCGTAATCCCGGGAACGCTGGTCGGTATTGCGGATCAGAAGAGAAATCGGTGTGCCGGTAGTTTTTCCTTCAAAAACTCCGGAAAGGATTTCAACCAGATCCCCTTCTTTACGGGCAGTTGTGTAGCGGCTCTGGCCGGGTTTCCTCCGGTCAAGAAAAACCTGGATATCTTCCTCGCAGAGAGAAAGACCTGCGGGGCAGCCGTCGAGAACTGCACCGATAGCCTTGCCATGAGATTCTCCCCAGGTAGTAACTACGAATTTTTTTCCGAATGATGACTGACTCATTTGTATAACTTCCTTTCGTTGGAATTCTGGAATCATTATATAGGAAGCCGGAAAAAATGTAAAGAACGTGGAAAACAGAATGAATTTTTATGTAAAGAGCATGTGAAATCATTTAAAAGCTTTTTTAAAAAGAAAATGTATGAATTGACAAAGCTATTTTGACTATTTATAATAAAAATGAATTTTGCCCTGGCAAAAGAAAAGCAAAAGAAGGGAAGTGGGAATCGTGGTAAGGATTTACAAGACAATAGACGGAGCCATCCACCAGATACAGGAACCGGAGGAAGGCTGCTGGATTGCGCTGACGAATCCGACGGCAACAGAGATTTTTGAATTTTCCGAGAAGTTTGATATAGAGGTTGACGATTTACGATCCCCTTTGGATGAGGAAGAACGGTCACGTATCGAAGTTGAGGATAATTATACACTGATCCTGGTTGACGTTCCTATGATCGAGGAGCGTAATGACAAGGACTGGTATGGAACCATACCGCTTGGTATCATTGTGACAGGGTCTATGATCTTTACTATCTGTCTGGAGGACACACCGGTTCTGACCAGATTTATGGAAGGAAGAGTCCGGAGCTTTTTTACCTATATGAAGACCCGTTTTATTTTCCAGATCCTTTACAGAAATGCAAGTATGTACCTGCGTTATCTGCGTATCATTGACAAGAAAAGTGAGCAGGTGGAAGAAAAACTGCATCTTTCCACAAGAAACGAGGAGCTGATCGAGCTTCTGGAGCTGCAGAAATCCCTGACTTACTTTATCACATCCCTCCGGTCCAACGAGGTTGTGCTGGAGAAGCTTCTGAAGATAGACAGTATCAAGAAATATCCGGAGGATACGGATCTTCTGGAAGATGTCATCACTGAGAACAAACAGGCTATCGAAATGGCCAATGTGTACAGCGGAATCCTGAACGGAACCATGGATGCCTTTGCATCTATTATTTCCAATAATATGAATATTGTTATGAAAGTACTGGCGATCATTACCATTGTCATGAGTATTCCGACCATTGTGTTCAGCGCTTACGGAATGAACGTGGCTGGTTCCGGTATGCCGTTATCACAGAGTCCATGGGGCTTTCTGATCATTATCCTGTTTTCTGTGGCGATCAGTGTTGTGGCAGCGATCATTCTTTCCAAGAAGCGGTTTTTCTGATTTGCTGAAAGGAGAATTTAATGAAGTTTATCGACAAACTGGACCGTAAATTTGGAAGATTCGGGATTCCGAATCTGACCATTTATATTATCGGATGTTATGTACTGGGTTATATTCTGACCGCAGCTGCACCGGGAGTTTTGAGCATGCTGAGCCTGGATATGTCCATGGTCATGAAAGGTCAGATCTGGAGACTCGTAACATGGGTGATCTATCCGCCATCCAGCGTGGGAGGAATGAGTAATCTTCTCATGTTCGTGCTTGCAATTGCTTTTTTCTATTATCCGATCGGTACCTCTCTGGAACGTACCTGGGGAACTTTCCGATATACTTTGTATATTTTTTCGGGACTTTTGTTTACAGTTATTGCAGCGGCGCTTTTGTATGCAGTTACCGGCGGTTATGTGACCGTTGGGGGAATGATGCTTCCTTATGGAAGTATTTTTACCACATATTACATCAGTCTTTCTATTTTTCTTGCCTATGCAGTCACATATCCGGATCTTCAGCTGCTGCTTATGTTTGTGATCCCCATCAAGATGAAATGGATGGCATTTGTATATGGACTGTTTATTGCGTGGGATATCGTATCATATCTTAGAGTTGGACTTTGGGTAGGCGTTGTGCCGATTGTAGCATCACTTTTGAATTTTGTGATCTTTTATTTCAGTACGCGGGATATGAACCGTTACAATCCGAAGGAGATTCACAGGAGACAGCAGTTTAAGAAGGCCATGGCTCCGACCAGAACGGGCTATGGACCAGATGGAATTGCCAAGCATAAATGCGCGATCTGCGGACGTACCGAAAAGGATGATCCAAATCTGGAGTTCCGTTTCTGCTCAAAGTGCAAGGGAAATTATGAATATTGCCAGGATCATTTATTTACGCACAAACACGTACAGTAAAACGTAAAAAAAGAGGGAGTATATTCAATTATGAAAAGAACAAAGATTATCTGTACACTTGGACCTGCCAGCAACAACAGGGAAACTCTGAAAGCTCTTATGGAGAATGGAATGGATATTGCCAGATTCAACTTTTCTCACGGAGACCACGAGGAGCAGAAGGGCCGTGTGGACATGATCAAAGAGCTTCGTGAGGAGCTGGATATGCCGATCGCGATGCTTCTTGATACAAAGGGACCGGAGATCCGTACCAGACTTTTAAAGGACGGACAGAAGGTAAAACTGGAGTCAGGAAACCAGTTTGTACTTGGAATCGGTGATTTTGAAGGTGATGACAAAAAAGTTGCCATCACATATGAGACACTTTATAAAGACGTGAAACCGGGAAACAAGATTCTTATTGATGATGGTCTGATCGAGCTGGAAGTTAAGGCAATCAAAGGAACCGATATCATCTGTGATATCTTAAACGGTGGTGAGCTGGGAGAGAAAAAAGGCGTAAATGTTCCTTACGTAAAAGTAAATCTTCCGGGTATCACAGAGCAGGATAAGAACGATATCCTTTTTGGTATCGAGCAGAAATTTGATTTCATTGCGGCATCTTTCGTCCGTTCCGCAGAGGTGATCCGTGAGATCCGTAAACTTCTGAATGATAACGGTGGAAAGGACATCGGTATTATTGCGAAGATTGAGAATGCAGAAGGTGTTGAGAACATTGATTCCATCATTGAAGCATCGGATGGTATCATGGTTGCCAGAGGAGATCTTGGCGTGGAGATTCCTGCAAGCCAGGTGCCGCACATCCAGAAAGAGATCATCGCCAAGTGCAACGCGGCCTACAAGCCCGTCATTACCGCTACGCAGATGCTCGACTCCATGCAGCAGAACCCGCGCCCGACGCGCGCCGAGGTTGCCGACGTCGCTAACGCCATTTACGACGGCACCGACGCCGTCATGCTGTCCGGCGAGTCCGCTGCCGGTAAGTACCCGGTCGAGGCCGTCAAGATGCAGGCCCGCATCGCTCTCGAGACCGAGAAGTACCTCCCGGCTCACGCTCCGCTCGAGGTTCCGGCTGACGCTCACGGCACCCGCGTCGTCAACAACGTTGTGGGTATGTCCGCTGTGAACATGGCTACCACCGTTGGCGCCAAGTGCATCACCGTGCCGACGACCACCGGTCGTACCGCTCGCCTGATTTCGCACTTCCGTCCCAACATGCCGATCTGCGCGTTCTCCCGCCACGAGTGGGCCGTCCAGCAGATGATCATGTACTGGGGCGTTATCCCGCACCAGGCCGAGATTACGCAGGGCACCGTCAACGGCACGATCGTCAAGGCGATCGAGACCGCTAAGGAGCTCGGCTACGTCGAGGCCGGCGACCTGACCGTCGCCACCGCCGGCGATCCCCGCATGAGCGTCCAGCTCGAGGACAAGGTCTCCTCGACCAACGTCGCTTACGTCGCTCAGGTGCGCTAAATCGCACTTGCAAGCAGATTTGCATTGCAAAGGGCCCGGAAGGCTTCGCCTTCCGGGCCCTTTTTTTGTGCCAATGCCGGCGCACGGCAAAACACGCACTCATTTCTTTACCAAAAGTGCGAAATCCACCCTTCGAGGCCCAAAGAATAAAGTCCCAAGCGCTAAAAGTGTTCGCCCGGTGGCAAACCCACACCTTAACCGACGCTGCTAAATCGTTTTAGCAAGAGCCAGATCGACCTGGTTTTCGGAAGTATGCGGCAAATTCTGAGACCTCCGAGCACACCCCGTTTTTTCGCAACAAAATGCCTGATAAACTAGCCTCAAAAGCCAGGTCTGCTCACAGGGTTCAGATTTTGCCGCATACTTCCGAATTGACGCTGGCATCGCACGGTCCAAAAGCACATTTCGACCAGGAGGACGTCATGGACCTGACGCTATGCGGTCAATCCGCTTTTTACTATCACCGTATCCCGCCGCAGGTATTAGGCCTTTACCCCGCCATTAGCCCTGGCAATATGGATCGCAGATGTTGCGGCCTCGGAAGTCATGCAGTTGTAAAAGACCTGCTTCACGCACCGCTTCACAGGCTTGTATTCACTCGGGCACAATCTGGGTCGCGAAGCCTGTTTAAATCGCACCTCCTGACCCAAGAGCCGCCTCCCGGGTCGTTTAGGCAAACTGAGCATGGGTTTGATGTCACATCGTCCGAGTTCACACTGCTCAACCTTGCTACGCAGGTCTCACGCAACCAGCTGCTTATGGCGTGCTATGAGATGTGCAGCTCATTCGCGGTGTTCACGCTTTGCAAACGTACACAACAGCAACTTGATGAGGCAATTTCCCTTAAGCTCATTCCGCCTGGCTGCGGTTGGAAGCGTGTTGTCGACACCAAGGGCAATGACACCAACTTGTGGAAGCGTACGCCGCTTCTTACCGCGGCGGATATCGCCGCGTTCGCCAAGCAGGCCGCAGGCCTGCGCGGCGTCAAACAACTGCGCTGGGCGGCCGAGCACATGACGGGGCAGACCGCCTCGCCCTTCGAAGTACAGACCTCCATGCTTGTCTCGCTCCCCCGCGACGAGGGCGGCATGGGCATCAACATCGCAAACAACGTGCGCATCCCACTCAGCGACGCCGCACGCTCGCTGTATGACAAAACCTGCTGTTACGCCGATATCCTCATCGAGAGCAACGCCGGCAGCATGGGCGTCATCTTGGAATGCCAAGGCCGCTCCGCCCACGATGGCGAAGCGGCAAGTCTCTCCGATGCCGAGCGCACCACCGCCCTCACCAGCATGGGCTATGACGTTATCCAGATAACCTATGAGCAAATCAAAGACACGAAGAGCTTTAACAACATCGCCGAACTCATCCATAAAAAGGCGGGGCTCCCCTACATCCCAAAGACCGACCAGGAACGCATCACCGAAGATACCCTTCGGCGGGAGCTGTTGGTCGATTGGGTTGAGCTATTCACTGCCGGGCCGGCCAGCTAGCAGCTAGCGATCAGGGGCAGAGCGGGCACACCGGGTGATGCGACGCGGGCGGCAAATCCCGCCTCGGTTAGCTCGATGACCTCGGTAAACGTTGTATCGAAAAACTCCTCGGTTAGCAGGCGATACGGCGGATGATCGGACTCGCCGGGGTTTTCGCGTACAATCTCGTGCATGACGCCGATGGTCTTGAGCACATACTCTTTATGGATGGGATACTGCCCAAAACGCGTCGCAGCGGTATACAGGCGATCGGTCGCACGCGGAATCGAAACAATGCCGAGCGTCTTACCAAACCAGTCAAAGTCGCCTTGCTTTTTAATGCGGAATTCCTCGCACGGCCTGCCGCCGTGCGCCTCCAGGTACTGGTTCACGCGAGTATTCCACACGGTATCGGCCACGAGGTGAGACCAGACACCCAGCGTCAGATCGAGCAGCGACTGCGCCACATCTTCGGACGCAAGCGAGAACTCACAGGCGCCGGGACCGGCAACCGGCTCGGCGTCCCTATAGCGTTGGGGATAATGCACCCGATTGAGTCGCTCGCGCTCCTCGACAATCGAGGTCGCGGCAGCTGGCGCACCAACAAGCGCCCCTTCGAGCAGCGGCGCCACATAGGTGTCCCAAAACTCATGCTCACGCGGCTTAGGGATAGGCTCAGGCTTGGCAAAGTGCGTAATGCGATACGGGATGGGATCGGCAATGCCGGGAACCATATAGCCCACAAAAATGTCCGGAACCACGCTGCCAAACAAAAAGGCATTGCGGTCGCGCACGTTATCGGCAAGCGTCCCAGCACGTGCCAGCAGTCGTTCCGTCTGAGCGATATGAATATTCCAACTTGGCATAGCCACCCCCGTAAAACCCGGATAACTATACCATTCACGGCAAGCCACGCGCACGGCCGCAGCCCTACTACGCAGCAACTATTCCGCAGCGCCGCTTTCGGTTCCATACGATGCCACGGGTGCCTCGACCACGCGGTGATATCGGTCGATATAGATGGCGCGGGCACCCAGGCGTCGTACCAAATCCTGATGGTGCGTGCTCATCAAGACCGTCTTACCGGCAGCAACATAGGCCAGTAGAAAGTTGACCACGATGTCGCAAGAGTCTTCGTCAAGTCCGTTGGTAGGCTCGTCGAGTACCAGGATATCGGGGTTCATCGACACGACGGCAGCCAGCGCCACGCGCTTCTTTTGCCCACCCGAAAGCTGATAGGGCGAGGCATCGACCAGATCGGCAACCTGGAACAGCTCCATGGCATCGCGAACGCGGCGCTCAAGCTCGCCTGCCGGAAGCCCCATCTGGGCGGGGCCAAACGCGACCTCCTCACCGACCGTGGCGCAAAAGAGCTGCGCATCGGCATTCTGGAACACAAAGCCCACGCGCTGATGGAACCGCTGGGCCGTCGCAGAATCCTTGAGATATGCCGCATCGACCGCATGTCCGTCAAACAGGTACGCACCCGCGTCCGTGAGCTCAAGGCCGTTGATAAGGCGCATGATCGTCGTCTTGCCGCAGCCGTTGGGACCGAGCAGGGCAACAAGCTCCCCACGGTCCACCTGCAGCGAAACGCCATCGACCACCGTATGACCCGCATAGGTAAACACCACGTCGCGAAATTCGATGAGCGGCGTGATCTCGGCGCCAGCAGCACCGCTCGCACCCATCGCGTCATTCGTATCGTTTGCCAAAACGTCGCCCTTCCCTACTCACATCGACGGTTCGACCGCCCGCGTTACAGCACCGCGCACAACACGGCGAGCAGAACCACAACGGCCGCGTAAACGACATCGTGCCAGCCAAAGCCGCTCCGTGCAGGCGCCGGATACACGCCGGCAAAGCCGCGGCACAGCATGGCCTCGTCCATCGCGCGGCTGCATTCCATCGCCTTGATAAACGTCATGCCCATGATACCCGCAATCGAATCGGTACGCGAAAATCCCTCAGGTGCACGGCCAACGCTGCGCAGCATGACCGATTCGCACAGATTGTGCGCCGTGCGACCCAGCACCTCGATATGCTTGAGCGCCATATCAAACGTAAAGATAACTTCGTCGGGTAGATGTAGCATCTTGAGCGCCGCCGACATTCGGCTCCACGTGAGGGTCCATGAAACACCCAGCACCAACGACACATTAATGAAGGTCTTGAGCGCAATCTTGAGCATGGCGCCCGTGGCAGAAATGCCCAGCAGCAGGGCAGGCAGCGCCAGGACCACCGCCAGCCCCGCAGCGCCAAGCGCCGGCACAAAGGTCGCGCGCAGCCCGCGTGCGGGGCGCACCGCGACCAACACCAACGCGATCGCCGCCATCAACATCAGATATAGCGAGCTTTGCGTCAGGCACACGCACAGAACGCAAACGAGCATCCCCACTAGGCGCACCGGAGCCGAAACGCAAGAAAGGGCGCGGTCGATCATCGACCCGCCCTCGTGCGCGCCTCCACCCAGGCGAACCCGCTCAAGCAGGCTCGCCAGGTGCAGGACATTCTTTTGCATCACACGATGCCGAGCCCCCGCGGGCTCGTATCGCTCCTCGGCCGCAAGCCAGCTAGGCAGCTCGGCTATTGCCATGAGCACCGCTTTCCTTGACCGTCAGCGAGACCAGGCGGAATGCGATGGTGAGCACCGCCACGCCAATCACACCGGAAAGGATATACATGGCAGCCTGGCCGGCAAAGCCAAGGCCCTGCTCCTCGGAATAGGCCTGCAGATAATCGCCCGTGGGCAGGGCATCGGCAAAGGTCGGGGTATCGAGGCCGACCGAAGCCTGCAGGCTGTCGTCGCCAGCCTCCTGAACGGCGGTCGCGGCGCCCTCGGCGTCCCACTCGCCCCAGGCGTCACCCGTGGCCAGCAGGCCCAGCGGCGTGGCCACGACAAGCACGGCAACCAGGATGAGCGTGGGGACCAGCGAGGTCTTCTTGGCAGCAGCGCCCTCGGCAGCAAGCTGGCCATCGACGGCCTCGGGCCCGACGATAACGCTCGGCGCCGTCTTCTTAATGAAACCGTAGATGGCGGCCGTCGCCACGCCCTCGACCACGCCGGCAACCAGCATATGCGGGATCAACATGGCCGGAATAGCCACGGACAGCGGGAAGGGGCAGTACAGCGGAGCACCCGAAGCATTCGTGAAGAGCATCGGCTGAATACCAAACTCGATCGCCGCGCACAGGGCCGCCAGGCACAGGCCGACCCAGCCACTCACCGCCGCGGAGACCGCGGTGCCCCAGCTCTTGTCGTGCAAACGGCTGTTGAGCGCACGGAACACGATAGCAGCGGCAAACGGCAGCACGAAGGCCATGTTAAAGCAGTTGGCGCCAAACGACAGAACGCCGCCGTCGCCAAACAGCAGCGCCTGCAGCGCCAGCGCGACCGAGACAGCGATAGCCGCGGCCTCGGGGCCCAGCAGCAGCGCGATGAGTGCGCCGCCGACGGCGTGGCCTGTGGTGCCGCCGGGCAGCGGAACGTTAAACATCATGAGCAAAAAGGAGAACGCAGCGCAAATACCCAGAAAGGCCATATGCTCGCGATCGAGCGTGGCGCGCACTTTCTTGATGCAGTGAACCCATACGGGCACCATCGCCACCGCCATGACGGCATCGGTCTGCGGGGACAGGTAGTTGTCTGGAATGTGCATATACGCCTCCCGGTTGCCGGCGCATGGGATTGCAGCGCCGCTTGAACCATTTCATCAGTGTTACGAGCACGATGATTCGTAACACGCCGCGGGCTATCATAGCAAAACGGCGCGCTGCCGACAAAACAGCACGCCGTTATGTAATGCGCGTGTCATATATGCAGGATCAACGATGCCTTTTCCGAACACCGCGGTCGCGCAGGGCTCCGCAGCAACCGCCATCAGGCCCTACGCTCCCGGCGCAAGCCCTATCCGCGGACCTCGCCGTTTACGCCCTTGCACACCTTGGTGACGATCTTCTGGTGCGCTTTTTCGACCTCTTCGCTGGTGAGCGTGTGGTCGTCGGAGCGATACGTAAGCGCAAAGGCCATGGACTTCTTGCCCGCTCCGATGCGGATGGGATCGCGGTAGACGTCGAACAGGCGCACGCCCTCGAGCAGCTTGCCGCCGGCGCTGGTGATGCGACGCTCAAGATCCTCGCAGGTCACGGCGTTGTCGACCACAATGGCAAGATCGTGCTCAACGGCCGGATACTGCGAGAACTCACGGTAGTTCTCCTGGTTGCGGGCGCCCTTGATCAGCTTGTCCAGATCGAGCTCAAAGGCAACGACGACCTCGTCGATGCCACAAGCCTCGCGCGCCTCGGGGTGGATCTCGCCGACCCAGCCCAGCACGGTGCCGCCGGACAGAACCTCGGCCGCACGACCCGGCTGCAGGAAGGCATAGCCCTCGCCCTCGACGGGACGGAAGCGAACCTTCTCGATGCGCAGCTGGGCAAGCAGCTCCTCGACGATGCCCTTGCCAAAGAAGAAACGCAGCTTGCGGTACTTCATGTTCCAGGACCGCTCGCTCCACTGGCCCGAGAGCACGCCAGCGACGGACTTGGTCTCCTTGGGCAGGCTGGCGTTCTCGCGACCATGGAACAGGCTGCCGACCTCGTACAGGTGCACGTTGGCCGTGCCGTGGGCCTCGTTATAGGCAACGGACTGCAGTAGGCCCGGCAACAGCGAGCGGCGCATCTCGGTCTGCTCGGCCACCAGCGGGTTCATGAGCACCACGGGGCAGCCGCGGCCCTCGGTGGACATGCCGATCTTCTCCAGGTCGCCCGGGGCGGCAAAGCCAAAGGTCGTGGTCTCGTTAAGGCCGCAGGCGCGCAAGATCTCGCCGACCTTGCGGGTGAGCTTCTGCTCGCGGGTCAGGCCGCCGATGTGGTTCTTGGCAGCCGGGATGGTCGCCGTCACGCGGCCCATACCCCACAGGCGCAGGACCTCCTCGATCAGGTCAATCTCGCGCGGCAGGTCGGGACGGAAGCTCGGCGGGGTAACCATAAAGTCCTCGCCGTCGCGCTCGACGGTGCAGCCCAGACGGGTGAGCGAACGCTCGATAAAGTCGGGCTTGATGTCGGCGCCGCAGATGGCGTGCACGCGGGCCAGGCGCAGCTTGATGCTGTCGATGGTCTTGGGCGCGGGGAACACATCCACGTAGCCGGGAGCGACCTCGCCGCCGGCGATCTCCTCGATGAGCGCGCAGGTAACGTTGGCGACGTCCACGCAACCGGTCTCATCGACCTGACGCTCAAAGCGAATGGAGGCATCGGAGATCAGCGACAGGTCGCGGCTGGTGTGCGAGGTGCGACCGGCGTTGAAGCAGGCGCTCTCGACCATCACGTCGACGGTGTCGTCCTCGATCTCGGAATCCATGCCGCCCATAACGCCGGCCAGCGCCACGGGACGCTCGCCGTCGGTGATGAGGCCCATGCCGGCGTCGAGCGTGCGCTCCTCGCCGTCGAGGGTCGTAAACTTCTCATCCTGTTGGGCGGCGCGAACCACCACGCGACGATGGCCATCGCGCTCGGCAAAGGTGTCCAGGTCAAAGGCGTGCAGCGGCTGACCGGTGAGCATCATCACATAGTTGGTGATGTCGACGATGTTGTTGTGCGGACGCACGCCCAGGGCGTTGAGACGCTTGACCATCCAGTCGGGCGAGGGGCCGACCTTCACGTTGCGCACGATGCGGGCGACATAGCGGTCGCAGAGGCCCTCGTCGGCAATCTCGACCGAAAGCTCGTCGTCGGTCGCGCGGCCGGTCTCGGCCTTGATGGCGGGCAGCTCAACGTGGAAATCGCGATCGAAGATGGCGCCGGTCTCGCGGGCCATGCCAATCATGGACAGGCAGTCAGGGCGGTTGGGCGTGATCTCGCAGTCAAGCACGGTGTCGCTCGAGCCCACGTACTCGGCAAACGGCATGCCGCAGGGCGTATCCTCGGGCAGGATCATGATGCCGGAGTGGTCGCCGCCCAGGCCGAGCTCGCGCGCAGAGCAGTTCATGCCCATGGACACGACGCCGCGAAGCTTGCTCTTCTTGATCTTGACGTCGCCGGGAAGCACAGCGCCGATCATTGCCGTGACGATGTGGTCGCCAGCCTCGAAGTTCTGCGCGCCGCAGACAATCTGCAGTGGAACGGGGTTGCCGTCGGCGTCGAGATTCTTGTCGCCCACGTCGACCGAGCACACATACATATGGTCGCTATCGGGGTGCGGGGTCTTGGTGAGCACCTTGGCAGTCACCACGTGGTCGAAGGACTCGCCCACGGTGTCGATCGCCTCGACCTCGGTGCCGGTACGGATATATTCGTCCGAAAGGGTCTTGGGATCCTCCGGAATATCGATCATGGTCTTGAGCCAGTCGTAAGAAACACGCATCTAGCTCTCCTTTCATACTGAAAGCCTGCGAAGAGATGCAGGTGGAAACTTCAACTTTGTGAACATTCCTTACAAAGCGAGGGCTGTCCAAGTGCGGCAGATCGGCCCGAAAGAGGAGCGCCGCGTACTTTGGTACGCAAGCGACGAATGAGCGCCGAGGTGCCGTGCTTGGGCAAGCCGCAGCCTAGAACTGATTCAAGAAGCGCATATCGCCCGTCATGAGAGTTCTGAGGTCGGGCAGGTCGTAGCGCAGGGCCGCGACGCGCTCGGCGCCAATGCCAAAGGCGAAGCCGGTGTACTTCTCGGGGTCGATGCCGCAGTTGATAAGGACGTTGGGGTCGACCATGCCGCAACCCAGGATCTCGATCCAGCCGCTGTGCTTGCAGAAGTTGCAGCCCTTGCCGCCGCACACGTGGCAGCTCACGTCCACCTCGCAGCTGGGCTCGGTGAAGGGGAAGAAGTGCGGACGGTAGCGCGTCTTGCGGTCCTCGCCAAACATGCACTTAACAAAGTAGTCGAGCGTGCCCTTAAGGTCGCCAAAGGTGATGCCCTCGTCGACGACCAGGCCCTCGATCTGGTTGAACTGCGGCAGGTGGCAGGCATCGGCCGTGTCGGGACGGTAGACGGTGCCCGGGCAAATCATGTAGATGGGCGGCTTTTGCGACTCCATGGTGTGGATCTGCACGCCCGAGGTCTGGGTGCGCAGCAGCACGTCGGACTCGCCGTGGGCGTGAGCCTCGGGGTGCGCGACGCTGCCGGGGTTGTTGTCGACCACGTAGAAGGTATCGCGGGCCGAGCGGCTCGGATGATCCATGGGGGCATTGAGCGCGGTGAAGTTGTAGTAGGAGGTGTCGACCATGGGGCCGGACTCGACGGTGTAGCCGATGCCGCAGAAGATGTCCTCGGCCTCCTCGATGATCTGCTTGATCAGGTGCTGGTGACCAATCTGCGGACGGATGCCCGGCAGCGTGATGTCGACGGCCTCGTGCTCGAGCGCATGCTTGAGGGCGGCGGCCCTCATCTCGGTCGTTCGCTCGTCGAGCATGCCCTCGATCAGCTGACGCATCTCGTTGGCGCGCTTGCCCATGACGGGGCGATCCTCGGGGGCGAGCTTGCCCATCATGCGCATCAGGCCGGTGATGCGGCCCTTGCGGCCGAGCAGCTCAATGCGTGCGGCCTCGAGCTTGGCGGCGTCGTCGGCGCCTGCGACGAGCTCCTTGGCCTCTTCCTCGAGTTTGACCAGATCATCAATCAGACTCATGTCTTCCCTTTCGTCTCTCGCACGTCCACTTGCCGCGGCGGCTGACGCCACTCGACGCTGCGGATGTGCGGCCCGGTTCGGTAACAAAAAACCGCCCTCGGGCATGTGCATTGCCCAAGGACGGTTGAATTCCGCGGTACCACCTTGTTTGACCCGGCAGATGTCTGGCCCGCCGTGCCCACTCTGCGCCTCTTGTCGCGAGGCTCACGGCTTCCCTACTGGGGCTTCGCCGCCGCTGGCCGCGCGCCCGTTGAGGTCGCTGCTCGGGAGTGAACGCTTGGCCCTTGCCACCGCAGGAAGGCTTGCAGCCCATGACCTTCCCTCTCTTGCCGGCGACGCGGCGGGCAAAACCCTCTCCGTCAACGCATTGGGCTATAGGATAGCACATTCTGCGCGCGCATCGCCGCGTTCCGTTTTGTTCGCGCTGGGTACAAGTCAGGTAGCTGTGCAAACTGGCCGTGCGCCCATCCGTGGCGCTCGGCTCGCGAGATCAAGGATATGGCATGGGAAAGAAGCACGATAAGAAGGCCGAGCCCGCAGTGGGCAAGACGCCCAAAGGCATGAAGGTCGATAAAGCCGTCAAAAAGCTCCGCAAGCTCGAAGGCAAACTGTGGACTCGCGAGTACCTGCTCAAGATTGCCGAGTTTGACGGCGCGACCATCGCCCCCGCCAACGGCGCCGCGGCCCGCGCCGATGCTATGGGCACCCTTGCCGGCGAACATCACAAGCTCCTGACCAGCAAGAAGTCCGTTGAGCTCGTGCGCTCTCTCGCGCGTGAGACGGTCGCGGGCGAGAAGATCGACGACCCGCAGCTGCTCGACGAGATTCGCGTGCTCGGCCGCGACCAGCGCGAGGTAAGCGTTATCCCTACCGAGGAGGCCGAGGCCTGGACCAGACTCACCTGCGAGGCCGATGCCGTGTGGCACAAGGCCAAAGCAGCCAACGACTGGGCGAGCTTTGAGCCCTATGTGGACAAGATCGTCTGTCAGCTCAAGCATCAGGCCGAGCTCATGGACCCCAAGCGTGACCCATACGATGTTTGGCTCGACCAGTACGAACGCGGCCTTTCCACCGAGAGCTTCGACGCGTTTTGCGACGAGGGCAAGGCGACGGTCGTGCCGCTCGTGCACGCCATCGGCGAGCGCGGACAGCAGCCCACTGCCGACTTTTTGCACGCGCATGTGCCCGAGGCCGCCCAGCGCGCCATGAGCTTTGACCTGATGAAGCTCGTCGGCCTTAACCTGGACGACACCACACTCGCCTTTACCGAGCATCCGTTTAGCGAGGGCTTCTCGGTGGGCGACGCGCGCATCGCCACGCACATCTACGAGGACGACTGCATCTCCAACGTCTACAGCATCATCCACGAGGCCGGTCACACCATGTACGAGCTGGGCGTCAATCCCGCTTACGCGCGCACGTGTCTGAAGGGCGGCACCTCCATGGGCATTCACGAGAGCCAGAGCCGCTTCTTTGAGAACACCGTGGGTCGCAGCCGCGCCTTTATGGGCCCGCTGCTCGAGGTGCTGCGCCGTCACGCGCCCGAGGTCTACGGCGACGTTGACGAGGACACGCTCTACCGCGCCGTGAACATCGCGCAGCCGTCGCTGATCCGTACCGAGGCGGACGAGCTCACCTATCCGCTGCACGTTATGGTGCGCTACCAGATTGAGCGCATGCTGTTTGCCGGCGAGGCCACGGCCAAGGACATCCCCGCGCTTTGGAGTCGCTTTATGGACGAGTACCTGGGCATTCCCGTTCCCGACGACACGCACGGCTGCCTGCAGGATACGCACTGGAGCGGCGGCTCGTTTGGCTACTTCCCCACCTATGCGCTGGGCAGCGCCTACGATGCCATGTTTGTGCCGGCCATGTGCCGCGACGGCGTCGACCTTACCGGTGCCTGCGCGAGCGGCGACCTGGCGCCCGTC
>OKVH01000711.1_pt1 | contig 17853 bp, 12 predicted proteins | sample 1604791 | NCBI WGS metagenome assembly OKVH01 (sample SAMN01760919, study PRJEB22395) | human gut metagenome | reverse complement strand
ATTCATGGCTGCTATCCGGGACTTTCATTGTAAAACACCTTTATTTCTTCATAGCCACAAGCTCTCTTCTTGCGAACAATATTGCCAATACAAACGCAGCTGCATCTGCGATCGGTCCTGCATACATAACTCCGTCAATTCCCATTATCAATGAGAAAACAACGATCAGAGGCATAAGAAACAGCACCTGTCTGGTCAGGGACATGACGATTCCAAGCTTTGCTTTTCCGATAGATGTAAAAAATCCTGAGGACATTGGCTGAATTCCATTTGCAAAAGTCATAAACATAAATATCTTCAGATAGCGTTCTGCGAACTGGAAATAAAGGTCACTTCCGGTTCCGAAAATGCTTACAATCTGGTGGGGAAATAACTGGAAACAAAGGAAAAATACGGTTGCAATCGCAGTACATGCGATTACAGAATAACGGTATGCAAGCCTTACCCTGTCGTATTTTTTTGCTCCATAATTAAAGCCCCAGATTGGCTGACAGCCTTGGGAAATTCCAATACAAATTGCCATAAACACCTGATTTACTTTTGAAATAACTCCTACACATGCAATTGGAATATCACTTCCATAGACAGATAAACCGCCGTAATAACGTAAAATATTGTTTAGTACAATCTGAACAATTGCCATAGCGATCTGATTAATGCAGGATGCCATTCCGAGAGAAATAATAGCTTTCAGGCACTCTGAAGAAGGCTTTAACATGCTCATCTCCAGATACATTTTACGAAATTTTCCAAAGTATATAACCACTAAAATTCCGGAAACAACCTGTCCGATCACCGTTGCCCAGGCAGCACCCTTGATTCCCCAGCCAAACCAAAAGATGAAAAGGGGATCCAAAATTGTGTTGATAATGGCACCTGTAAGAACACAGGTCATAGAATATGTGGGACTTCTGTCTGCACGGACAATATGATTTCCTCCAATGGATAATGCATAAAAAGGAAGTCCCACAGCTGTGATGCCAAGATAATCCACCGCATAAGGCATAACATCTGTCGTTGCACCAAATAAGCTTAGGAGCGGACGCAAAAACAGAAGTACTGCCACTGCCAGAATCACACCGGTAATCACCAGTGTGGAAAGTGCAGTTCCGGCTATGGAGCTTGCCTTCTTCTCTCTTCCGGCACCCATTTCCAGATTGTAATTGGAGGCGCCTCCAATTCCCAGAAGCAGTGCCAACGCCGTTGCAATAGTTGTTACAGGAAATGCAACATTTGTAGCCGCATTTCCCAGCATCCCCACGCCCTGGCCAATAAAAATCTGATCCACTATATTGTACAAAGCACTGACCAGCATGCTGATAATAGCTGGAATTGCAAATTTCCCAATCAAACCACCTACCGGAGCCGTTCCCAATGGATTTTGCTCCTGACTGATGTTTGTTTCTTCCAAAGAATCTCCTCCCCCGTTTAAAAATATTTCTGTTTATCTCTCATAAATTCTGATATGAATCATAACAAATTCTGAAAACCGATTCAAGATTTTTATGCTCAAAAAGCCCAGCTGCATACACAACTGGGCTTTTTGTATGAATATGGTTATTATTTCGCTATCTGCAGGCGCACTGCCATATACTCTTTCCCCGGCAGCTGCACGCGGAATTTACCTTTGTGGATACCTCCATTTGTAATAGTCATTTCCCAGGTATCGATAATTTCCACCTGATACTCTGTAGTATCATCAAAGTAGAAATCCCGGAAGCCTGGTCGCATGAAGGAATAATAGTAAATAAAATAGTCTTTCCTTGCCGGAAAACCGGCAGCACGGCAGGCAACCTCATCCCATTTACAAGGCATTGGTTCCACACCAAGTCCCGGTGTTTCTTCCATGATTTTTGCAAGAAATCTGATACGATCCGGTGAGGTTCCGTGAAGAACGCCGCCATGAGACCACCAGAGAATACGATCCGGACTGAGGTAGGTTTCGCCGTGTCCCGGATATCCTCCGCGGCAGAATGCCTCCCAGAATCTTCTTGTCATTTCCTCACCGCTGATATTTCCCCAGCCAAACTGAATGTTGCCCTCATAGCAAATTTCATCCAGAACTACAGGCTTATGGTATTTCTCACGCCACTCATTTATCAGCTCGGAAGAACGGTATGTCTCTGTTCTCTGGATGCTGCAGTGGGTAATCCAGGGCAGGTTATAATCGTAATATGCCTTACAGTTATGAATGGATCTGAGATGATGGTAAGGATCCTTCTCACAGATAATGCCGGCATATCTTTCCCAGTCAGAAAGAGTCTTCTCATGCATCAGATCATACTCATTAGCCAGAGACCACCACACATTTCGGTATGCGGAAAAACGTGTCATCACATACTTCCAGTAACGGTCATCATCCTCTGCTTTCATCATGGAGAATCCCCATCTGTCATACGGATGCATAACAATCAGATCTGCCTCGATTCCCAGATTCATAAGTGCCTGAATACACTTTTCAATATGTTGAAAATGGGCTGGATTGAATCTGGTAAAGTCCCAGTCATTGCCCGGAGCACAGCCATTATATTCCGCGAAATTATTTTCATTTAACACAGAGCTGTCGCAGGGTGTTCCCTCATAAGGATAGGTAATCGGCTCATGAAGATTGTAGTCATAGTGCTTGGGAAAAATACAGAAACGGATCTTATTAAACGCATTTTCTTCCAGGGTTTTCAGTGTCTGTTTCTGTAATTCTTCATTCTGCAGATTCCATACATAGCAGGTAGTTCCGATGCAGTGATAGGGTGTTCCATCCTCATAGGAAAGATAATAGGTACCCGCAACACGAACCGGACCATGGTTGTCTGCAGAAGGTGGTATTACGGTGAAGCTTCCGGTCAGAATATTTCTGACAGCATATTGTTCTGCTTCCGTTCCGTCATCAGCAGTTCCATGCTTATGTTCAGGCTCTCCTTCATCCGGCACTTCTGCCCCCGCCTTAATATCAAAGGAAGCCTCAATTTCAAAGGTATACTCGTCTGTAAAAGACGGCATAAATCTTACTTTATAAACACCATCGCCATCATAAAAACCATCTACCGTTTTCTTCTCATTTTTACAGCAAAAAGTGCCTTTGATCCACTGGTCACAAAATGGATTCCCTTCCTTTGGACCACTTATGGTCATTTCAAAAATGCCCCATTTTTCTATTGTTTTTGCATAATTTAATTTCATTTTTCTTGTCTCCTTCTCCATTTTAGATCTCTTATATTTTATATATCTCTCTTTCAAAATTCCAAATACGCGCTGCGGATTTGTCTCGATATCACTGCCGAATCTGACATCTTGTGAGGATATGAACTTTGATTTACTGCCCGTATAAATAAAAATCCCCCATGCTTTCTACTATCATAATACGTCAGAAAACATGGGGTTTGCAACGTTACTTTATTAAGAAAATGTATGAATTTTTAATCTGTCCAGAGCGTATTTGAAAAAGTGGCTAAATACCTTTCCTATTGTTCTTTACGCGTTTTGACAATCTCAAAATAATCAAAATCCGCATACCGTCTCCCCCCTGTCATATCGTGACAGTACATTCCGAAGTGAGCTCCGGTGAATCCATCGCTTTGCTCGTCGGTGAGAATGTTGGTGGGGACTTCGGCCAGTTCCTGATAGTCTTTTCCATCCAGGGAGTAGAAGAATTTTGCGTAAAGTCCTTCCTGGGTGGTGGTCACGCGCAGGTATACGGGGCCTTCTTCCGGGATGGAGATTGCCGGAATCACATCTTCTACATCAAAGTGATCGCTCTTTATCAGGCGCAGCTTTGCAGGCTTTTTCAAATCGAGTGTCTGGGAGCCAAACTCTTCCTCTCTGGTCTTTACCAAAAGGTAGAAATTGCCAGTATCATACATATAGGCAAGTCCTGCCATTTGTTCTCTGCAGGTCGGAGTAAACTCCACACAGGTTTCCACCTGAACATGGCGCTCCTGCTGCCTCCGTGCCACAAGACTTACGTTATAGCAGGAATTTAGGGATTCCTGCCCGTAGAGGCGGAGATAGCCAGGGCGTTCTGTCAGGCTGGTGTAGCTGTCATAGGGCTGGCGCAGGGAAGTATAGCGCACATCTAAAAGCGCAGAGGTCTTCTTCACTGGCATACTTAACTTTTTATCACATTCTTCGTCCACAGCATTCTTTGCAGTTTCATTATTTCCAGCACCGTCTGCAATTTCTAAATCAAAGTCTTCTTTTCCATAATCCTTCCCCTCTTCCTCTGGGAAAAGATACTCCTGAATTCCTGTCGGCTCCTCTGTCTCCCACTGTCCAAATCGTCCACCGCAGGCCAGCCTTAGCCAGCCCTCTTCGTTCCATACCATCTTCTGAATTGCGGTTTCACGGCCAAGCACGCACTGTCTGCTGCCCTTCGGCGGTCTTGCACAAAGATGTACCATGTACCACTCCCCATTTTGAGTGCATACAAGATCTGCATGTCCGCATTTCTGCAGTTTCTCTGGATTATCCACATCAGAGGTAAGTACCGGATTGCCTGGATCTTCCTCGTATGGTCCCCAGATGGAACGGGATCTCGCCATAGTTACCATATGCTCATATCCGGTTCCGCCTTCTGCCATCAGCAGATAATAATATTCTCCAATATGGTAAATATGTGGACCTTCTGTATAGCCGCGTCCGGTTCCCGGGAAAACATTTTTCGCCTCTCCTACCAGACATTCCTTCTCAGGGTCGTACTCCTGCACCAGAATCCCCTTGAAATTATTGATCATATTCACAATGTACATTTTCCCATCTGTATCATGGAAAACAGATGGGTCAAAACCTGAGCTGTTCAGATAAACCGGCTCAGACCAGCCGCCACGGATGTCCTTTGATTTTACAAGATAATTATGGGTATTAAAAAGTCCTCCGGTACGGGTTTTCACGTCCGTATAAATCAGCCAGAAGTATTCCCCGTCCCAGGAAATATCCGGTGCCCATACGCCACAGGAATCACCCTCGCCAACCATATTAAGCTGGCTCATTCTGTTCAGCGGTGATGGCAGCTGTTCATAATGCTTCAGATCTTTAGAATGATAGATTTTCACACCAGGCCACCATTCAAAACTTGAATTTGCAATATAATAATCTTCTCCAACACGTATAATATTTGGATCCGGGCAAAATCCCGGAAGAATCGGGTTCTGAATCATGTTTTTGCTCCTTTATCTGTTTCATTTTACAAAATAAACTTAAAACACATTCTAAGTATAAGCTTTCTGATTTTTTTTGTACACACTTTATTTCAGAAAGATGTTTTTTTCCGGTCAAACCAAAAAAGGACTGCAAAATTCCACGTATTCTGCAATCCTTTTCCTGTATTTACTTACCTCACAGCAGAAAAATCTTATTATAACGATTGCTTTTCTGCCTGTTTTTCCAGCAGCTCCGGCAGACACATTGGTTTCTTTCCTTCCAGCTCATCTGCCATATTCAATGCTAGTATATTCCAGTTAATAAAGCCACCATTCATAACTGGTTCTCCATTAAATGGATTGTAATACTCATGAAGACATCCTGTTTTCTCCAGGTCCTCTCCCAGAAGGCGCATGGTGCGCTTATACATAATTTCCGCCTCCATGCGGTATCCGTAGTTCAAAAGTCCGCGGAATACCACATAGTTTGCAACCAGCCAGATCGGGCCAAGCCAGTTGGACGGATTGTTGGTAACAGACAGGTCAAACATTTTCTCATCCTTAGAAAGCGTGGTCAGACCGAAGTCAGAACCAAAGGTATCAGGATCAAAAATATGCTTCACCATATCTGCAGCCTGCTCTTTTGTGGCAATTCCTGCATACATGGGAATAAAGCCAGACCATACACGTACTTTGATGGGCAATGTCTTCCAGAAGACTCCCAGTCCCTGGTGGAACCAGTCGTATTTCCTTGTCTTAATATCCACATCAACTGAGTAGAAGAAACGATCACGCTTGTCCCAGCATTCCTGCTGGATAGCACCGATCAGCGCCTCGCGCTTATCCAGAAGCTTCTTCGCCTCTTCCTCCTTGCCAAACTTTCTGTATAATCTGGCACCAGCTTCCAGCTCCACACACATAAAGCTATTCAGATAAATATTGGCAGTGGAAAATGGCGGACGGCCAAAAGTAGCTGGATCATTGTCCATACCGATCATAATATCGTCCTGCCATACATACAGTCCGCTGTTTTCATGGAAATAATACTGATCATAACAGTCAAAATACTTCGCCACGCCTGGAAGAAATTCTTCCATCCAGGCATAATCACCGGTATAATCACTGATCAGGCACATCTGGCTGCAAAGGAAGGGCTTATGCATATTCATGATCTTGCCTTCCTTATGCCTCATATTCAGATAAGGCTCCGGCCAGTCTGCCACCTCGATCATCATGGGAATATATCCATCTTCCAGCTGGTGGTCGAAGAAATTGCGGATATTCCCCTGTGCGTGCTCTATAATTCTCGGCTTCACAGACGGATCCTGATAAGAATCCGCCAGATTCAGAAAGCCATATACGGACCAGTAGGTATCCCAGTCCCATACATTTCCATCATAAACGGAACCTGGATCAATAAACGGATAATGGATAAAGCTTCGCGGATTCTTAAGCACATCCTCCGTGTGAGACATCACAAATTTTTTCAGTTCCTGTCTATACTGCTCTGTCCTTTTATCTTCCATAAAATCAACCCTTTACAGCTCCGGCTGTCATACCTTCCATCAGTTTCTTATTCAGTGCCATATACAGGATCAGAAGTGGGAATACACTCATGGATACAGAAGCGAAGATTGCACCCCAGTTCTTGGATCCAAACTCATCAGAGAAGTACAGAAGTCCTGTCTGAACAGTCTTCAGTGCAGAATCACTGATGAATGTCATGGAAAACAGAAGGTCGTTCCATTTGAAGAAAAACTGAAGAACCAATACGGTTACAATAGAGTTCTTCATCAGTGGTGTTACAATGTGCCACATCAGTCTGTAAATACCACAGCCATCGATAACGGCAGCCTCCATAATGTCATCCGGGAAGGAACGAAGATATCCCTGAACCAGATAAATGGACAACGACAGGCCAAATGCTATGTACGTAATGATCAGACATGTTCTGGTATTTAACAGGTTTGATCTGCTGTAAATCTGGAACAGCGGGATCAAAGCGATTGCCACCGGAATCATGATACCGAAACGGAAATACTGTGCAACTGCATTTCTGAATTTCCATTTCATCTTTGTTACAGCAAAACCAACAGTTACTGAGAAAAATACAATAAATACAAGTGCCACTAATGTAGTGATCAAACTGTTCTTAAAGAAAGTGGACATATGTCCTCTTGTCCATGCATCAGAGTAGTTCTGGAAATAGAAACCATCATTTAATGCATAAGCTGGCTTTTCACTCCACTCAGCCTGTTTCTTGAAGGATGCGGTAAGCATCCAGAATAATGGGTAAATCTCAATTATGCAAAGAAGGAAAATTACAATTCCCCGAAAAACTGCTTTTACTTTTTTCATAATATTTCCTCCTTTCAGTCTTTTACATCAAATTTATTGATAACAAGAGATCCCACAACACAGATCAGGAAGATTACGATAGCGATAACACTGGCATAACCTACCTTGTTATAGGTAAATGCAACATCATACATATACATGGAAAGTGATTTTGTTGCGCTTCCAGGACCACCCTTGGTAAGAGCCATAGCAGACTCGAACATCTTTACAGTTCCGGAGAAACTGAATACAAAGCTGGTGATCACCATTGGACGAAGAAGCGGAAGAAGGATGTTTTTGAATAACTGCCATCCGCCGCAGCCGTCGATTCTGGCAGCTTCCAGGATATCATCAGAGATATCAAGAAGTGCACCATAAAAAATTACAGAATAGAAGCCCATGGCAACCCAGATATCCATTACGCACAATGCCCAGAGAGCTGTGCTGGACTGGCCGATCCATGGCTGAACAAGGTTTGTAAAACCAAGAGAGTCAAGCAATGAGTTTAACAGACCATAGTTTGGCTGGATCTCATAGATCTTTGCAAACAGCTGGCCTACTGCAACAGTAGGAAGTACTACCGGGAAGAAAACCAGAGTTCTTACGATGGTTTTGCATCTTCTCAGCCAGAATTTAAACATCAGGGAAAGTAAAAGTCCCATTCCAACCTGGCCAACAGTTACAACCAATACATATCTGCAGTTTACTGTTAATGCATTCAAAAAGTTCTTGTCCTTAAAAAGTCTTGCATAGTTGTCAAGACCTGCAAATTCCCACTGAAGTCCCGGGCTGCCGCTGAAGAATGAGTAGTACAATGACCAGACAACCGGTACCATTACAATAATGGTGTAAATAATCAGTGCCGGAACTACGAAAAGGGATATCGCTTTCTTATTACCTAATACCTTGTTCATAAAATTCCTTCCTTTCTGTATCAAAAACCATTAAAATTTCGAATTTTTTCAACAAAAACGGGAGTGTCTGATGGCAAACACTCCCATTTGAATAATCACTTCAAAGCTTATATTGCCAAAGCTATTACTTACTGCATGTCATATACATCCTGGATGGACTGCATATATTCTTCGCCAGTCATTTCGCCGTTTAACAGAGGCTGTACATTTTCCTGAGCTGTCTTGGAGATTTCGCTAGGCATTTTTGCTTCCCACCATGCAAATCCTTCTGTGGATTTGTCAATCTCGTCAAGAACAAGCTTGGTGTAGTTATCCATATCATCTGCTGCAACATCATATGTGTAGCCTTTAACAGTTCCCTGATCTTCCATAGCTACGTTTCCGATGTTCTCCATGAAGTATTTCAGAAACCAGCCAGTAGCCTCATCATATTTGTCGTTGTCAAGTGCAAGAATGTTACCACAGTTCATAGAGTAAGAAGTAGCGGAGCTGATGGACTCATCTGCAACCGGAATGTTGAAGAATCCGATTCCGTCCTCGCCTGCCGGGTTCTGGGAATCATCTGTCAGGTTCTGTGTAAACCAGGAACCATTGTAGAAGATAGCTGCTTTTCCACTCATCAGCATGGAACCAGCTGTATTCATATCAACTGTTGTGATACCTTCTCCGAAATATCCTTTCTCTGCCCACTCTGCAATCTTATCAGCTGCTGCAACAAGCTTCTCATCTGTATAAGGAACTTCGCCGTCAGCTGCTTTTGTCATAATGTCGTTTCCTGCGGTTCTTACTGCGTATGCATTGATCAGACGGGTTGCACCCCATTTGTCAGATCCGCCGGTTGTAAGAGGCTGGATACCTGCATCGGAAAGTTTCTGAAGAACCTCTTCAAACTCATCCCATGTAGTAGGAACTTCGCATCCTGCCTGCTCGAACAGGGCTTTGTTGTACCAGAAGCCTTCTACATTCAGTCCAAGAGGAAGATCATAAAGATCATCTGTTCCGGATAATCCTTTCAGAAGCTCAACAGCACCGCTGTTTAAATAATCTGCTGTTCCGATCTCGTCAACAGCTTCTGTAATATTTTTAACCTTTCCGGAATCGATGAGAACGCTGAGCGGAGCACCTGCTTCGTAAGCGAACAGATCCGGAAGATCATTGGATGCTGCAAGTGTAGCAATTTTCTGCTGAAGGTTGTCAGAAGCAACCATCTCATATTCCCATGTGAAATTCGGGTTTACATTTTTCTGATAGTCTTCGCAGATTTTGTTTAACAGCATACCATTGTCATTATCTTCTGCCCAGATGGTAAGGATTTTGATGTTTTTCTCAAGCTGCGGATCCTCTCCTGAGTAATCTGCTGCAAATGTAGGAACTGCAAACATTGTGCTTGCTGTTAATGCTGCCATTAAAATAGCTAATGCTCTCTTTTTCATTATAAATTCCTCCAGAATTTTCAAAATTATTGAACTTTGTTATAATTTACTCTTGATTGCCATTTACTTTTCGGTCACGTTTAATTTGTTTCTTTGTATCCCCGGGAAATATCTTATGGTTATATAATACCATTGTTCTGTTTTTTTACCAGTGCCTAATTTTTTTGGTAATGTACAGTTTTTTTAGACTGTTTTTTATAAAAAGTTTCACTTGTCCAGGCATTCAATTGTGCTAAATATATAAAATGCACATATTCAGCAATTTGAATATGTGCATTTTTGCAAATCCTGTTTTTATCATTCTGCTTTCCACACGTTTCCCTTATACTCATTGGGAGTCATGCCCTCGTGTTTTTTAAAAATATCACAGAAATATCTGTAATTATTATATCCCACCATTTCACTGACTTCATTAACCTTATATCCATTCTGCAACAGCTTCTTCGCCTTTTTTATGCGAAGGTCCGTCAGATATTTCACATAAGATGTACCAACCTCTGTTTTAAAAAGAACACTTAAGTACGCCGTGCTCATTCCGGCTCTGTCTGCAAGCTCACTCAGCCCGATATCCTGATCATAATGCTCGTCCAGATAAGTAAGAAGCTCCAGGATAACTCTGTGTTTGCTTCCGGTCTGGTCTGCGGTCAGATGCTTGCTGATATCAGACAGAACGCTTTCCCCATAGGCCTGTACTTCTTCTATGCTCTGACATTTTACCATCTCCTGAAAAGAGACAAGTGACCCTCGTTCCACCTGCTTCTGACTTTCGATCAGTACATCGCTGAGCACACAGAGATGCTTGTAAAATTCCCTGCGAAAATCCTGCAGTTCCGGGTAAAGTTCCTGCAGGCATCTGATTGTCTGCCGGCATTCTTCCCGAAATGCTGCAGCATCACAGTTTGTAATACATTTTACACTGCTCTCAAAAAATCTTTCCAATTCCAGGAATTTCTCACGATTAGCCTGTGCCTTACGATTATCTTCATGGCGGGTCTTCGCCCATTCATCTTCAATTCTGGTAAGGGCATTTTTCAGTTTATCTGCTGTAACCGGCTTATCAATATAATCTTTTACACCAAGAGTAAGCGCCCTCTGCGCATACACAAATTCAGAATAGCCACTGATCACAATAAAATATGTATCCGGACATTCTTCCTTCGCCGCCTCGATCACAGACAGACCATCCAGCCCCGGAATTCGGATATCCGTAATTACTACATCCGGTTTCTCACTTCGGATCACTTCCAGTCCCTGGATTCCGTCATAAGCAGCCCCTACTACCTCATAATCCAGCTTCAGGCGGGAAATTAAAGCCTTAATTCCCTGCACAACTATATATTCATCATCAATTACCACTAAGCGATACATGAAAATCCTCCTTGTATCTGCATTTCCCTATCCCTTATCTTACCGGAACCACAATCGTTACCTTCGTTCCATTGCCTGGACTGCTTTCAAATGTTACGCCGTATTTTTCCCCGTAATTCAACTTTATACGCTCTATTACATTGCGCACTCCATAACCATTCTCCAGTCTGGACATATCGTCAATTCCCACACCATCATCTTCAATAGTGAAAATCATATTATTCTGCTCCTGCCAGCCGCGAAGGGAAATCTTTCCTTTTCCAATCTTCGGCTCCAGACCGTGATACATGGCATTTTCAATAAATGGCTGAAAAATAAAGGTAATCGTTTCACGCTGAAGAATTTCTCTGCTGATATCCACGAACAGTTCAAAACGATTATTGTAGCGCATATTCTGAAGCTTCATATAGCCCTGCATCCATTTCACAGAATCCGCAACTTTAATATATTTGCTTCCATTATTCAGCGCCAGCTTAAAGTTATCAGAAAGTGCTTCTACCATTTCTGCCATCTGGTCATCCCCATGCATGATTGCAACAAAGTACAGAGAATCCAGTGTATTATAAAGAAAATGGGGATTGATCTGGGACTGAAGCAAAAGCAGCTCTGCTTCCCGTTCATTCAGCTTCACCGCCATAAGATGCTCGGAAAGCTCCAGGTTCGTATTGACCATTTCCTTGAATTTCCGTCCAATCCGGCCAACTTCACTATAGTCAAACTCTTCTGTAATGTGGCGCTCTCCTTCCCCAACCTGTGCAATGGTATTTTCCAGCTGCTTCAGAGGATGACTGATGGTTCTGGAAATGATTCGTGCCATGAGAAAACCCACTACAAGAACACAGCCAGCTACCAGAAACGAGGTCAGACGGATATTTTTGCTCTCTTCACTGATCTCATTTTTCTCCACTACGTTTACAATATGCCAGCCTGTAGTAGAATTGGTGACAGAAGAAAACAGATACAGATGGTTCTCTCCCGGATTCGAATAGGATTGCATAATTGCATTCTCCCTTTCCTCATTTCCCACAAAATAAACCAGCTGATTATCCTCATCTACAACCATAAAGTTACTGGAATCAAAGCTTTCATTGCCCATAACAAAGGATTTTCCCAACAGCTTCTGGCTCAGTCCCACCACCATATAACCCATTCCCTGTCCATCAGAGGGATTGATCATATATTTCGCATAAGAAAATCCTTTCTTTGTTCCTGCTTTTAAAATACTGTCACGGAAAAAAATTTCCTTTCCCTGCGCAGCCTTTGCCTGTTTCACCCAGCTTTCTTCCAGAATATCCTTATCACTATAATAATTATAGAAATCATAAGTACCCTGGTTCACATTGTTCAGCTGATAAACATGACCATAAAGATCCGTAAATACTATATAATTCACCCACACCTGCTGACTAGCCATTTCATTTGCAATCGCACGAAGCTTCACACGGTCTGTGGACGTAAACTTGCTTCCTCCGTATTCATTGCCTTTTTTCAGAATCTGCTGAAGAGCTTCGTCATTCAGAAAATTTCGGCCTACGTCTACAATGTTCTTCAGATTCATATCCATAACGCGGCTGGAATTCTTCAGTGTAGACTGATAAGATGCCCTGTAATTCTGTTCAATCGCATCAATAGAGGTTTTGTATACAATATTCATCAAAACACCCACACCCAAAAGGGTGATAAGAAACATGGATAAAAAAATCTGATTCTGAATACTCAGCTGTCTCCACGCTTTCTGTATTCCTGAAGGTTCCTTTTTCTTTTCCATATTCTCATCACCCTTTCGCATTCTGCGTTATGATTACTGTTCAAATGCGATATGGTATGTACCGCTTCCCGCTTCGGCAGCCATATAGTCTGCTTCCCTGGTAAATGTCAGTCCATCGCTTTCCAGAACAGCTTTTGCCTGGTCCAGACGGATCTCTGCTGTTGTATTCACCGGAATCTGAACAGTTAAAGTAATCTGTTTCCCCTGGACTTCCCATTTTACACCAACATCACCATAAATGCTATGATATTTTCCGGCAGTGTACTTCAGATTTCCACCAATGCGCGGATAGAGTATCGCATGTTTAAAGCCCGGATGTTCCGGATCAGCTTCAATTCCGGCCATTGCACGGTACATCCACTCACCAATAGCACCATAAGCATAATGGTTAAAGGAGTTCATATCTGCACTCCACATGCTTCCGTCATCCTTCATTCCATCCCAGTGCTCCCAGATCGTGGTGGCACCTTTTTTCACCTGATACAGCCAGGATGGGAAGTCTTCCTTCAGAAGCAGGTCATAGGCTTCCTTCAGAGCGTGGTTCTGGCTTAGTGCATGACAGAAATACGGAGTTCCCACAAATCCGGTAACCAGATGTCCGTTTTCTTTGTCCAGAAGGCGCTTCAGACCTTCTACCGTTTTTGTGATATATTTCTCAGGAGTCAGCTGGAAATACAGTGCCACAATATGTGCGGTCTGTGTCTGTGCTGTCATATTTCCTTCTGCATCGAAGAAGGTCTCCTGGAATTTCTTTACGATCTTATGATAAAGCTCCTCATACTCTGCTGCCACATCCTCTTTTCCAAGGGCTTTCGCCATCTGGACAAAAAGTCCGGTAGAGTATGCATAATAGGCAGTACAGGTCAGGTCATTTGGTGTTGCACCGAAATAGCTGCCCTCCTCTGCATCAAGAGCAACCCAGTCACCAAACTGCAGCTTGTAGTTCCAGATATAATCAACAGCATGGGCACGCATGAAGTCAATCCATCCCTTCATACTGTTGTACTGTTTTTTCAGAATATCTTTATCACCATACATCAGATACATGGTCCATGGATTGATGATGGCTGCATCAGCCCAGGCTGCTGCGGAATGAGGTCCCTGGCGGAGAAGCCAGTTTCCATCTGTACGGCCTTCCTCAATGTTCGGAACAACATGCGGTACACCGCCCTCTGGTGTCTGATCAACCTCCAGATCATGGAGCCATTTCTTATAGAACGTATATGTATTCATCAGATAAGTGGCGGTACGGCAGAAGATCTGCGCATCTCCAGTCCATCCCAGACGCTCATCACGCTGCGGGCAGTCTGTAGGTACATCAAGGAAATTACTCTTCAGCCCCCACAGGAAATTGTGATGCAACTGGTTCAGCAGCGGATTCGAACACTCCAGACTTCCGTTTGAAGCCATGTTGGAGTGAAGGGTGCAGGCTGTGAAATTCTCAGCTTTCGGCTCGCCTGGATAGGAAACAATCAGCGCATACTGAAATCCCATGTAAGTGAAAGTCGGATGCCAGGTAACTGTCTCTTCCCTTGCAAAAGTATATTTCATCGTTGCTTTGGCTGCACGAAGATTGTCCAGATATACATTTCCATCTTTGTCCAGAACTTCGAAGCAGTGAAGTTCGATCACATCGCCTGGTTTTCCGGCTGCAGTTACTTCAATTCGTCCTGCCATATTCTGGGCAAAATCAATAACTGTATCTCCTGCCGGTGTTTTGAAAATACGTTTCGCTGGAATACGATCCATTACACGAACCTTCGCAGCGTACTGCGCGCGCATAACCTGTGTATCAAAGAATACAAGCTGAACCGGCTTCCAGTCGCCTTTTGTGGTTTCTGCCTTTGACCAGTCCGGAATCTCAAGGGCTGCATCATAAGTCTCACCATCATAGATTTCTGCAAATACCACCGGTGAATCGCAGCCTTTCCATGATGGATCCGTATAAACAGATTCTGTTGTTCCATCGGTGTAGCGAATCAGAAGTTCCATAGTAAAAGCCGTCTGATCACCATAGTTGTTACGGGCTTTTGTCAGCCCCATAACACCTTTATACCAGCCTGGAGCCAGCATTGCTCCAGCACCGTTAATGCCCTTCTGCAGATATTCCGTTACATCATAGGTCTGATAGAGGAGATGTCTTCTATAGGATGTCCATCCCGGTGTCATCTCGTCCTCACCAACTTTTTTGCCATTCAGGTAAAACTGATACAGGCCAAGGGCTGTGGTAAAGGCATAGGCTTCTTTTATATCTTTTTTGATTTCAAAGGTTCCTCTTACATAGGTTCCTTTGGAAACGTTCTTATAGGAATCGTCAGTTTCGGCGGATACAAAAGGAGCTTTCCATGCTGGTGCGCCTTCCTCCCACTCACCATTTTTTCCTGCAAGGGCAGTTACAAAAGATGCGGTTTCGCTCCAGTCCGTTTCTTCCTGACCATCACTGGCTTTTGCACGGACAAAATAGCGCTTGCCGCTCTCCAGAGAAGCACCTTCTGCATAAACATGTGCAGATTCCTCAGACTCTGTTTTTCCGCTGTTATAGATCAGATCTGTAAAATCAGCGTCTTTTGCAATCTGAAGTTCGTAGGATTTCTGTTTTACATTTTTCTTATCGCTTACAAGCTCCCAGGCAAACTGGGGCATATGGGAAACACCAACCGGGGCTGTTTCATAATCCATATATATTTTCTTGATTGCCAACATTTGTTTTAACCCATCCTTTCTGACATATATTTCTTTGGTATATCGTAACTGTTCAGTACCTTCATGGTCACACACTTCGCAGAATAACATCTACTGAATAATTACGATCCAACACTTTATATTTTTAAATCGTATTTTAGCGTTTTCTCAGATTCAACATCTGTCTTGCCTCATCCGGAGTCGCTGGCTCCAGACCCATGGCGCGGATCAGATTTACCAGTTTCTCAACCACCTGCCAGTTGTACTCGGCATCTACACCTTCTGCCAGATAGTTGCTGTCTTCAAAACCAACACGTACTACCGTTGCTCCCATAGCAATTGCAGCAGCCAGAAATGTCCAGTTATCACGGCCAAAATGGGTAACACCCCAAAGTGCATCAGATGGAACAAAGGAACGGAAAGCTGCCAGCATCTCCGGAGTAGGCTGCATGCCGCCTTTGTGACCAAATACCAGATTAAACAGCATTGGGTCCGCAAATGGCTGCTCAGATTTTACCACTGCCATATTATGTAGCATTCCAATATCAAAAACTTCTGTTTCCGGAAGGATTCCTCTCTTATAAACAGCGTCTGCGCAGTAGCGGATATCATCAAAAGAATTAATATAAACTGCTTCGCCAAGGTTTGTACTTCCGCCATTGAGAGATGCGCTCTCTACCTTGGGATAATCAAGCGGATTGCAGCGGTCCTGGATATTCATATCCGAAACACCGCCTGTAGACGCCTGAACTACCACATCTGTCCGTTTCAGAATCTCGTCAAAACACTCAGACATATAAGAAATGTCAGGTGTAAGGCTTCCGTCTGGTTTACGGCAGTGAAGGTGACACATAGCAGCACCAAGTTTTACGCTTTTCTCTACATCCTCTGCAAGTTTTACTGCATCCACACTGGTTCCTGCCTGTACAGGTGCCAGAGATATAATTACTTTTCTCATTATGTAAACCTCCTATTTAAGCGAACCTCTTTCTAATAGACATCTTCCTAATATACAGTGTCTCCGTAAGCTGTTCAAAACAGACTAAAAATTTACTTGTTATGTCATTAAAACTCTTACGTAATTGAAATTTGCCACTTGCGTAAACGAAGACCTGCAATCACACTACTTTTCAGATCAATTCCTCCACAATTTCCTTCAACGTACTTACTTCACCCACATTTCCCGGAAAAATAATGTATGGCATTCCAGGGAATTTGCTTTCTTCTCCTGTCATCCATACCGGGATCCCTTTCTTCACCTGTCCCATAACACGGGCTTTCTTTACGCGAAGAGCTTTGGTTCCTACGTCAGATGAAGTGATTCCGCCTTTTGCAATGATGAATTTCGGCTTCACAGAAAGCTTTCCGATAATACTGGTCACTGCATTGGAAATTTTTACAGAAATATGCAGTTTCTCTTCCGGAGTCATATTCTCCGGCGCAAGAAGCTGTCTGCTTGTATAAATTACAACGGTTCTTCCAGACAGGATTTTCTCCTCTGCTGCCTTCACCGTTCTCTCTACCTCTTTCTCCAGACCGTTTTCTTCGAACACGGTATTTACCTGAAATTCCATAAAATCAGCCTGTCCGTCCAGTTCTTTCAGACAGTTCAGCTGGTCTGTGGTCTTCTTTACATGGGAACCGATCAGAACGATTCCTCCGTTCTTTGTATCGCCCTCCAGCTGTGCTCTTCCCAGAAGGGGCTGATCTGAAATACGTCCCATCACCTTGGTAAAAGCAGCGGCAGTTCTTGCCATGTAATGCTTTCCAGCTTTCATTGCAAGTACAAGTGCGGCGCAAAAAACTTTCAGGTCTGCGTAGGATACTGCGTTCACAATGATCTTCGCCATATTCTGTGCAGACATAAGCTTGTCTTTAATTCCCTGCACATCCAGAGCATTCAGCTCGTCCAGGGAAATGGTGATACAGTCCTCTTTATGGTACTTTCCTTCTGTTTTTTCCTCGACGTATTCAGTAAGATCCGAGGATTTGTAGCCGAAGGTTTTGTCCCTGGCAAATTCCGTCATACCGGCTGGAATCAGGTTGTCCTGCTCTTTTACATAATGGATATTGCCCATTGTGTAGCGGCCGCCTTCTGGAAAAAACGGGCAGATGATCTCACCGTCAACAGCTGTGCTCCCTGCAGAAACTCCATTGTCTGCTGCCGTTTTCTCTGGTCCGGCTGTATTCCCGTCAGCCAGTCCTTCCGCCAGAAGCTG
>OKVH01000683.1_pt1 | contig 18139 bp, 24 predicted proteins | sample 1604791 | NCBI WGS metagenome assembly OKVH01 (sample SAMN01760919, study PRJEB22395) | human gut metagenome | reverse complement strand
GAGGAATGCCAAGTTCACATTCTGCAGTTGTGACAAATTTAAAATAATAATCCTACTATAATTCCTATTAATGCACCTACAAATACTTGGATTGGTGTATGTCCTAGTGTTTCTACTAGTTTTTCTGAAATTTGGGCTTTTGTTAATCCTGGTGTGTTTACTATTTTATTTAATATTTTAGCTTGCTTTCCTGCTGCTCTTCTTACTCCTGTAGCATCATACATAACGACAAAAGCAAATATTATAGCTAGTCCAAATATTGGTGAATTTATTCCTTCACTTTTCCCTATCATTGTTGCTAAACTTGTAACAACTGCAGAATGTGAACTTGGCATTCCTCCTGCACCAAGTATTCTTTTGAAATTAAACTTTTTAGTTGTTACCAAATCATATATTACCTTATATGTTTGTATTAAAAACCACACAACAAATGGTATTATTATATATCTATACTCCTCTATAAAGTTAATTATCCCCTTATTCATTCTTTATTCCTCTTCCGCAATAAAATTTTCTTCTTGAATTTCTCCATCTTTATTTATTAATATTGTAATTCGTTTTTCTGCTTCCTCTAATATTTTTGTGCATTGTTTTGAAAGTTGCATTCCTTTTTCAAATTTTTCAACAGAAGAATCTAAATCTAATTCATCACTTTCTAATTCCTTCACTATTTCTTCCAGCTGTTTTATTGTATCTTCGAAATTATTTTTCATTCTGTTATTCCTCTCTCACCTATTTTTCTTTTACTATTTCATTTTCTACATCTATTTCATAAAAAGCTAGTGTTTTTGATGTTTTTGAATCATTAACAGTTACAATGTAATTACCTTTTGAATTTATTGCCATATTTGAAAAATACACCCCTTCTGTACTTTTCCACTGTTTCTTTGCTAATTCTATTGCTTTTTCTTCTTTACTAGTTACTGTTCCATTTAGCACTTCTGTATTCTCTTTCGGCTCTTCTACCTCATTCTCTATATTTGTTTTTTCTTCATTAGAAGTACTTACATTTTCAAATAATTTATCTGTATCTATTCCCATATTAGAGCCTTCTAAATTACTTTGTTGAACCTGTTCTGAATAAGTAGGCTTAGCTTTTAGTAAATCATAAACAAAATATATTATTACAAATACTAATATTGCAATTGCTATAACTATTAAACTATTTTTTACTACTTTACTCATTCTTCCTCACATTCCTTTTTTAATATTTTGGCATTTACTTGTCCATCGAATAATTTTATATTTATTTCATCATCTTTCTTTAAATATTTTGCTTCTTTTATAGTCTTTCCATTTAAAGTAATTATACTATATCCTCTTGATAACGTTTTCAATGGACTTAAAGCATCAAGTTTTGCTATTAGCTTTATTGCTTTTGCTTTTTCATTTATATACTTTTGGTTTATATATGATTCCATCTGTCTTACTTTTATATCTAACATCATATATCTTTCATTTATTTTTTGCAATGGTTCTTTAAATACTTTACTATTTAAACATTTTTCATATCTTAATTTCATTATTTGTATTTTTCTATTTAATGCTATTTTTTGTCTGCTTTCATATTCTTTTAACTTTAGAAGTATGTCTTTAACATTTGGAATCACTAATTCTGCTGCTGCAGATGGTGTTGATTTGTGCAAGTATAGTTATAGCAGGAATATTCGTAATTCCTACAGGGATTATAGGATGGATTTGTATAGCATATTCATTGCCACCCATAACGGCTTTTACATACGGAGCGTTCTCAATTCTCATTATCATCACCTGCTTTTAGAAGGTCGTTTACATCTTGTCTGAAACTGCCTGGCTTTTTGTATTGAGTCTGCATATGCGTTATCAAGATAACCTGTATCGATTCCATGCTGTTTACAGCCTCGTTTTATCCCATCGAGATATGCTTGCGTTGGTGGAGATATAGCGAAATCAGGCTTATTCATTATGTAGACCAATGAGGCTCGCTCTACGCCGCCGACCTTTACATTAACAAGCTCTTTTCGGTAGTATGACGGATATCCCTCATATCTGTCGAGGTTTCTCCAATCCTGAGGAGCGATCTCCCACAAAACAACGGGGACCTTTGTGCCTTTGTCCTTAACTATAGTTGCGTGCTGATTAAATTGGAGCCTGTAGTCCTCAATGTAGCTTGTTGATATTACCTTTGAATTAGGACATCTGTATCTCATCTGTTCGAGATCCATGTTACTTCCATAGGCACAATAAAGGTTGCCGATCTGTTCTCTTAACTCAATTTCTTTCAGTGCCTGCTCAAAGCGGTCAGCCGTTTTGTATTCCTTGACCATATCCATTATTTCAAACGCTTCAAGGTCATTATCGTTGAAATATTGCTGATACATAGCTCCCATTCTGAAAGCATTTACTGCTATATCATCATTGTTGCTTATGCTGTCAAGGTATTCACGATTAAACAGTGAGATACTGCTGTTGTCACGTTCTATACGCTCACAGACCATTTCCTCTGCTTTTTCATATGCCTGTTCGAGATATTCCAATGGTAAGCCATTTTCTATATATCCGTTTTCTATTCGCTGATAATATTCCTCTGTTGGCGTGTTGTAGTCCTTTGAATTGACCATGACATATGCCATGCCAGAAACGATTTTGTCCTGGCATTTCACATCAACAGCTATTTTCCTGTATTTGTGAGGATAGCCCTCAAACTTATCAAGTGATCTTTCGTCCGAAGAAGAAAGCTTCCAGAGCAGGGCAGGGGCTTCTTCACCTTTCTTTTTTTGGAGCGTTGCCACCTTATTGAATGACAGCTCATAGTCCTGCACCATGCCTGTTGCATATATCTCAGCGTCGGGACAGCGAAACATCATCTGTTCAGTATTGATATTGCTTCCGTATGCTACATATATCTTATACTCCTCGTTCTTTTTCGGCTGTTCTTTTGGTGTATTATCAGGGGAAAAGAAAAGCTTCATCAGCTCGTCATATTCTTCATCAGTAATCATATTATCCCTCCTTGACCCTACCACGTGTGGTAGGACATTTTATCTGCTTCTGTTTGGAGTGTTTCTTCGTCTTGCAGGCTGTGAAACAGTGTTTTCTGCTTCTCTTGCTTGTTGTGTCTGCCGTGTGGAAAGCAGCTCTTCAATAGAGTTTTCCTGCCCATTGTGACTGATACCAAGGACAGAGAATATGTTATTTCGCTCGTCTGGAGTAACACTTTCATCATCACGGACGTTTTCAAGCAGCATAACTATCCTTTCTCTTAGGGTAAAAGAATTATCATTTCTGACCTCACGATCTGGAGAATGGATGATACTGCTTATTGTTATTGTCTCAGGCTCAGGCGAGGCGGCTCTCATATCGTTTAGACGTTGGGCGATTTGCTGTGCCTGCTGTTCTCTTATCCGCCGTCGCTCCATAGCTGCCGCCTTATCTTTCCAATCTTTTGCGCCCTCAAGGTTTTCCAGAAGATATTTTCTCGGCACTTTAAATTCATCCCCATTAAGCCCTATGCGTATGAGCCATGTGCGGAAAGTGTAACATTCGTTACTTGATTGAGTTTTATGTACAGCGGCACTGCGCTGATTAAGAGCCTGGGCGGTGACAGCCTGCGCAAACCTCACATATGTGCGGACTTTGCCTGCATTGGTAGTTGAGTTGAAACAGCGAAACTCAACTGTTCCTTTTGTGAAATATGCGTGAAGATTGAGCGCTCTGTAACGAGAGCGGTTATAGTGGGCATTACGGCGTTCATATCCGTCGGTGTTTCGGTACCAGATATCTGCTAGTGCTTCTTTTGTTTTCGGTTTGGCGGCATTAAGCCGACGTATATAGTCCTCATCAGATTTGCGGCACCATTGCATTGCACGGCTTGCTGGGACCTTTAGAGCGTGGTAAAGGATATCTTCTTTCTGATACATGATGTTAGACAGACGAGTGAGTGACTTGGCGTCCTGCCTTTCTGCCCCTATATGCACGTGCAAGCCACAGCTTTCGTTTACTCTCATTCCCGCTTTTCTTAGGTCTCGAACTATCTGCTGAAGATCGTCCATATCCTTATCAGACTTCAGTATAGGTGTAACAAGCTCACAACGGTATTCATCCATGTTATATGTTTCAGATCTGTTCTTCCTAACTGGGTCTATTGAGGCGTCACGCATTACTTTCCATTCACGACCTGTGTCATCAGATATCTTTCGTGTGTAATAGCAAGAGTAATCTGGGTCGGACGAGTAGGTGTCAAAATGTTCAGCGACAACCTGTGCAGCTCTTTCTCGTGTTATACCTGTAAACTCGATCTCTACACCAAAGGTTTGATCCTTTAAATCAATAGCCATGCTCTCACTCCTTTATTATTTCTGAGATATGAAAACTATAATGAAAATCAAAATACTCTGTTGTTCCAGTATCGGTATTTGTCCAAGTGCCTGTGAAAGTCACGGTGCTGTTCGGCGTTGCGTTACCATATCCTATGGATACTGCACCGCTTACATCTGTTCCGCTTGTGGCTTCAAAACTGTCTTTATTGCATACCGAAGTAACATCCATATCATCGATCGTAACGGATAATATATCGTATTGGGCATTGCAATTACAGTTTTCCACTGTATATGACATTGATAAGCCGTTGCTGTCATTGCTCTCTAGTTTGAAATAAATAGGAATAGGCGGCAGGGTAGTATTGGCTGAGGGAATGTGGTATACCTTTGGCTTTTTAGTAATTTCATTTGTTTCCGCTTGCGGTGCTGTGATCTGAGGCGGTTCTGTAGTTGTCGCTGGTGCAGCAGTTGTGACATCTTCAATACTGTTTGTATCTTCTGGTGATGATCCACTATCATCAGAGGCAACCGAAGAAGAAATGTCATTTGCAAATTTGCCGACATAACTATCTTTCGGACTATCTGAAGAAGATGAGTCTGAGCTGCCACAGCCTGACAACAGCAGGGCAGTTACCGCTGCAAGTATCACTGTTCTTTTCATGATCTTTCCTCCTTGAGCTGATCCAAAAGCTTATAGTAATCTCTTATAGGCTTTGGCACATACTTAATAAAGGCTTTGCTGGCTGCCTTTTCAGCCCCCTGCTGGATAAGCTGTTCGAGGCTTTCTTCTGTTTCGGCTTTCGTCATATACAGTTTTATCGCCTTTGCCATTTCATCATTGATCTCAACTGTTACTCTCATGATTTTCCTCCTTTTTTTATTTTTCAAGAATATTTAAGAGCCGTTCCAAAAGCTCCTTGTTTTTTCCTGTGTCTGTCATATCCATGATGTTGAGTGCATATCTTACGCCCTCAACAAAGCCCAAATCGTGTGCGTGTATTTTTATCTATGATAACATAGTCGGTCACGCCCTCGAAACCCTCTGTAACAAGCTCCGAAAGGTCAGCAGTCTTGTCTGCAAAATAATCCTTTATAAGCTTTTCATTGCCGCTTCCAAGGTGAGTACCGCCAAGCTTTACAGGCACATTCAGACTGCAAAGAACAGCCGCCGCTGTTCCGGTCTCACCACCGACAAGGTGATACTTTTCCTTTATCTCTGCTGTGCCGTCTGCCTTTGGAAAATCACCGTCAAGAAGAAACGAACAGGTGGAGATCATTTGACCGTACATATAAACATAATTCTCAGTATATTTCATGTGAACACCATACCTTACTATAACAAAGCTATTTCTGCCAAATTGCCGTTGAACCGCATGGAAGCACACCGCCTGTTGCCTCCACAGGCAATCCTATCTCATCAGCCGTGACGTTTCCGCCAAACCTCGTTCCGAGGACATCTCTCAGGATATATGCCATAACTGAGGGTGAAAGTCCTGTGGTATAGCTGTTGAGCAGGAAGAAAAGTGGCTCGTCGCTCAAAACGCCTGAGCAAGTCTTTACAAGGTCATATATACAATCTTCAAGCTTCCATATCTCTCCGCCAGGTCCTCTGCCGTAGGACGGAGGATCCATAACGATAGCGTCATAGGTCTTGCCACGGCGTATCTCACGCTGAACGAACTTTTCACAATCGTCTACAAGCCAGCGAATAGGCTTATCGGAAAGCCCTGACACAGCGGCGTTCTCTCTTGCCCACTGCACCATGCCCTTTGATGCGTCAACGTGTGAAACGCTTGCACCTGCTTCGGCACAGGCAAGGGTAGCTCCGCCTGTGTATGCAAAGAGGTTTAACACCTTTATCTCTCTGTCTGCGTTTCTTATTTTATCAGCCATGAAGTCCCAGTTCACAGCCTGTTCAGGGAAAAGACCTGTGTGCTTGAAGCCCGTTGGTCTGATTATAAACTTCAAATTCTTATAGCCTATGTTCCAGCTTTCAGGCAGGCGCTTTCTGTATTCCCATTCGCCGCCGCCCTTTGAGGAGCGGTGATAAATGCCGTCTGCCTTTGTCCAAAGGTCAGAACGCTTCGGTGACTTCCAGATTATCTGAGGGTCAGGTCTTACAAGCACCTTTCCGCCCCAACTTTCAAGCTTATCGCCGCTTGAAGTATCTATTATCTTATAGTCTTTCCAGTTTTCTGCAATTCTCATATTTTTTATCCTTATATAAAACTTACCTTACATTTTTTCGATAAGCTCCGCTATCTTGTGTGCATATTCTGTGATTATGCCTGTTCTCTTGCCCTCTATCATAACACGAACGAGAGGCTCTGTGCCTGACTCACGAACAAGTATCCTGCCCTCGTCACCAAGCTTTTCGGAATACATCTTTATAGCGTCTGTTATCTCAGGGACTTTATCCCACATACCCTTTTTGTCTGCTGTTATCTTAACGTTCACAAGCACCTGCGGATAGCACTCCATGCAGGAAGCAAGCTCGCTTGCCTTTTCGCCTGTACATTTGAGGACTGTCAGAAGCTTTGTACCTGTCAGCTCACCGTCGCCTGTGTTTGCATAGTCAAGAAGAATGATATGACCTGACTGCTCACCGCCTATATTATAACCGCCCTTGAGCATTTCTTCAAGAACGTATCTGTCGCCCACCTTTGTGGTAGCGGCAACGATGCCGTTTGCCTTTGCATACTTGAAGAAACCGAGGTTTGTCATAACTGTAACAACGCAGGTATTATTTTTGAGTATGCCCATGCTCTTCATATATTTTGAGAAGATAGCAAGTATCTTGTCACCGTCGATAAGCTCGCCCTTTTCATCAACTGCAAGACATCTGTCAGCATCGCCGTCAATGTCAAACTCAACGCATTCGTCATGATTGTTGTCCCAAATTAAAACAATGGCGTCTTTAAATTCGGAAAGCGTTACTTCACTAATATATATATCATGAATTATATTTTTAAGTGCTTGCTCCTGCGTCATACCAAAACGTTTTGCAATGCACTCAAGCTTCTCTTTGTATGATAAGCCGTCATTTATAATTTCTTTTTGCATTTTAAAACCTCCACGTCAACTAAAATGGCACATCTTGACTAGGATCGCACTCGCTAAATCTGCAATCACAATTATGTATTAAATCTAAGGCGTCTTTTAAGCTAAAGCCCAAAGAACTTGCCTCACTGTTGTATACTTCTTCAACTATCGTTTTAAGTGCTTGCTCCTGCGTCATACCAAAACGTTTTGCAATGCACTCAAGCTCCTCATTGTATGACAAACCGTCTTTAATTATTTCAATTTCTTTTTGCATTTTCTCACTCCTGTTCTTTTAACCGTATCTCCACATATTTTCTAACATAAACCGAATTTCTGTTCGGATAGGTTTCGCTTTTTTGAAGAAATTCATATTTTTCGTCTTTTTCAAGCTGTTCTGTGAATTTTTCAACTTCTTCTGGCAAGCCCTCTATGCGTACTTTTACCATTTCTCTTCCTCCCCAGCGTCTGCCCCGTTGCAGGCGCTTTCTTCTATTTAAACTGCTTGCAATTTGTAAATAAATATGCTATACTTCAATTAATTCATACCCATTATCTTTCAAATATGTCATTCGTTTTAGAAATCTGAGTTGTGTGCATTTGTCGTTAGTCCAAACTCTAATTTAAGGAAAGATAATTCATCTGTGTTAAAGAATGATACCCATTCATTTTTTTCACATGATGGTTTTGACGGATATTTGTTATATTTCCAACAATCCGATAGATCTTGGTAGAAATCATCATCACAGTATTTCTTTGAAAGCCAAAAATCTGAACCAACAATAATGAAATCATCTGGAATTTTATAGACCGATTTTAAATCGTGTTTTTGGGCAAAGTTCCAAAATATAGATAGGTTCATATGCTGCCTTGTGTTTCCAACCCATAAAATATCATTTATATTGTGTCCGTATTTATTTAAGTGAATCAAAATATTTTTATATAATGTCATAATTACCTCTTGCTCGATTTGTCTATAACATTTGTACTTTATAAGTAGTTTTTCAAGATAGAACTGAGTACGTCATAAATAGTTCTTTTATCAGAAAACCAAAAATGTGCATATGCCATTTCAAGCCGTAATTGTACAAGAGGAGGATGATTTTCTAATGTAGAAGTTGAAATACTCATAATATCAGCTATTTCAGGCAAAAGGGAAGCATAGCTTTCCTTAGAACCCCAATCATAGTCAGAAAGTAATTGTTCGATAAAATTGGCAGTATCAGTTTTTGCTTTATTAAGTATTTCTTTTACCTTTATCTTATCATTAAGAGAATAATATAACATAAGGTTTCTTTCATCATACTTAGCAGAAAATTGAATACCCGACAGGCTAAGACCATTTAAAATACTATTTGCGTGTGATGTTTTTATCATTAGAAACTGCCTGTTTGGTATTTCTTTTGCCACCTTACAATCATAATTTAACCACATTCCCTTTGAGAAATCTTCGATTCCTTTTATTTTCTCATTATTCATATCTCTACCTCCCCAGCCCCTGCCCAGTTGCAGGGGCTTTCTTCATGTTGATAATCAATCCCCTTTACTGTCTTTTTTTAGACAACATCAATTATCTTTCTTTTCTTTTTCGGCTGAACATCAAGACCGCAGCTCCTGCGAGAATGATAGCCACGCTGCACAGTGCTGTTCTACCGTCTGTGTCATTGTCCGTTACGCCTGTGTTCGGCGTATCAGGAGCTTTCTCATTTACCATATCTGTGTCAACAGTCTGTGCATATGCCACTGTCACCTGTTTGGAGTCAGCCACAAGATAACCGTATGGAACTGTGCTGCCGTCCTCTGTGATAGTGTATGTACCTATCGGTACGTTTTCAAATTTTGCTATGCCGTCCTTGTCGGTGATTGCAGGAATGTTTATTTCACGTCCTGTATCGGAAACACCCGAAAGAATAAAACGTATGCCCTCAACGTTCGTCATATCAGCTGTTTTCTTGTGTACCTTAACTGTTCCTGTCTGCTCGTTATTAAGAATAGTTTCATCAATAGTCTGAGCATACTCTACCTTGACTTCCTTTTCGTCAGCAACAAGATAGCCATAAGGAACTGTAGAGCCGTCCTCGGTGATAGTGTATGTACCTATAGGTACGTTTTCAAACTTCGCTATGCCGTCCTTATCGGTAACAGCTTCAATGCGTATCTCTCTGCCTGTGTCAGACACACCCGAAAGAATAAATCTGATACCCTCGATGTTTCTCTGTCCCTCAGTAGTCTTATGAACTACGATAGAGCCTGTTTTCTCGATATTCTCGAACGCAACCTCTGCTGTTTCGTTGTATTCAACTGTTACTTCCTGCTCATCAGCAGTGAGGTAAGCCGCAGGAACTGTTGAGCCGTCCTCTGTGATGACATACTTGCCGATAACAAGCTTATCGAACATTGCTACGCCATTTTCATTCGTTGTCGCTTCAAACTTCAAGTCCTTGTTTGTATCAGAAATTCCTGTTGCAAAGAACTTAATGCCCTCGATATTGAGATTACCTGTTGTTGTCTTTGTGACCTTTATAGAGCCACTTTTCTTCTTGTTTGTCATTTCAGCCTTGACGATATCATCGTTTTCAGTTATTTCAAACTGATAAGGAGTATCATCAATTTCATAGATATCAGGTGCTGAAATCTCACGATAGAAATACTTGCCTATAGCAAGCTGAAAATGTGCAATGCCGTTCTCGTCTGTAGTTCCTGTGATGACCTGTTCGTTATTCTCATTCAGAATTTCAAAAGTACAATCAGGGATAAGCTCACCTGTTGAAATGTCAGTCTTTGTTATCTCAAAAGGAATAGTGTTTTGCTCGTTATCAAAATCTACAACGAACTCCGCCTGCTGTTCAACAAGCTTGATAGTCTGTGTTGGCTCATCAGAAATCGAATAGCCCTTTGGTGCTTCAATTTCTGTCACAGTGTAGCTGTAGCCCTTGTAGATAGCCTTTGTTGTTTCAGCTATGCCGTCTGCGCCTGTGGTAATGGTGTCGATAACTGTTCCTTTCGGATATATACAATAGCCATTGCCAACGTAGATATCCTCGGCTGCTGCCACTTCAAACTTTGCGCCTGCAAGGTCAGCTCTTGTTTCAGCGTCACGCTTGTGAATTGTTATCTTGCCCTTGTCAGGAGCAGAAGCCTTGTTGATGAACTCCGTTTTAGCCGTCTTGTCAGCGGTAACAGTGATAGCTTTCTTTGATGAAATCATATATCCGTCTGCCGTGGATATTTCTCTCCACTCATAATCGCCCTCTGGCAGACCTGTTACATCAATATCACCCTTGCCGTTTGGCGTAAGGTCTGTAGCCTGTGAAGCGAGGTCAGTGAAGCTGTAGCTTCCGTCCTTTCCAGTTGCCTTTACAAACTTGTAGCTGTCACCGACTTTGCGGACAAGTTGGAACTTAACAGCTTTGTACATATCCGCTGTGCCTGTTTGCTTGTTGTCAAAGTAATCTGTGAAGCTCTTGTCAAGGTGAGCTGAACCTATTGGTGTTGTTATTTTCAGATAAGCCTGAACAGGGTCTTTGTCCTCATAGCAGGAAACCACCATTTCCTGAACGTCTGAGCCGCCCGAAAGGATAAGAGGTGAACACTCGTCTATGTGTTCAACATACTTGCCCTTTGTCTTTGTGAGCGTGAAAACAACATTTTTCAGGTCTTTCTCATTGTCTGCTGTGATAGTCATATTTGAGCCTGAGCGTGTAACAGTCACTGAGTTCGGCTTTGAAACGCTGAACTGTGAAAGGCTGTCAAGCTTAACTGTGGCTGTCCACTTGCCTGTCTTGACATCATATTTTGCAGGATATGTTGCGTTCTTTCCAATCATATCATGCTTCTTCGAAGTACCCTTAGGAATATCATAGTGTGAAAGCATTTCGGATTTCATTTTCTTGTAGCACTCGACCAACTCTTGATGATGAGCAGAAGCATTATTGCCATTGTAGTAATAACTGTTGAGAAGCTTTGTTTCATTGCTTGAAAGCCCTGTTGTGCTTTCATCAAAAAAACGTGCAGAAACCGCCTGTGACATAACACTTGACGCACACAGTTCGATGTCCTTGGAATAGCCGTACTGAGTTTTTCCCTTGTAACTGTAAATACAGAATTTTTTTATCTGATACTGCATATCATCAGGAATATGACCTTTTTTCATGTAATCATTAAGTGTCTGCTGCTTTGAAACTGTTCCGCTATTATGCAGCTTATCAAAGTTAATGCAGTAAGCGTAGTTGTTATCAGATGTTGTGAAATACGGCACTTCTGATGCAAAGTATCCAGTGAAGTGAGTGTCATTGTATTTCCCTGTTTCAATATCATAGCCATTTGGCAGACCTGAGCCACGGAAATCATAGCTCCATGTTGACAGCCACTGCTGAGTGGCTTGGTTTTTGTCGGAGAACGCACTGGCTGTTATGCCTTGTGTAAGAGCCGACAAGCTGAGCAGAAATGCAAGTGCAACACTGCTCAGACGTTTGAAAAGACTTTTCTTTTTCATTTGTTTTCCTCCTAAAAATTTTTTATCTATCTAAAAAGCCCATAGGACTTGAATTTCCGCAATAAAAAAAGCAATCCGAAAGAAAATCGAATTGCTTTTAAACTCTATTCAGTTTTATTTATATCAGTAAAGGAGGTATATTTCCCATGCAGGCTTGCCGTCACTATTGATAGCTGATCCGTCACCATGCCATTCAACGTATACTACAACGTGTGAGTCATATTTTATACTCTTATATAAAACGTCAATGTGTCCTCGTACCTTTTGGTACAATTCATCATATGATGAGTATGTATCAGGTGAAACTGTATCGGGCGTACCCCATGAAGAATTATCAAGGTTAGATGTACTTTCGTCAAGCTCATAGAAGTCATCGGGTGATGAATACCCACATTCCTCATATAATGAATACACATAATCATGTGACAACGTTCTTGAATACGCCTGAAGTTCTCTTTTTGCTCTGTCTATATCATTCTGTGTAAGCTTAAACTTTGGTTTAGCAGTTGTAGTTGTAGTCGGCTTTGGCTTCGGGGCTTGCGTTTTCTTTGCCGTTGTGGTTGTCTGACGCTCTGTCTGTCTTTCTGTCTGACGTTCCGTCTGAGGAGCTTGTGTTTCCGCAGGCTGATAGTTGTAGTTGCCGTTTCCGTTGTTGGTGGTGTTTCCGCTGCAGCTCTGACCGCCGTTGTTTACTGTTCCGCCGTTGTTTGCCTTAGAGCTGTTCTTTCTTGTGGTGGTGGACTTGCCATTTTTCTTTTCGGAGGTTGTGGTCGTGGTCTTACTGTTCGGGGAGGTGCTAAGTATGTTACCGCCCTCTCCGATTATCAGAGTGGTAACATTTCCGTTTCGGTCTGTTCCCGTCACGATAGACGTTGTGGTTACTCTTGATGAGCTGTCATCTGAAGAAACAGTAGTTGTTGCCGAACGGCTTGTCATTGTACCCATTTCTGTAGTTTCGGCAGCAGTGGTTGTCGCTTTTGGAGCGGCTGATGATGTATCTGTATTAACATTTCCGCAGCCTGTCACGCCGAGCATTGCGGCTGTTATCAGCAAGGAAGCTATCGTTCTTGTTATATCTGTTCTTTTCATTGTGGAGTCCTCCTTTTGCTTTTCTTGCTATCATTATATCATATATTCTTTTCGGTGTAAATGCTAATGGTAACTAATCTTTTTTGGTCATGTTTACCAAAATCAGCCGAAAAATATTAAAATATGAAACTCACATATGAAGTGAATTTCCGTGTCCCATATCTTTACCTTTTGATAATTCAGATCTAAGCTCCTTATTTGCCGCCTTCAACTTGTCAATTTCGTTTTTCAAAGCGATAGTTTCATTAAAAAGCTTTGCATTCAGCCCGATGACCTTTGCATAATCCCGTGAGAAGTTGTCGAGTGTTTCCTTGAGGTCAAGCTGCTGTGCAGTAAATTTGCGATAGCAGTCATCTTCTTTTTCATAGCGCCCGTTTATTACCTGAAAATCCTTTTGCAGCGTGTTGAGCATATCTTGGTGCTGTCCTGTGAGGGCTTTGTCATTTGGCGTCTTGCCGATATTGTCCATTATTTTATTGTACTGTTCTGAAAATTCAGCGTGAAATGTCTTTTCATCATTAACGCCCAGCTGACGAGCAAGCTTCTGAATTTCTTCTGTGTTTTTTCTAAGTTGCGATCTTCTGGAAAGTGTCAAGGATCCGATTAATGTCAATACAGCAGGAACAATAGCTGCGATCAAAGTAACCCACCATGGTGTCATAAAAGCCTCATTTCCGCAAACAAATATAATGAATAATGTACTGTATATAACGTTGAACATTACATATATCGTTGCTAATTTATCCATTTTAATTTACCTCTATTCTATCATATTTTACAAAATTCGTCAAGATAATTTTATCGCCCTCTTGACTGGTGTCCTCTGTTCTTCTTGATCGTGTTATCATTACTTTCTGATCGCACAAGCGTTTCAAGTGCCTGTTCTTTTGAGGTGCATTGACTCTTGTGTGCCCAGTCTATGCGGTGCCCACTGAGCTTACAGCCGTAAGCAATGTAATTGCCGCCAAATGTGTTTTCGAGGACCGCCGTTGTGTGTCCATCAGGCTCAGTTTTCATAGCAGATATCCTGTACAGCATATTTTCTTTTTCGGATTGATAATATCTTTCCGAATAAGGATCAAATTGCATTTTCATCTTTTAGGACTTCCTTTAGGCTTAGGCTTGGAGGCGGCTCTTTCTGGCGCCTGAATCGGTGTCAGCTCCTCGAATGAGATGAAATGCACCTCACATCTTAATGCCTCACCTATCTCACGCTCTGTAAATCTGTCTGGCTTTTTAAACATCTCAAGATACTTTTTGACTTGGTTTTCTGTCAAAGATAGACTATCTTCACCATTATCTCCGGTTATAAAGAATGTTCCGCATATCGTTTGCTTGCCGTCAAATTTTCTGTTCGGCTGCATTTCACATATACGGGCTTCTTCATTTCCCCAGGCAAGTGCTTTAGGGTCTGAGATATAGCCGTAAAGAGGCTCTATGTAGCCGTCAACCACCTTTTGCATTGCTCTCAGCTTACTTTCAGAGCAGTCAAGAAGCTTTTCATATGCAGGCTTGTTCGGCTCAACGACCACTACTCTCAAAATATCGTCACGCTGCTTATTGAGTGAGTCAAGTTTTTTATCTGTTCTTTTGATAAGCTCAGTAAACTCATACGGTTTATTCATATAAGCAACGTTACATTCCTCAACGGTCTGTTTGGCAACTTCAATTACTTTACTGAGATCCAGCTTGTAGTCCTTGGCAAAACTTCCGTATCTGTTTACGTTTTCAGAATATCTGTAGATATTCTTATCGAGATCCAATGTGACATACGTACTGATCTCATTGCTTTGGTCAAAAACTCTTTTGTAAAGCGGTAATTCATCAGCATTTATTTTCTCAAATACATTCTCGCTTTTTTTTGCTGTCATAAACTCATTTGAATAGGTTATCGCTTCAAACGCCTTATTAAGAGCGATATCATTATGCTGTGCATATTCGATCGCCTGATCAAGTCTTAGCGGACCTGTTACGCAATTACCGCCGTGGTGAGTATAGTAATAACTGTTCTCACCGTTGTTTATGACTTCATAAATTGCATTATTCAACTTTGGACCTCCTTACACCCTACCACGTGTGGTAGGGTAGTGTGATATAGAATGTTTGTTTGATTTCTCCTTGTGTCTGCTTTTTCAGGTGTACTTGACATTTACGGCTGTATATGATATATTACTATCAAAGCAAATAGCTGAAGTCGTTTTGGATAATTGGTATCCTATAGTCGTGAACAGCTCATTTGCTTTTTTTCATTTATAGCTACTACTTTCTTCCCATACTCTTTTTCCTCATTTATATTGCTTTTTATCATCTCCATCGTAATATCTTTGCCGTCATTGTATTTATCAATCCAATATCCTTTTATTTCACAAATAAGAGCGGCAATTATATTGCTTATTAGGAATGGTAAGAATGCGTAATTTAATGCTGCCTGCACTATTCCTTTTGGTGTGTAGCCAATCGATATCAAAAAATCGGAAGAATCATATTTTTGAAACAGGCTATCAGGTAGAACATCAAAAATAGCGTCCTTAATGTATATCATCAATCCAATCGCAGTAGATAATATAATATTTGCTAATGTAGCAACTTTGTTGTTAGCCATGCAACTGACAATTGACCATGAAATGGTTATTGCTAATACTATCAATACATATTGTATGATGAAATCATATGAATTATTTCCTAAATGTGCAATTTTGTTAAAGACATCAAAAAGTACGGCTACCGATATAAGCTCTAAAAAGACACTATCTAATAAAAATGAACGTAATGATGTCGTCATTTTATTTAGTGACCTTATAAAATCAATCAGAAAAAAACATATTGATATTATTACTAGCATTGCTTCAGAAAATCCATTCCGAATAATTAAAGTTAATATAATGTTAAAAAACATCAAAAACCATGCTGTGCTATACATTCGTTCAATCAAGTATCTGTTTTGGTATAAAAAACGTCGAAACTTTAGCCTGCAATTAAACAAGAATTTAAATAAACTCACGTGTCCACTTCCAACATAGAATTATTAGAAGAATGATTGTTGCACATACAAAAATTACTTTCCATTTTTGCGACAATGGACTGTAATATTTTTCACGAATTATAATATATATTGCCATTAGCCAAATAACTATCAATCGTGGAAAAAGTAAACGTGTCGATTCTGTTGACATTATATACACCGTCAATAAGCAGAGTATATCATATAACGATACCATTAACTCATTCTTTTTGTTCTTATTTTTCACTGTGTATAAAATTCCAACTAAGAATATTATTATGAATATAATACAACCAATCATTCCTCATTCTCCCATTTTATCATTTAAAGTGACTTTTGTCAACAAAAAAGGACACCTGAAACTTCAAGTGTCCTAGTTTTCTTCTGCCGCAAAATGTTCTGCAAGCAGCTTGACTATAAGATCATCCATATCGTCCTGTGAAGAACTTTCAAGGGACGGAAACATGGATGATATCTTCGTGTATATACTTGTTGATACCTGCTCAGTTTTTTTAGCTTTAGGCTGATGACAGATATCGTATACCTTATCAACGGTCAGTTCTTCGTCTGCGTTTTCATCACAGTATGCACAGACTGCATTGATGTATTTGCCTGGAAACGTTCTGAGGTCATACATCTCAATGTAGTCCGCTATGATATTCTGTTGTTCTTCAGAAAGGTGCGCTAAAAGCATTTCATATCTTCCGAAAGGAATAACCTTATTATCAACCATTGGAATAAGCCTTGCGGATAGCTTCAGCAGATGTACATATCTGTATACTGTCGTGTTGGAAACGCCGAATTTCTCAGATATCTCATTCAGTGTAGCGGTTTCATTGTCCATACCACGCTTATCCATGTACGTTTTGAAGATCTCGGCATTTTCTGAGGGGAGAACGTCATCTGTTCTTGTATTGGACTCTGCTACAATCATGTATGCCGTGAAGTCGTCTATGTTGTCCTTGATCTGGCATGGAATAGTCGTCAGACCGCACAGCCTAGCCGCATAGTATCTATGATGACCTGCGAGTATCTCATATTCACTATCTTTTCTGCGAACTATAACTGGCTGCAGGACGCCCAGGTCCCTTATAGAGATAGCCAGACGTTCAACCTTGGATTGCCTTATCTTGTATGGCTGTTCTTTACCCTCAGGTGTTCTGTATGGTTTGATACTGTTTATATCCAGCTCAACGATCCTCTGAGCTGTACCTTGCCACTGATCAAGATACTCAGCGGCAAGCTCATGGTTGATGTTTTCAGCCTCAGATTGCATATTCTCCTGATGTTGGCTGCGTCTTTCAAGCAAACTGCACATTATCTATTCACCATTTCCATTACTTCTTCTGCAAACTCTGTGTACTTTTCAGCAAGCGTATTGCCTGTCAGATTAACACATCCAGCATAGCTTTTCACTGTTTTGTTGACCTGCTCAGGACGAGCTGGAATAACAGTATCAAAAACTGTATCTCCATATATCTTTCGGCAGGCAATGTCTATTTCTTTAGACGTTGTGGTTATATTGCTTCTATTCTCAAGAATGCCAAGTATATTAAGACCTGGATTCGTTGTTGCCCTTATAGCATTGACCTTTTCTGTAATGAGGTCAATGGCGTCAAAGGCGAATATACCAGCGTCTATTGGTATAATAACGAAGTCTGAAGCGTTAAGAGCATTCTGCGCAAGAAGATCAAGGTCAGGACGATTGTCTATGAGTATGTAGTCATAGGTATCCGTCAAAGCCTTATCACGGAGCATGAGCTTGAGTATATAGTTACAGTTGGCGGATGAGGCGATCACGCTGTTAGCCGAACCGAGCATACGTCCTGCAGATATATAGTCAACGTTTGGATTTTTCTCAGAATTCTTGATATACTCTGCATAGTCTATAGAAGTATCACCAGACGCTGAACTGTAGATAAGATCTGCTATGGTCTTTCTTACTGCTGACTTTGAGCAATACGAAGTGAGGTTGCCCTGCTTGTCAAGGTCGATAAGTAGCACTTTTTTGCCGAGCTTTCCTAGTGCGCAACCTAGGTTGAATGTTGTAGTTGTTTTTCCTGTGCCGCCTTTTTCAGTTATGATCGAAATAATAATTGTGTTCTCCATTATGAACATCCTTTCTTGATATCATTTTGTGTTCCCCAATGATGACATAGAAAAAGCAGCAGGGGAGAACACCGTCCTGCCGCTCAGGGAGCTACCCTGTCTATGCCT
>OKVH01000660.1_pt1 | contig 18583 bp, 13 predicted proteins | sample 1604791 | NCBI WGS metagenome assembly OKVH01 (sample SAMN01760919, study PRJEB22395) | human gut metagenome | reverse complement strand
TGTGGCTGTACAACGGGAAATTTAATGCTTGAACAGAATACAAATTTATTGTGATGATAAACAGCTTTACAGCTATGTAAAAATTTTTATAGAGATATAATGATGAAATATAAAATATCGAAATAAGAATAAACCTCCTGCACAGAGTAAAATCTGTTGCAGGAGGTTTTGTTGTACGAAAAATTATATGGGCTTAATTATTGGCATATTTGTTGGAATCTATATGTAAAATTTACAGAACCTGAAAATATGCATTATTGATACTTTGTCGGGACAGGCACACATCAGTTCTTGCTGTTTGCAATTGCCTGATCAATCAACTTTTGCAGCTTTTCAGACTGCTTTTCGGAGGTTATTGCACCGACAATCGGCTCTCCTACAATATTACCGTTTTTATCGACAACATAAGTTGTGGGGTAGGAGTACAATCCGGATGTGAATTCTCCGGCTTTACTTTTTGAATCAAACCAAATGTTTTTGTAGGTCACACCCTTTTTTGCCAGAATATTCTTTGCGTCAGAGATAGCCGTTTTGTCACCGTCAAGTGTAAATGAATTGATTCCGACTACTGCTCCGCCTTTTTTTGCAAGCTGTTTATTCAGAGCTTCCAGGTCGGCAAGTTCTTCCACGCAGGGATTGCAGGTGGTAAACCAGAAGTTTACTACAGTAACGGTATTTTTTGCAAAAAGCGTACTGCTCTTAACTTCGTTTCCTTCAAGATCCTTGCCGTCAAATGTCGGGAATTTCTTCAGATTATCCTTTTCGATGGGCTTACCGTTTTCCGCCGGAACGCTCATATCTCCATCAGACGGTTTTTGTCCGCATCCGGGAAATTTTTGTTCCAAAAGCGTCAGCTTTCCTTCAATTTCCTTAATCTCTTCGGCGCTTTCATTAAGCAACTTCAACTCATCTGCACTGAACTGATCCTTGATACCGTCAATTGTTTTCAGAAGAAAATCGCCGTAGTTTTTGCCGTCCTCATTCATCGCCATACCTTTATCGGCTGAAGCAAATACCTTTTCCCAAAGCGCGCTGTTTTCGGAAAGAATAGCATTTTCCTGTGCCATCAGTTTTTGATGCAGGTCGGCGGCCTCGTCTTTTGTTTTTGGATTCACAGCTGTCAGCATAGCCGTTTCGCTTTTCTTATTTGCGGTAGTATTCGTCGTATTGCCTTTGGCTGTGCCACAGGCGGCAAAGCTTAACAACATCATCAAGGCAGTCAGTAAGGTTAAAATTTTAGTCGTTTTCATAGTGTTTACTCCTTTTCTGTTTCAATTCCTGTTTCAATTTCTGTTTCAATTTTTTGTTTTGCTGTTTCCGCTTTTTCAGCGGGACAATCATTTTCTTTTCCTTTGCCAAAGCCGTAGCGAAAGCTGACCGCCTTGGCAGGACAGGCACGGATACACTTACCACAGCGTATGCATTCGGTGTGGTCGGGAGTTTTGGTTACATCTACATCCATCTTGCATACTTTGGCACACTTTCCGCAGGAAATGCATTTGTGTTTGTCTACTTTCATTCCGAAAAGCGACACCTTGTTAAGCAATGCATAAAATGCACCGAGAGGACACAGCCACTTGCAGAACGGTCTGTAGAAAAGTACACTCAGTACGATTACCGTAATCAATATGCCCAGCTTCCACGAAAAGAGCGTACCCAGTGCGGCACGGATTCCCGAATCAATGGCGGCAAGAGGGATTGCCCCCTCGAGTACTCCTTGAGGACAAAGATACTTACAGAAAAAAGGATCTCCCATACCCACATCGTTTGTAATGAGCATTGGCAGCAAACCTACAGCAAAAAGCAAAACTGCATATTTTATGTAAGTCAGCGGCTTCAGCTTTTTAGTGGAAAGCTTTTTTGTCGGTATCTTATGTAACAGTTCCTGAAGCCATCCGAAAGGACATAAAAAGCCGCAGATAAAACGCCCGAGCAGAACTCCTATCAATATGAGGAATCCTGTGATATAATATGAAAAACTGAATTTTGACGAACCCACCACAGCCTGAAACGAGCCTATTGGGCAGGCGCCCGATGCCGCAGGGCAGGAATAGCAATTCAGTCCCGGAACGCAAACAGCCTTTCCGTTGCCTTGATAAATTCTGCCCTTCAATAAATTCGGCAGATGAATATTACTCAGCAAAGTTGCTCCTGCTTGAATAAGCCATCGAAAGCGTGAGAGAAACTGCGATACACCGCCTCTTTTTTTCTTCGGTTCTTTGTTATCCAATTCCCACACACTCCAAACACAGCCGGATTGCCTTGCTTAACACGGTTTCTGCCTCTCCACGCAGAGCTCCGTAACACAGCATCGTAATTCCGCAGATAATCAGTACGATCTGAAATACGGCTTTTTTCTTTCGAGTCAATTCGGTCACTCCTTTCTTTTGTGCTCTCATTGTAGCACAGAGGATGTAAAATCCCTGTTAAGAACGAAAACTTAACAAAAACTTTATGTCTGAGCGATATAATGATATAATTAAATTATCAAAGAAATATGAAAACACAATAAGGAGAGTTTCTATGCGTATTTTAGTAATTGAAGACGAGCGTGCGCTGTGCGAGACAATTGTTCGCAGCCTTAAAAGATTGGCATACAGCGTTGATTTTTGTTATGACGGAAACAAAGCAAATGAGTTGCTCGGAATAGAAAAGTACGATCTTGTTTTACTTGATCTGAATTTACCCGGTGCAGACGGGATGACGGTACTGCGAACTCTGCGACAAACCGACAGAGATACCGGAGTGTTAATTCTTTCGGCACGCTGTGAGGTTGCCGACAAGGTGGAGGGGCTGGATGCCGGAGCAAACGATTACCTGACAAAGCCTTTTCATTTGGAGGAGCTTGAGGCAAGAATACGCAGTCTGACTCGCCGGCGGTTTACACAAAACAATGTTGTTTTGAACTGTGGAAAGGTTGCTTTTGACACCAAAGCCCGTGTTGCCGTTGCTGACGGTCAGGAGCTGTCACTTACCCGAAAAGAAATCGGAATACTTGAATATTTACTTCTTAATCAAGGCCGCCCCGTCAGTCAGGAAGAACTGCTCGACCATGTTTGGGATAACAGTGTTGACAATTTCAGCAATTCAATAAGAGTACATATTTCTGCATTACGAAAGAAACTGCGTGCGGTACTCGGCTATGACCCGATTCGCAATCGCATTGGTGAAGGATATGTTATGGAGGAAGAAAAAGTATGAAAAAGCTATCCTTGCAATGGCGCATAACTCTGATGACAGCACTTCTTATCGGAGCTACCTGCATTTTTATGAATGTTCTTATCGGCTATTCCGGCAGTCATTACATGGATTCCATAGGCTCTTATGTTACAGGTTACGGTGATACGGACAAAGGAGAACCTGACTTTTTCGATCCCGAACACGAAAAGCTTGATCGTGAATTGACTATTGTAATTAACGGAGCACAGGAATCCTTTATCGCTACCAATTGGTATATTACGGCGGCGGCAACATTGTTAGGCGGTGTGCTTGCGTATTTTTTAAGCGGGCATGCGCTGAAGCCTCTGCGTACTTTTACCGCTCGGGTTGAAAAGGTTCAACCTAACAATTTGACGGATATGAAGATAACCGAAGAAGTTCCGCCTGAACTGAGACAGTTTGTCAAGTCGTTCAATCGGATGCTTGACCGTCTTGATGAGGGATTTACCGCTCAACGACAGTTCACGGGAAACGCCGCACATGAGTTGCGCACGCCGCTTTCGCTTATGCAGGCACAGCTTGAACTTTTTTCGGCAGAGCATCCCGAGGTATTGCCGGAAACGGCGGAGTTTCTCCGATTGTTGCGTGAGCAGACCGAACGAATGACGCAAATGACAAAAACCCTGTTGGAAATGAGCGAGCTGCGCACAGTATCGTGTGCCGACCGCATAGAGATAGGACCTATGGTAGAAGAGATTTTCACTGACCTTGCGCCCCTTGCAGAGAAGAACAATGTTACACTTGAAAGCACGGGCGACGCTGTTATGACAGGCAGTGACACGCTGATTTACCGTTTGTTATATAATCTGACCGAAAACGCTATACGCTACAACCGTTTTGACGGTACAGTGAATATTACCGTAACGCACAAAGACAATCAGCTTGTTATTACGGTTGCGGATACCGGCTACGGCATCCCCGAACAATACAGAGAAAGTATTTTTCAGCCCTTCTTTCGTGTGGATAAATCCCGAAGCAGAGAATACGGCGGCGTAGGATTGGGACTTTCTTTGGTGTGGGAAATCGTTGCACTGCACAATGGTAAAGTTCGTGTGGAAGAGAGTTCGGAAAATGGTACTGCTATAGCGGTAAAGTTTCCGACAGATGTGATAAAAATTTAATATTTTGCGATTTTTTCTTAGTTAATTGTTGAAATTGCTGTAGCTCTGTGCTATACTATAATTAATTGATTGATTAGTTAATAAAAGGAAGCGAACTTTATGAGAACAACAGAGGAACAGCACAACGAGCGTAAGAGGGAAATGATGGAAAAATGCTTTGAATGCTATGCTGAAAACGGATTGACCGGTACGGGAATCAAGGCTTTGGCGGCAGCGTGTGGCTGTACAACGGGAAATCTGTATTCCTATTTCAACAGTGTTGATGAACTGATTATTGAATCAACTGCATACTGTATGGAAAAGGTCGAGGATGATTTTATGGAAAAAGCTCCCACCGACCCGAAGGATGTTGTCCGATTTGTGAAAGAGGTTCCGTACTGGACCGCAAAGAAGCACGGCAAGAAATATCGGCTTATGTATCAGGTCTATACCCATCCGAAATATATTGAGTACGGCAAGAAATTCTTTGAGGGGGTGAATGAGCGCTATACCGAGTATGCAAAGCGGCTTGAGCCGAAAATCGGCATTCCGTACACGGTGATTACACCGCTGATTTTTATATTTGTCCGTGCCTGTGTACATTATGCTATGTTTGAGGATGAATATTATTTAAGAACCCAAATGGAGGTCTTAAAACAGGGTGTTGCCCTGTTTACTGATAAATACCGTTCACAATATTTGAAAGGAGGCAATGATAAATGAAAAAACGAATATACTGTATTACCACCGCACTCTGTCTTGTGCTTTGCATCGTACTTTGCATTGCATTTGCTGCCGTATGCAGCAAGGCGGAAAATAGCAAAACCCTGTTGCCGGAGGTGCGAAATAACGGCACAGCAATCCAATGGAGAGATGCCGCCGAAGAGGAATGGCACGATCTTGTAGCTCTTAACACGCTCAGAGGTGCTGTCGGAGAAAACGGCAAGGACGGAATAAACGGCACTGACGGTAAAGACGGTCTTAACGGCAAAGACGGTACTGACGGCAAAGATGGCATTGATGGAAAGAACGGTCTTAACGGTAAAGACGGTACTAACGGAAAAGACGGTCTTAACGGCAAAGACGGTACTGACGGAAAGAACGGTCTTAACGGCAAAGATGGCATTGACGGAAAAAACGGTCTTGATGGCAAAAACGGTGCTGACGGAAAGAACGGTACTGACGGCAAAAACGGTTTTGACGGCAAAGACGGTACTGACGGTAAAAACGGTACTGACGGAAAAGACGGTATTGACGGAAAAAACGGCGTTGACGGAAAAAACGGCGTTGACGGCAAAGACGGCACTGACGGAAAAGACGGTGCTGACGGAAAAGATGGCATTGACGGAAAAGACGGTGTTGACGGCAAAGACGGTGTTGACGGAATAAACGGCAAAAACGGTCTTGATGGCAAAGACGGCATTGACGGCAAAAACATAGAGGTACAAAGAACAACAGAATATATACAGTGGCGCTATGAGGGAGAAGACTGGCAAAACCTTGTTGCCATTTCCGATATAAAAGGACCCACAGGGCAGAACGGTAAAGACGGAGCAAACGGAAAAACACCGGAGTTCCGTGTAAATGAAAACAATCTTCAATGGCGTTATGTCAGTGACGAAATATGGTTAAATCTTTACGATCTTTCAAATTTGAAAGGTCTTGACGGAAAAGACGGAATCGACGGAAAGAACGGTGTCGATGGTATTGACGGCAAAAACGGTGATACGCCGTTCATCGGTGAAAACGGCAACTGGTGGCTCGGAGTGACCGACATTGGCGTAAAAGCCGCAGGTGTTGACGGTGAAAAAGGCGACAAGGGAGAAAAAGGAGATGCCGGACAGAACGGTAAGGACGGAGCAAACGGAAAAACACCTGAGTTCCGTGTAAATGAAAATAACCTACAGTGGCGTTATGTCGGCGATGAAATGTGGCTTAACCTTTACGATCTTTCAATTTTGAAAGGTCTTGACGGCGCAGACGGCAAAGACGGTGTTGACGGCAAAGATGGTGTTGACGGCAAAGACGGTGCTGATGGTAAGGACGGAACAAACGGACAAAACGGCGCAGACGGCAAAGACGGAAATACCCCGTTCATCGGTGAAAACGGCAACTGGTGGATTGGAACGACCGATACGGGAGTGAAAGCCACAGGAGTTGACGGTGAAAAAGGCGACAAAGGAGACATCGGTGAAAAAGGCGAAAAGGGTGACAAAGGAGATAAAGGCGACAAGGGTGACGCAGGTCAGAACGGCAGCTGTTCGGGGTATTTTTACGGAGAGGCAAACGCTCCGAGGACAGTACTGAATAACAGTCGTGTCAATATTTCTGTCTACGAAAAAATAAACAAGGGCGGCTTGATTTCATCCTACAGGAATAATATTACCCTCAAAAAAGGACATATTTACAATGTCTGCTTAAGCGGTTCTCTCGAAGTTGGTTCAAACGAATTTAACAACAGCGGCAATTACTCTATTCAGATGACAGACGGTTATGATGACGATCTGTGCAGGGAGCTTACACGAATAAAAAGAGACGGGGCAAAAATACCGTATACCAATGATCAACATTCCTTTAATTTCAACAGAATGTATGATGCGTCAAATAAAGACATTACATTGCAGTTGTGGTTTGAAAATTCGGCATACAATACTTATCTCGGTGGCTTCAGAGGTACTATTACAATAACTGCTCTTGATTAAATTTATATAACGGAGGTGGCGAAAAATGAAAAAACGAATACTTAGTATCCTGCTCACAATTTGTATGCTGTTCTGCCTTACGCCGATAAGCGTATTTGCCGAGGAGGTTGGGGCAGGGGGCTCTGCTGCGATACAGCTTGGTGCAGATGCACTAAGTGTGTTAAGTAAAAATGTAAACACAGCGACCGCACCGACTGTGTATTTCGGGCAAAACCATGAAAATAATCCCGCTGCATGGCGAGTTATCGGCTATGACGGAAGCGGTGTTACAAGCTCACAGGGGGATATTACCCTGCTTGCGGCAGGCGCTATGGGAGTTATACCATTTGTCGATACCATATTAAACAACGAATACGCACCGAGTAATTTGAAAACCGCGATAGATGCGCTTGCAGCAAAGCTGACGACAGAAGAAAATGCTGCCGTAAAGAAACGGGCGCTTACAAGCGGAAGTTACGACGGAGAGAATACCGACTGTGTAGCGGGAGGGCAGGTGGATAACGCTGTATTCTGGCCACTTTCCGCAAAAGAGGCTATTGCTGTAAACAACGATCTGCGTGCCTTGGATCCTGCACATCCGAATTGGGTGACAACCGGTTGGTGGCTGCGCTCCCCCGGCTCCGATAAATATCATCTCGCCGTCGTGCGTAGTGAGGGTTCTGTCCAATACTCTGGGTACTCTGTCCTCATTTTCAATAATTATCGGACTGTTCGTCCCGCTTTTAACTTAAATATGAACTCTGTCCTTTTTGCATCTGCCGCTGTGGGCGGAAAGCCTGACGGAGGGCTGACCCCGATTCCCGAATACAGCGGAAACGAGTGGAAGCTGACGCTTTTAGATAGTAGACGCAATTTTGCCGTAACGGAAAAAACTGTCAGCGCCGCCCCCGACGATACCGTTACGCTGAATTACAAAGGGGCGACCACAGGGAAAAATGAATATATCTCTGTCATCCTGGCGGATAACAACGGCGCACAGTATTACGGCAGAGTAGCACAACCTACTGCCGAAAGCGGAACGGTTGAAATCAAAATCCCGTCTGACATTGCACCGGGCGACTATACCATGAAGGTCTTCAATGAACAGTATAACGGTGACTGCAAGACCGACCTTGCAAGTGCTTTTGCGGATGTCACGCTGACGGTGGAAAGTCAGCCTGACGAACAGTTTACCCTTACCCCCGGCGGCAGATACTATTTTGACCTTTCGGCAATGAATATTTCGGGAACGGTAAACAGCAATCTACCGGACAGCACACTTCATTATGTGCCTTTTACCTATGCAGGCACGGTCAACGCTTATAAGCTCACATCGGAAATGGCAACCACCGAGGAGTATGCTCAGAAGAATAAATATCCCCACAGCCTATTCATTGCGGACTATGTCGTAACGCATACGGTAAGCTGGGATGACTTAAATACGAAAAGTCTGATTTTCGGCAAAGATTATGCCAGCGGCGGCGTGGACTATACCCTGCGCGCACCGTCTGTGGGAAGTAACTTTATAGGTTTGGGCAATTCCGAACGCGGCGTGCCCCAAAGCAACGAATGGGACACGATGCTGAATAAGAACAGCGGATATATCCAAAACTGGAATGATATGTATTTGTATTTGTGGGGACAGGATACTGTTTCTCGCAACGCGTCGCGCCGTGCGGTTCGCGGGTGCGCTTCGCCCCGCTTCTGGATCAACTGCGATGCTACGTACTCCGACCCGAGCGTCGGTTTCCGCCCTGTCCTTGAAGTCCTGAACCCTGACACACTGGGTTCTGACGGGCTGAAGGTCGTTACCCTTGACCTTGGCGGCGGAACGCTCGGCGGCAGCTCCGAGGATATTCAAATCATTGTGAAAAGCAGCGAGAGCTTTACTGCACCCTCTGCCGAAGGACTGCCCCGCCCGGACGGCATTTCGGAAGACGCGCAGCTGTATTGGTCGGATGAAAATGGGAACTGCTATAAACCCGGCGATACCGTACCTGCCGATGTTTCCATGCTTTCGATCACTGGAGACTATGAGGTGATTTACCTCCCCGGCACATACGGCGCCGGCAGTGCGGTGACGGATATGAAACCCCACAACAATATTCTTACCCTGCGCGGCGCTTTGTTCACCCGCGTGGGCTACACGCAAGTAGGCTGGTCAACCGTTGACGGAGGCGAAAAGGTATATGACTTTAAAGATATTTATACCAAAAACGAGGCACTGACGCTCTATCCCGTGTGGAATACGAATAAATACACAATAACCTTTGATACCAACGGCGGAAGTGAAATTGCACCCATTACACAGGATTACGGTACAGAAATTACCGCCCCTGATAATCCGACAAGAAAAGGTTATACCTTTAAGGGGTGGGATAAGGAAATCCCCGAAACCATGCCGGCGGAGAATATAACGGTTAAAGCACAATGGGAAATCAATCAGTACACAATAACCTTTGATACCAACGGCGGAAGTGAGATTGCACCCATTACACAGGATTACGGTACAGAAATTACCGCCCCTGACAATCCGACAAGAAAAGGTTATACCTTTAAGGGTTGGGATAAGGAAATCCCCGAAACCATGCCGGCGGAGAATATAACGGTTAAAGCACAATGGGAAATCAATCAGTACACAATAACCTTTGATACCAACGGCGGAAGTGAGATTGCACCCATTACACAGGATTACGGTACGGAAATTACCGTCCCTGACAATCCGACAAGAAAAGGTTATACCTTTAGGGGATGGGATAAGGAAATCCCCGAAACCATGCCTGCCGAAAACATTACAATCACGGCACGGTGGAGAGATACCGTAAAGCCGACGGGCGAAATTATCATAGGCACAAATAAATGGAATCAATTCTTAAACGAGCTTACCTTTGGCATATTCTTCAAGGATACACAGGAGGTAACTATAAATGCCGTAGATAACAGCGGAGTTGTGTTTATATCCTATTTGGTAACAGATCGGGAACTCTCCGAGGATGAACTGAACTCTCTTGTATTCCGTGCATATGAAGAACCGTTCCGCATAGACCCCAACGGAGAATATATTATTTATGTAATGCTTGTTGATGAAAATATTAACATAACATACCTTCGCTCCGACCGTATAACGCTTGATAATATTCAGCCTGTAATCAGCGGTATTGAGAACGGCAAGACCTATTGTGAGGCACAAACCGTTACTGTTGATGAGAAGTATGTTGATACCGTTACCGTAAACGGCACGGCGGTTACGCTTGATGCAGACGGAGGTTTTGTTCTCCATCCGACAAACGGCGAGCAGAAGATAGTTGTCACCGACAAAGCGGGCAATAATGCAGAGATGACCGTAACAGTCAACAACGGTCATACCTTTGGCGAATGGGTATCTGACGATGACGGTAAGCATACCCGAAAATGTACCGTGGACGGATGCGATGTGTTTGAAACCGAAAATTGCTCAGGCGGCAATGCCACCTGTACCGAAAAGGCGGTATGTGATGTCTGCGGTAAAGCCTACGGAGAATTTGACGGAACAAACCACGAGGGCGGTGTACAGGAGTGGACGACAAGAGCCGCTTTTGTTCACGAACAAAAATGGAACTGCTGTGGCGCTGTGATTGTGGCAAGTGAAGCGCACGAGTGGAAAGACGGTGTGTGCCAAGAGTGCGGATATGTATGTCTGCATAATGATACGGATAAAAACCATATCTGTGACTACTGCGAAAAGACAATCTCTGAACACGAAGACGCAGATAAAAATCATATCTGTGATTACTGCGAGAAGATAATCTCTGAGCATGAAGATAAGGACAAAAACCATATCTGTGACTACTGCGAAAAGACAATCTCTGAACACGAAGACACGGATAAAAATCACATCTGTGACTACTGTGGCAAGGGGATTAACAACCACTCCGGCGGAAAAGCTACCTGCACCGAAAAAGCTGTATGCGAGATATGCAATGAGCCGTACGGCGAGATTGACGGAGCAAGTCATGCCGACCTCAGACACATAGAAGCAAAGACTGCCGAGGGTAATGTTGAATATTGGTATTGCGAGGCCTGCAACAAGTATTACAGCGACGAAGCAGCGACCAAAGAAATCAAAAAGCCTGATACCGTAACGGCTAAGCTGCCTGACAGTTCAAAATCCCCTCAGACAGGCGACAACGGCAGCCTTATGTTGTGGATTGCATTGCTGTTCATCAGTGGCGGCGTTATGAAAGGAGTAACGGCATTTGATAAGCTCAAAAAGCATTCCGCAAAAATTAAAGATAAGTAATAATTAACAATCTGTAATAAAACCGCATCAAATACGGCACAGTAGGCAGGAAATCCTCTGTGCCGTATTTTTTATTTTGATGATAAACAGCTTTGACGGCTGTATAAAGAATAAAAACGGTAAGTATGCTTCAACAAAAGAAAACGGTTTTGCTATCGGTTTTGAATCAATCAGAATAACTGTTTGGGTCACATCTATTTACAACTCAGAAAGCGAAAATCCTGTGAATAAATTTTCTGTTAATGTTGACAGATTTATGATATAATAGTGCTGTTAGTTTGAAATGAAAAGTGGGCAGAAATATAAAAAATGAGTAAACTGAATTCGACAAAAGCATTTAAAAACGCATTACCGTACGTATTAACGCTTATACTTGTCGGTATAATGACTTTTGTTGCGGAAATATTGGATGAGGGGGAGATAATCTTTCCTGAAATAACGGCACTTGCAATTGGCTATATGGTTACACAAAAGCGAGGTTGGAAAGTCAATGACAGCCGAATGATTGCGTTAATTGCGATTTGCGCTGTTGCGGGTGTGCTGACAGTCCGATACATAAAAGTCGGGCTTTATCTTGAAATATTGATTGCATTTGTATTTGCACAAATTCTCTTTATGCTTTCGGGAACAACATTTGCACCGATGATTTCGGCAATTGTGTTGCCCGTTATGATGCAGACCGAGAGCTTTATATACCCGATTGCCGCATTTTTGCTGACGGTTGCGGTTGTATTATTTCGCAGATTTCTTTTGAAAGTTAAAATAAGAGATAAAGAGGATTTTCAGCCGGAAAACTTGCACACAAAGAGCGATGTGATTGACACAGCCGTAAGAACAATCTGCGTTGCCGTTGTGGGATTCTTCGCAATTTGGTCGGGCTTTAAATTTGCAATTGCACCGCCGTTGCTTGTGGCGTTTACGGAATTTTCCCGTGTGAAAAATAAGGCTCGCAACAAGCCGGTAAAGACGGTTTTGGTGATAACAGTCTGTGCATTTGTCGGAGCGGTTTCAAGATTTGTGCTGAATATGACGCTTGAATTGCCGTTGACAGTTGCCGCATTGACAGCCACGGCAATAATGCTTGTAATTGTTCATTGCACAAAAATGTACATTCCGCCTGCCGGAGCATTGACAATTTTGAGTATGATTATTCCGAGTGAAAGCGTACTTTTGTACCCGTTGCAGATACTTGTCGGAACTGCGGTAATAATGCTGATTTCACGGCTTTTGTTTATGAAACGGCAAAATTAAAATAAGACTTAATTTAGTTTATTATTCTATAGAGGAAATTAAATGGATATATTTATTACAATTTTAGTTACATTTTTTGCAGGAATGGGCGCTGGTCTCGGAACAGGTTTTGCAGGAATGAGTGCGGCGGCTGTAATAAGTCCGATGCTCATAACTTTTCTTAATATGGATCCGTATATGGCAGTCGGAATTGCACTTTCATCCGATGTTTTAGCGAGTGCAGTTTCGGCTTATACATACCATAAAAATAAAAATCTCGATGTCAGAAACGGTTTGATTATGATGGCGAGTGTGCTTGCGTTTACGATTGTCGGCAGTTATGTTGCAAGCATTGTTCCATCAGCTACAATGGGCGGATTTTCCGTGTTTATGACATTTTTGCTCGGCATAAAATTTATCATCCGTCCCGTTATGACAACTAAAGAAGCTATGCTCGGTGTATCGGCAAAAAAGAGGGCAATCCAGTCTGTAATCTGCGGAATGTTAATCGGCTTTATCTGCGGATTTATAGGTGCGGGCGGAGGAATGATGATGCTTTTGATTTTGACGACCGTGCTGAATTATGAATTGAAAACCGCTGTCGGCACAAGCGTATTCATTATGACATTCACCGCCCTGACAGGCGCAGTTTCGCACTTTATGATTGGCGGTACACCCGATTGGTTCGTGTTCATTCTCTGCATAGCGTTCACCCTTATATGGGCAAGAATTGCCGCCGTCTTTGCAAATAAAGCCAAACCCAAAACTCTAAACCGTGCCACAGGTATCGTCCTTGTAGTGCTTGGTGTAGTTATTATGGGATTTAAAATGTTGACAGGTATTTAACTATATAAAAATCTTCAGTATTAGCAAGTGAGTTAATTTTTGATGTATCAGATATATTTTTTGTTATTTCTCTGCAAAATTAAATGAAAAACTTTAATCAAATGTTGCATAATGCTGTAAAATATAGTAGTATTGAATTGTAATTTATCTATATATGTTTTATGTATTAGGCTTTTAATTTTTATATAGTAAGGTGTAAACAAATGTTTAACTTAACACAGTACGGATAATTGCAAAAATTTATTTTAGGAGGAATATCTATGAGAAAATCAAACAAGGTTATATCAGCAATGTTGTCTGTGTTGATGGTATCAGGTATGTTTACAGCTATGCCTCTTGCTGTTAATGCAGCTGGAACAGCTGATACCAACGAAACCACAACAAGTGCTGCAGTACAGTCGGCTGATGACACACAATCTGACAGTGAAGAAAACGAGTATAATGATTTTACTTATTATACTTATTTTAATGAAGAAAATAACCGCACTGAGGCTGTTATTACCGGATATAAAGGTATTGACAATGATTTAGTAATTCCTGACTCGATTGATAATGCTGTTGTTACCAGTATCGGCGAAAAGGCTTTTGCTGAAAGTAATCAATTTGAGAGTATCACTATTCCTGACAGTATTGGAAGCATTGGTGAAGGTGCTTTTTTGGAGTGTAATGGTTTAAAAAAGGTTTATGTGAGCAGTATTGAAGATTGGTGTAAAATTGATTTTTCTTATTCTGATGCAAATCCGTTAAGCATAGGTGCAGACTTATATGTTGACAACAAATTGGTAACGGATGTTACTATTCCTGATGGTGTAAAAAGTATAGGAAAGTATGCCTTTTATGAGTATTCAAGTCTTAAAAGCATATCTTTCCCAAGCAGTATCAGAAGTATTGGCGAGAGTGCTTTCTATTTTTGTAATAACCTTGAAAAAGTAGAATTTGGACATGAACTCAAAAGCATAGGAAACTACGCATTCGCTTATACATCATTAACAAATATTACTATTCCTGATAGTGTGACCTACATTGGTGACTATGCTTTTTCATGTTGTTCATTTGAGAGTATAGTAATTCCTGACAGCTTAACATCTGTAAACGATTATGCGTTTTCGTATTGTAATGATCTTAAAACGGTGATAATTCCTGACAGTGTTACAAAAATAGGTTATTCTGCATTTGATGAATGTTTACTTATATCAAATGTTTTATTTAAAGGTAGTAAAAGTCAGTGGAATTCGATTGATTTTAGTGATAGTAATGCTTATTTGGTCGAATCTGTAATACATTATGATGTTAAATTCGTTGAAAAAAAAGCACCGACTTGTGTTAATAAAGGTTATGATTTATATTCTTGTTCTGAATGCAGTGACGGAGTTAAAATAAATTATACAGATCCTTTGGGTCATAATGTTGTAAGCGGTATTTGTGAAAAATGTGGCAAGTCTGAGGAGGATTGTCTTGAATCAGCACATCCATATAATGATGATGCTGATGAATCTTGGACAATTTATAAAAAAGATGCTGACAGAATTGTTATTACATTTTCAAATACTACAGAAACAGAAGCAGATTGTGATTACATATATCTTTACGATAAAAATGGCGAAGAAATAGGTAAATACAGCGGAACAGAGCTTGCAGACAAAAAAATTACAGTACTTGGCGACACTGTTAAAATTCGACTGGTTTCGGATGTAGGTAATACATCGTACGGATTTTCTCTTTCTGATATTGTTCCGTATTATGACAAATGTTTACATTCATCAACAAGACTTGAAAATGAAAAGTCTCCCACATGCGCAGAAGAAGGTTACACAGGTGACCTGATTTGCAATAATTGTGAGGCTGTTTTAAAAAAGGGTGAGATAATTCCTGCAACGGGCAAACATGATATGGAAGAACATATAGTGCCACCTACTTGCGGCGATGTGGGCTTTACAATTCACGCATGCAAAAATTGTGATTATAGATATACTGACAACTATGTTGAGCCAAGAGGTGAACATGATATTGTAGTAACTGTAGTTTCCCCGACCTGCGGTGAAGATGGATATACTTTGCATAGTTGCAAAAATTGCGGTTACAGTTATGAGGATAATTATGTTAAAGCAACAGGTAACCATGAGTTCGTAGATGGTTTTTGCAAAAACTGCGGTAAGATAAATGCAAAAGAATTTCCTAACATTAACAGTAATGAAACAAAAACAATTAACATAGAACTTACAGATCCGGATGAACTTCGTTATTTTGTGTTTACCCCAAGTTATAGCGGTAAACTTACATTTTACTCTACGGGTTCATCTTATTCTTGTGGATATTTGTATGATTCTTTTATGCATCAGTTGGATTATGACAGTTCTGATTTTGAAAGTGGTAGTTTTAAAATATCTTATGATGTCACTGCGGGAGAAACATATGTGCTCGGTGTTGGTACTTTTGTTTTCCCTGATAACTTTGACATAACTGCAAAACTTGAACCAAACAAAGAGACTTTACTTGGTGATGTTAATGGTGATGGTGAAATTACTATTGTTGACTCTACCATTCTTCAAAAATATATTGTTGGTCAGACAACACTTGATGACGAAACATTAAATGTAGCAGATGTAAACAAAGACGGTGCAGTTACCATTGTTGATGCGACACTTATTCAGAAATTCGTTGTTAAGACGATTACTGAATTTTAAATATCATACGAGATAAACAAAGACGGCTGTGCTTATTTTTGCACAGCCGTTATTTTTGTAAATGTGAACTGTACTCATAAAATTTCTTAAAATTGTGCATACAAATAATGACAGTGGTGTCGTATAATGACAACATCACAAGATAAATGTTAAATAAATAAGAAGGCACATAACCGTTATTATTTTCGGTTATGTGCCTTTTGCGGTATAATAAATTTGTGAACAATACCACATGCTAAAAACAATCTTATTTGGCTTTATGGACAAAGGAAAGTGTACCCTTTTTTAAACAATTGCCTTATTTCTTTACAAAAAATTGAAAAGAGCTGTGTGTATTGCCTTTTAATAATCTTCGGGATTTTCGTAGGCGTATTTGATTTTTGCTATTTCGCCTTTGAGTAGGGCATTGTCAATGTCGATTTGGTAGTCGCGGTAATCCCATGGGAGATCTTCTCCTCTATGAGCGTAGGTGAAATCGCTCTTGCCGGTTTTGTCAATTTTCTTGATAAGTTTGAGCAACTCATCTGCCGACATATCGTCAATGATTCCTCTGCCTGCTCCGTCTGAAACCTTTGGATAGGATCGTCCGCTGCCTTTTGGCATTTCTTCATCGGACAGCAGAGTTATTTCAAACTCCTGTTCCTCGCCAAAATCATAAATCATATGAATTTTATCGCCAATTTCAAGTTTTAATTTGCCAAGTTTCGTTTCAGACATAAGCTTTGGTTTTGTCTGAAATTCTTCGTCGTCCAACTCGTAATCTGTGCCTTTGTATGTTATCATGAAAAGGTGATATGCACAGGTGCTGAATGACGAAAGCACAGCATAGCCCAACACAGCCATTGTCGAATTTGAAGAAATCTGAATATCCCGCCATATTTTGTTTTCGCATCCTATATAGACAATTTAAAATGTATAAACTCTTGTCATAATATGTACCTCCATTGTTAATTCAAAGTATCTTCGCCCTCGTTATAGAGAGCCTCGTTGATTTCTACAACGCTTTTGTTGTTATTCATATTGATGATTATAATGCTGTCACGCTTGATTTTTGGATAGAGAGGAGAGAGCCCTGCAATTTTAAGGACGCTGTTGGTTTCATTTACCGACAGACCCATTCCTATTGAAAGGCAGATTAGTTTATCCCTTTTCGGGGCAGTTTTCAAGCCTGAAAAAATCTGATAAGCATAGCCGTCACTGAGTTCGGCTTTACGAATGACCTCCGCTTTTGTAAGATTCCTTTCGTTCAAAAGGTCGGTAAGGTATTCCGAGAGATTTTTGCTTATCATTGAATCCCTGTTTGCGTTTTCGTATTCTTCAAATGTCTTGAAATTTTCAAGTTCTTTTAAAAGTTGAGTTGTGGTTTTGCCTATCATAATCAAAACCCCCTTAAATTAAAGTTTTGTAAGTTTCCAAAACTATTTTAACATGATATAATAAGCACGGCAAGTACGATTAGACTTATAATTTTGCAAAGTGCTTATTATATCAATTTATATTCCCCTCAAATTTTGCCCTGCAAAATTTTCGATGGGAAGCATGGCAAGTATAATTATACTAATATTTTTGTTATGTGCTTGTCAATATTGTGAGGAAATGTTATGGAAAATAATTGGATTGATACGGTGATTAAGAAACAATATCAGTTTGTGCGACTGCTTAAACGGACAGATAAAACGGAAATTTGTGTTTTCAGGCATAAGGAACTCGGCAAATTGATTGTAAAACGCACATTAAAAAGTTCGGGAGAGGTTTACTTTGCACTTAGAATGCTTTCACACCCAAATATTGCAAATGTTTACGATGTTGTCAAAACCGAAACGGGAGTCACCGTGCTTGAAGAATATGTTGACGGTCAGACCGTGGCAGATTATCTGCAAACGGGATTATACTCTCCGTCAGGCATAAGAAAAGTGGTTGCATCTCTTTGTGACGCACTTGATTTGTTACATTCGCACCAAATTATACACAAGGATATTAAGCCTGAAAATGTGATGATTGACAGCAACGGTAATGTTAAGCTGATTGATTTTGATGCGGCAAGGCTGTACAAGCCCTATCAGTCGAAAGACACACAGGCTATTGGTACAATGGGATATGCCGCACCCGAACAGTACGGAATAAATCAAACCGATGAACGAACGGATATTTACGCAATAGGTGTTTTGATGAATGTTATGCTCACGGGTCAGCCGCCTGAAATTCGCCTTTATAACGGTAGGCTGAAAAGGTTGATTGTAAAATGCACCCAGACAATTCCTGACAACCGCTATCAAAATGTGAAAGAACTGAAAAGAAATCTTTAAAACAGAATAAAACTGTGCTGACAGCACAGGACAAAAATACCGTCATTGATTATACTTTAATTAGAGTTTAATCAATGGCGGTAATTATTTTGTAGATTTTTAACAAACGGTTTACAACTTGTCAATGTTATCGGCAAGAACTCTTACCGTGTTTAGAAATGTAGTTACTTTGGTTTTGTCGGTGTTTTTAAGCACGCTGTTAATTTCGTTAAGCATATGTTTGTTTTCGACCGAATCA
>OKVH01000653.1_pt1 | contig 18841 bp, 13 predicted proteins | sample 1604791 | NCBI WGS metagenome assembly OKVH01 (sample SAMN01760919, study PRJEB22395) | human gut metagenome | reverse complement strand
CCTCGGGCACGCCGCGGTCCACGTTCAGCAGGGTGTAGACGGCCTCCATGCCGGTCCGCATGGAATACTCGGTGGTGAAGATGGTGTCGCGGGGCGTCTCGGCAAACTGACCGAGGAAGGCGAAGTTCACGCTGCCGTCGGGCACCACATTGGGCCGGTCGCCGTAGGCGCGGGGCATGAAGAACGCATCGATATAGGGCATCATCACGGGTACGGTGTTGGCGCTGTTGGACGCCAGATCCTCGATCTGATCCTCGGGCACGCCGATGTGGTACAGCCACTCCATGCAGATCTCCTTGCCGGTGCACGCCCGCATGGGCTTTTTCACATAGTCGCCGGGCTTGTCGGTGAACAGGGAGTACACCCACACCAGGCAGTGGTCCTTGGGCTGGTCGCGGAACTGGGGCTGGCGGTTGATGGTCCAGCTCATCAGCCAGGAGGAGTCCTTGACGGTGACGATGCCGCCGGTGACCACATGGCCGGTGAAGGGGTCGCGCTTGCAGATGTTCTTGATATAGGGGATGATCTTCTGGTCCAGGGTCTCCACGGTGGCGCTCATCCAGTTGGTCTGCTCGGGGTCATGGCAGAACTTGTCAGGATGGCCGAAGGCAGGGTCCTGTGCGGCGATCTTGCGCCACATATCCCAGCCGCCGCCGGGCTTCAGCTCGGTGTTGTAGGCGGCGGGCTTATCCTGACTGCCCATGGAGGAGTTCTCCACGCAGCCGCCGTTGGTGATGAACACCAGATCGTTCTCCGTCAGGTCGATGGCGCCGGGCTCGTTGTTCTCGATGACATCGATGCGCTTGGCCAACTTGTGCTGGGGGTCAGAGCAGTCGAACTCCACGTTGGTGACCTGCACGCCGTAATGGAACCGGACGTTGTGGCTCTCCAGATACTTCACCATGGGCAGGATCATGGACTCGTACTGGTTGTACTTGGTGAAGCGCAGGGCGGTGAAGTCGGGCAGGCCGCCGATGTGGTGGATATAGCGCTGGATATACAGCTTCATCTCCAGCGCACTGTGCCAGTTCTCAAAGGCGAACATGGTGCGCCAGTACAGCCAGAAGTTGGAGTTCAGCACCTCGTCATCGAAGAAGTCGGTGATCTTCTTGTCCTGAAGGTCCTCGTTGGGGGTGAAGAACAGCTTCATGATCTCCATGGCGCCCTTGTCGGAGATGTCGAACTTGCCGTCGGTATGGGCGTCCTGACCGCGGTCAACGGTGGCGCGGCACAGGGAGTAGTTGGGGTCCTCCTTGTTGAGCCAGTAGTACTCGTCCAGAACGCTGACACCCTCCGTTTCGATGGAGGGGATGGAACGGAACAGGTCCCACATGACCTCGAAATGGTTGTCCATCTCGCGGCCGCCGCGCATGACGTAGCCTAGGTTCTCGAACTTATAGCCGTCGCAGGCGCCGCCGGGGAGGCTGCCCTTTTCCAGAATGTGGATGTGCTCGCCCTTCATCTGGCCGTCGCGGACCAGATAGCAGGCGGCGGTCAGGGCTGCCAGACCGCTGCCCACGATATAGGCGGATTTGCTGTCTACGCCCTCGGGCTTTTTGGGACGGGCAAAGGCTTCATAGTTACCGCTGGAATAGTACATAAATAAACTCCTTTCAAGTATCCACTGTATGTTTTCCTTTGATGATGAAAGCATACATCTGAATGAATATTTGTTCAATAAGCAGAAAAACCCCGGTGATAAGTTTTTTATCACCGGGGCGGCAGGTGTTCAGTTTTTTATCATTTGGCCTCGTTTGATAAGGGCTTGTCGGTACGCAGACGCGCCAGCGCGGCGTCGACGCTGCCGTGGATGACCTGGTCCAGCCGTTCCACGATCAGATGGGGATCGCCCTTCATGTCGGATCTGATCCAGTCCAGCATCAGGCCTACGAACATATACTTGTACAGCGTGGCGATGAAAGCCTTATCCTCCGACCGGACGGACATTCCCCGGGCCTGCTCCTCCACCACGCCCTCCAGCAGGTCGTAGGTCAGCTTGTAGAGATAGTTTTCCACCTGCTCCCGGCTGACGGAGCGATAGACGTTCAGAATGAAGGGCTTATTCTCCTGCACGGCCTCGAAGATCTGCAAAAGGCCCTGCTGCCACGTCTCGTAGGTCTTTTTGCCCGCCAGAGCGCGGCTGGCGTCCTCCTGACAGCTCCACTCCACCAGATCATAGATGTCCTTGAAGTGATAGTAAAACGTCATGCGGTTGATGCCGCAGTCATCGGTGATGTCACTGACGGTGATCTTGTGCAGGGGCTTTTCCAGCAGCAGCTTTTTCAGCGACGCCTCCAGCGCCCGCTTGGTGACTTGTGACATGGCATACGCTCCTTTTATGCGTCCAGCCGGACGGACCAGCCGCCCAGGGGGGAGAGGGGGGCCGTCTCTGTGGGGGACAGACCCTGCACCACGCCCTCGGTGGTGACAACGGATACGGACTTAAAGCAGATGGGGGCGAAGGGGGCGGTGTCCAGCAGCTGCTGCCACAGGGCCACCAGGTTCGCGTCAGCGCCATTGGATCGATAGGCCTGCAGCAGTCGGTCGGTAGTCTCATCGGACCAGCCGCCGTAGTTGAGGCTGCCCTCGGTGGACAACAGGGCCGTCAGGTCCCAGTCGGCGGTCAGGCGGCATTCGCCGTAATAGAGATCAAAGTCACCGCTTTCCAGCCGGGCGAGGAACGTGTCCCAGGGAACAGCCTCCACGGTGACGGTCAGGCGTGCGGTATTGAGGTACATGGCGATCTCCTGGGCAGCGGAGACCTTGAAGCTGCTCTCCTCGTTGACCAGAAGCGTCAGCGTCAGGGGTGTCTCATCCTCCGCCTGTTCGCCAAGGGCGGCGTTCAGCAGGCGGTTATAGGCCGCGGTGTCGTAAGGCGTTTCCAGCGCGGTATCGTAGCCTGCGTAGGCGGGGGAGGCAGGCAGCTGGGCCGCCGTGCCCTGCCCCAGCAGGCAGGAGGACACCAGCGTTTCGCGGTCGATGCCGGCGCTGAGGGCCCGGCGCAGGGCCGGGTCGGACAGAGCCTCCCGCCGGATGTTCATGCCCAAAAACTGCATAACGGGGGTGGCCGCTTCAGCGTAGTCGCCGGCGCCGGAGACGCCGGTGCTGTTGCTGCCGGTGAGATCCAGCGTCAGCAGCTGCACCTCACGGGAAGTGAAGGCGTACAGGGCGGAGTCCTGATCCTTGCAGTGCTGTAGGCGGATGGTGGACAGCGGCAGAACGCTGCTGTCCTGCCACCAGCGGTTGTTGGCCGTCAGATAGGCGCCCGTGTCATCCTTGGCAAACAGATAGGGACCGCTGCCTGTGGGGGCGGTGCGGTTCTCGGTGCCTGCTTTGATGATGGGAATGTCCAGGCGGCTGGGCAGTGTGGCCAGAGGGGCGGACAGGGCGACGACCACCGCGTCCTCCCGGACGTACACGGAGGTCACGTCCCGCAGCCGGGCGGCATAGCGCTCAGAGGTGCGGGCGCGCTCCAACGTGGCGGCCAGGTCCGCCGCCGTGACGGCGGAGCCGTCAGAGAAGGCCGCATCGGCCTTGATGCGGATGGTCCAGGTGCGCTGGGCAGAATCATATGTCCAGCTGTCCGCCAGGACAGCCTGGGGCCGGAACTGCTCGTCCAGGGCGAACAGCCCCTGGTACATGAGGGACTCTACGGTCTGCTGCATGGTGTCCGTGGTGCGGACGGGATCCAGGGTGCCGCCTGCGATATAGGGCAGGGTAAAGGCGGTCAGCGGCTCCGGCTCCGGTTCTTCGTTTTCATTCTGGTAGAAGTCGGACAGCTCTCCCAGGGGATCCTCGGTGACCTCCCAGTCGGCGCAGCCGGCGGCCAGCAGCATGGTCAGCGCCAGCAGCAGGCACAGCAGTGTACGTTTCATAGCGTATCCTCCCGCAGAGCGATCAGCGCGGCCTGCTCGCCCCGGCGCAGGCCCATCTTCCGGTGGCTCCAGTACAGGTCCGGGCGGCAGGCGGTGCAGTGATCGCAGATGTCGATGTGCGCCACCCCGGCCTTTTGCAGCCACAGGGCGTTGACGGCCTTCAGGTCGATGTGCCACTTGCTGCCGTTCCATGCCATGAACGGCTCCGCCGCCGCACCCAGTGCGGCCCGCAGGGCCTCCGGTACGTCGCCGTCCGTCTCGAAGCAGCACGGCCCGATGGCCGGCCCGATGGCGGCGCGGAGGTCCGCCGGGTCGCAGCCGTAATCCTCGGCCATGACGCGTACCGTCTCCGCGGCGATGCCGGCGGCGGTGCCCCGCCAGCCGGCGTGAGCTGCGCCGATGACCCGGCGCACCGGGTCGTGGAGCAGCAGTACGTTGCAGTCGGCGGAGAAGACGATCAGAGGAATGCCGGGCACGTCCGTTACCAGGGCGTCGGCGCTGTCGTAGTCCTGGGGCCGCCACAGGCCCTTGCCGCAGTCCACCGCCGTGACGCGGCGCACATCGCTGCGGTGCACCTGACGGCTGAGCACCGCCCGCTGCACATCCGTGTCCAGCGCGGTGCACAGGCGGCGGAAGTTCTCCTGTACGTTGGCAAGGTCATCGCCCCGGCGGTCATCCAGGTTCAGACTGTCCCAGGGGGTGGGGGAGACACCGCCCTTACGGGTGGAAAAGCCGTGGACGACGGCGCTGTTTTCCAACACATCAGAGGCCAGATAGACCAGGTCGTTTTTTGTGTGGATGTGGAACATAGTGTCTCCTTCCGGAGGGGAACGGGGCGTCGGGGACGCCGCCCCCCGCATAAGATGGGACGGGCGGCGGCTTCAGCCGCCGCCCGCCATTTTACAATGCCTCGCAGAGTTTGCGTCCGCAGACGCAAATAAAATCAAATCTATTTTCGGCGGCGGCGTGTACGTCGCCGAAAATTCTTCTCGGCCTGCAAACGTGCGCGTGCGCGACTTTGACGCGCACGTCGTGCGCTGCAGCAGGCCGCAGCCCGCTCAAACGACAGCCCAGCGAAGCGGGTGTCGTTTGAAGTTACTCAGGAGTGGTACTCCTTGCAGGTGCATTTCTTCCACTTCAGCCCGCTGCCGCAGGCACTTTGGCGGCCCAAATCTTTGATTTGGCTGGCGCCATGCGACCGTAGGCAGCGTACAGGGGAGAAGCATAGGCCGAAATCAGGAGTGGTACTCCTTGCAGGTGCACTTCTTCCATTTCAGCCCGCTGCCGCAGGGGCACAGGTCGTTGCGGCCGACCTTGACCACCTTGGTGGGGCGCTTCTTCACGGTGCCGTCGCCGCCCACGTTCTCGGTCATGCCGCTGGCCACGCGCTCGCGCTTGACTTCCTCGTTCTGGCGCAGGCGAACGGAGTACAGACGGCGCACCGTCTCCTCCTTCATGGCGTCGATCATCTCCTCGAACATCTCCAGGGACTCCTTCTTGTAGGCGTCCACCGGGTTGGTCTGGGCGTAGGCCCGCAGACGGATGCCCTGGCGCAGATCCTGCATGGCGTCGATATGGTCCATCCAGTATTCGTCCACCACCCGCAGTAGCACCACACGCTCCAGCTCACGCATGACGGGCGGAGTGATCTCCTGCTCCTTCTTCTCGTAGAAGTCGGCGGCGGCCTTGGTGAACATATCGATGAAATCGTCCTCGGTAAGGGTGGGGAGCTGGCTCTCGTCGATCTTCACGGTGTACTTGGTGAAGTACACACCCTCCAAGCCGCGGAGAAGCTCCTTGCACTGGACCATGTCCAGGTGCTCCTGGCCCATGAAGGCGCTGCGGACCTGGTGGCCGATGGCGCTCTCCATCATGCCCATGATGATGCCCTTGACGTCCATGCCGTCCAGCACCTGCTTGCGCTGGCCGTAGATGATCTCGCGCTGCTTGTTCATCACGTCGTCGTACTCCAGCACGGACTTACGGGCCTGGAAGTTGCGGCTTTCCACTGTGGTCTGGGCCTGCTCGATGGCGCGGGAGAGCATCTTGTTCTCGATGGGGGTGTCCTCGTCGATGTTCATGCGCTCCATCATACCGGTGACGCGGTCGCCGCCGAACAGGCGCATGAGGTCGTCCTCCAGGGAGATGTAGAACCGGGTCTCGCCGGGGTCGCCCTGACGGCCGGCACGGCCGCGGCGCTGGTTGTCGATACGGCGGGAGTCATGGCGCTCGGTGCCGATGATGAACAGGCCGCCGGCGGCGCGGACCTTGTCGGCTTCGCCGGCGATCTCTGCCTTGTGCTGGGCCAGCTTGTCGGCAAACAGCTTCCGGGCGTCCAGTATCTCCTGGTTGTCCGTTTCGGCGTAGCCGGTGGCCTCGGCAATGAGCTCGTCGGTGAGGCCGGCCTTGCGGAGGTCGTTCTTGGCCATGTACTCGGCGTTGCCGCCCAGCATGATATCGGTACCGCGTCCGGCCATGTTGGTGGCCACGGTGACGGCGCCGAACTGGCCCGCCTGGGCCACGATCTCAGCCTCGCGCTCATGGTTTTTGGCGTTCAGCAGGTTATGCTTGATGCCCTCGCGGGTCAGCATCTTGCCCAGCAGCTCGTTCTTCTCGATGGACACGGTGCCCACCAGCACCGGCTGGCCCTTGGCGTGGCACGCCTTTACCTGCTGGATGACGGCGCGGTACTTGCCGTTCTCGGTCTTGTACACGCTGTCCTCGTTGTCGATACGGGCGATGGGGCGGTTGGTGGGGATCTCGATGATGTCCAGCGCGTAAATGGTGGCGAATTCCTCCTCCTCCGTCAGCGCCGTACCGGTCATGCCGGACAGCTTGCGGTAGAGGCGGAAGTAATTTTGGAACGTGATGGTGGCAAGCGTCTTGCTCTCGCGCTGGACGGACAGGTGCTCCTTGGCCTCGATGGCCTGGTGCAGACCCTCGGAGTACCGGCGGCCGAACATCAGGCGGCCGGTGAACTCGTCCACGATGACCACCTCGCCGTCCTTGACCACATAGTCCACGTCGCGCTTCATGATGCCGTGGGCCTTGATGGCCTGGTTGATGTGGTGGGCGATGGTGCTGTTTTCCGGGTCGGACAGGTTGTCCAGATGGAAGAACTCCTCCGCCTTCTTCACGCCCCGGGCAGTGAGGGTGACGCTGCGGGCTTTCTCGTCCACCACATAGTCGGCGTCGATGTCGGTGGCTTCCTCCTCTTTGTCATCGCTCTCCACCACCACAAACTTCTTCAGCCGGGCGGCGAACATCTCGGCCATGTCGTACAGCTGGGTGGACTTCTCGCCCATACCGGAGATGATCAGGGGGGTACGGGCCTCATCGATCAGAATGGAGTCCACCTCGTCCACGATGGCGAAAGCGTGGCCCCGCTGGACCTGCTCGTTGGCGTACAGGGCCATATTGTCACGCAGGTAGTCGAAGCCCATCTCGTTATTGGTACCGTAGGTGATGTCCGCCTGATAGGCCTTCTGGCGTTCCTCCTTTTTCATGTCGTGGATGATCAGGCCCACGGTAAGGCCCATGAAGCGGTGGACCTTGCCCATCCACTCGGAGTCACGCTTGGCCAGGTAGTCGTTGACGGTGACGATGTGAACGCCCTCACCGGTCAGCGCGTTCAGATAGGCAGGCAGGGTGGCCACCAGCGTTTTGCCCTCGCCGGTCTTCATCTCGGCGATGCGGCCCTGGTGCAGCACGATGCCGCCCACCAGCTGGACGGGATAGGGGCGCATACCCAGCACGCGGTCCGCGGCCTCCCGCACGGCGGCAAAGGCCTCCGGCAGGATGTCGTCCAGCGTCTCACCGTTGGCCAGACGCTCCTTGAACTCCGGGGTCTTGGCCTGAAGCTCGGCGTCGGTCAGCTGCCTGTACTCGTCCTCCAGGGCGGTGATCTTGTCCACGATGGGGTAGATGCTCTTCAGCTCCCGCTGGCTGTAGGTGCCGAAGACCTTGGTAAACAGTCCCATATATTCTGTATCCTTTCTAAGTAAAAAGATAATCGTACATAATTATACCAGTAGAGTATACCACACTCTTTTGTCTAATGCAAAAAGATTTTCTGTGAACAGTTATCGGTCAGTCGTGCCGCTTTGCGGTTGTGCAGCGCGGAAAAGTGTGGTATACTGACGGTACTATCAAAGAGAAGGAGTTTTCGCCATGAAGCTGCGTTTTTACGGCGCTGACCGGTGCGTTCCCGGCAGCTGCCATTGCCTGGAGGTCAACGGCAAGCATATCCTGGTGGACTGCGGCCTGCAGCAGGGCCGGGACGAGATCGACAACACCGCGCTGCCCTTTCACCCCGGCAGCATTGATGTGGTGCTGGTGACCCACGCCCATATCGACCACTCCGGTCGCATCCCCATGCTCATCAAAAACGGCTTTCAGGGTAAGATCATTACCACCCGCCTGACCGCCGATCTGCTGGACATTATGCTCCAGGACTCCGCCCATATCCAGGAGCAGGACGCGGAGTACCAGAACCGCAAGAACAAGCGCGCCGGACGTCCGGAGGTAGAGCCGATCTACACCGTGGCCGATGCCCTGCGGGTGCGGGAGTTTATCCAGACCTGCGAATACGGCCAGGAGGTCCCGGTGGTGGAGGGCGTCACCGCCCGGTTCATCGATGCTGGCCACCTGCTGGGCAGCGCCAGCATCAAGCTCACCTGCCATGAGGGTGATGAAACGCGCACCGTGGTGTTCTCCGGCGATATCGGCAATGTGGATCAGCCCATCATCCGCGATCCCCAGTTCTTCGACAGTGCGGACTATGTGCTCACCGAGTCTACCTACGGCGACCGCAACCACACCGAGGTGTGGAGCTATACCGGCCAGCTGGCGGAGATCATCGACGAGACGCTGGGCAAGGGCGGCAACGTGGTCATCCCCTCCTTCGCCGTGGGCCGCACCCAGGAGCTGCTGTACTTTATCCGCGAGATCAAGGACAAAAATCTGGTCACGTCCGTCAAGGACTTCCCGGTGTATGTGGACAGCCCGCTGGCCAAGAAGGCCACCACGATTTTCTGCGGCGATCTGCGGGGCTATCTGGACGAGGACGCTCTGGCGTTGGTGCAGGACGGCACCCATATGTTCAGCTTCCCCGGCCTGCACCTGACCGAGACGGTGGACGAGTCCAAGCTGCTGAACGTGGACAAGACCCCCAAGGTCATTATCTCCGCTTCCGGTATGTGCGACGCGGGCCGTATCCGCCACCATCTGAAGTATAACCTCTGGCGCGCCGACAGCGCCGTGGTGTTCGTGGGCTTCCAGTCCCCGGGCACGCTGGGCCGCAACCTGCTGGACGGGGTCGACAGCGTCAAGCTCTTCGGCGAGGACGTGGCCGTCCGGGCCAAGATCGTCAATTTCCCCGGACTCAGCTCTCACGCTGACCATGACCATCTGGTGGACTGGATCAAGCACTTTGATCCGGCGAAGACTACCCATGTGTTCGTGGTCCACGGCGACCGCGAGGTGGCGCCTGTCTATGCCGAGACGGTAAAGGGACTGGGCTTTGCCGCCCACGCGCCCCAGTACACCGAGGAGTATGACCTGATCGCCGACAAGCAGCTTGCCCCCGGCTACCTGCCGGAGCGCAAGACCCGGGCCTACGAGGGGGCGCCCAAGGCCACGGCAGCGTACCAGAAGCTGGTCCAGCTGGGCGATATGCTCATCGGCCTCATCCGCCGCAGCAAGGGCCGGGACAACAAGACGCTGGCCGCCTTTGCCGATGCCATCGGCAAGGTCATCAGCAAGTTCGAGTTCTGAGCCGTGCCGGAGAAGAACAAGACCTACCGCGCCCGCATCGAGGGGTATACCTCCGAGGGACTGGGCGTGGCCCGCATCGACGGGCAGGCGGTGTTCGTCCACCGGGCGCTGCGGGGCGAGGACTGTGATGTGCTCATCCTCAAGGCGCTGAAAAACGCCGCCTTCGGCAAGGCGGTGCGGGTATACGTGCCCTCGCCCCACCGGGTGGAGCCGGACTGCCCGTACTATGGGCGGTGCGGCGGCTGCGACTTCCGTCACATGGACAGGGAAGAAGAACTGGAGGCCAAGCGCCAGCGGGTGCAGGACGCCCTGCGCCGCATCGGCGGCAGCGATGTGACAGTGGAGGGTATCCTCTCCGGCGAACCGCTGCATTACCGCAACAAGAGCCAGTACCCCGTGTCCGCCGATGGGCAGGTGGGGTTCTACAAGGCCCGCAGCCATCAGGTGATCCCGGTGGACTGCTGCCGGATACAGAAGCCCCAGGCCGACGCGGCAGCGGAGGCCCTGCGGCGGTACATCCGGGAGTGCGGCGTGCCCTGCTACGATGAAAGGACCCGGCGGGGTCTGGTGCGGCACCTGTATGTCCGCACGAACAGCGCGGGGCAGTCATTGGTCTGCGTGCTGGTCAACGGGAGGAAGCTGCCCCGCGAGGACACGCTGGTGTCGTTTATGCGGCAGGTGCTGCCGAATGCCGTGGGCGTGGTGCTGGGCGTGAACACCCAGCCCACCGGGGCTGTACTGGGCAGTGAATACCGCACCCTGTGGGGCGCGGACGTGCTGGAGGATACCCTGTGCGGCCTGTCCTTCCGGCTGAGTGTGCCGTCTTTCTATCAGGTGAACCATGACATGGCGGAGGTGCTGTACGATACCGCTGTGGACTTCGCGGGACTGACCGGGCACGAGACGGTGCTGGACCTGTACTGCGGCGCGGGCACCATCACCCAGGTGATGGCCCGGCGGGCGGCGAGGGTCATCGGCGCGGAGATCGTGCCGGAGGCCATTGCCGATGCCAAAGAAAACGCAAAACGCAACGGCATCGGAAATGTGGAGTTCCTCTGCGGCGACGCGGCGGACGCGGCGGCGGACTTCGCCGCCCGGGGCCTGCGCCCGGACGTGATATGCGTGGACCCGCCCCGCAAGGGGCTCAGCCCGGAGGTGGTCGCCGCAGCGGCATCGATGGCGCCGCAGCGTATCGTCTACGTCTCCTGTGATCCGGCGACCCTGGCCCGGGATGTGAAGCTGTTTGCACAGGAGGGCTATGCCGCCGTCCGCGCCGCGGCGGTGGATATGTTCCCGGGTACGGCGAATGTGGAGACAGTGGTCTTGCTTTCCAAGGGAGAGATCGACTCGAAAAAGGTTCGGGTTGAGTTCTCTTTGGAAGATATGGATATGTCCGAGTTCCAAGATGGAGCAACCTATCCGCAGATCAAGGAGTATGTTTTGGAGCATACCGGGTTAAAGGTTTCCAACCTTTATATTTCTCAGATAAAGAGAAAATGCGGACTGGAAGTCGGCAAGAACTACAATCTGCCGAAGTCCGAGGATTCCAGACAGCCACAATGCCCACCGGAGAAGGAAAAAGCAATCCGAGAAGCATTCAAATATTTTGGGATGATCTAACATCCAGCAAAATGGAGGTTTCTTATGGATAGATTGATTTCTTGTGAGTTCAACATGGATAATGCCTGTGTGGAACTGAAATTTGCAAATGGTAGCATGATTGCGATTAACACCATCGCCGTGGAAAACGAGATTGCCGACAATATGTATCAGCGGTCAGAACTGGACTATCTGATTTACAATGACCCGATTGGGTATGCAGACCTTATCCTGAATGGCGATCCGGAAATGTACTTAAAAACTGTCACGGAATATAAATCTTTGGATAACTGATTGCGATGCCGTCTGTGGGTAATAGCCTACAGGCGGCTTTTGCACTAAAATAGCCGGATGTTAACATTGGTTGCTTGAATGCAACGGGCTTCGGCGATAAAATGTTCCCATACAAAGGAGGGATAATCATGCTAAATGAAAATATCAAAGTACTCCGAAAGGCTAAAGGCTTGTCACAGGAGGAGCTTGCAATCAAATTAAACGTGGTTCGTCAAACTGTTTCAAAATGGGAGAAAGGTTTATCGGTTCCAGATGCCGGAATGGTTATTCAAATTGCGGAGGTTCTGGAAACCACAGTTAGTGTTTTGCTCGGAGAGGAAATTCCAAGTTCTGAGGAACCGGATTTTATCAAAACTCTGGCGGCTAAACTGGAAGTATTGAACGAACAGTATTCTAAACAGAATGAACATCGACGTAAAATTTGGAGAATTGTGTTTGCTGTAATTTTGGTTGTTTCAGCGGCTTCATTGGTTAGGTATGTGTTTTTCTTCGGTTCAATATATCAAATGAAAAGTATAGGGGACGCATCAACAAGTGTTACTGTAATTGGTGGTGCTGATGTTCCGGTATATATTCCAATATGGTACTATTTTTCCGTGTTGAAGCCTGTATTGCTTAGTGCGCTTGCGGCAGTTGTATCAGTTATTGGACTCTATCGCACCAGAAAGAAATAATGTATTGAAAAAGCCCACGGCTGACTCCTGTTTTTGGAGCAATAGTCGTGGGCTTTCTTAATTCTTTATGAACTCTTACCAGATGCATTGACTTTCGTTGTCTAATGGTGTAGACTATAATCAAAGTCTAACCGTGTAGACAAGGAGGTTATATATATGGAAATTCCGAAGATCCACGAAAGTGAATATCGTTTTTGTTTGATTATGTGGGAGCATGAACCGGTCACTGCTGTTGAGCTTGTAAAGCTGTGTCAGGATCAGCTCGGATGGAAAAGAACCACAACCTATACCGTTATCAAGCGCCTTGGTGAGCGTGGTGTGCTGAAGAATGAAAACGGCACAGTCACTTCTCTCGTTTCCAAGGATGAAGCCCAGGCGTGTGAAATCGACGAACTGGTTGAGAAGAAGTTTGAGAGTTCTCTGCCTGCCTTTATTGCTGCTTTCACAAAGCATCAGGATATGTCTGAAGATGATCTTGACGAAGTGCAGCGTATGATTGACCGTATCAGGAAAGGAGGTTCGCAATGAACGAACTCTTTTTGAAAATCATCAATATGAGCATATCGGCAAGCTGGCTTGTCCTGGCTGTGCTGATTCTCAGACTTGTTTTGAAGAAAGCTCCCAAATGGGTCAATGTTCTGCTTTGGGGTATCGTTGCAGTCAGATTGATCTGCCCGTTTTCTTTCGAGAGCGTATTGAGCCTGATTCCAAGCGCTGAAACCATTCCGTTGAACATAGGCATGGATACCACCCCTACCATCAATAGCGGGATAAATGCAATAAACAACGCAGTTAATCCTATCATCAGTCAGTCCAATACTCCAATGGCTGGTGCCAGCGTAAATCCTCTGCAAATCACCATCGGTATCTATGAATACATCTGGATTTTCGGCATGATTGCACTTGCGCTATATACAGCTATTAGCTATTGGCGTCTGAGCCGCAAAGTTGATACTGCCGTTCGCTACAAGGACAACATTTTCCAGAGCGAGAATGTAAACTCTCCGTTTGTGCTTGGTATCATCAAGCCGAGAATTTATCTCCCGTTCAATATGAACGGACAGAATCTGGAACACGTTGTTGCCCATGAACAGGCACACATTCGTCGTAAAGACCATTGGTGGAAGCCCCTTGGTTTCCTCTTGCTAACGATCCATTGGTTCAATCCTCTTATGTGGCTGGCCTATGTGCTGCTGTGCCGTGACATTGAGCTTGCCTGTGATGAAAAAGTCATCAAGGAACTTGGCAATGAGCAGAGAGCCGATTACACTCAGGCTCTTGTGGCCTGCAGCGTAAACCGTCGTATGATTGCCGCTTGCCCTCTCGCTTTTGGTGAGGTGGGTGTAAAGGAGCGTATGAAGTCCGTGATGAATTATAAGAAACCAGCGTTCTGGATTATTATTTTGTCAGTTATTGCCTGTGTGATTGTTGCGGTATGCTTCCTGACAAATCCGAAACAAGACAGTTACACACTGCGAATCGTTGTTCCAGCGGGCAGTCAAGAGGAATTTGTGTATTCGGATGAAGAGGTCAGCACGATTAAGAACTCAATCAAAATATGGTCTGGTGATGGATTGGGTGATACGGAAGTCCTTTTATCTCCGGTCGATGAAACAACAGAAGCTGGATATACCGCTACCTATCTTACGCATGGTATGCCAGTGGAATTTGATGCAGAAAAAGATACATGGTTTAAGATCGGTGTAAATATGCAAAACCCTACTGATGAAGACATTATTGTTTATGTCGAAGTAGAAAATGTAGAGGTGCGTATTGCGGATGAGATAAATTCCGTAATAGAGTGGTTTGATTATACAGAAAATCCCTCTGCTATGGATGATGAATCAACTATAAAGCTGCCGATATATCCAGATGTTACTTTCAGCTACAACCAGACACGAATAATTGCGTCAAAACCCTTTGACACTTCGGAACTTACCGGCCAAACAATTTTGATTGACGGTATGCCAATCTGGAACGCTTATTTTACTGATCTTACCGGAGATGGTTTCCCGGAAATCTGCGCCACATATACCTGGGGTTCCGGTGTTATTGACAGTCGTGTTGTAATTTGTGATTATGCCAACGGAGCAAGTTATGAGCTGTCTGACAGAGGATATTTTGATTTCACCCTTAGACAGGATAGCAATGATGGCCTTTTGTATGTAGATAAAACAAAGTACAATTCCGATGAACTGGTAGAAACTGGTCGATTGGTGTTTGAGAATAATTGTATTCAGGTTGAAGGATTTTCCAACGAATCACACCAAGTGTTCCAAGCCGAAATTCTGGAAATCCATGATGGCTATTATCTTGTGAAACCGGTTGAGGGGAGCTGGGAATTGAGTAGTGCAGACCGGATTGAAGTGCCTATTAGAAATACTCATCCGTCACCCGAACCAGAAGTTGGAGATGTGATCGAAATTGAATACTCCGGTGAAATTCTTGAAACCTATCCTGCACGAATTGCGGATGTTTATGGCATTAAGGTTGTTGAAGAAGCAGAAACTTGGGATTTGATCCCCATGGTAATGGTTAATGGTACGTTGTATCTTGATACCGGTCACGAAAGCACAATAGAAGCAAGATGTGGCGTGATGGACGGAGAAATTACTTCACAGGTTGACGGGAGTAAGCAACCCACGATTGACGATCAATCCAATTTTGGTACAGGATACGGTTATCAGTACGGAGCAACCGAAGGAACCATTGAAATTTATATGAATGGCAGATGGTGGATTTTTGCTACCGAAGAAGCCCGTCAAGAGATTCAGTTTCCAACAACAGAAACCGTATTTGATTTTAGTTTCGCTGGGAACACATCCGGCGGACAAATAATGGAGTTGACCGAGGATAAGCATTACTGGTGTATTGCTGTTGTAAATGAAGGTACAAGTGGAATAACCATTGATGTTGCTGGCGTTATCTATAAGGTGGAGGCGGGGGCAACCGGGTATATCTATCCGGATGAAGCATGGGCTCCAGGCACTTATTCGGTTAGCTTTGGTTGTACCAGTGGCAGTGGGATGAAGGGGTATGCAATTTGCAATATTTCGTCCGTTCCGATTATAGAGAAGGAACCACTGGCAGTGCGACTTACGGAATGATGTTGTAAGATGTAATTTCAATAATTGAGCAATAGTAAACCGCTGTAATTTTCATTCTTTATAGAATGGAAGTTGCAGCGGTTTTTCTGTTTGTTGGATTATAGTTCAAATGCTACCATCGTTTCCTTTGGCAGCTTCTCATTCTCACAGTTCAGAAGATAGGCTATTGTTTTGTTCGCAAAGCGGTTTGTTTTTGTCGTATCCCAATCGGCAAGCCGGATGATCTCTGCTGTGCCGTTCTCAAAGTCAAATGAAATCTCACCCCATTCGCCGTCGCAGTCTGCTTGATATTCGTAGATTGCGGCGGCGATTTTCTTTTTGCGCTTGGTTTTGGATTTCTGTTTCAGCCGGACAGCATGGAGCGCACCTTCGGCAACCAGAAGTTCCGTCAGCTTGTCCACCGCTTTCCGGTAGGCTCTCTCCGCACCGCTGGCTGTGCTGCCCTCAAACATAACCGCCAGTTCTTCAAAAGTGGGGCGGTTCTTCCATGAGCCAACTCGCCCGCAGGTCATACAGATTGCCAACCGTTTTTCAAGTAAGGTCTGTTCCCGGAAGTTCATCTTCTCAAATGCCCGCTGCACCTTTTCTGCCTGTATGCCGTTCCAGAGGATGTCGGTATAGTTCCAAGTATCATCAAGGGCAACATCCTCGCCTGTTTCCTCGCCGTCCTCGTCCGTCACATAGAATGGCTGCTGATTGCGGATGCCACGGACAACTTTCAGATATTCTTCTGCAAGAGCAAGGTCGCAGTTGTACTTTTTGGAAAATTCGCTGACTGCATCCTTGGTGTTATGATACAGCCATGCCATTGACCGCACCATTTTGTAATTGGTCAGAGAGGATACCGACCATTTTTCTTCGCCCATGCGGAAACGGAGCATAGCATCCCGGATGAACGGAAAAATGTATGTAGCATACTCCGCACCCTTGGCAGGATCATAGTCCATCAGCTTTTGGAGCATCTGCTCCCGGCAGGAGAGCTTAATATCCAGAAAACGGTCTGTGTCGTACAAATCACCGCCGTCCACACCGAGAAAGCCTTTGATGCGCTTGTTGAGCTGCGGCTCGTAATAGTGAAGGAAGAACGAGAAGTATATCAAATCCTTTTCGTGCAATGCAGACAGGATATATTCGTTCAGATTGCCCACCGCTGGCGGCTCCGGTTCCAGTTGGAAGATGCGCTCTGCCACATAGGGAATGATGCCGTCACCGTGCGGATTAACTTGGTGTTTTGGTATGTATCCGGTCATGTTCCATGTAAAATCATTCAGCATAGCGCACCTCCCTTCAAGTGAATCAGATGCTAACCATTAACTAATCTTAAAAGCGATGAAATACACAGGGAAATCAAATCCATCTCGTGTAAGAATCAGGGTCGCAACCCGAGCAGCCGCATTTGGATAAGGCAGCACATTGAACGGACGCTTTATCTGGAGTGGAAAATCGTACTGCCGCACATGATCGGAATATCTCTTCCAGAAGGATTCAAAATCCGCAGAGTTTACATATGCAACAACGAAAGTCGCTGTCCCGAGTGCATTATAATTGACAATGGCTTTGTCAATATGAGCATCAATGTACGCTGTTGATACACTGTCCAGCTTCAAACCTTCAAATATAGCAATTTCTCGCCCAGCTTTGGTCAAGAGTATATCAACCTCTGCTGCATCCTTTCCGCTTGCTGATATGCCATGCCTTGTCTGGTCTTTTACTTCGTTATATCCCTTAAAAGAAAGCATATCTCTAAAGTAGTCGTTTATGCTGTTCTCAGAACTTGATGCGGTAAACGAAGCGTTCAAGCAAATGCGTTCTCCCACCTGTATCAAATCATCGAGTACACTCTGAGCTGCTGCCATATCAGCATTTAATCGTTCCTCGTTTGATGGCGGAATCATTGTGGATTCGGCTGTGCTGTCAGAAGCAAAATAGTAGACCTTTCGAACGAGAAGTCCCGATTCGCTTGCCTTGAGCGCCTTTCCTATCGCATCTTGCAGTACGGAATCGAAAGACTGTAGTAATGCTATGTCAGATTCTGCACCTTCAAATGTGAAATCCAGAGCGTTTTTATTCCAGTTATCACCTTTCATCCCTGCATAATAAGCCAGACCAAGATCTTCATACTCATATTCGCACCGTTGAAAGGCTTGGGCTACATGAGCTTTTCCGAATTGCTGAAGAAATTGAACAACACGTTTATTAAAATTTGCAGGTACACTGTATGTAAAATCAAATTCTCCCATCTCACATTCCCCCGATATAAGTCTGTTTTATGGTCTTGGCTTCTTTCTTCAAAGCAGCCTGTTCCATCTCTTTTTCATAATCACCCTTGGCATAAGCAACATTGCTGACCGCCCGAAGCATCTTATCTTTTGCCAGCTTCTTCATAACCTCCGCAAGATCAGCGTCCAGAGTACCACGCTTCACATAGCGGTTTATGGTATTCAGCCGTTTCTCATAAATCTGCTTCAGCGGATGATCGTCCGCAAGTTCTCGCTGTTCTCTACCTTTCAGATTACCGATCTGACGGCAAGTGCGGTGCAGCTTGTCCCCCGGTGCATAGCCACCGCAGTATTTGGTGTGCCTTGCGTTGGTGGTCAGAAACCACTTGCCGCAGATCCGGCATTTCTTCGGTGCATGACCAACACATAAGCCCTCAAAAAGATCAGACCGGAACATCCCTACAAAGGATACATAGTGCATCCGCTTGACCAGCTTCGCAACTTTTTCGCCGGGACGGATGACGGATACATACTGAACGGAATTGTTCAGGGTAGACATCCAGGCATTGCCTTCCGTGATGGAAAACTCCGGCGGGAAATAGCTGCCGAACATTTTTGCAAAACCCTCTGCGGTGCGGTCTGCTTCGTTGCCGTCTGTTTTTTCTGCAAAATCAAGCATGGCCGTTTGGTATTCCCCAAGGGAGTATGCCAGATGCCCGAAAACTGCGGTATAGCGTTGGAGCATCATCGCATCGGTAAAGTTCTGGATTTCTTCAAATTGCAAAGAATTGGTTGCGGCTTTTATGGCAAACTCCACATATTTCAGCGCATTGTCCACAGTAAAGACTTTTTCAATCCGTTCTCTGTGCTTTGAGATATTCATATAGGAGAACGGCGGTGTTTGACTGAGAATATCGAGCATCGTCAGAGCAGCTTCCTTTGCAATAGGACAGAGTGCAGAAGCATCCTGTCCGGCGTTTAATATTCCAAGCAGCAGATTGATTTTCTCGCATTGCTCGTTTATTTTTGCAATGGTATTCACAGGAACATTCAGTGCATCACAGGCAAGCGTACCGACAGGAAATGTTTTGCTCTCATATATGACCGTATCCTGCCAGAAATCCAATGTCATCAATTCTTGATTCATGCTTGCCCTCCTGTCCTGTTTTTTCATTTTTCTAATTATATCATGTAAATGTGAAGAAATCTACGTCCTCAGATAAGTTGTCCTGTTTTTTGAAACAGGATTGTCCTGTCATTAGCCTGTTTTTTGAAAAATCCGTCATAACCATAATAGA
>OKVH01000642.1_pt1 | contig 19093 bp, 12 predicted proteins | sample 1604791 | NCBI WGS metagenome assembly OKVH01 (sample SAMN01760919, study PRJEB22395) | human gut metagenome | reverse complement strand
TCCAATTTCTTTCATGGCTTCGTTAATATTTTTCACCCCAATTATATCCAATTTATATGATTCTTTCAATAGTTTTTTGTTATTTTCTGGTATTATACATTTTTTAAAGCCTAATCTTTCTGCCTCTTTAAGCCTTTTTTCCATCATGTTAATTGTTCTAACTTCACCTGTTAATCCAACTTCTCCTAAAGCGATTATTCCTTTAGGAATACTTATATTTTTAAAACTTGAAGCAGTTGCTAAAACTATTCCCAAATCTAAAGCTGGTTCATTCACTTTTAAACCACCTACTACATTTAGATAAACATCTTGATTTCCTAGCATAAATCCTGCTTTCTTTTCCATTACTGCAACTAATAATGTTAATCTATTGTAATCTATTCCATTTGCAGTTCTTCTAGGAAGACCAAATACACTTTGTGTTACCAAAGCCTGTAATTCTACTAATAAAGGTCTTGTTCCTTCAACCGTTGCTACAACAACGGAACCAGAAGGGTTGTCTTCTCTTTCCGAAATTAATATTGATGATGGATTAGTTATTTCTACCATTCCTTTTTCTTGCATTTCGAACATTCCAATTTCATTTGTAGAACCAAATCTATTCTTAACTCCCCTTACCATTCTGTAAGAAAAATATCTTTCTCCTTCTATGTATAGTACCGTGTCTACCATATGCTCTAAAACTCTTGGCCCTGCTATATTACCATCTTTTGTTACATGACCAATAATTATAGTTGTAATTTTTCTAGATTTGCAACTTTTCATTACTCTACTTGTTATTTCTCTTACCTGGCTTACACTTCCTGGCGCAGAACTAATCTCTTCTGAATACATAGTTTGCATAGAGTCTATTATTACTAGTTTTGGTTCTAATTCTTCTATATTTTGGTCTATAATATCTATATCTGTTTCACCTAAAAACAAAATATCATCATTCTTTATATTTAGTCTATCTGCTCTTAATTTTATTTGTTCTGCTGATTCTTCCCCAGAAACATATAAAACTTTTCCTTCTTCTTTTATTTTGTCACATAATTGCAAAATTAAAGTAGATTTACCTATTCCCGGCTCTCCTCCTACCAAAACTAAAGAACCTTTTACTAATCCTCCACCTAAAACTGTATCTAATTCCTTATATCCTGTAGAAGTTCTTTTTGCATCTTGCCCAACATAACTATTTAATGGCTTTGGTCCTTCTTGAATTTTTTTAGCCTTTTTTCCATTTTCTACTTTTGCAGATATTTTTTCTTCAAAAAATGTATTCCATGAATTACATGCTGGGCATTTTCCTAGCCATTTAGCAGATTCATATCCACATTCATTACACACAAAAACTGTTTTTGCCTTCATAACACTCCTTATTTTATATAATTATTTTATTAATTCATCTAGTCCTAATGCCAATACAAACATAGCATGTGACCATCCTAGTCCAATTACCCATTTAGACTTCATTTCTTCATTATCTACTTGCTCTGCAAGTAGGCCTAAAGGTGTTGCTGTATCTATTACAAATTTTAAACATTCCTCGGAATTTGCTTTGGCTCCAATTAACCTATAATATATGTACATCCACATTGTAGATATTACCCATGGGTTCTTACCTCCAATGTATCCATCATTTTCGAACCTTAAATATCCACCAGTATATGTTCTTAAGGTTAAATTAATTTTTTGTACTGTATTTTGAATTATTTTATCATTTGGTTCAAATACTCTAAATGGTGTAACTGCTCCCATTATACTTATGTCCATATTGCTATCTTTTGTATTTCTTTTTAAAATATTTTGCTTTTCATCATACAAGTTTTCTAAAATATATTTTTTTATTATTTCTTTATATTCTTCTAATTTTTCAGTTTCTTTTGGAATCTTAAATTTTTTAATACTTTTTTGTAATTCTGCATATATTTTTCCCATAGCATCAAAAGCTGCATATATTGCAGATAAGGAATATAAATGTATACCTTCATTCATTTCCCATAAATCATAGCTTACATGTTTATATATTTGGCTTCTATCTAAATAACTGTATTTAGTTTGTAAATTTTCTTCCATTCCCTTATCATTTAAAAGATTATCTATATAATTTTTCAAAAATTCTATTGCATTTTCGCACATAATTAAATTATCTTTTAAAAAGTCTATATCTCTTTCTTTTAGTCTAAATTCTTTAATTTTAAAATGTTGGTATAATCCTGCTATTACACTTGCTGTTTCGTCTATTTGATATCCCCAACATGGTGCTAGCCTTCCATCTGTATAAAAACGTTGTTCCCACATTCCATTTTTACTTTGCGTTTTACGCAAGAAAATATTATAAAAGTTATCAGCATCTTTATACATACCAACCATATCTAATGCTTGTGAAATTGTAACAGCATCTCTTGGCCAACAATATGCATATCTTCCGCATAAATCTTTTTCCTCATCTACTTCTAATGCTGCAATTATTCCACCAGTTTCTTCATTAACTAATAATGGAAATAATAAAATTGTTCTTCTTAAAATCTTTTGTATTTTAGCATTATATAATTCATCATCATATTTTACTTTAATTGTTTCATGTTTTTTTACATATCTTCTCCAATAGTTTTTAGTATCTGTAATTAATTTTAAAGTATCATATGCTTTTATTTTATCTATTTCTTTAATTAAATCATCTAATACATCTACTTTATAATTTTTATTAATATATATATATATATTAAATTCTTTTGTTTCTCCTGGTTTTAATATTCCTAAATCATATGCTATTGCTGATTGGTTAGACATTGCTATATAATCTTTATCATTTATTACTCCTGAAGAAATATTAGCTTCTACATTGTTTAATTGGTAACTATATATTGGCATATTAGAAAATGTTGTCATTGCAAAATCGTGGCTATATTGTATCATTGCATTATCACATATTCTAACACCAACCATATTATTCAAATTAGAAAATAATTTTGAATTTATTAGAAATTTTACGTCTAAATCTATTTTGTTATAATTAGTAAATGTGTACCTTCTTATTAATACATCTTTTTTCATTGGAACAAAATCTTCTTGCTTCATATTAAGTTTAAAGTATGTATTTTCTATTTCTGTATTTAAAACATTTGTATCTGTAGAATAATATTGGTTATATGTATTGTTTATATCATCATGAAGTTTAATAAGCATAGAATCATTTACTTTTACTCCCATTTCATAGTAATCTATAAATTGTCTATAATCTGCTGTAGGATATGATAATCGTAAAAGTTCTCCTTTGCTAGATAAACTTGCAATCATTTTTCTATTTCCAATAATAGCATCATTTAGATATTTTCTTTTCATTTGTATTCTCCTTTATTTATTTACAATTCTATTAATTTGATTTTGTAATTCTCTAATCTTTTCATTTAAATTGTCTATTTGGCCATTTTCTATATTACTATCTGATAGCCCATAGTTTACTATGTCTTCCATATCATCTATTTTTTCTTTTAATAAATTTAATCTATCTATAATAGCAAGTTTTGTAAATTTATTATCTTCTTTTTCTGGTCTTCTATGTCTTCCTACTAATCTTACATCGGTGTCTGTAAGTTCGTATGTTTCTCCAAAACTTGGAATAGAAACCGGTAAATTTGTTGTTTCTATTATTTTATTTTTTAATACTTCTTGTCCTTCTGGCTCCCCATGTAGTAAAAATATGTGTTTTGGTTTTCTTAAAAATGAATATATAAAGTTTAATAGTCCTTCTTGGTCTGCATGTCCAGAATATCCTTCTATGTACTCTATTCTTGCATTTACTGCGACTTCTTCTCCAAATAGTTTTATTTTCTTAGCTCCATTTACTATACTATAACCTAATGTTCCAGGTGCTTGGTAACCTACAAATAAAATTGTATTATTTGGATTCCATATATTATGTTTTAAGTGATGTTTTATTCTTCCAACATCACACATTCCACTTGCAGAAATAATAATACAAGATTCATTGCTTTCATTTAATGCTTTTGATTCCTCTACTGTTCTTGTAAATTGCAATCCTGGAAATTCTAATGGATTATTTCCTTTTTGCATATATTCTTTAGTTTCATCATCAAATAAGTCCATATTATCTTCAAAAACTTCTGTTGCAGATATTGCAAGTGGACTGTCTACATATACTGGCACTCTCATTAGTTCTTCATATTTTTTTCTAAATTCTTCATCATCTTTTTTATCTTTTAATTTATTTATTTCAAATAAAATTTCTTGTGTTCTACCTACTGCAAATGATGGTATAACAACTGTACCACCTTGTTCCAATGTTTCTGAAACTATATTTAAAAATAATTCTGCTTTATCATCATTTCTCATATGTAATCTGCTACCATATGTTGATTCCATAACTAAATAATCTGTATCTTCTATCATTGTTGGTTCACTTAATAATGGTATGTCATTATTTCCTAAGTCACCTGAAAATACTATTTTCTCTTCTTTATCATTTTCTCTTACCCACACTTCTATTGTAGAAGAACCTAGCATATGCCCTGCATCATTAAATCTTACATGTATATTTTCATCAATTTCTATTATTTCGTCATAGCTTACAGGCTTAAATAATTCCAAAGATCTTGCTGCCTCTTCTGCAGTATAAAGTGGTTCTAACTCTGTTTCTCCTTTTCTAATTCTTTTTCTGTTCGTCCAACTCATTTCCATTTCTTGTATGTGCCCACTATCTGGTAACATAATAGAACATAAATCGCATGTAGCTTTTGTTGCAATAATATCTTTTCTATACCCTTCTTTATACAACTTAGGAATTCTTCCCGAATGGTCTATGTGTGCATGTGTTAATAGCATAAAATCTATACTATTTATGTCAAATTCAAATGGTTCTTCATTTTCTAATTCTTCTGTAGCTTTTCCCTGATATAATCCACAATCCACTAAAAATTTTTTTCCAGCTCCTTCTACTAAAAAATTAGAACCAGTTACAGTTTTTGTAGCTCCTAAAAAAGTTATTTTCATTATTTACCTCCCTATGAAAATATTTTTATTTTTTTCTTTTCTTTTATTTTAAATTTACCTATGTTATTTGAAATAGGTATATCTTTTGACTTTTCTTCAACATCACCATCTAAATAATTTGCTCTTATTCCTGTTTGTGTAATTCTTAAATTTACTTCTGCATTCTCTAGTTTTATTATTTTTAACGAAAAAATATTTTTTAATATTTCATTATTTATATATTCATTAGAATTAACCGAATTTATAAGTTTTTCATTCATTGCTTTTTGTATTAAAAATTCTTGTACACTTTCTATATCTGCTTTTAATTCATCATTATCTTTTAATAATTCTTCTTTTGATATCGGAATTAAATTATAATATCTAAATTCATATAATAATTCTAGTACTTCTTTTTTGCCACTTAATCTTTCTGCTAATATTTTATACCCTTTTAAAAACATCTTTTGCAATTTTATTATTTCATCTAACGCTGTCTCACTATTATCTATAGCTTCTTTATAATTAAAAATAGCAACATTATTAACTTTATTCTTTTTTATTTGCTTTATAAGTTGTCTTGGGTCTAACTTTTTATTATATTCCATTATTTGTTTTATGCATTTTTCTCTTTCTACCATTAGGTCTTTCTTTATTTCTGCTTCATTTTTAGCTGTTTTGTCTTTTAATAATTCCTTTTTTAATTCTTCTGAATCATTTATACATCTATCCAAATACTCTACTCTTCTTAATAATTCTTTCTTTTCTTTTGTTATTTGTTCTATATTTCTTTTAGATGTTTTTTCTTCATTGCATTCTAATGCATTAGCTTTTTTTGGATTTCTTTCTATATATATTTTTAATATTGTTACAATTATTTGCTTAAATAATTTTTCTGCAAAATCTGTCTCATATCTTCTATTTAATTCTTGCTTTAGTTTTTCTAAATAATCTTTTTGGTCATCTTTATTGTGTAACCATTCTTCTAATAATTCATTTCCTGCTATTATTCTAATATTTTGGAATATTAAATTCGAATATATATCTTCAAATTCATTTGAAGATATATACCATGCAAATCCATTAAAATCTCTTAATAATTCTACATTATTACTAGAATTTCCATTTATAAAAACTTCTGTAATTGCATCTTTTAATATTCCATATTTTTCATTTAGTATATGTTTGTTACTATATAGGCTATATAATCCTTCCATTACATATTTTTCATTTTGAAAAACTTCTAACTCTTTTCTTTCTAAATTTGCAATATATTTAGAATTTGCATTATTTAATACATCACTTCTAATGCTTTCTGGTTTTACTATAATTAAGTTTTTACAATTTTCTTTAACAATATTTATAAAGTTATTTAGCACTTCGTCTTTGTCTGGAACATCTCTTTTAACCATTTTGTAGTCATTATAGTTTGTTTCCATTTTATATAAAATACCTAATATTAAATTTTTACCTGTACTAGAAAAATCTTTTTTCTCTAAAATTTGCTCTAACAAATTATTATAATCTTTATCTTTTAGCTTAGAAAAAATTTTTTCTTTTGCCATTCTTTCCACCCTTCCTATATATTTTCATCTGGAGTAGTTCCCATTTTTAATTCATCTAATCTTTCTTTTGTTATTAGCACTTCTCTTGGCTTACTTCCTTGGTACCCAGAAATAATTCCTCTTTCTTCCATCTGGTCTATTATTCTTCCAGCTCTTGCATAACCTACTTTAAATCTTCTTTGTATAAAAGATGTAGAAGCTTGTCCTGTTTCTACTACTGTATCTATTGCTTCCATTAAAAGTGGATCTGTATCGTCTTCTTCTTCAATTTTGTCTAATTCTTGTTCTGAACTATTTGCTTTTTCTATACTTTCTATAATATCTTCATTATATTTAGCTTCTCCACCATTAAACTTTAAAAAGTCTACTATTTTTTCTACTTCACTATCTGATACAAACGAACCTTGAACCCTAGTTGGTTTAGAGGCTCCAGATGGATAAAATAGCATATCTCCTTTTCCTAATAATTTTTCTGCACCTACTGCATCTAATATTGTTCTAGAATCTACTTGTGAAGATACAGCAAATGCTATTCTTGAAGGTATATTAGCTTTTATTATACCTGTAATTACATCTACTGATGGTCTTTGTGTTGCAATTACTAAATGCATTCCTGCAGCTCTTGCCATTTGTGCTAACCTACATATTGCATCTTCTACATCTTTTGCAGCCACCATCATTAAGTCTGCAAGCTCGTCTATTATAATTACTATTTGTGGTAATTTGCCTGTTCCTCCTTCTTTTTCTATTGCGGCATTATATCCTTTTATATCTCTTACACCTTTATTGGCAAAAAGACTATATCTGTTTACCATTTCTTGTACAGCCCAAGCAAGTGCTCCTGCGGCTTTTTTAGGATCTGTTACTACTGGTATTAATAAATGTGGTATTCCATTATATACAGATAATTCAACAACTTTTGGGTCTACCATTAATAGTTTTACTTCATTTGGTTTTGCTTTATATAATATACTTGTAATTAATGTATTTATACAAACACTCTTTCCAGAGCCTGTACTTCCTGCAATTAGTACATGTGGCATTTTTGCTACATCTGCAATTACAACTTCTCCACCAACATTTTTTCCTAATGCTAATGCTAATTTTGACTTATGGTTTACAAATTCTTCTGTTTCTATAATATCTCTTAAATGTACCACTTCGTTTTCTTTATTTGGAATTTCTATTCCAACTGCTTGTTTACCTGGTATTGGTGCTTCTATTCTTATACTTTCTGCTGCTAAGCTAAGTGCAATATCGTCTGCTAAATTTGCTATTTTATTTACTCTTACACCTTCTGCTGGCTTAACTTCGTATCTAGTTATAGCAGGTCCTACAGAAACATTTTCTACTTTTGCAGATACTCCAAAACTATATAAAGTTTTTTGTAATTTAGCAGCAGTATCTGTTAATGCTTTTTTTCCACCTTTAAACACTCTTGCTGTACCCTCACTAAGTAATTCTATTGGTGGAAATTCGTAGTTTTCTTCTTCCTCTGTTAAACCATGTTCTAATACTAATACTTCTTTTGTTTTTTCCTCTTTCTTTTCTTGTTCTTGTTTAAATAAATTCGCTTCTATTTGATTTGGTTTATTTTCTTTTACATCTACGTCTTCTTTACCATGAAGTAATTTTTTCTTTTTAGGCTCTGTTTCGTTTAGATTTATTGTAATTTGTTCTTCTATTGGGATTTCTTCTTTTATACTTTCTTCTTTATTTTTCTTCTTATTTTTTACTTTCTCTTTTTTCTTTTCTACCAATACACTTTTCTTATTACTTTTTACTTCTTCTTCGTATTCTTCTTCCTCCTCATCATCTTCTTCATATTCTCTTCTTTCTTTCATTCTTTCAAAGAAAAGACCTATTAACTCTGCTGGTTTTATTTCGAACAAGTTTATTAATGTTATTATGGCAATACCTACTAATAAAATAATTCCACCAATTGTTCCTAATAATTTGCATACTGGTAAAGCAATTAGCGCGCCTATAACTCCACCTGCAATATTGTTTCTACCTAATTCATATGCATCTTCTAAAAATGCAGAAGAAGGCACTGCCATAGATAAGTTTCCTTTATTTATCTCTACAATTATCATTACTGATGCAATACACACTAAGAATATTACATAATTTATCATTTTTTTGCTTAAATATTCTTTATCATCTGTTGCTATTTTAATAGCAATAAATAATGTTCCAACTGGTATTATATATTTTATCCAACCCATTATTCCGCCAAGCATTGGGCTTAAATGTTCTCCCATCCAACCTGATTGTGCATATATTAAAACAGCTAGTAATAAACTTACTATTATCATAATAACTACTAATAAATTTTTATCTATATTATTCTTCTTTTTTCTAGTTCTTGTATTATTTCTACTACCTGATGTCTTTCTTGTAGTTTTTGCTCTTTTTGCTTTTGCCATTATATTCCCTCCAATTATTATTATTGCAAAAGGTGAATGCAAACTTTCTCTATCTCACATTAACACTTCATGTAAAACTTATCACTCACCCTATTTCTTACTATGCAAAAAAGCCAGATGTCTGTATTCATTAGTAAAATAAGTACCGACCTCTGACTTCCAATTATTTTAATTCTTTTCTATTATTTTGTATAACTTTTAGTGCATCTTCTAATGCAACTTGAATACTTCCTAGTACATTATCTGCATATTCCTTTGTTCCTTGTGATATTTCTCTTGACATTTCATTTGCAGTTTCTATAATTTGTGCTTTTTGTTCGTATGCTTTTTTAGTAATCTCGTGCTCATCTATCATAGAAATAATTCTTGTTTCTGCTTCTTTTACTATATCATTTGCTTCTTTTTGAGCTTCTGTTAATATTCTTTGCCTTTCTTCTTTCACCCATTTTGCTTGTTTTAATTCGTCTGGAAGTTTTAGTCTTATTTCTTTTATAATTTCTAATATAGCTTCCTTATCAATAACTGCTTTATCTGTAAATGGAATCTTTTTACTTTGATCTAATATTTCTTCTAGGGTTTCTAATAATGTGAAAATCTCCATTCGCTTACTCCTTTCGCATAAATATTAACCATGCTCTACCGTATTTTCTAGTATCATAAATATTTATACTTATGTTCAATTTGCTAATTTCTTCTTCTACTCTCTCTTTTTCATCTGTTTCTGCTATAACTATACCGTTTTCTGTTAATAAATCTCTATCATTTATTATTTGTATACTACTACTTATGTAGTTTGTATTATATGGTGGATCTATATATATATAATCAAATTGTTCTTTTGTACTATTTAGATATCTTTCATAATCTATACATAACACTTCTACTTTTTCTTTTGCTCTTAATTTTTCTACATTTTTACTTATTATTTGTATTGCTTGTTTGTTTTTATCGCATAATACAGCTTTTCTTGCCCCTCTACTTATGCTTTCTAAACCAATTGCCCCACTACCTGAAAATAAGTCTAATAGTACCGAATCTTTTATATTATTTTGTATTATATTAAATAAAGACTCTCTTACTCTATCTAATGTAGGTCTAGTATTTATTCCTTCTAATGTATATAATTTTGTTCCTCTTGCTAATCCGCCTATAATTCTCATAATCCCTCTTCACACCATATATTTTATTAAATATTAAAGATATGTCAATATTATTAATATAAATGTAACATATATTTAACAGTTTTGTAATAAAGACAGCAAAAGACAAATTTTGCAAAACAAAACTTGTCTTTTGTTAATTTTATAAGTTATCTTCATCTTTATTTATATCCTTTAAAAGTTCCAATTGTGATATTAATAAAGCTTCCATCTTAGCTTTATATACATCAAATTGTTTTTTAATATCGTCTAATTCTTTTTTCTTTAAGTTTATTTCTTGTGATAAGCCATCTGCTTCTTTTTGTGCATTTCCTTTAGCATCTTTTATTATTTGTTCAGCTTGTTGTCTTGCAACATTTTTTACTTCTTCAGCTGTTGATTGTGCCATAACTAAAGTACTTTGTAATGTTTCTTCTATGTTTTTATAATGTGCTAAGCTTTGTGTTAATTCATCTATTGTTTTTTTAGCCTCTGTACTTTCTTTATACGCTTTTCCATAATCTTTTGTTAATTCGTCTAAGAAATCGTCAACTTCTTCTACACTGTAGCCATTAACCATTTGTTTTGAGAATTTTTTGTTTTCTATATCTAATGGTGTAAGCATGTCTCATGCCTCCTTTTACTTTATATTATTCCAACCTTAATATAAGCACGATCTACGTGCTTATATTAAATTATTAAAAATTAATTTTTTGTAGTATTCTTAAGCCAAGATACAGATAATTTATTTGAAATTTCTTCTCTTGCCATTTCATTTGTAATTTCATAATTATAAGGTGCTATTAAGAAGATTGAATTAGAAACTTTTTGGATATGTCCATCTAATGCAAAAACTCCTCCACTAATAAAATCAACTATTCTTCTTGCAACATCTTTATTTACATATTCTAAATTTACAATTACAGATTTCTTTTCTTTAAGGAATTCACATATTTCTTCTGATTGGTCAAATGTTGTAGGTTGTGAAATTACCATTTTTATTTGTTGAGTTTGTGGCATAGATACCACTTTCTCTTTACTTTTTTTACCAAATATTCTTCTATCTTCTATATCATCATTTTCTTCTTCATCATACCCATCATATGTATCATATTCATTGTTATCATATGTTTTTTCATCTATTTCTTCTGTTTCTCTTTCTGTATCCATTCCAAATAAGTCCCATACTTTGTTCATTATAGCTCCTGCCATTAAAAAAACCTCCTAATATTTCTCCTTTGTTGGTATTTGCATATAGTATCTAACTTTTTTTTATTATTGTCAATAGTTTTTTATTTTTGTAATTTTTTTTTAACATTTTTGTAACATTTCTGTAACAATGTTATTTTTTCCTATTTGATACTGTTTGAATTTCATCATACATATTTATTTTAGTGCTAACATTTAGTTCTGAAGAATTATACCCCATTTCTTTTAGTTCGTCTGAAGTATAATTATCTATTATAGAATATGTATCATTCTCTTTTTTTACTTTTACTAAAACTTTATTTAAGTATCCCGCTCTATTTCTAACAACATATGATAAATCATTCTCTTTTATAATTGCTGTATTAGGTACTTTATAACCTGAATATTGCCAAAATATAATATCGAAGGAAATTTTCCTACTTCCAATTAACTTTTCTACATCTTTATTAATTTTAAATACAACTAATATATCATCATTGGTTTGTTCCATAATATATTCTACTCGTCCTGGAATTTCATCTCCATTAGACAAACGTAAATCTAACTTACTTCCTTGTTTTATGTCATGTAACTGACTCTTTTTTATTATCGTAGCAATAAAACATTCATAATTGTTTACTATTTTACCACATTCTGTATTTGTTGCTATTGTTTGTCCTGTTTTTAAATTTAAGCTTTCAAAAAACGATCTATTATAACTACTAAAATCATTTGGTGTTAGCACTTCTTCTAAATCATCTACTTTATATGATACAACTCCACTCATTGGCGCTTTTATATATTCACTACCAGAGTTTAGCTGGCTTTCATATTTTTTTCTTTCTTGTATTAAATTGTTTAAATATGACCCTGCTTCACTATTTTCTCCTATAATATTTGTTTTCTTCTTAATATATTTTTCTATTTCTCTTTTATATTCGGTAATTTTTTGTATATTATTGTTTTTGGAAATCTCTAATAATCTTAATTCGATTTCTTTTTCCAATAATTTTATATCACCAGGGTATACCATCGCTTTACTATTCTTTTGTGCCTCGTCAATTTTTTCATCTAATTCGTGTATTTTATTTACAAGTTCTTCTTCTCCTTTGGAATAATACCTAAAGACATTCTCATCTTTTGCGCACTTTTCTCCTTCTGTCTTTATTTGTACCATTCCATTTTTGTAATTATTTCCTTGTATCTTTTTTTCGTCTCTTATAACATATCCTTCTGCTTTTATTTCTTCAGAAATTGAGCCTTGCTCTACTAAAAATACATCTGTTGGATTTGTAAATAGCTGCCATGCTGTATATATTGCATAAATTATAACCGCTATAAATAGTATACTTATTAAAACTATTTTTACTTTATTTTTATTCTTCCTATTTTTTATCTTTTCTTCCAATTTATCTCCTCCAAGATAAGTTCTATGTTTTTCTCATTTCCTACTTTTGCATCTAACCAGGTTAATTCTTTTATACCTTTAAACCATGTAACTTGTCTTTTAGCATATCTCCTAGTTTCTTGTTTAATTTTTTCTACCATTTCTTCGTATGAACATCTTTTTTCTATGTAATCTACAACTTCTTTATATCCTAAACCTTGCATTGCTGTTGGAAATTCTTTATATTTATTTTTTATATTTTCAACTTCTTCTATTAAGCCTTCTTCTAGCATTTTTTCTACTCTATAGTTTATCCTATCATATAACTTGCTTCTTTCATAATCTATCGCAAATACTTTGTAATTATATTTTGGAGGTTCTTGTCTAGAAATCTTTTCTAATTCTGTTTTTGTTTTTCCTGTTTGATTATATATTTCTAAAATTCTTAATATTCTTTTTTGATCATTCGGACTAATTTTTAAACATGCTTCTTCATCTATTTTTTTTGCTTGTTCATATAATTTTTCTAATCCAATCTTTTCAACTTGTTCTTCCAAATATTCTCTATATTTTTTGTCAAATTCTAATTGTGGATAATTTATATTATAAATTAAACTATTTATATATAATCCAGTTCCTCCAACAACTATTGGTGTATAACCATTATTTAAAATTTCTTCTATTGCATTTTCTGCATTAAGTTTAAATTCTGCAACAGAATATCTTTCATTTGGAGAAATAATATCAATCATATAATGTTTTATTCCTTGCATTTCTTCTTTTGTAACTTTAGCTGTTCCTATATCCATTTCTTTATATATTTGCATAGAATCTGCAGAAACTATTTGGCCATTTACTTTTTTTGCAAGTTCTATAGATAATCCTGTTTTTCCAGAAGCTGTTGGTCCTCCTATTACTATAACATCTTTTTTTGACACTTCTTCTCCCACTTTTTCCTCCATCTTATTTTCTTTCAAATTTTCTTTCTATTTCATATTTAGACATTTTTATAACTGTTGGTCTACCATGTGGACAAGTAAATGGATTTGTTAATTTTAATAATTCATCCATTAAACTTTCTACTTCTTCTTTTGCTAAAACCATATGTGCCTTTACAGCTGCTTTACATGCTATTGTTGCTAAAAATTTATTTTCTATTTCTTGTTTTGCTGTTCTTGCAACAGAATTTATTTCATCTAATGTTTCTAAAAATAAATCTCTTGTGTTTAAATCTAAACAAATGCTTGGTGTTCCAGAAATTTTTATTGTGTTATCACCAAATTCTTCTATAATAAATCCTGCTTTTTTAAATAATTCCATATTATCTCTTGCAATATCCATTTCTTTATGTGTTAAAGTTATTATGTCTGGCAAAATCATTAGCTGAGAATCTTTTTCTTCTTCTGCATAAAAATTCTTTTTCACTTTTTCATACATAATTCTTTCATGTGCTGCATGTTGGTCCATAATGTACATTTCATTGTCCATCTCGAAAATTATATATGTATTAAATACAATTCCTATAAATTTATATTGTGTTTTATACTTGTAATCTTCTTCTACATTGTCAAATAAGGTTGTGTTATCTTCTTTTGTAATTGTTTGTATTTCTTCATCTTCTACCTTTGGTGGCTTTGCTCCAAAAATTTTAAAGTACATTTCGTCAAAACTTTCTTTTTTTGGATTTTCTTTTATATTGTCATTTGCTAAATTTTCTATTTGTTTATCTATTTCATTACTAGCTTCTTCTAATTCTTTTATATCTAATTTCGTTTCTTCTTTTACTTCTTCCACTGCTTCGATTTTTTCTAAATTTTCTTGTGTTTCTACTGAATTATTTAGTGTATTATTCTCCCCCAATTTAGGTTCTTCTACATTCTTATCTTCGTTAATAACTTCATTATTGTTAAATGGATTATAATTTATATCTTTTTTAGTTTTTTCTAAATCTTCTTTTATCTTTCTTTGTAATTCTAATAAACTATTAAATCTATTATTTTGAATTTCTTTTTCTACACTACTTCTATTTCCAAATATTGAACTTGTTACACCTGTATTTGTTTCTTCTGTTTCAGAACTCTTTATTAAATCATTTTTTAATAATGTATCATTTACAGCATGATATACAGATTTAAACATTTTAGATTCATCTGAAAATCTTACTTCTAATTTTGCAGGATGTACATTTACATCTACTTTTGAAGGATCCATATCTATGTTTAATATTGAAAATGCATACTTACCTATTGTAAGCAATCCTTTAAATCCTTTTTCTATTGCTCCAGATAAAGTTTTATCTTTTACATATCTTTTATTTACAAAAAATAATTGATTTGATCTATTTGACCTTGCTATTTCTGGTTTTCCTATAACACCTGTAATATGAATATCTTCATATGTATAGTCAACATTTAATATATTTTCTGCAACATTTTTGCCATAAATGCCATATATAACATCTTGTATATTTCCATTTCCATTAGTTTGTATTATAACTTTTCCTGTATTTATTAATTTAAATGCTATATTAGGATTTACTAATGCAAGTCTTGTTATTGCATCTTCTATATATCCTGACTCTGTAAAGTCTTTCTTTAAGAATTTATACCTTACAGGTGTATTAAAAAATAGATTTTTTACAGTTATAGATGTTCCTTTTTTGCATCCAATTTCCTCTTGTTCTAATATTTTTCCTGCTTCTACAACTACTCTTGTTCCAATTTCGTCATTCTCTGTTTTTGTTATTAATTCTACATTTGCTACTGCTGCAATACTTGCTAAAGCCTCTCCTCTAAACCCCATAGAATGTATTAGTTCTATATCGCTAGCTTGTCTTATTTTACTTGTTGCATGTCTTTCAAAGGCAATTTCTGTATCGTCTTTTGCAATACCTTTACCATTATCTGTTATTCTTATAAAAGATATTCCACCGTTTTTTATTTCTACTGTTATAGCTGTTGCTCCTGCATCTATTGAATTTTCTACCATTTCTTTTACTACTGATGCTGGTCTTTCTATAACTTCACCTGCTGCTATTTTATTTATTGTTAATTCGTCTAATAAAACTATATTTCCCATATATATTTTCTCCTTTTCTATTACACTACCATTGCCAAAAATTATATCATTATTTTTTTAGTAACACAATAGATATATTTCGAATAAGATATATCATACTAAGAAAAAGAACTTAGGTTAAAAAAAGAAAAGGGAGGTTATATTTATGTGTTGTAATAATGACTTATTATGGTTCATCATTCTTTTCTTAATACTTTTCTGTGGATGTGGAAATAGTAGAAACTCTGGATGTGGATGTGACACACCTTGTGACCCATGTGGTTGCTAATTGTATACTGTAATTAAGATTTTATGCAGTTATACTTATATTCTTAATAAAAGAATATGAAAGGAGGGATTTATATGCCAGAAAATAGAGGTTGTGGATGTGGTTTCGGTTTTGGTGATGATTGTTGCACTTGGATAATATTATTAATAATAATATTCTGTTGTTGTGGTGGAAATAGAAGAAACGGATGTTGTTAGTTAAAACATAAATAATTGTCCTATGGCTTAACAAAGGCTTCTACCGTTATAGTCAGAAACTTATAAACAGTAAAAAACAACTAGACTAGGAAATTTTTCCTAGTCTAGTTGTTTTTTCTTAGTCTTTTGAAATTATCCAACCAGTTCTTATTGCCTGATGCAGTTTTTCAAATTCATAGGTTATAACCTCTACCTTTTCTGGATCATACAACTGATACCCTTCTTTGGTAAATCCTAACACCACAACAAAATGTGAATCAGCATTCTCTGGGTCATTTTTATATACAGAATTCTTAACTAGCAATACTGGTAATTCTCCTGCCAAAAGCGCTTTTTCAACATCTTTAATAATTTCAAGTCTAGCACTTTTTAAGTTGTAAAATCTTGGAACGAACTTGTCAAACCAGATGTGCATCATACCCATCTTTCTCCAAGTACCATCAGCTTCCTTCTTATAACCTCGGTAACCATATTTCACTGCCATTCTAGCTAGTTCTGATACTAGCATATCTTTTTCCAATGCAAAGTATCTTTCAATGAACTTTGCTATAAGAATAGCACAACCACTACTAGCAACTGTTGAAACAAAATCACCTTTTTCTTCATCTCGAAACGGTACTTCTGTATAATATTGCTGTATAGGTAATCCAGCTACAAGTTCTATTATATCCGGACTTGTTTCTAGGTTATCTTGTGGCTTTCTCCAATCTTTTAAAGATTCTAAAAGATTGTTTTCTTGTTCCCGCAAAGCAATATTCAATTCTTCGTAATTTTTTTTGTCCATCTTTGCTTGCAATAGTTCCTTCTTCATAATTTTTTCAATTTTTGTTTTCATAATTTTAATCCCTTTCTGCTAAATTCTAGCATTAGTTATATTTACAAGTTACTCTTTACATAATATCATATTTTTATTTGTTATTCAACTTTTCTACTATATAAAAAAGCATACCTAAAATTTTCTACCAAATGCAAATTCTAAGAAAGTTTAAGGTCTTCCATAATCTTCTACTATAAAAAAGAATCCTCATTATTAAACAGCTTCGTCTAACAATTTGGATTCACTCATTTTTTTTACATTTTATTTTTAATACATTCCACCCATGTCTGGCATTCCTGCTGGTGCGCCTCCACCACAGTTACATTTCTCTTCTTTTTTATCTGCTACTAAGCTTTCTGTAGTTAGTATCATAGATGCAATACTTTCAGCATTTTGTAATGCACTTCTTGTTACTTTTGTAGGATCTACAACTCCTGCTTTCTTCATATCTTCGTATTTTTCAGCTCTTGCATTAAATCCTACACCTTTAGCTGATTTCTTTACTTCTTCTACTATAACTGCTGGTTCTAATCCTGCATTTCTTGCTATTTGTTTTGCTGGTTCTTCTAATGCTTTAAGAACTATTGAAGCTCCTAGTTTTTCATCTCCAGTTAATGTATTTACAAATTCACTAACTTCATTAATAATATCTATATATGTTGTTCCTCCACCTGCAACTATACCTTCTTCTACAGCTGCTTTTGTTGCAGATAAAGCATCTTCTATTCTTAATTTTTTGTCTTTCATTTCTATTTCTGTTGCAGCTCCAACTTCTATTACAGCTACACCACCAGCAATTTTAGCTAATCTTTCTTGTAATTTTTCTCTATCAAATTCACTTTTTTCTTCACTTATTTGTGCTTTTAATTGACTTATTCTTTCTGCTATTTGATTTTTATCTCCCATTCCATCTACAATAATTGTATTTTCTTTTTGAACTTTAACTTGTTTTGCTCTACCTAATTGTTCTATAGTTGTATCTTTTAAATCTAATCCTAAATCACTTGTTATAACTTCTCCACCTGTTAATATTGCGATGTCTTGTAACATTTCTTTTCTTCTGTCACCATATCCTGGAGCTTTTACAGCAACTACATTTAATACACCTCTTAATTTATTAAGTACTAATGTAGATAAAGCTTCATTTTCCATATCATCACATACTATAACTAATTTTGCAGATTGTTGCATTAAGCTTTCTAATAATGGTAGTAGTTCTTGAATATTACTTACTTTCTTATCTGTAATTAGTATATATGGGTTATCTAATATAGCTTCCATCTTTTCTGTATCTGTTACCATATATGGAGAAATATATCCTTTATCAAATTGCATTCCTTCTACAACATTAACTGCTGTTTGAGAAGTTTTTGATTCTTCTATTGTAATAACACCATCATTAGAGTATTTAATTGCATTAGAAATAAAATTACTTAAAATTGTTTTAACCGTTGAATAATCTAAAATAACAGGTTTTTCTATTTTATTATGATAAATAAGAGAAATATGTTTTTCTTTAGCCATTGGCTCAAATAAATCAATACTTTCTTTGACAACAGCTTTGACATCTAATTCTTTAAAATCCAATTTAACTCTTGTTTGATCTAATCGTGATAATTCTAAAATATCATTAATGATATTTTGCATACGATAACTTTCTTTCAACAAGATATCCATAAACTCTTGAAATATTTCTGGTGAATCTAAACCATCCCTTTTTAATATTTCTACACTTCCAATAATAGCTGACATTGGTGTTTTAAGTTCATGAGAAACATCTGACAAAAATTGTTTTTGCATATCCTCAATTTCTTTCATTTTAGAAACGTCTGTAAATAAAACAATCGTTCCATCAAAAATAAGATGTTCTTTATCAGAAAAAACAGGTGAAGATTCTACTTGATAATATCTCGACTGTATTTTTACAACCGACGATAACGGTCTTTCAAAAACATAGCATTGATCTACTAAATCAAGCATCTCACCTACAAATATATCTTTATAATATCTTCCTTTTAAATGTGGTATTTCAAAGCCTTTTCTAAAACTTT
>OKVH01000611.1_pt1 | contig 19709 bp, 17 predicted proteins | sample 1604791 | NCBI WGS metagenome assembly OKVH01 (sample SAMN01760919, study PRJEB22395) | human gut metagenome | reverse complement strand
TTATATGAATAAATTTAAAATAGCTATAATTTCGATATGTACAATAATTTTACTTATAATAACAACTGCTGTAGTTTATGAAAATATAAAATATGATAAGATAGCAAAAGAGGAAAACAAAATAACAGATGAATGTGTTTATGAATACAAAAATGAAGAAGATAAAATTAATGAAATAGAAGCAAGTGAAATAGAAACAAAAATTTCTCCAAATGCAAAATTAATAATTAAAAAATATTATAAAGAATGTGGTCATACTGCAGAAGAAATAAAAACAGTTACTAATGATATGGTAAATAAAAATAAAGAAGAAATGGAAAAATCATATCCAGATTATAACATAGAGAAGTTTTTAAATAATGAAATTATATTAAAAAAGGAAGAGGAAGGACAATGTAATGAGCATTATATTATAAAAGATGAAAATAGTAATATTATTATTTATAGAGTGCTTAATGATGGAGCAGAAGAAGTATATCAAAATACAGGGATTTCTACAGAATATTTACCAGAAACAGATAGAATAAATTTAAAATCAGGAGTAAAAGTATTTGGAATAGAAAACTTAAATAGTATAATAGAAGATTTTGAATAAAATAAAAGACAGTTCTATTTTTTAGAACTGTCTTTAGTTTTGTCTATAAATTGCTCATTTATTTTTAAGCTTTCCTTTTTTAAATAACCTTGTACATAAAAAGCTTTTATATACATAAGTAAAGAGAATATTGTAGAAATTAATGCTAAGTAGTAGATATATAAGCTAAAGTCAAATGTAAAGTTGAATTCTTTAATAAATAGTGAACATACAATAGCTATATAAAATAAAACTGTAGCAAGCTTTCCATACCATTTGCTTGAGACAACTAATTCTTTACCATATAAGAAAGATGCACCTGCAACCATAATAAATTCTTTTAAAATAACAATAATTATTATCCACATTGGAATAATATTTTTTAAAGCTAAAGTAGCTAAAGTTATTATTTGTGTGCATTTATCTGCTAAAGGGTCAATTAGTTTTCCAAAATTGGTTATAAAATTAAACTTTCTGGCAATAAAACCATCTAATATATCGGTTAAACCAGAAACCGTGAATATTACAAATGCTGCTAAGTATTTATCATTAGCTAAATTTAATACAATAAATGGTATAAGTATAAATCTAAATATTGTTAATATATTAGGAATGTGTTTAGCAATTTTTTTCATTAATAATCCTCCATTAATACAATTATAATATTGTGAATGTTAATTCATCATTTTCTAAATTTACTTTTATAGTATTTCCATTAACTATTTCTTGTCTTAAGACTTTTTCAGATAGTTCATCTTCAATATAACGTTGAATAGCTCTTCTTAAAGGTCTAGCTCCGTATTTTAAATCTGTTCCTTTATGCATCAAATATTTTTTTGCATTATCGCTAACTATTAAACTAATATTTTTATCTTCAAGAGCTCTATTAGTATCTGCAAGCATTATATCTACAATTTGAATTAATTCATTTTCTGTTAAGCTATCAAAAATAACAATTTCATCAACTCTATTTAAAAACTCAGGTCTAAATGTTTCTCTAAGTCTAGATTCTATTTTTTCTTTATTAAATGTTTTTGAAGAATTAAATCCAATAGAATTTACATTAACATTAGAGCCAACATTTGAAGTCATTATAATAATTGTATTTTCAAAACTTACTGTATTGCCTTGTGAATCTGTAAGTCTACCATCATCTAAAATTTGTAGTAATAGATTAAATACATCTGGATGAGCTTTTTCTATTTCATCAAAAAGAACAATTGAATATGGCTGTCTTTTTACTTTTTCTGTTAATTGACCAGCATCGTCATAACCAACATAACCTGGAGGTGAACCAATTAATTTAGAAGTAGAGTTACTTTCCATATATTCAGACATATCTACTCTTATAATCATTTCTTCGTTGCCAAACATTTCGTATGCTAGCGATTTAGCAAGCTCCGTTTTTCCAACACCTGTAGGACCAACAAAGATAAAAGAAGGTGGTCTTTTTGTACTTTTTAAGCCTGCACGATTTCTTCTTATAGCACGTGCAACGCTATTTACAGCCTCATTTTGACCAATTATTCTATTATGAAGGTTCTTTTCTAAATTTAATAATTTTTCTGTTTCTGCTTCTGTTATTTTTGTAACTGGAATTTTTGTCCAACTTTCTATAACTTGAGCTATATCTTGTATAGTTAAATTTGGAATAGTTAAATTATCTTTTATTTCTTCAATTTCTTGATTTATAGAACATTCTGTAGCTTTTAATTTAGCAGCTTTTTCATAATCTTGGTTGGAATCTGCTTCGCTAGTAGATTTTGCACTTTCTGCTGCTATTTCTTCTTGTTCTTCTTTAATTTCGTTTAATCTTTTTTCTAAAACTTGTAATTTAAATAAATCCTTATTATTTAGGTTTATTCTAGAACAAGCTTCATCTAAGATATCAACAGCTTTATCTGGTAAAAATCTGTCATGAATGTATTTTTCAGACATAGTAACAACTTTTTCAATTACATCTTTAGAAATCTTCACACCATGGAATTTTTCGTAGTATTGTTTAATACCTTCTAATATTTCTACAGAATCTTGAATACTAGGCTCTTGCACAATTATAGGTTGAAATCTTCTTTCTAAAGCAGAATCTTTTTCTATATATTTTCTATATTCTTTTAATGTAGTAGTACCAATTAATTGAAGTTCACCATTAGCTAAAGAAGGTTTTAATATATTTGCTGCATTCATAGAATGATCTGCATCTCCACCACCAATAATATTGTGAATTTCATCTATAACTAATATAATATTTCCTAAATCTTTACATTCATCTACTAAAGATTTAATTCTAGATTCAAATTGACCTCTAAATTGAGTTCCAGCAATTAAAGCAGTCATGTCAATTAAATAAATTTCTTTATCCAATAATTTAGGTGGAACTTCCTTGTTAGCTATTTTTATAGCTAATCCTTGTGCTAAAGCAGTTTTACCAACACCAGGTTCACCAATTAAGCAAGGATTGTTTTTAGATCTTCTATTTAAAATTTGAATCATTCTTTCGATTTCTTTACTTCTACCAATTACATTATCTAATTCATTATTTTTTGCTTTTTGAGTTAAATTAGTACCATATGAATCCAAAAACTTTTTCTTCTTTTTCTTTGTTTTAGAAGATTTTTTTTGTTGCTTAGAATTATTAGAATCAGATTCGTTATCATTATTATTGTTATTAGGAGTGATAAGTCCTGCAAATAATGAATCTAAAGGCATACTATTTTTATCCATAGAATCTTCATCAATATCATTTGGGTCTATGCCTAGATTAACTAAATTTAAAGATTCTAAATTTAAATTTTTGGATAAATCTTTAAAAAGAGATTCTAATTGGTTAGACATATTATTTGGATCTATATTATTATTTAAGATGTTATTTTGTTTGGCTATAACATCTAATGGATCAATTCCTTTTTTCTTTGCACAATCGAAACATAAACCCTTTAAAGATTCTTTTCCATCTTTATCTGTTGAATTTATGAATATGATTGCAGTATTCTTTTTACATTCTGAACAAATCATTAATTAAGTTCTCCTTTATCGAAAATTTATGTATTTATACAATATATATAATATTATATTATTATAGCATAATAGTCAATGTTTTCAAACAATATATGTACTTAAAAAAGTTGAAAATTATATACCTAAATGTTATAATTAGATAGAAATTTATAAAAAGGAGTAAATATGAGAAAAGTAAAGATACCTAAAAGCCAAATTTTTTGCTTTGTTCTCATAATTATTGTATGTATAATTGCTATTGTAGAAGCATTGTATTATGTAATGAATCCAAAAGCTTTAGATAATAAAAATACAGGTGAAAATTCGGAAAATAATAATACAATATCTAATGTGAATTTAGCAGATAATTTTGATAACATATTTAAAAACACATTTAAAAATAGCAACACATCAGAAGAGGCAAAAAAAATACTAGAAGATAAAGATTATATATATACAGAATATGAAAAGAATGAAGTGAATTCAGGAAATTATGAAATAAATGTAAAAATACCAATTATTAATATAGATTCTGAAGAAGTAAAGTCCTATAACGAAGATATAAAAAAAGTTTTTAAAGATAAAGCAGAAAGTATATTAAATGGAGGAGCGAATAAATCTATATATTCAGTTGACTATGAAGCTTGTTTAAACAATAATATTTTATCAATAATAATAAGATCAACTTTAAAAGAAGGAAATAATCCACAAAGAGTAATTATACAAACATATTGCTATAATGTTAAAGAAATGAAAAAAGTAGAATTTTCAGAAGTTATGAAAATTAAAAATTTAGACAAAGCTGTAGTACAAGAAAAAATAAAGAAACAAATACAAGGAAAACAAGAAGAAGCTAAAGCATTACAACAATTAGGATATGATGTTTACACAAGAGATTTAAGAAGTGATAGATATGAAGTAGAAAATATTTCAAATTTCTTTATAGATGAAGCAAACAATGTATATGTTATATATGCATATGGAAATTCTAGTAATACAGATGTAACAGATATAATAACATTTTAAAAACAACAATATTTATTATTGTTGTTTTTTTAAAAATAAAAAAGAGTACCTAAGATTTTATATAAAATGCAATTTTAATAATATCTTAGGTAGTAAATAAAAAAGAAGCACTTTTAAGTGCTTCTTTGAAAATAAAAGGGGATGTTTTTAAACATACAGCCAGTAATTGGAGTAATAAGTATTACTGACTTCTCCTATAATATAACAATTAAATTTGTTCATTCTGTGAACTTAAAGTGATATGTTTGAAAAATATAACTAATTATTTGATGAAGGTTGTTCTTGTAATACCACTTTACATTCCACTTCTTTTCCATCTCTGTTTACTTTTAGAGTGATTTCATCACCAATTTTATAAGTGTTTTTTATACTATTTAATTCATCCATTGTTTTTATAGATTTTCCTTGAATCTCGATAATAACATCACCTGGCTTTATTCCAGCTTTTTCAGCGGCGCAGAAAGGTTCAACAGAAACTACGTAAACACCTTCTACTAATTTATTTGCTTTGGCTGTTTGCTCATTTAAATCTCTACCAGTTAAACCAATATAAGGTCTTACAACTTTACCATCTGAAATTAGTTGCTCGAATATAGGTTTTGCAGAATCGATAGGAATTGCAAAGCCCATACCTTCAACACCAGTACCATTTAATTTTAATGTATTTATACCAATAACTTTTCCTTCTCCATTTACTAAAGCTCCACCACTGTTACCAGAATTTATGGCAGCATCTGTTTGAATTAAATTGTAAGTATTACCATCTGTACTAGTAATAGTTCTATTAACAGCACTTATAATACCAGAAGTTACAGAGCTTTGCATTCCAAGAGGGTTACCAATAGCCATAGCAAATTCACCAACTACGATATTACTAGAATTTCCTAATTCTGCAGGTGTTAAATTTTTCTTGTCTATTTTAATAACTGCTAAGTCTGTTTGAGAATCGGTTCCAATAACTTTTGCCTCATATTCTGTAGTATCATTATATAAAGTTACTGTTATTTTATTTGCTTCTGAAACTTGATAATAAGAAGAATCATTAGAGCCAATAACATGGTTATTAGTTAGGATATAGCCATCGTCGCTAATAATAATTCCTGAACCTTCTGCAGAAGCTGCTTGTGAACCACTAAATATAGAATTTACAGTATATGAAACTTTAATTCCGACTATTGATGGTAATACTTTAGAAGCTACATTTGTAGCTGTATCAGAGTAGTTTGATAAAGAAACTAAATTACCGAGTTCCTACAGACTGAACAGTAGTATCTTTTGATTTTGATGTTAAACCTAGGATATTATTTCTAATTGTTGGAATACCAAAGCAGGTACCAACAACTAGAGCGGCACCTATAACTCCAGAGCAAAATGGAATTAAGACCCCTTTTCCAAAACTAACTTTTCCTTTTTCTTTAAAATTACCATTATTTTTAGGAACATTAAACTTCTTGTTTTCTGTAGTATTTTGATTGTTTTCTTCCATATAATTACCTCCATTTGTAATATCTTATACTAAACTAATTAAAAGATACAATAGTTTTGTGAAAAAACTGTGAAAAATGTGTAGTTCTTTATTGTAATAATGAAAAAAAGAATATATAATAAGAAAAATTGGAGGGAAATATGAAGAAAAAAGGATTTTTAAATCTTAAATTAATAGTAATAATATTAACGATAATAGTATTAACAGTAACAGCTGGATTTTATATAAAAAATAATTTTTATGATCAAAGATTAAAAAATTTAAGTACGACAATGTTACAAATACAAGCAAAGGTAAAGGTTATAAATGAAAAAAATAAATTAAATGATACGAGTGATTATATAGGTAAAGAAATTTCAGAAGAAGACTTAAAAAAAATAAATATAGAAAATAATGGAATGATAAAAGTTTTGGATAAAGAAGAATTAAATAATTTACAAATAGATACAAAAAATGAAAAGCAAACTTTTGCGATAGACTATAAAACAGAAGAAGTATATTATTTAGAAGGATATGAAAATGATGATGACATATTATATTCATTAACAGATATTAATAAATTAGCAGTTGAATAATGGAGGAAATATGAAGGAAAAAGAAGAAGAAAGATTAAAAGAACTAAAGAAAATAGAACTTAAATTTCATGAAGATGGAATAAAATATATAGCAGGAATTGATGAAGCTGGAAGAGGCCCTTTAGCTGGACCAGTTGTTATAGGATGTGTAATAATGCCAGAAGATTCGATGATAGAAGGTATAAATGACTCTAAAAAGGTTTCAGAAAAAAAGAGAGAAAAATTATATGATGAAATTATAGAAAATGCTTTAAGTTGGTCTGTTGCAATAATAGACAAACAAGATATTGATGAACTTAATATTCTTAATGCAACAAAAAAAGGAGTTACAGAAGCAATAAAAGGATTAGGAACAAAACCAGAATTAATTTTGGTAGATGCATTAAATGGAATAGATACTTGCAACATAAAATATGATTCTATAATAAAAGGAGATGCAAAATGCTATAGTATTTCAGCAGCTTCAATTCTTGCAAAAGTTACAAGGGATAGAATTATGAGAGAATGGGATGAAATTTATCCACAATATGGTTTTGCAAAAAACAAAGGATATGGTACAAAAATGCACATAGAAGCACTTAAAGAATATGGACCTTGCCCAATACATAGAAAGACATTTATAAAACATTTTGTAGATTAAAATATGGAGATTTAGTTATGGATATTATAGATATTATTGCTAAAAAAAGAGATGGAAAAGAACTGGAAACGGATGAAATAAATTATTTTATTAATAATTATACATCAGGAAGAATAGAAGATTACCAAGCTTCAGCTTTGGTTATGGCAATATATATAAATGGAATGAATTATAGAGAAATAAAAGATATGACCATGGCAATGGCAAATTCTGGTGATATTTTAGATTTATCAGAGCTTGGAAGAAATGTAGTAGATAAACATAGTACAGGAGGAGTAGGCGACAAAGTAACTATAATTTTAGCTCCATTAATAGCTTCATTAGGAATTCCTGTGGCTAAAATGTCGGGAAGAGGATTAGGCTTTACTGGTGGTACTGCAGATAAAATTGAATCGATTCCTGGGTATAATACAGAGATTTCTGAAAAAGAGTTTATTAATAATGTAAAGAATATAGGAATAAGTTTAATTACACAAACTCTTAATTTGGCGCCAGCAGATAAAAAAATATATGCTTTAAGAGATACAATTGCTTGCACAGAAAGCATACCACTAATTGCTTCTAGTATTATGAGTAAAAAAATTGCAAGTGGTGCAAACAAAATTGTTTTAGATGTAACTTGTGGTTATGGAGCATTTATGAAAGATATAAAATCTGCCAAAGAACTTTCTGATACTATGATTAAAATAGGCACATTGGCAGAAAGAGAAACAGTATGTATAATTACGAATATGAATGAACCACTTGGATTTGCTGTAGGAAATAGCTTAGAAATAATAGAAGCAATAGAATTTTTAAATGGGAAAATGCCAGAAGATTTAAAAGAAGTTGTATTAGAACTTGGAGCATATATGGTAAAACTTGCAGGAAAAGGAGAAAACATAGAAACTAATAAAGAAATTCTATTAGAAAATATAAGAAATGGTAAAGCATATAATAAATTTATAGAACTCGTACAAAATCAAGGTGGAAATATAGATTATATTAAAGATGTAAAAAAATTTGAAAAAGCAAAAGTAGAAAAAGAAGTAGCTTCTATTTCAGAAGGATATATACAAGAAATTAATGCAGAAGAAGTAGGAAAAATAGCTTGCAATTTGGGTGCAGGAAGAAAAACAAAAAAAGATAAAATAGAGCTAAATGTAGGATTAATTTTAAATAAAAAAACAGGTGATTATGTAAAAATAGGTGATAAGTTAGTAACAATATATGCAAGCGATGAGGAAAAAGCAAAACAAGCAGAAGAGGAACTAATTAAAATATTTAAAATAGGAGAAAAGAAAGTAACAGAAAAAACAATTATAGATATTATAAATTAAAAATAAAAGTTGATAGAGTAAAAATCTATCAACTTTTTCCATTACACATTTTTTCATATTCTTTACATTTTATTTTATAATCCATTTGCATGCATAAACATTTATAATATAGATATCCTTGTTCATATTGATTCATTGGATTAAAAAAGTTTTCAGGATCGGGAAAATCATATGACTGATATCCATTTAAATTAGAAAAATCAATATTTTTATCCATAAAATTTACCTCCTACTTATAAATATTCAAAAACATTAACAATATTACTTAAATCTAAAGATAGAAAAGGTAAAAAATGAAAAAGTAAAAAAGTTAAAAATGCAGATATTATACCTTGAAGAAACTTCCCTAAAATATATGGTTTTATAGAAATATCAGTTTTAGAAGTAAAACTATATACTTGCAAAATAACAGAAATACCACCAAAACCAAGAATAAAAGCACAAATAACAATACTAAATGAAATATTTCTTATAGGAATAGCACTTATTTGCTGAAGTCCATTAGTTATTTCTAAAAATCCATTTATAATACCATTGGAAAAATCTGGTGGAATGTTAAAAATATTAAAGATTGGGCTTAACAATATACTTACTAAATTAATAAGATGTGATTTATTAAAAATAGAAATTATAACCGAAAACAATACAATAAACCCACCAATATTAAGTATGGTAACAATAGAATTCTTAATAGAAGAAGATAATATCTCACCAATGTTATAAGAATTATTAGTAGATGATTGCCACAGAGAATTAGAAGAGGAGATATTACTATCTTTGTATTTCCAAAATCTAAAAATAATTCCTACAATTAGTGATGCTAAAATGTGAGTAATTAATAAAACAAAACCAATGCTACTATCTTTAAAAAGACCTATTCCAATAGTACCAAGTATAAATAATGGGCCAGAATTATTGGTAAAAGATAATAAACGTTCTGCTTCAGCTTTAGTTAAAACATTTTTATTACGCATATCACATACAATTTTGGCTCCAACAGGATAACCACTAAGAATTCCCATAATTAAAGGAAAGCTACCTTGGCCAGGAACATTAAATAATGGTTTCATAAGTTTGTTAAAAAATTTACCAAGAATATGTATTATAGGTGTATGGCTTAAAAGTTCTGTTGCGATAAAAAAAGGGAAAAGAGCGGGGATTATATTATTAGACCATAGATATAATCCATTCTTTGCAGCAGATAAATTAGAAACAGAGAATACAACTAGTGAAATTACAAAAATTATACAAGTAATATTAAAAAGATTTTTTCTAATTGAAAGTGTAAATATTTTCATGTTTTCTCCTTGCATAATGAACATATAGTTCATTATATAATATATTTATTACTATATATATTTAAATATTAGGAAAAATATTATATAATAGGTACAATTAAAGGAGAGAAAAAATGAACCCAGTATTAGCAGAGCTCATAAAAACAGAGAAGTTTAAAGATTATTTAGAAAGAATAAAAAATACTAATGCCCCAATAGCTATATTGGGGCTAGCTGGCGTAGGTGTAGAACAAATAGCTTCATGTACAGAAACAGAATTAAAAAGACCAATATGTCTTATAACTTATAATGAATTACAAGCTAAAAAATTAACAGAAGAATTATTAAACTACACAAGTGAAGTATACTTTTTTCCTAAAAGAGAAATATTAGTATATGATTATATTTTAGAAAGTAAAGAATTACCTTATGAAAGAATAGAAGTACTTAAAAAAATAAAAAGTGGAAAAATAAAAATTCTAGTATGTTCTGTAGAATCTTTATTGCAACCAATAATTCCAAAAGAAGTGTTATTTAAAAATGAAATTTCTTTAAATGTGGGAAAAACATATGAATTGGAAAATTTAAAAAGAAAAATTTCTATGTTAGGATATAATAAAACAGAATTAATAGGTGGAAAAGGAGAATTTTGTAGTAGAGGTGGAATACTAGACATATCTTTTGATGATGACTATGGAATAAGAATAGAATTTTGGGGAGATGAAATAGATTCTATTAGAAAATTTGATATTCAAACACAACGTTCTATAGAAATGATTGAAAATATAAAGATCAGCCCGTTACATGAATTTTTACTAGAAGATGATTTAGAAAAAGTTTGTAATAGAATTTCAGAAAATATAAATAAATACACTAAAAATCAACAAAATAATGTAATGGAAGATATTAAGCTAATAAAAGAAGGCGAATATATTTCTAAAGTAGATAAATACTTTGAATATTTTTATAGTAGAAAATCAACGCTATTAGACTATATTACAGAAAAATATATATTCCTATTAGAAGAGCCAAAGAAGATATTAGCTAGAGGAAAAAATATATTAAATGATATAGAAAATTTAGAAAATGCTTTAATAGAAAAAGAAAGAATAATTCCAAATGCTTTAAAAAATTATATTAATGTAGAAGAACTTAATGACAAAATTTTATATAAGCAAAAGGTATATTTAATTTCTGATGATTTAGTAGAAAATTTATCTGCTGAAAAATATTATTTTAAATTTAGAACATTAAATTATAATAGGTCAGAGTTTAATAAGTTTATTGAAGATATACAAAAAGCAAAATCAAATGGAAAAAAAATATATTTATATGTTAATTCCAAAGAGAAAGCTAAGAAGCTACAAGTGGTATTAGAAGAAAATGAAATAATATCAGAATATAATGAAAACTTAAAATATTCGGAAATAAGTAATGGAATAGCTGTAAAAATAATTGTTGGTAATTTGATACATGGTTACGAAAGTTATGAAGCTAATATTTTAGTAATTTCTGCGAATGATTTAATTAGTGTAGAAAAAAAGAAGAAAAGAAGAGCAAGTAAACTTTTTAATGAAGCAGAAAAAATTGTGTTTTCAGAATTAAAACAAGGAGATTACGTAGTACATAAAATTCATGGAATAGGTCAATTTATAGGTGTAAACACATTAGTTACAGACAAAACGACAAAAGATTATATAAAAATTAAATATAAAAATGATGATATACTATATGTACCAACAGATCAATTAGATAATGTAAAAAAATATATAGGTGGAGGAGATGCTCTTCCTAAAATAAATAGACTAGGTAGCAAAGAATGGGAAAATACAAAAGAAAGAGTAAAGAAAAATTTAAGAGAAGTAGCAAAAGAATTAATAGAATTATATGCTAAAAGACAAAAGTCTAGGGGATATGCTTTTTCAAAAGATACTCCTTGGCAACAAGAATTTGAAAATAGCTTTATTTACCAAGAAACAGACGATCAACTAAGATGTATAGAAGAAATAAAAAAAGATATGGAAATGCAAAAGCCAATGGATAGATTGTTATGTGGCGATGTTGGCTATGGGAAAACAGAAGTTGCAATAAGAGCAGCATTTAAGGCTATAATGGATCAAAAGCAAGTTGCATATTTAGTACCAACTACAGTACTTGCAGATCAACAATATAAAAGTTTTAAAGAAAGAATGGAAGAGTTTCCTGTTAATGTGGAAGTACTAAATAGATTTAAAACAAAAAAAGAACAACAAGAAATTATTAAGAAACTAAAATTAGGTGAAATAGATATTATCATAGGAACACATAGAATTCTAAGTAAAGATATAGAATTTAAAGATTTAGGTTTGCTAATAATAGATGAAGAACACAGATTTGGTGTTAAGGATAAAGAAAAGATTAAAGAATATAAAAATAGTATAGATGTATTAACAATGACAGCCACACCTATCCCAAGAACTTTGCATATGTCAATAGTTGGGGTAAGAGATATGTCTATAATATATGAGCCACCACAAAACAGAAAACCTGTTCAAACATATGTATTAGAATATGATGAAGAAGTAGTAAAAGAAGCAATAACTAAGGAATTAGAAAGAGGTGGCCAGGTATTTTATTTATTTAATAATGTAGAAGGAATAGAAAGAAAAGCAAATGAAATATTAAATTTAGTGCCAGAAGCAAAAGTAAGTTTTGCTCATGGAAAAATGTCTGGTAACGAACTAGAAACGATAATGTTAGATTTTATTAATGGAGAAACGAATGTATTAGTATGTACTACAATTTTGGAATCTGGAATAGATATTCCAAATGCAAATACTATAATTGTAGAAAATGCAGATAGATTAGGATTAGCACAGTTATATCAAATAAGAGGAAGAGTTGGAAGAAGCGGAACGCAAGCATATGCATATATTACATATAAAAGGGATAAACTATTATCAGAAGTTGCAGATAAAAGATTAAAAGCAATGAAAGAATTTACAGAGTTTGGGTCTGGTTTTAAAATTGCAATGAGAGATTTAGAAATAAGAGGAGCAGGAAGTATGCTTGGAGAAATTCAGCATGGACATATGGAACAAGTTGGATATGACACTTATTGTAATTTATTAGATCAAGTTATTAAAGAAATGAAAGATATACCACAAGAAGAGGAAAAAGATTTCCAAATAGATTTAAATGTTTCAAGTTATATTCCAAAAGAATATATATCAGATTCAAGCCAAAAAATAAAAATTTACCAAGATATTGCTTTATGTAGAAATGAAGATGATGTGCAAAATATAATAGATGAAATGATAGACATTTATGGAGAAATGCCAAAACAAGTAGAGAACTTATTAAATATTGCAAGAATAAAATTTATTGCAAAAAAACTATATATTTTAAAAATTCAACAAAAGGCAAATGGAGTAGTATTTTCTTTTGATGGGGAAAGATTTAATTTTGATATTGTAGATAAATTGCTTAAAGAATATAAAAATAAAATTAAATTTTCGCCTGGCAAAGAACCATACATTACATATAAAATAGAAGAATTATCAGATGATAAAATTTTAAAGGAAATACAAAAGTTTTTAGATTTTTTATCTTAAAAGATATAAAGCTAGGAGGGAAAAATGCAAATTATAACTAGTAAAGATAATGAAAATATAAAAAATATAAAAAAATTAAAAGAAAGAAAATATAGAGACCTAAATAATGAATATATAATTGAAGGAATAAAAATAATAAAAGAAGCAATTAATGAAAAAGCTAATATAAAAAAGGTTATAATATGTGAAGAATGTTTAGCTAATAATTTGTTAGATGATAAATTATTATACGAAATTGCCAAATATGACTGTATTTATGTTACTAAAAAGATTTTTGAAAAAATAACAGATGTTTCTAAACCACAAGGGATTTTAGCAATAGTAGAAAAGAATAATAAAAGAGAAATAGATTATAAGGAAGATATTATTATTGCATTAGATGGCATACAAGACCCAGGAAATTTAGGAACAATTTTAAGAACAATAGATAGTGCAAATTTAACACAAATTATAGTTTCGAAAGATACTGTAGATGCATATAACCAAAAGGTTGTAAGGTCTACAATGGGAGCAATATTTAGAATAAATGTAGTAGAAGTGGATAATTTAAAGGAAGCTTTGAAGGATATAAAAAAGCATAAATACAAAATAATGTGTACAGATTTAAGTGCTGATAAAAATATATATGAAGCAGATTATAATAAAAAAGTATTAGTAATAGGAAATGAGGCAAATGGTGTAACACAAGAAGTACTAGAGCTTGCAGACGAAAAAATAATTATACCAATGTTAGGAAAAACAGAAAGTTTAAATGCTTCTGTAGCGACAAGTATTATTATTTATGAATATATAAGAAGAAAATTAGGATATTAAAAAATAAATAACAGATGTATTTTACATCTGTTATTTATTTTTGATAATAGGACTTTACTTTATTAAAGGCTATTCTTCGCCATTTAAAGCTTTCATTATTTTAGGATATATTTCAGTTGCATTTGCCTTCCAATTGTCTACAATATTTTTTGCGTGTTCACTAGAACCAGCAAGTGTTCTTATTTCAAATACAGTTTCACCATTTTCTGTTATTTTGCAAAATATTTTATATGACTTATTGCTTTGAGGTTGATATTCTGCAGAAACAGAAACTTCGTTTTCTATAATATTTAGTTCATTTTTAAAGTTTTTATCTACTTTTAATTTTAAAATACCTGGAATCATGTCACCTGTTAGTTTTAGTGCTTCAATTCCTTTAGGTGTTATTTTATACAATGTGTTTTCATCTAATTTTGTAGAAGTTACATATTCGGCAGATATTAAATCTAATAAAAATTGTTGAAAATAAAAATAATTTATATCTGTTATTGTTAAAACTAATTTTAAAAATTCATCATTAGTAATAGGCTTATCTATTTTATATAGAATATATAAAATTAAAGCTTTTAATTCTGCCATTGTATCTTTGTCAGATGATAGTTTCATTTATGTTCACTCCTTGTGTAATATATGATAAAGAAATTATAACACTAAATGACAAAAAATACTATTATAATTTTATAATAAATGTTATAATTTTAGTATGGTATAAAATTTTTATAATTATATAGAAAGAAGACGGTAATGAAAAATTATTATGAAATTCTAGAAGTAGACCAAAAAGCTTCTAAAGAGGTAATAGAAAAAGCATATAAAGTTTTAGCTAAAAAATATCATCCGGATTTGCAAGAAGAGAAGAACAGAAAAAATGCAGAAGATAAAATTAAAACTATAAATGAAGCATATGAAATATTATCGGATGTAAATAAAAAAGCAAAATATGATGAGAAACTAAAAAAAATTAAAGAAGATGAAGAAAGAAAAAGAGTAGTTCAACATAATGATTATATTAATAGCATAAAAGGAGTTTATACGAACCAATACAATACGTATAAAAAAGAACAAGAACTAAGTAAAGAAGCAAATAATATATTAAGAAAAGAATATAAAAAAGAGTTAAGAAAATTAAAAATGAACACTTTTTTAAGAAAGTTAAAAGCTATAGTTATAGTATTAGGCGCAATAGTTATAATATGCTTTATAATTTATAAAATTCCTGCAACAAATAAATGGATTAGAAATATAGTTGAAAATAATATAATATTAAAATCTATAATAGATGCAATAAGTTAAAAAATAAAAGGAGGAAAACTAATGAAAAAGATATGTAAAAAAATAAAAGGAGGAAAACCAATGAAAAAAATATTAATTATTTTATTAATGATGATTGTAACATTACCAACAATTTTGCAAAATGTAGTTTTAGCAAATACAAGTGAGAGAATTTATACAATACGACAAATTACTAATGAAAAAGAAATAGTAAGCAATTCAAGTAATGATTATATAATAACATATGAAGAAAATGGTATAAATTATGCCTTATCAAGTACAACAAAAGAAAATACACCTTTGTTTGCAATGGGATTAGATAATTCAGAAGTAGTAAAGATAGATAATGATAAACTAGTATATTCGGGAAAAGAAAATATACTCTGGAATTTTACCAAAAGTAAAGATACTGTTGCTGAAGGAAAAGATAAACCTGCAATAGAATCTTCAGTTAGTGTATATAATGATGAAAACCAAACAAGGAAACAATTAAAATTTAGTGTAACAAATACTCAAAGAAACCCTGCAGGGATAGAATATACACAAAACGGATATAGTTTTAATTTCCATTTCGATAATAATGGATATGTTAAATTAGAGCAAAATAATGGAGTTGCTAAATATAGTTATTTAAGATTCTTATCATCGGATAAAAGATTTTTATCTAGTACACCAGGAAAAGCTGCAAAATTAAAAATATACGAAGTAATAAAAAAATATAAGACTATGGGAAAATACGATGTATCAAAAATAGAGAGTCAACCACAATACCCAAATCCTGGTTCAGTAAATTTAAGTAAAACAGCAAATATTGATGATAATTATGAAAGTAATGGAATTGCTTCTATAAAATTAGAAGTAGAATCACAACCTATAAAAAAGGATACTAATATTGTTTTAATATTAGATGATTCAAATAGTGTTTATGAAAAAATTGATGGAAACAGTGAAATTAAAAAAGTAGATGCAATAAAGAATACAGCAAGTAATTTTGCTAACAAAATTTTAGAACTTAATCAAAATAATAAAGTTGCAGTTGTAAAATTTGCAGGAGAAATTATAGATAAACAAGAAACAGAAGAATTAGGTTTTTCTAATGATATAGAGAAAATAAAAACACTGATTAATAAGGAAAAAACTGACTTTTCTGGCGGAACTAATTATACTGTAGCATTTGAAGAAGCAAATAAATTATTAGAAAGAGTATCTGAAGAAAATAAAGATTCTATTGTAATATTCATATCAGATGGAGCTCCTTCTATTTATAATAGATTGAAATATACAGTATATAAAGAAACATTGGATGGAGAAATAGGACATCATGCAGATAATTGGGTAGAATATTTTTTAAACAATAATTTAAAAGAAAATGAATTAATGAAAGAAGCTGGAACGAAAATATATACAATAGGTTCAGAAAATTCAAACAAAGCAATAACTAGTACAGGTGCATTTGTTGTAAATTCAGATGATACTAAAAAATTATTAAAAAATTTATCTACAGAAAAATCTTATTATTACAATTGGGATAATATGCAAAAAGAGCTAGAAGAAATTTATGAAGAAATTTTTAGAGAATTATATATATATCCTAAAAATGGAAAAGTAACCGATGTACTATCTAAAGAAGTTATATTGCTAAATAAAAATATAAATAATTTAAAATCTAAAATTCAAATAAAGCATGGTGAACAACTAATAGAAGAAATTACATTTAATGAAAAAGGAACAGAAGCTTATTCAACTTTAGATAAAAATAAAAATATATTAAATATAACTGAAGATGGAAATTATACAATTAATAGTAAAACTTTAACATATGATTCAAATAGTAAAATTATAAATTGGAATATAGGAAATATAGATAACAATAAGTATTCTTTAGAATATTTTGTATATTTAACTAGAAGCTCAAATATTTTCGACGATGGAAATGATAGAGAAACAGGAAAATATGATACAAATAAAGAAGCATTTTTAGAATATACTAACCATATTCAAGAAAATATAAGAAAAGAATTTGAAAAGCCAAAGATTAATTGGAAATTAATAAAAGAAGATGGAGAAGTAATAAAAACAGGAGATAATATTATTTATACTATAGTGCTTCTTATTTTATTGGTAGGAATCCTAATAATTCATAAGATAAGAAAAGTAGTGGTGAAATAAATTGATCACAAAAGATGAAGAAAAAGGAAAAATAAGAATTAGCATAAATTTATGGAAATTGATTATTTATATTATAATAATTATTTGTATTATTGGTATTATAGATTGGGTTATATGTAATAAAAATAATGAAAGTATATCAACAAATGTCAAAAATGAAAATATAGAAAGTAAAATGTTAAAAATAAAAGACAGTACGGTTGAAACAATTAATGTTAATTTTAATAAATTAAAAGAAAAAAATATAGATATAAAAGGATGGATAAAAGTAAATAATACTAATATAAATTACCCTATTGTGCAAGCTAGAAATAATGAGTACTATTTAACTCATAATTTAAATAATGAATATAATAGTGCGGGTTGGATTTTTGCAGATTATAGAAATAATATGCAAACATTAGATAAAAATACTATTATATATGGTCACAACCGATTAAATAATACAATGTTTGCACAGCTAGAGAAGACATTAGAGCCAAGCTGGTATGAGAAAAAAGAAAATAAATATATAACATTTAATACTGAATATAAAAATTATATTGGTGAAATAATATCTATATATAAAATAAAAGCTTCAGATTTTATAGTTCAAAATTATTATGAAGAGGAAGAATTTACAGAATATATAAAAAATATAAAAAATAAAAGTGTATATAATAATTTTAATACATATGTAAATAGTAAAGATAAAATAATTACATTATATACATGTGATAGTACGTCAGAATTCAGAATAATATTACAAGCAAAACTAATAGAAGTATAAAAATATTAAAGTTGGAAAATAAAATTTGACAAATACTTATTATTAATAGTATAATATGAGGCTGAAAATAGATAAAAACGAAAGGAAGATTGTTATGGTTGATAAAAGAAAAATTGTACTAGTAGGAACAGGGTTTGTAGGAATGAGTATGGCTTATTCTTTATTAAATCAAGGCGGAATTAATGAACTTGTATTGGTAGATGTTTTAAAAGATAAAGCAGAGGGAGAAGCAATGGATTTAGCACATGGTATGCCTTGTGCTCCAAGTGATATGATAATAAAGTCTGGTGACTATGAAGAGTGCAAAGACGCTAATATAGTTGTTATAACAGCAGGTTTAGCTCAAAAACCAGGACAAACAAGACTAGAACTTGCCTCAGCGAATGCTAAAATAATGAAACAAATAACAGAAAGTGTTGTTGCAAGTGGATTTAAAGGAATATTCTTAGTTGCAAGTAATCCAGTAGATTTAATGACATATGTAGTAAAAGAGGTTTCAGGATTTGATAGTTCTAAAGTAATAGGATCTGGAACAGTTTTAGATACAGCGAGATTACGTTATTTATTAGGTAAATATCTTAAAGTATCTAGTAAAAATGTACATGCTTATATAATGGGAGAACATGGAGACTCATCATTTGTACCATGGAATCATGCAAATGTAGGATGTAAAAAAATAAAAGAAATAATGAAAGATAATAAACATCCAGTAACAGATTTAGAAAAAATATATACAGAAGTACAACAAGCTGCATATGAAATTATAAATAGAAAGAAAGCTACTTATTATGGTATAGGTTTAGGACTAACAAAAATAATAAAAGCAATATTAAATGATCAAAACGAAATAATGACTGTTTCAACATATTTAAATGGCGAATATGGTCAAAAAGATTTATATATTGGTGTACCAACTATTATAAATAGAAAGGGTGCGAGAGAAGTTTTAGAATTACAACTAGAAGGAGCAGAAAAAGAAAGATTTGAAAATAGTTGTAAAACATTACTTTCTATGAAAGAAGAAATAGACAAAGTAATAAAATAAAATTTTATGTAATATAGTTAGTTTGAAAATGTATAGAATATATAGTTAATTAAAATAGGCATAAGTTTTCAAGTATTTAGGAAACTTATGCCTATGTTTTTGTATAATGAAAACCCCGCGTTTTACGTGGGGTTCTAAAAGCTTCTAGCTATGC